>OBCM01000086.1_pt1 | contig 14894 bp, 14 predicted proteins | sample 1495921 | NCBI WGS metagenome assembly OBCM01 (sample SAMN03418274, study PRJEB22391) | human gut metagenome | biome: human-gut; feature: organic feature; material: feces | host: Homo sapiens | place: Tanzania | collected 2013-01 | reverse complement strand
TCGGTTACAACGATTATCGATAGTGGTGAGGGTTGTCTACCACGATGTAAAGATACAAATTTGAAAGCAATTCACAACCGCTTTCAATGTTTGGCAAGCCAAGCAAGCGTTGTCTACCACGATGTAAAGATACAAATTTGAAAGCAATTCACAACACATGGGCATACATGCGTCCTACAAACTGCGTTGTCTACCACGATGTAAAGATACAAATTTGAAAGCAATTCACAACGCATTTATAATGATGCAGTTTTACCAGCAGGTTGTCTACCACGATGTAAAGATACAAATTTGAAAGCAATTCACAACAAAAACGAAACAACAATGGAAAAAGAATTAATTGTCTACCACGATGTAAAGATACAAATTTGAAAGCAATTCACAACAGTTTGAACGCTCCCTTGGTAAAGATGTTTGTTGTCTACCACGATGTAAAGATACAAATTTGAAAGCAATTCACAACTATAAAGCAACTTACAAAGTGAATGATTATGTTGTCTACCACGATGTAAAGATACAAATTTGAAAGCAATTCACAACACAACAATAAAATATTTGCGAAACAAATGAGTTGTCTACCACGATGTAAAGATACAAATTTGAAAGCAATTCACAACAATCCTCCAATTTATCCATTATTATACACTGTTGTCTACCACGATGTAAAGATACAAATTTGAAAGCAATTCACAACCTTGACCGATTTCGTCACAGTCTTTGGTGGGTTGTCTACCACGATGTAAAGATACAAATTTGAAAGCAATTCACAACCAAGAGTTGATGAACTATTACGAGCAGGTCGTTGTCTACCACGATGTAAAGATACAAATTTGAAAGCAATTCACAACATACCCCAATATTTCAATTCCTATGATTGAGTTGTCTACCACGATGTAAAGATACAAATTTGAAAGCAATTCACAACCAACTTTGACAGTGTTAAGACTATGATATAGTTGTCTACCACGATGTAAAGATACAAATTTGAAAGCAATTCACAACGACAATGAGTGTGTGCTTACCAAGTTGCACGTTGTCTACCACGATGTAAAGATACAAATTTGAAAGCAATTCACAACCAAAAAGTACGTTGCGTAATTTTTTACGCAGTTGTCTACCACGATGTAAAGATACAAATTTGAAAGCAATTCACAACGTAGGTGCGATTAACGATAATTCCACTAAGAGTTGTCTACCACGATGTAAAGATACAAATTTGAAAGCAATTCACAACCTTTCTAAATCTGTGAAATTGGCTTGTGAAGTTGTCTACCACGATGTAAAGATACAAATTTGAAAGCAATTCACAACGGTTAACAGGCATAGACCTTTTCAACAAGTTCATCGACCGTGCAATCAACGCAGGCGATGATAAGTGCGTGTGTCGCCTACGTTGTGGAATCAGAATAACATTTTAGCGAACAATAAACCGATTAAGCACATGCTACACGATTGACGAAAAAAAAACGCAATGAAATAGGCTGTGAATATCGCAATAACTGCTAAATTTGCGTAAATAAATATGTGAAAATATGGCTAATCGCAGATTTTACAAAAACAAACCCTCCGATACTATTTGGTGGGTTGACAATACCGACGAGACAGGTGTGTGGCTTTTTTCATTCGACAAGGTGAAAATTTATAACCTATTCGCAGATTATCCACACAAACTATCTGCTATGGAACGCAGGATATTCGATGCCGAAAATCCGTTTTGGCGTGATTTTTTCTCCGATAGGAAATAAACCTACTTAACGTTGTCTAATTTTGTGAGAAGTTTTGTGGGTGGGGATTGAATTTTTTGGACTTTTTACTATTATTGTATGTGACTTTAAAATTGATTGGAATATGAAAAGAGTGCTTTATGTTCATGGGTTTCGAGGTTCTGCGTATGGGAGAGGGTATAAACGAGTTTTGAATGCGCTTCCAGAGGGGTATAAGTTGTTTTCAATTGATTATGATGAGGCAGATTGTTCGCACGCAAGAGAGCAAATTTTGAATTTTATTGACGAATTCAAGATTGATTTGGTGATTGGTTCGAGTCTTGGGGGATTTATCACTTTGACTTTAAATGGGATTCCGAGATTTGTCATCAATCCATGTTGGGATCCACCTGTAGAACTGTGTAAACTGGTGGAGCAAGATGCGGCTTTTACGAAGATGATAAAGACATATATGCCGTATGAAATATGGATAGCGAAATCTGTTAATTATCAAGAGAAAATGCTTGTGAAAGGCTTTTTCGGGAAGTATGATGAATTGTTCGGGACTAAATATGTGGAAGATTTTTCGGGTTATTATAGCAGTTATGAAATGATTGACAGCGGGCATCATCTTTCAGAAGAGGGCGCAAAGCAAATTTTTAAGAACATTGACGATTACTGGGAAAGAGTGCGAATTTTGAAAAACATGCAAAAAGACTAATGGATTAAAATTGGGAATGGGGTATAGGGTGAGCTGCAGTTCGAATTATTGTGTAAGTTGTGTTAAATGTGGCACTTTTGGAGGCAATAAGTAGGATATGTGTGGAGAATTATGTACCTTTGCAGTACAATTTTTGTCTTTATGGTGGGAAAGCATAAATGAACGGATAAAGACGCAAAGCCACACACAAGGGTGGGGGACGACGATGCTAAGTATTTGCGCTTGCTTTAGATTTTAGCTAAGTCGCGACCTACTCATCCGTTAATGGCCAAACATACTTAACTGTATGATTTTATGAATAATGTCAATGTAAAATTGGCGCAATCACTCAGGTTGATGATGGCCAACAGTGACATAAAGTAGAAAATGAAAATGACGCAGGATTGCTCGCTTCTATCTTCTACAGCCGACGTGAACGACGTGTATAACAACAAGCGTTTACCAAAGGGCATCCACATAGTCGGGACTGGCGAATCGGTCTCGAAAGTGGGAGAAATAGCTGGTTTTGAAGATGCAGCAAGTGCAGAAAAGCCAGAAAAGGAGAATGCCGCACGAAGCGAAGACGAATGCGCCGATGACAAAATCGAAATACCCAGCACACCAAAAACGGAAGCGGCTCCATGGGGCTATATTTTCATACAGCACATGTCGGCGGCAGTTTTTGAAAAGAATCTCGAAAATCGAAAACTTTTGGGCGATTTCAAGCCGAAGTGTTTCGTACACCGCACAGTTAGATACAAAGACAAACCCGACGGAAAAGGCGTGGTGAAAACGGAAAAGCCTACCGTAAATGGGCTTGTGTTCTTGCAGGGTGCTACCAATCAGTTGAGGACATTCCTGAAACTCAACTTCCCTCAGTATTATCTGGTGAACAACTGTAGCACCAAAAAGCCCGCTTCAATCCCCGATAGCGTGATGCAACCATTCATGGCAGTGATGCAAAACGAGCCAGAGCGGTTGACATTCATGCGCGAGCCATTTGAGCGATTTGCTAAAGACCACGTGAGGCTCCGCGTGCTCACAGGCCTTTTTAAAGGGCAGGAGGGCTATGTGGTGCGAGTGAAGCGTGACCGTCAGTTGGTGATGAACATTGGTGGATTTGCCGTGGCGGTGAACAATGTGCACAACGAGGACTTCGAGATAGCCGAATAGCCCTCATTTCTATTGACACTTATAGTAATCTGAAAAATATATGCGTGAATTTAATGAAATTAAGGTAGCCGTGGCTGGTACCGGCTACGTGGGACTGAGCATAGCTACATTGCTATCGCAGCACCATCATGTAACAGCAGTGGACGTGATTCCTGAAAAGGTGGAAAAGTTGAACAACCGTATTTCGCCCATTCAGGACGATTACATCGAAAAGTATTTGGCCGAGAAGCCATTGAACCTTGTTGCCACCCTCGACGGCAAGGCAGCTTACGCCGATGCCGACTTTGTGGTGATTGCTGCCCCCACCAACTACGACCCTGTGAAGAATTACTTCGACACAAGCCATGTGGAAGAGGTAATCGACCTGGTGCTGGAGGTGAATCCCGATGCAGTGATGATTATTAAATCGACCATTCCGGTGGGCTACACCCGCAACCTCTACTTGAAGTATGCGCAAAAAGGCGTGAAGAAGTTCAACATCTTGTTCTCGCCCGAATTCCTTCGCGAGAGCAAGGCGCTCTACGACAACCTTTACCCAAGCCGCATCATTGTGGGTTATCCTAAAATCATCGACAAGCCCGAATTTGAGGCGGAAAACAAAGCTATCCAATCGGTTACCGATGTGGAGATGCTGAAAGAGGCTGCCAAGACTTTTGCCGCACTCTTGCAAGAAGGCGCCATCAAGGAAAACATCGACACCCTGTTCATGGGCATGAAGGAAGCCGAGGCGGTGAAGCTTTTCGCCAACACCTATCTCGCGCTCCGCGTGAGCTACTTCAACGAGCTTGATACCTATGCAGAAGTAAAGGGTCTTGACTCTGAAGCCATCATCGAGGGCGTAGGTCTTGACCCACGCATCGGCACACATTATAATAACCCATCATTTGGCTACGGCGGCTACTGCCTTCCAAAAGACACCAAGCAGCTGCTCGCCAACTACCAGGACGTGCCACAAAACATGATGTCGGCCATCGTGGAATCGAACCGCACCCGCAAAGACTACATCGCCGACGCAGTGCTCCGCAAAGCTGGCTATTATTCAGAGAATGGTCAGTGGGATGCAAGTAAGGAACATGCGTGCGTAATTGGTGTGTATCGCTTGACGATGAAATCTAACAGTGACAACTTCCGCCAATCTGCCATTCAGGGCATTATGAAGCGTGTGAAAGCAAAAGGGGCAGAGGTGATTATCTATGAACCAACACTTGAAGACGGCACCACATTCTTCGGCAGCAAGGTGGTAAATAACATTGAAGATTTCAAGACACAAAGCAAGGCCATCATCGCCAACCGCTTTGACGACTGCTTGAAAGACGTGGAAGAAAAGGTTTACACAAGGGATATATTTAGAAGGGATTAAGGTCTTTTATGGTAGATTATAATGTTAATCTTGAGGGGAAGACGATTTTGGTGACAGGTGCTGCTGGTTTTATTGGCAGCAACCTTGTGAAGCGTCTTTTCCACGATGTGAAGTGCATCAAAGTGATTGGTGTTGATTCAATCACCGATTATTATGATGTAAATATCAAGTATGAACGCTTGAAAGAGATTGAGGCTTTGGGGCGGAACTGGACTTTTGTTCATGCTTCAATTGCAGACAAAGAAGCTGTAGAAAAAATCTTTACAGAAAACAATATTTCTGTTGTTGTAAACCTCGCTGCGCAAGCTGGTGTACGTTACAGCATCACCAATCCCGATGCTTATATCCAGAGTAACCTCATCGGTTTCTACAACATTCTTGAAGCATGCCGTCATCATGAAGTAGAGCATCTTGTATATGCTTCATCTTCATCTGTTTATGGTAGCAACAAGAAAGTACCATACTCAACTGATGATAAGGTCGACAACCCCGTGTCGCTTTATGCCGCTACCAAGAAGAGCAACGAGCTTATGGCTCATGCTTACAGCAAACTCTATAACATCCCATCAACAGGTCTCCGTTTCTTCACCGTTTATGGTCCAGCTGGTCGCCCCGATATGGCATACTTCGGCTTCACTAACAAACTGGTGAAAGGCGAAACCATCAAGATTTTCAACTACGGTAACTGCAAGCGCGATTTCACTTACGTCGACGACATTGTGGAAGGCGTGGTGCGTGTGATGCAGCACGCTCCCGAAAAGCGCAACGGCGACGACGGCTTGCCCATTCCGCCTTATAAAGTGTATAACATCGGTAACAACTCTCCCGAAAATCTCCTCGATTTTGTGACCATTCTCCAGGAAGAACTTGTCCGTGCAGGTGTGCTGCCCAGCGACTACGACTTCGAGGCGCACAAGGAACTCGTGCCCATGCAGCCCGGTGATGTGCCCGTGACCTACGCCGACACCACCCCCCTCGAACAAGACTTCGGTTTCAAGCCCAACACAAGCCTTAGAGAAGGCCTACGCCACTTCGCCGAATGGTACGCAAAGTATTATGGGAATAAGTAAGCTCCTATTGTATGAAACTTGATAAAACCTTGTTTGAGCATATAGCTGCAAAAGCTGCTGAAAGCCCTCGATTGCGTATGCACTTCGATTTGCGTGATTCTAAAGAAGAAAATGGGCAACGTATGCTTAATGTTCTTTTACCCGGTTCCAAGTCAGTCATTCATCGTCATACTGACACTTCGGAAGTTGTGGTCTGTATTTACGGCTCAGCAATTGAGCGCTTTTACGATGCGCAAGGCAATGAAACGCAAATGGTGATGATGAAAGCAGGATGCGACACCCCAGGTGTGTTGATAGAGCAAGGACGCTATCACTCTTTAGAAGCAAATGAAGAAATGGGAGTGATATTTGAGGCAAAGGCACACAAATATGAGAAAGGAAAAACGGAAGAACTATTATAATAGATAGTAATTGTCATGAGCATCGATTGGCTGTTCTGCTTTTTCCAATTGAAAATGTATTTTTTTGCCGTTCACGTAGTCAATCCCCAATTCAATATTCCGAATAAATTTAAATGAATAATTCAATAACCGACCTTATCGCAAATTACAAAAAAGCGATTCTATCAGTCTTGCTGACATCTGGAATTTTGCTTGTAAGAGATGTCGCAGGTGTTGATATTAATCAATACTTGTTATTTGTTTTGATGAGTCTTATTTTCGTTTCTTTAAGCAGAAACGATGCGATAATGTATTTAGCTTACACTTGCGGTATAATTACGGGTGTGAATGGATATATTCTATTAGTAGGCTTATTTTCAGTTCTCTATAAAGACCGAACTTATTTACATCACAACAAATCGTTTATATTTCTTGCGATATTCGTTTTACTATGGGAGGGACAAAATTGTTTCTCTTATTATCAGGACACCCGTGTAGAACAATTATTACTATATTTTGGCTATTTGCTTGTGTTCTTTTATTATCTTATGATGAATAAGGATAAGGAAGAAAACAAACAGGTGATATTTTTTTATGGAATAGGGTTGGCTGTCACCGAATTAATTATCTGTATTGGAGTGCTCCAAAATCCTATTAATATGGTATTTGAAGGAGAAGGTGAGGTTAGAGCTGCCATGGGGTTTGGTGAGGATAATAGTTCAACTCACTTTGTTGCAAACGCCAATAATTTGGCATATTTTTCTATTGTGTTAATAGCGATACTGATTTCTTTGAAGAAACAGGTTTTCTCTTCAAACGCAGTATTTATAGCACTGCTGGTAATCGCTGTTGTGGCAGGCATGTTGTCACGCTCTCGCACTTGGATTATGCTCACGAGTGTTTTGGTTTTTATAGAATTCATATCCAGAAAGGGGACTGCAAGAATTAAGTTTTTATGTTCTGGAGCAGCGTTAGGATTGGTTGCTTTTTATTTTTTCTCGGATTTTATTGATTCGGCTATTGATGGTTTTATGAATAGATTAGAACTGGATAATATAAGCACCGCAGGTAACAGAACCGTGTTAATGAAAGAATACTTTGATTATATGTCAAGGCATGTTGATTATATGATTAGTGGTACTGGAGCAATTTATTATAAAGAGATTACAAGGTGTAGCAATTCCTGTCATAACGCATTTCAGCAAGTTTATATTGCTTATGGTATATTGGGCTGTATACTTTTTGCTTTAACAGCTGTCAAGTCCGTAACAAGCCATCATGCGTCGTCAAATATATTGAATTTTCTTCCCTTTATCGTAGCGTTGTTATTTATACAAAGTATTCAATTGTTAAATCCATTTCATTTAATGATACCTTTAGCAGTATCATCACTAGCATATAAAATAAATAATACAACAAAAATATGAAAATAGGACTATTAACATTTCATGATACAAACAATTTTGGATCATACCTTCAAACGTATGGTTTGTATAAAAAAATAAAGGACTTGGGTTATAAATGTGATGTGGTTGATTATCAGTGCGAATCCATTATAGAGCGTGAAGTGCCAAAGCCTTTTCAGTTCACATTCAATTTAAAAAAAATAATAATAGAAATTCTCATAACTCCTGCAAAAAGAAAAAAATACAGGAATTTATTAAACTTTCTCCACAGCAATATGACCCTTAGTGAAAGGGTATATAAGAACACCATAGTAAGCATTGCAGATAAGTATGATAAATTCTTTGTGGGTAGCGATATAGTATGGGGGTTGGATATAACAAAGAATGACACGACATATTTTCTGGACTTTGTTAAAGACCCCCAAAAGAAATTTGCGTTTTCTTCTTCTATAGGAAATCCTTGGAATGAAAATGAGAAAGCTTTGGTTTGCCCATATCTTTCAGAATTCACTAGTATTGCTGTTAGAGAAAATGAATCAGCAAAGTGGGTGGAAGAGGTAATAGGAAAACGCCCTAATGTGGTTTGTGATCCTACAATGTTGTTAAAAGTTGACGAGTGGAAAAGACACGCTTCCCCTAAATATGAAGGTAAACGATTTGTTCTGGTTTATTTTCCTACTGTTGAAAATATGAGGGACGCAAAGGCTTATTCAAGAAAGTATGGCATACCATGTTATGTGGTTAATCAATCGTTGCCATTAAAAGGAGTAATAAATGTAAATCCAGTGACAATGGAAGATTTCTTATCATTATTTTTAAATGCAACTTTTGTTTTTACGGGTTCTTACCATGGTATGCTTTTCTCTATTTATTTTAATAGAGAATTTGCATATTACAATCGTGCGCATAAATCACGTATGGATACACTATCTAAAAAACTTGGTGTTCAAAATCGAGAAGGTTCAAAATATGACTTCATTCAAATGAAACCGATTGATTATTCATTAGTAAATGATGCGGTGGAGGAGTTTCGTAACTACAGTATAAAGACTCTTGAAGATATGCTTGCAAGATGAGTAGAATGATATGTGATTATAATAAATGTACAGGATGTGCGGCGTGTAGAGACATATGCCAGAAACAAAGCATAACGATGCGTCCAGATGCTCTAGATGCATTGCATCCTGTAATAGATGAGTCTTTGTGTGTTGATTGTGGTTTATGTGAGAAGACTTGTCCGAATAATCGAGAAATTAGTTATAGATATCCTCAGAAGGTGTGGGCTGCTTGGAGCAATGATAACGAAGTGAGGCGTGCATCTGCTTCTGGAGGTATCGCATTTGAACTATATCGTTATCAGATAAAGAAAGGTGGTGTAGCAACGGGGGTCGTTTATGACAGAGAGGATGGATGTCATTTCATTCTGATTTCAAAAGAATCAGACATTCTGCCGACTCAGAATTCAAAGTATACCTTTAGTGACACTGATGGCATTTATAAGGTTGTAAAACAAAAATTACAAGCAGGAGTTAACGTTCTCTTTATTGGTGTACCTTGTCAAATCGCCGGTCTTTATGGATTCTTGAAGAAAGATTATGAGAATCTTACAACTGTTGATATTATTTGTCATGGAATGCCACCTGCTGCTTATTTGAAACAACATGTAGAGTATATTGAGCAGCGAAAGAACGAGTATACTTCAGCGCTTTGTTTTAGAGATCCGAAGTACAGTACATATACGTTTACATTTACATTAAAAAACAGCGCAGATAAAGAGTTTTATAACAAGAAAGTACTGGCGCGAGATAATTATCAATTGGGTTATCACAGAGCTTTGATTTATAGAGAAAATTGTTATTCATGCAATTATGCCCGCAAAGAAAGAATTTCAGACCTAACAATTGGTGATTTTTCAGGTTTAGGACGGTTTGCTCCATTTGAGCATGATCGACATAATGTTAGTTGTGTTTTACAAAATACAGCCAAAGGCGCTACCTTATTGTTTGAATTAAAAACAGCGTTATCTTTGTATGAAAGACCAGCTCGCGAAGCGTTTGATGTTGAAAAGCAATTGAAAGCTCCTTCTGTAAAACATTGTGGAAGGCCAGTTTTTGAACAAGTATACTGTGAGACTCGTAATTATGAATTAGCTTGCAATGCTTCTTTAAAGGAAGAAAAGCGCAAAGCTGTAAAGAATGCAATAATTCAAAAAGTTAAAGTTTTCATTTACAACATCCTTGTGATTCTGCGTATTAAGAAAAAGTAACAATGGCCAATCAAAATACTACCATAGCCAAAAACACATTATTTTTATCACTTAGAATGGTTTTTGTGCTATTTGTGTCGCTATACACTTCAAGAGTATTCTTGAATGTGCTGGGCGTTGAAGATTATGGTATTAGCAATGTAGTTGCAGGGTTTGTATCGATGTTCAGTTTCTTGAATACATCTCTTGCTAATGGCATTCAGCGCTTTTATAATGCGGAATTGGGAAAAAACGGTAAGGAAGGACTTACAAAAGTATATAACACTTCTTTATTAATACAAGGTGTAATAGCACTTTGTGTTGTGGTATTGCTTGAGTCTGTGGGGTTATGGTATCTTTATGAAAAGATGGTAATACCTGAAGATAGGTTCAATGTGGCATTTTGGCTATATCAGTTCAGTACCATTTCTGCGGCAGTCGTAATCATGCAATCTCCTTTTACGGCAGCTGTAATGGCCTATGAAAAGATGAACACTTATGCTATTATTAGTATACTTGAAGTTGTGCTTAAATTAGGTTTTGCCTTAGCTCTGCCATATATAAGTATAGATAAATTGCTGATGTACGGTGCTTTCTATATGATTTTGTCTTTTTTTGACTTTTTGCTGTATTTTATTTATTGCAAAAAGAAATTTCAAGAATTGCATTTCCGTCGAATATATAACAAGCGAATGTTTAAAGATATGATTTCATTTTCAGGGTGGAATCTTTGTGGTACTTTTGCTTGCATGGCGCGAGAGCAGGGGTTGAATATGGTGTTGAATATTTTCTTCGGTCCAGTGGTAAATGCTGCAAGAGGTGTGGCTTATCAGGTTTCTGGTGCATTGCAAGGTTTTGTCTCAAATCTCAGTTTGGCGGCAAAACCACAAATGGTTCAGTCTTTTGCAACGGGCGACTCTTCAAGAACAATGAAATTGATGTACACAATGAGTAAATTGAGTTTTATTTTTTTGTTTGTACTATCGGTTCCAATTATTTTAAATATAGATTATATTCTTCACTTATGGTTGGGAAATGTTGTGCCAGAACATGCTGCTAATTTTGTGGTTCTTGTAATTATCACCAATTTTTTAAACAATTTGAATGCGCCACTTTCTAATGTGGTATATGCAATAGGAGATATGCGAAATTATGAAATCACATTTAGTGTTATTAATTTACTGATAATCCCTTTTTCTTTCTTCATCTTAAGATTGGGAGCTCCTGCTGAAGCTGCATTTGTTGTTTATCTTGTCATGACAATATTTGTACAGATTGGGTGCTTATTAGTGATTCGTTCGCTTGTAAAAATGTCACTTTTCCATTATTTTAAAACTCTAATCATACCTATAGCAGTCATAGTTGGAGTTACGCTACCTTTAATGTTTGGTTTGCACAATATGCTTTCTGGCGGTTTGATGAGCATAGGGGCTGAATATCTTGTTGTTACATTTTTGGCAAGTATAATCTTTTATTATTGTGCATTAGATGCTTCTGAAAAAAGTATTGTAAATAAAATTATTTCTAAATTAGCAAAGCGATGAAATACTTTATTATAACTGTTGATACAGAAGGTGATAACCTTTGGAATTATAAAAAAGGGCAACAAGTTAAAACTGAAAATTCGCTATTTATACCACGATTTCAAAACCTCTGTGAGAAATATGGATTCAAGCCTGTTTGGCTCACGAACTACGAAATGGTAAGTGACCAAAGATATATCGACTATATCAAACCTAAAATGGAGGCAGGAAAGTGTGAGGTAGGCATACATGTTCATGCTTGGAATAATCCTCCGTTGTATGATTTGAATGCAATATATTCAGGCAATCCATTTCTGATAGAATACCCAGATGAAGTGATGCGTGAAAAGTTTAAGACCACATACAACCTGATTAAAGAAAAATTTGGTATAGAGGTTAAAAGTCATAGAGCTGGCCGATGGGTTATGGACGAGAGGTATTTCGATTTGCTCAGAGAATTTAGGATAGAAGCAGATTGTTCACACACGCCAGGTGTTTCGTGGGCTCATGTCGCAGGTGAAACGATAATGGGGTCTGATTATACAACCGTAAAGAATTCTCCGAATTATATTAATGGTGTGTTGGAAATTCCTATGACCATAAGGGCGTCTCGTATTACAAAAAAAGGTTCAATTAAGCATAAATTGAGGGTTCTCCTTCAAGGTGACAATGTGTGGCTGAGACCAGCAACTACTTCTGTAGAGGATATGTTGGCTTTGTGTAAACGCGTGGATTCTGAACAATATATTGATTATCTTGAATTTATGATTCATTCTTCAGAACTAATGCCCAATGGTAGTCCATATTTCAAGGATGAAAAAGACATTGAAAATCTGTATTTGTCGATAGAGAGGGTGTTCGCATACGCTAAAAGTATAGGCTACAAAGGTGTTACGATGAATGAGTATTGCAGAATTTACAAAAAAGAGAATAAATGAAATTATTATTCTATATTCATGGTATTAGTGGTGGTGGTGCTGAGCGTGTGATGTCTACGCTGATGAATCGTTTTGTTGGTCAGGGGCATCAAGTGAGAGTTGTATATACAGATAGTCTCGAACCTCCTGTTTATTCTCTTGCCCCACAAATAGAACAGGAGTATATGCAGAGCAGGTGCCCCATGAAGTCAAAATCCATAGTAGCAAAGATATTTAGGAGAATATGGAAATACTCGGCAATCAGGAAGCAGGCTAAAAAGTATAAACCTGATTTCGTTATTAGCTTCCTAAAAGCTCAAAATAATGATGTGCTGGCAGCACTTCTTGGAACTGGCTACCCTGTGATAATAGGAGATCACACAAATGTAGATAGAAAATATCCTTGGCAGACATCTTTATTGTCAAATATTCTTTACCCTTATGCAAGTGGCATCACCATGCTCACTATGCGTGATTATGAAAAATGGAAGAACAAATACAGGCATGTTTACTATGTGCCAAATCCTTGCGATATCAAGCAGAAGCATATTGGTGCTGAACGCAGGAAAATAGTTTTGGGGGTGGGGAGAGTTAATCAATGGCATATTAAAGGTTTTGACAGTTTAATTAAGGCTTGGCATCAAGTACACGAAAAGCATCCTGACTGGAAATGCCAGATAGCAGGGGAGTATTCCGAAAGTAGCTTGTTGGCAATTCAAAAAGAGGTCGGTATTAAAGCATTTGAAGATGTAGAGTTTATCGGATTTCGTTCAGACATACACGACTATATGGAATCGTGTGAAATTTTTTGTTTGTCATCAAGAATAGAGGGGATGCCGATGGTTCTTCTTGAGGCTTTAAACCTTGGTTGTGCTTGCGTTGCGTTTGATTGCGTAACAGGACCCGCAGAAATGATAGATGAAGGAAAAACTGGTTTATTAGCGAAGAATCAAGATGTGGATAATCTTGCTGCAAAACTTGAGCAAGTAATCAGCGACGAGGAACTAAGAAAGGCTTTTCATGAAAATGCTCCGATGTCGGTTGATAGATTTTCTACAGAAAACGTACTAAATGCGTGGAATCAGATGTTTAACGACTTGAAAAAATAGTGATTATGAGTTTGTTATCTAATCTTTATTGGAGGTTTCAAAGTGCTAAAAAGTATGCTCGCCATATCGGAGTGACGATTGGCGATAGTTGTTTAATAGCCACTCGTAGGTGGTCGTCGGAACCATATCTGATTACAATTGGCAATCATGTTCAAGTGACGGAAGGCGTGTGGTTTCACACTCATGGGGGGGGCAATTCTATAAGGGCCGAAGTGCCAGATTATGATTCTTTTGGAAAAATAACTATCAAGGATTGGGCTTATATTGGTTCTGGCAGTCATATACTTCCTGGTGTAACGATAGGCGAAGGTGCATTAGTTGCCGCTGGTTCGATTGTTACCAAGTCGGTACCACCTCATACCGTTGTTGGAGGAAATCCAGCAAGAATTATTTGCTCCATAGAAGATTACAAGAAAAGAAATTTGAAATACAACACTAAGACGTATGGAATGTCTTCGGAAGAAAAAAAGCGGATTCTATTGAGCCTTCCTGAAGATAAGTTTATTAGGAAATGAAGAAGGTATTATTAATAACGGAAAATTTAGGGTCGGGGGGAGCCGAGCGGCAAATTTGCGGACTGGCTTCGCTGCTGACCAAGGCTGGATATCCCTGCCGACTGATTACATACGTTGAGAATCAGTTTTATGAACCATACCTCAGGCAGAATGGCGTGGATTATCAGTTTGTGCCAGAATTGTGGAACCACAACACTCGTGTGATTCGTGCGGCGAAGTATGTGCGTCACTACAAGCCCGATGTGGTGATTTCATTTTTGCCGTCGGTGAATAAAACGATGTGCTTGGCCAAGCTGCTGTGTAAGGCTAAGTTGGTGGTGTCGGAGCGCAACAACAACACTTGCGTGACCCGTGCCGACAAGGTGCAATTCAATCTCTACCGTATGGCTGATGCCATTGTGCCCAACTCCAACAGTCAGGGGGCGTTTATCCGCAGTCATTTTCCGTTCCTCGGCAAAAAGGTGCATCCAATCATCAATTTTGTGGATGTGAATCGCTTCACTCCTGCAGCTGTGCCTGTGCAAAACGATGTGTTGCGCATTGTGACGGTGGCTCGATACACAGGTCAGAAAAATGTGCTGACCTACATGAAGGCGGTTCGCATGGTGAAGGATATGGGCCTAAATGTGCATTTCGACTGGTATGGCGACAAGAAGCACAATGCCGCCTATTATGCAGAGGTGGAGAGGGCGTATCGCTCGCTTGGCATCGAAGATTACCTTACGCTGCACGACCCCAACCAAAAGATCGAGGAGGAATATCGCAAGGCCGACATCTTCTATATTATAAGCGG
>OBCM01000085.1_pt1 | contig 14928 bp, 14 predicted proteins | sample 1495921 | NCBI WGS metagenome assembly OBCM01 (sample SAMN03418274, study PRJEB22391) | human gut metagenome | biome: human-gut; feature: organic feature; material: feces | host: Homo sapiens | place: Tanzania | collected 2013-01 | reverse complement strand
GAAACCGTTCCTTCGCGCAAAGTTTACTTAAATTATTTATAATGCGTTTGCCCTGTAATATTTTTGCATTACAACAGCATTATCGGAAGATTCATTTCTTCAAGGATTAAAATCACGCCATCCCTGAACAATCCATCAAAAATATATAAAATGACTATATACGAAATAAAAGAAAGTAAAATAAAACAGAACAATTTAAGTTTTATTGTCTCAAAATTTAAACCGCAAGAAAATTGAAATGTAACAAACAGCAAAATATACAGAACAAAAAAAATTAAAAATTTATCTTTTATCAAAGTAACAGAAACCAATGTTATAACCGTGAGCATAACTGAAATCAGTTTGTTTATGCCGTCAGCCATAAAAACTGAAAAAACAATCTTTAACAGAAGATAGGCGGAAAAAAGACAGCAGATTATAAAAATCATAGAATTTGTAATTTCGGGAGTTTCAGGAAACTTTGCAAAAATACCAATCTTAAATGAATCAAATTCAAACCTTTCAAGAAAAGAAAATTCACTAAAAGCCAGCAGTTCCGGCCTAAGGCAAAAAATCACGCCGCATGAAAAAACTGTATCAAAAAAGACATCCAGAACATTCATAAAACCCCGGAAAAATTTTATCTCCGCGGATTTCATCATCTCGCTTCTTTTTTCAGCAGCCTCATTTCTTTTGCGGCGTTTTTCTGAACGCTCCCTAGCCTTTTCATCTTCTTTTAATTGACGAAGAATCTTTTTTTCTGTCCGCTTCCGTGCGGTATTTCTAAAAAAATCATTCTTCTTTTGCACAATTTTTTCAAAAAGACTATTAACCTTTAGCTTTAAAACGTAAACAACTTTTTTCAAGGCAGAAGAGAATTTGGTAAAAAATGATTTAATCTTTATCCATATTGCAGAAAAAAAGTTTCTGCTTTTTTCAAAAAAGGAATTCATAGTTTCGCCTTCAAAATAAACTTACTTGCAAGTGTATGTCGCAACAGTCTGATAAGAGCCAGTCTTTGCAGAAGAAACGCCTATATTAAGCTGAGAAACATTTATCGGAACTGTAAAATCCAAAGAAAAAGTTCCATCATCGCTTTTCTGCATTTGTGAAAAATTTTTACCACAGATTACAGCCGCAAAATTTTTGTCCGGACAATTAATTTCAAAATGATATGTTTCACCTTTTTTCAAAGGCATTTCAACCGGGCAAATTACTTTTGTATCAAAGGAATTCTGATAAATCCGGGGATAACGAATTTGACTTCCTTCCTGGGCATTCACAAAAAATTCTGCACATCCAGAACCTTGTCTTTCCGTCTTTTTGTAATAAAAAACCTGAATTTGATACTTTCCTGCTTCCGGAAACTGGATTACAGAATCTGAAAAATTTTCATCCGTCCTTGTAAAAACTGCGTTTTCAATTCTCTTGTTTTTTTCCGTCTGGATTACTGAAAAAGCCATGTAATAGTCCGATTTTGCTTCATATTCAAACTGAACCGAATTAAAAACCTGGTTTATTTTTTTTGGTAATCCGGCATTTTTAATTACAAAATTTTCAGCGACTTCAAAAAATTTCGGCCTGAAATCTGCAAGTTTTAAAAACTCGGTATTTGAAACCGGCTCTTTTAAAAGCTGTTGATTTTGTTTTTCCGGCAGATGGGTAAAAATAAAGTGCTCTGGTTTTATAAAAAGCCAATCAGTCGTATATTTTTGAACCGAGATCTTTCCGTTCATAAAACCAGAATCCCAAGTACTATCGATAAAATAATATGCGTTTTCAATTTTTACCATATTCCAGGCGTGGTTTGAAACCGTGCGGTTTTCCTCCAGAAGAGAAAAGCCAACTCCGCGGGCATACCCAACAACTTTAGAATTCTGGAAACCAAGTCTGTCTAAAAATTTCTTCAAAAGATTTGAATATCCTTCGCAGACCGCATAGCCGGTTTTTAGAACATTCTCGTAATTTTGAGCCGGAACTGTTCCCGCCCAAAAACTTTTTGCATCATATTTTACATTCAAAGCGACAATATCATGCACAATTTTTACTCTTTCAAAATCATCTGTAGAATTTGAATTTATAAATTCACAGCATTTATTTACATATTCCGCCGGATTTAGGGTTTTTAACTTTGAAATGTTTGCAGGAATTTTCTTTGCGACAGGATGAGGAGCATCCGTCCTAAAAGAATAGGCTTTTGAAAAATCCTCAGGAATCTTATACATCGCTGAAGAAACTTTTGTCATTTTTTGACTTTCATTATTTTGGGCATTGGATTTTTCACTTCCAAAAAGCGAAGAAATTGTATCCTGAAGGAAATCAATGGTTGCGCAAGAAGAAAAAACAAGACTTGATACTACGCAAAAGGTTATAAAAAAGAACTTTAATTTAGATTTCATAAAAATATTCTAGCATAAAGTTCCAAAAAATCAATCTAATAGGTAATAAATATTACTTTTAAAAGAGTTCTAAAAAACAAAAATGTTTGCATAATTTTTATTCATGAACGCAAATAAGTCTGATGTTGCACAAATCTTTGCTCAGAATTTAAAAAAACATAGAAACGGAGCTGGACTAACGCAAAAGCAACTTTCTGAACGTTTGGAAATTTCTCAAAAACATCTTTCCTTCATTGAAACAGGAGTTCAATTCGCCTCTGCGTCATTAATTGACAAAATATGCAAAGAGCTAAATATCTCCTGCGGAGATTTATTTGCAAGCGAAAAAGACGTAAACATAAAAGAAGTAAATATGATTTGCACAATGATGCAGAATATTGTAATTCCACGATTCTTAATAATTGAATCAAAATTAAAGAAAATAGAAAACAAACTGAATGGCTTGCCAGACGAAGAAAATGAGCTTATTTAGACCAAATGCCGAGTTTTATAAATTCGGCACAAAAATTGAATGAGCTATCAGAAAAAGCGCGTCAATTCACTAGATAGCAAAGCTATCTTATGCTGAGCGTAACATGGTATCAGCCTGCGCAATTTTCTTCAAAAAATTGCTTGCCATCGCTCCGAATGACTCGGCCGCGCTTTCCTTTTCTTTCCGCCCATTCAATTTACGGATTCAGTAAAAAACCCGGCATTTAGACTATTTGAACAGAACTTCGTTATTTTCTGTTAATTCAAAATTTACAGTTATATTGTTTGAAGTAGCATTTTTAAAATAAAATCTGTCTTCATTTTCTATGACTTTCTTTTGAACGTTTACACTTGAAGTTGAATCTTTAGACAAAACTCTAAAAATTGTAATTGGATTTGTAGAACCCCAAACATCAGAGTCGCACAAAAGAACCTGACCGTTTCCGTCTGTGTTTGCATTAACGGTAAATGAACCAATATTTTTGTCTGACCAGTCAGAGTTTATCATTCCTGCAAAATACAAGTCTAATGAAGGATTTTCTTCTTTAATCTTTTCCAGGTTTGTAGCTTCCGACTTAAAGTTTGAAATTGTCAAGCCGCAAGGAGTTTTTGTTGCAATCCAAACTTTCAGTGTTCTTAAAGTTTCGTTTTTCTTTTGGAATGCAGGAACATACATTGTAATAGATTTTGTCTTGTTTGCTTCAAAAGAAAACTTGTTGTTTCCAGAACTTGCTTCCGCATCCGAATTTGCTTTTATCCAAATATCCATAGCAGGAATACCAACGTCGCTTGTAACATCAAAAGTAACTTTGTGAAGGCAGTTTACGCTAAGTCCTAAAGGATAAATATTTATGCCGCTCGCGTTTTCATTTTTCGAAAAAGTTGCTTTTATTTGATTTTCTGCAGATTCACAAGAGATTAAATCATCTTCACTTGAACGATATATGCCATAGGCAATTTTTGGCTCAACTTCTTCAACTTTATAATTTTTGATATAAAGTTTTGAAACTGCTCCACATGCAATCTGAGCAAAACCTAAAGACCAGTCGCTCAAAGCAGCACCAGTTTCCACGGAATAAGTTTTCCATTCTGTGCCAATTGAGTGCTCAATAAAAGCTGAATCGTCAGAGTTTGAAAAATCGCAAGTAGAAAGAATAATTTTTGAAACTTTGTCTGCTTTTAGGTCAAAACTGATTTTGTAGTTTTTACCTTGCTTTGCTTCTACCGGAATTTTTGAAATCAATATATAATCCCATATTTTTGAATACTCCGAAGCAGCCTTTGTGTTTGAAACTATGATTTCTGTTTTTTGTTTTTCAATTGAAACTTCGTTTATTTCTTCAACAGACGAATCTAAATATCCTTCAAAGACTTCTGAAATTTTACCTTGGCTTGCAACTATAAAATTCATTTTTTCAACAATTTCAGCTTCTTCTTTTACCTTTTCAATTTCAGTTTTTTCTTCTTCAGAAAGTTCTATTGTTGCGTCCGATATATCTTTTACTTTTTCGTTAAATTTTGAATTTTCTTCGTTATTTTTCACTGCGTCTTTTACAGTTGAATCCGCCGCGACAATTGTTACGTCTACATTTACGATAATTGTAATATTCCCATCTTCAGACTTTGTTGCTGTAGAAACGATTTTTTCAACTTTTGTTTCGCCGGCAAGCTCAAGATTTTTTACGACTTCAGAAACTATTACATTTCCAAAAGAAGAATCCTTATTGTTTGAATCGAGTTTGCAGACTTCAAAAATAAATGTTTTTTCTATTTTGGTTGAATTATCTCCTGAAAGCGCAATACGAACATCCTTTTTTTGAACAACAAGTTTTTCAACGGCCGTTTTTTCAATGTGAACAGAATTTTTACCACCGCCGTTTACGTAAACATCGCCTACTTCCTGGCAATTTTTTAGCTTAAAATCGCCATCACCAACTTTTTCGTCTACAATAATGCTTTTGATGTTCGTAACATTTTCAAGCGTAACATCTGTGCTTTCAACAATAAAAGTCGCGTTTTTTATGTTTCCATTTTTGATAGTTAATGGCTTTGAAATTGTGTAGGAATCGGCCTCTTCAATTTTTAACTCTTCTGAGCCTAAGTCGATTATGGCTTCTTCTTTTGCAGCTGCAATTTTTTGCTTAAGCGTGGTTTGACTTGGCGTTTCTGGTGTTGGATTTACAGAAGGATTTTCATCTGTACCCGAAACATTGTTCTGGCAACCTGTAAACAAGGCAAGAACAACACAAAATGCTAAAAATAGTCTTTTCATTTTTTTCTCCTGTTAAATTGTAAAATAACAGGTCATTCTACCCCCCCCCGTCGTTTTGTCTAGTGGTAATGTGGGTAGTGCAATTTGCTCGTTAGATTAAAATGAGAAACCTATAAAATTATTGTAAAAATGTGTGTTCTTCGCTAAAAACTACTCCCAAACCGCTTTTGTCGACAAATCAAGTTCTGCCGTCGTTTGTGCGGAATCCACAACCCAGACGGATTTTCCTTTTCTTAGGAAAAACACAACTTCATTTTGCGCGTATTTTACAAAGTGCATTCCTTTTGAAAGCCGGGTTATTTCCGGCAAGCCTTTGTCCAGCCCAGAACCCAATGCGCATCGAACCATTTTCATATCTTCCGGCAAATAGACGTTTCTTCCGGATGCGTTTTGCCTGTAAACCGGAGCAATCATTATGTCATCATCAAGCAAAAGCTGATCTTCTGTCTGAACGGCAATCTCGTCATCCTCAAATTCAAACGCAAGAGGCTTAAAGAAAAGAGAATTTTCAGCGCTCGCTTTCTTTAGCTTTTCGTAAAGATACGGAAGAATTCTGTACCTGAAGCTTACAATTCCTCTAAAATCTTCCGTGTTTTCAAACTGATAAAATTCCTGTTCCCGTGTTCCCAGCGCAGAATGATTTCTCATCAAAGGAGTCCATATTCCAACGCCTAAGAAACGAAGCAAAAGCTCGCGGCTTGTGTTTCCGCCAAAACCGCCCAAATCGCATCCTGTGTACAAAAAGCCGCACATATTCAATCCCGGAAGCTGATGGATTAAAAGCTCAATGTGATTCCACCAGGAAGCATTGTCGCCCGTCCAAATTCCTCCGTACCTGTGAGCCCCGATATACGAAGCGCGGCTAAAAATAAGCACATCATTCTTGCAGTTCTTAGTAAAAAATTCGCTTGCGGCGCGGGTCATATTGTAGCCATAAAGATTATGGACTTTTGAATGTTGAACCACCGCAAGTCCGTTCTGAACATCCTCCGCAAGAGCTCCGGCAATATCGGCAGGAACTTTATGATAAAAACTCTTGTAGTCATCCATAGAATTTTGAACACCAAGAACGGCATCTTTTAATTTCCAAGTGTCATAAACTTCCGGATTTTTATTGTCTATTACAGAAAGAATTTCTTTATAAGCATTTTTTAGTCCATCCTCAGAATAAAAAAGAGCCGGCTCATTCATGTCGTTCCAAAAACCGTCAATTCCCATATCTGTAAGTTTTTTATAAAGAGTGCCAAACCATTTCCTAGCCGCAGGATTTAAAAAATCTGTAAAATGCGAAAGTCCCGGCCAAACACCAGCCGCAAAAAGAGAACCGTCCGCCTTTTTACAAAAATAATCTTTTTGAACGCCTTCTGAATCTGGAGCGGCATCTTCAACTTTTATGCCCGCATCGATTATTGGCACAATGTGAACATTTTTTTCCTTAAAATCAGAAACAGTTTTTGCAAAATCAGAAAAATTCTTCTTATTAATAGAAAAATCTCTGAAACCATCCATATAATCAATATCCAAAAAAATCGCATCAAGCGGAATATTCTTTTCTTTGTAGTTCTTGTAGACTTTTTTCAAATCCTCTTCTGAACCATATCCCCAGCGGCTCTGCATAAAACCCAGCGACCAGACCGGCGGAACGTAACTGGCTCCAATCATTTTTCTGAATTGACCCGCAACATCTAAAAGACTATTTCCTTCTATATAGTACATATTCAAATGCACATCTTCAATTTTCACACTTACAGTATCAAAGCTAGAAAAAGCCGCATCAATCTGAACCAATCCCGGATAGTCAAAAAAAAGCCCGAACGCATTCTTGGAATCCGGCTCGTAAAAAATCATAAAATTATGAGCGCCGTAAAGAGAAGTTTTTTCCTCTGTATGAGAAAATTCATCCGTACACCAGCAGTTGTAAATCCTGCCCCTTTTGTTAATTCCGCCCATGGACTGCCCTAGCCCGAAAATCATTGTTTTTGGCGAAACGTGCATTCTAAAAGAAAATCCATCATTTTCATTTATTGAAATTTGCGCATATTTAAAAGAACTTGCATCATCTGAAAAAATTTTTGCCTCATCAGGAAGACAAACCACCGATTCCGTATTAAAAGGCTTTCCAAAAATATATTTGCTTATCATAATTTAAGTATAAAGGCACAAAAAAAAATTGTCGAATTTTTTATGCGGACAAAAGTTATATTTTTAAGCAACCCGCGTTTCAGGGCGTTCCGTCCGCTCTGGTTTCGCAACGCTCAACCGCCGCAGCCGTCGGCTGTTCCGTCCTTCGCTAACCGCTCATTCTCCGCACTCACTCCGTTCGCTTGCGGTGAACTGCTCCGCAGGGACTCCATAGCCTAACGCACGCAAGCCACAACATATAGAACTTCTGATTCTATGCGAAAAGGAAAATATCCTGAAATTTTAAAACTTAGTGCGGTTACATACGGTGAATACAATCAACAGGAAATTGACGTGATTATTCAGCGGTTCACTTCGTTTGACAGGAGAAAACGCCCTTGCAAAGAAGATTTTCCTGAAATCCGCAGAAAGCTTTTTTATCTTTCAAAGATTATGGAAAATACTCATCTGTGCTAAGAGTTTAAAAGGCGGAAGGCTGTGCACAAAAAAAGATAAGGAATATTTTGTTGATTCAATGAATATTCTCGGCAACTGCTATTTTGAGCAGAACCGATTTGCCGACTGCATTGAAGTGCTGCAGGAAATCTGTACTCAGGATTATATTTCTTACTTTGTGATTTTTATAAAAAAATTCCAGAATATAAAAAGGATAAGAATAAATGCTATGAAAAAATTGTGGCAATTTAAAAAAAAGCAGATATTCATGGTATTTCTATGGATTCTGATTTTAAAGAAAATAAAAAGATTTCAATAGATGATACATTTTTTAATTATTACAGTGAAAGATTTAACTTTAATTTTAATATTGCAAAAAATACAAATAATTATTTTGAAAAAATGAATCTTGTGTTTTCATTGTATTCATTGGAACGCTATGAAGAAGTTTTTAGAAAATATGTTTTCTTGTCTGCATACTTATAATCGGTATAAAATATATTTTGAAACTTACACTACATATATCTTGAATTATTAAAAAATGTAGTGTAAATTATAGTTACACTACAAATAATCAAAATTAACATATTTGTAGTGTAAGTGTGTTTATATGAAATCGGATGTGGTAAAAGCGGTTTTTCAGGATGAACTAGAAAGAAACCAGCGCCTAGTATCTCGTTATGAAAAAGAATTGGAAAATCTTCCTAAAGGGTCTATTTATAAGAGAAAAATAGGTAATCATGAATATTTCTATTTAAATTACAGAGAAGGAAACAAAGTTATTTCTAAATTTTTGGGGAAAAATGAAACGTTTGATTCAGATGAATTGCAGATGCAGTTAGATAAGCGGAATGAATATAAGCAACTCATAAAAAAATTAAAACTCGAACAAAAGGATTTATTAAAGGCATTAAAATGAGAAAAGAGCAGGAAGAGGCTTTTTGGCAGACAATTAAAGCATTTGACGAAATCGGTCTATTACATCATGTAATGATTATCGGTAGCTGGGCTGAGTATTTATTTCCGCCGTTATTTAAAACAGATTTTATGCCTAATTTAAGAACTCGTGATGTGGATTTTTTTTACAGAAACATTAATATTCCAAAAGAAAAAATCAATGTTGTACAAAAACTAAAGAATATTGGCTATATTTATGACGAAGTTGATGGAATTTCCAGATTTTATAAAGAAGATCTTCTTGAACTTGAATTTCTTACAAGAGTTCTTGGGGCAGGAACTGATGGAAAGGTGAATATTAAACCTCTTGGAATTACGTCTGAAGGATTACGTGCCATAAATATTCTTTCAGATTTTGCCAGAGAAATTGAGACAACTGCAACAGATGGAGAAAAATATACGCTCATAATTCCAGAACCTTCTGCATATGTGATTCAAAAAATTCTTACAAATCCTAATCGTGAGCCTCAAGAAAAAAGAGCAAAAGATATTGTCGCCGTAAAAGAGCTCCTTTATCATATCGAAAAATCCACAGAACACAAAACTAAATTTAGCGAGGTTTATAAAACATTATCCGTAAAGCAATTAAAAATCATAAAACAAGTGTGTGAAGAAAACCAGATTGTCCTCCCTTAATTATAAACTGTATTTATGAATAAAATTCGAAATCTGTCCGGAAAAATCAAATTTTCTACTTGCAATTTTATTTCACAAGGGGTTTGGAATATGCCGGCGACTGAATACGGAAAATATCTTAAGAAGCTCAGGATTGACAAGGACAAGACTCTTGCGGCGATGGCAAAGGATATGGGGATTGCGCCTTCTTATCTTTCTGCGATTGAAAGCGGCGAGCGTGTTATTCCTGTGGATTTTACGGAAAAAATTTCTGAAAAGTATTCATTGGATGATACGGCAAAAGATGAGCTCAGGGAGCTTGAACTGAAGACTCCGCGCAATGCGCTTCAGCTGGACTTTAAGAAGTCGGGCTGCACGCAAGAACAAAAACGAAAATTCCCGCTGCTAAAATTGTAAGGCGTGTGCCCGATGTTTTTATGACGGTGCTTTCTGTTCTGCTGATGGGCGGAATGGCTTTTGCCCGGTGATAGCAAACCAGACGTAGCCGGGTAAAAAGTTTAGCAGATGGCATTAATCTGAAAAGCCCGGCGGCAATTTATTGCCGAACCACCTGTGTTTTTGAATTGCTCAAAAATGTTTTAGTCATTAAAATAGAAAAATCTTAAAATGTGCGCTGTTTTTTTGGCGCGAAAGGCATATTTATGGAAAATTCTAAACGAACTGTAACTTGCGGCGAGCTTACTAAGGCTGACGTTGGCAAGAAAGTTGTATTGAACGGTTGGGTCAGCCGAACGCGCGACCTTGGCGGACTTATTTTTATCCGTTTGCGCGACCGCTATGGAATTACTCAGGTAATGGTTGGCGACAATGCTTCGGACGAAGTTAAAAAAATCGCCGCTTCCTTAAAGTCGGAATATTGTATCGCTGTTGAAGGCGTTGTTGCCGCACGTGCTGAAAAAGACGTGAACAAGGACATGGCGACCGGAGAGATTGAAGTTGAGGCTTGCGACATAGAAATCTTTACAACGTCGCAGGAATTGCCTTTTAGCATTGAAGAAGTCCGCCAGAAGGATGGAACTCTTGTTGTTGCGAACGAGGATTTGCGCCTTAAATACCGCTATCTTGATTTGCGCCGCGAACCTATGCAGCACAACATCATCTTGCGTTCGGCTGTAACTTTTGCCACACGCGAATTTTTGACTTCCAAGGGTTTTTTGGAAATTGAAACTCCTACTTTTATTAAATCAACTCCGGAAGGCGCGCGCGACTACCTTGTTCCGAGCCGTGTTCATCCGGGAAAATTCTATTCTTTGCCTCAGTCGCCGCAGCTTTACAAGCAGCTTCTGATGGTTTCGGGATTTGACAAGTATTTCCAGATTGCGCGCTGTTACCGCGATGAGGATGCCCGCGGAGACCGCCAGCCGGAATTTACCCAGATTGATATGGAAATGAGCTTTACAAACCGCGAGGAAGTTCTGGACACAACAGAAGAGCTTATGCGCCACATTTTCAAGAAAACCCTGAACTACGAGCTTCCGGTTCATTTTGACAGAATCAGCTGGGATGACGCTTTTGACCTTTACGGAAGCGACAAGCCGGACTTGCGATTTGACATGAAGATGCAGGACGCGGCTTTTATGGCGGATTTGAGCGACTTTAACGCATTCAAGGCTGGAGCCGCAAACGCAGACAAGAACATCGAGCGCCACAAGAGAAGCGGACTTAAAGCCCTTGTTGTAAAGAACGCCGCGGACAAATATTCAAGAAAGCACATTGAAGCGCTTGAAGCAGTTGCAAAAATCAACCATGCGAAAGGCCTTGCCTGGATGAAGGTTGACGCGGAAGGAAAATTTGAAGGCGGAATCTCAAAGTTCTTCGCCGGAAAAGAAGCGGAAATCTGCTCAAGGCTCGGAGCGGAAAAGAACGACCTTCTTTTGTTTATAAGCGACGAAAAATGGCAGACAGCGTGCGTTGCGCTCGGAGCGGTCCGCAAGCAGCTTGGAAAAGACCTGAACCTTTACAACCCGAAAGACGAATTCCACTTCGCATGGATTATCGACTTCCCGTACTTTGCATGGAACGAGGAAGAAAACCACTGGGAAACAGAGCACCACATGTTCACGCTTCCGCAGAAAAAATACTGGGACACTTTGGAAAGCGACCCGGGTTCTGTAAAAGGCGACCTTTACGACCTTGTTTTGAACGGCTACGAGCTTGCCTCAGGCTCAATGCGTATCAACGACCCGGCGCTGCAGGAGCGTATTTTTGAAATCGTAGGCTACAGCCGCGAGCGCGCAGAAAAAGCGTTCGGATTCTTGGTACAGGCATTCAAGTTCGGAGCGCCGCCGCACGGAGGAATCGCCCCGGGCCTCGACCGCCTTATAATGCTCATGTGCCACGAGGAAAGCATCCACGAAGTAATCGCCTTCCCGAAGAACAACCTTGCAATGTCGCCGATGGACGAATGCCCAAGCGCAGTTGACCAAAGCCAATTGGATGATTTGCATCTAAAGTGTACAGAGGTTGAAAAATAATGCGCGCTGGTTTTCCGCAAGGAAAAACCGGTAAGCAAGACGCGAAGCGGATTGCGACATTTGCATATCAATTGTTATGATGTGGAGAAGGAATAAACGACTTTGCTTGCAATTGTTAAAATAATTTATTGCACCAATTGAGCTTATCAAAACAGCGCAAAATATGGAAAAAAATATCATTACAAAAAAGGGATGTTTTAAAGTTTGTAACTTTCTAAACATCCCTTTTTTGTACTCGGTGTTATTTTTTTCCTTTTTTTGCAGACGCTTTCCGCATGAACATTAAATACTCACTATCAGAATTCAAGTTCTCCCAGTCATGAGGTAGATAATTAAAGAAATCATTGTATTCTTTTACTATAGAGTTTTCGGAAAAATAAATGTTAATTGCCTTATATTTATCAAAAAAGCAATCCATACCACGATAAATACAAAAGATTTGGCAACTCTAACGAGATTAAGCCGTATAATCACGATATAAAATGCTAATATATTAGCAATAATACAGCTAGAACAAAAAACAGCCTCACAGATTGCAAAGGAAATTTCGGAAAGAATTGTAAAACGCAGGAAAGAACTTCATTTTACGCAGGCGGAACTTGCCGCAAGAGCGGGAATTTCTTTTGCCTCATATAAGCGGTTTGAACAAAAACATGAAATTTCGTTTGTTTCGTTGATAAAAATCGCAATCGCCTTAAATTTGGAAAATGAATTTGATTCTCTTTTTTCAAAAAAACAGTTTTTGAGCATAAAGGAGCTTATTGCAGATGAAAAAAATAAATAGACTTTCCGTACTTTTTGACAACGGCACAACAAAGCGGCTCGTTGGAACATTGGCCTTGTATAAGGAACGTTACGCGGCCTTTGCCTATAGCGATGAATGGCTTGAAACCGGTTTTTCCATTTCGCCGTTTTCTCTTCCGCTTGAAAAAAAAGTCTTTATTCCTGAATGGGAACCGTTTGGCGGCGTTCATGGAATTTTCAACGACAGTCTGCCTGATGGCTGGGGACGGATTCTGGTTGACCGTATGCTTATGAAATTGAATGTGCGGCCGGAAAATTTTCTTTTAATGATTTGTACAATATTTTTTTCATATCTTTCAAAACTGAATTAACAATTTTGTTTATCTGCTCTTCCTTGCTGCTGTCAATCTGATTTTTCTTGAATAAAATTTCCGGCTCAACGTCCAACGCATTTGAAATTTTTTCGATTGTAGATAGCTTAGGAACATTTTTATAGGTTTCCATAAGCCCGATGTAGCTGGTCGCTGTACTGCATGCTTCGGCAAGCTGCTCTTGAGTGATATGTTTTTCTTTGCGAATTCTTTTTATGTTGTCAATTACAATTCTTTCTAAATCCATTTTATATCAATTTAGATATATTATTGTATAAATTCAATTGACATATTTGATATAATATTATATTAACTTTAATATATTTTATAGCGGAGGAAAAATGAGGAAATACAAAAATGTTATTTTAGCTGCAATTTTGTCTCTGGTCTTTATAAGCTGTACTGATACAGTGGAAAATGATTCCGGCAATTCCAGCGAACCATCTAAAGAAAATCAGCAGACAGAATATACAGTCCACTTCTGTTGCAACGAAATCGCAAATTGGAATGAAGTTTACGTGTACTCTTGGGACGACAGCGGCAGCAACGCTGAATGGCCCGGAATAAAAATGTCTGTTGCCGAAAGCGGAATATACAAAGCTTCTGTGAAACACTCCAACGTGATTTTTACAGACGGCAACGGAAAACAAACAGCTGATTTAAAAACACAAAACGGATATTTTACACCGACAGGAACTGATTCAAAAGGTCAGGTTACAGGCTTATGGAGTGCGACAAAACCGGAAAATGGTAGTGGAGAAGAGGAAAAACCAACCAAACTTGAAACTCCGATTGTTACCGCAATGTACGACAAATCGTCTAAAAGAATAATTTTGGTTTGGTCTATTGTACAAGATGCCGACAGTTATGAAATATATTACAACACAACAAATAACTTTAATGAAGAAAAAGCATTTGAAGATACAACAGAAACTTCATACACAACAACAGAAATAAAAACTAACAAAATAACATATTATTTCTGGGTAAGAGCCAAAACTGCTGATGGATTAAAAAGCGATTTAAGCAACAGTGTATCTTGCTATGTAGAAAATGAGGAAGAATCGGAAGAAACTCTTGCGGCTCCATCATATTTAAATGCAACTGCAACGTCGGAATCATCTGTTTCTCTAAATTGGGAAAACGTAACCGGAGCAACATATTATCTTGTTTACTATTCAAGGTACAATTCAGTTTCTTATGAAACAGATTATGTAATTGCATATAAAAATTATATAACAATACCACAGTTAATATCCGGTACAGCTTATTATTTCTGGGTAAAAGCGTCAAATGGTACAACACAGAGTACTTATAGTCCATACGCTGCAGCAATGACAAAAGACAAACAAGAAGTAATTGTTGATTTGGTTACACCATGTTTGTTTAGAAAAGTAGAATATACTGATGATGGAAAAGGCTTTGCAATTAAGTTGATTACTAGTGATGACTACATAGATTCAAGAACACAGAAATATAGATTATATAGAAGTGAATCAAAATATGATGGTTATGAACAGGTAAAAGAAATAAATGCATCTAGTGCCCTTATATTTGAAGATAACTCTGTAAAAATAGAAATGAATAGGTATTATTATTATAAAGTTTCAGCTGTATGCGGTGCAAGTGAGAAATTTTCAGAAAAAGGATTAAGTGTTACTTTAGAAGCACCTTATGTCTATGCTTCTTGTAATGAATCTTGGGGAGGTTACATATCTTTTGATGGAGGCACAAATAAGCAAAAAGTCACAATTAAGGAAGATAAGAGTGGAAACTTTAATATAGATATACTTACTTTATACAACGCAGGCACTTATCCAATATGGATAAAAAGAAATAATAAAAATGCTAACGAATATCCTGAGTATAATTTTCTTCCATCAGGTTCTTATAAAATCTCCATAAAAAATGGAAATGTAACTTTTTTAAAGTATATTAAATCTAGTGCTGCAAAATTATTTGATTTATAACATCTTTAGATAAAAACTCCCGAGGGGCTGTCCAAAAAGAAATGGGCAGCCCTAATTATTTTAAATTTACAAGAGAAT
>OBCM01000082.1_pt1 | contig 15120 bp, 13 predicted proteins | sample 1495921 | NCBI WGS metagenome assembly OBCM01 (sample SAMN03418274, study PRJEB22391) | human gut metagenome | biome: human-gut; feature: organic feature; material: feces | host: Homo sapiens | place: Tanzania | collected 2013-01 | reverse complement strand
GATTACCAATCACAATGTCAAAGCCGTTTCTGCCGTTGCAGTTAGAGGGTCGGTTCTTTTCCCCACTTTAAATATCGATAAAGTGTTGTGCGGTCAACTTTCAAGTCTTTTGCAAGCTGTGTTTTTGTGCAACCTTCCAAAAGCCGTTGTTTTATATATTCATCTTTTCCTGTAAGTTTTGTGTATGAATTTCGCGAACCTTTTATTCTGCCAATATGGACCCCCTCCGCTTTCTTCAGTTTCAACGCTTCTTTAGTTCTCTGGCTAATCAAGTTGCGCTCAATTTCCGCACTCAGACCGAAGGCAAATGCCAGCACCTTGCTTTGAATGTCATCGCCAAGACGGTAGTTGTCTTTTATTGTCCAAACCTTGCAGTCTTTTTTCATGCAGATTGAAAGAATTTCCATAATCATGAACAGGCTTCGTCCAAGCCTGCTAAGCTCCGCACAGATTATCAGATCGCCGCTCTGAACATAATTCAGCAGGGCTCCGAGTTTTCGCTTGTCATAGTTTTTTGTTCCGCTGATTGTCTCTTCTATCCAGCCGTCAATCTCAAGATTTTCTTTTTTGCAGAAATTGCAGATTTCAAAACGCTGATTTTCAACCGTCTGCTTGTCCGTGCTTACGCGGATATAACCGTACGTCATTTTTCGCCTCCATGACTGTTGTAAAATAAAGCTATAATCCGTCTCAGAAAGAATCTACAGCCGACTAAAGAAAGACCTGAAAAGAGGCATCATAGAGGAAATAAAAAAAACAATTGAAGAGATTTTATTCCAAAATTTAGCAAAGACATAAAATTCCTTGTTGGAATACTAAATTCAAAATAATCCAACAGGCAATTCTTACAACAGAATCAATTTCCGGGCGCAGAGAAAATTCTATAAGGTCGTAGCGGGTTATTCTGTAATTTTTTCGGTTGTCTCCATCTGCTATACGAAATGAATATACATAGGTCTGCCGCATTTGTTAACAACAAAACCGATTCCTTTTTGAGTGTTCATGCCACCTTATTCTTTGTCGCAAAGTTTCTTCTTTGTGAACTTTTCTAGAACACGCATTCGGAAATATCAAGCCTATCTGAATGTTTTTAATTTCTCATAAGTTTTCACCATTCTTGCCGGCTCCAATTTACTTATGTATTACTGGAATTGCCACGATTGATGAATTTATCACTATCTTGCATTCGCCTTACACTTTTCCTGCCTGCTTTGTGATTCATTTAAAAGGAATCAAGTTTGCAGCCTTTGAAGAAAGCTCTCCTTATTATTTCTTTTATCCAGTCATCAATCTTAAAATTTTCTTTTAACACAGCAACAGAACCATTCGCAAAATCCTATGATAAACTCTTGACTTTTATTTTTTCTGTCATTATTTTCTTAATTGTAACAACAAAAGTTACAACAAAATCTTTCACAATACTAATCGGAGGCATTTATGGAACTTTGCGAAGTGGCGGCCTGTCTTGAAAAAGTCGGACTGCAATATATGGCGACGGTCGGGCTGGACGGAAAGCCGAAGGTGCGGCCGGTTCAGTTTATGGTGGAATACGATGGAAAACTCTGGTTTTGCACGAACAGCAAAAAATCGATGTACGCGGAGCTTGTGAAAAATCCCTGGATTGACTTGTGCGGCTCGAAACTGCTTGAAAACGAGATTCAGACGGCGTGGATTCGCCTGAGCGCAGAGGCGGTTTTTGAGGAAAATCTTGAGGTCAAAAAAATGATTATGGAAAAAAGTGCGATTGTGCATGAGCTTTACGAAAACAACGCGGAGCATCCACTTTTCAAGGTTTTCTATCTTAAAAATATCAGGGGAAGCCTGAACAATCTTGGACACGTAAAAGGTCTTTCTGAACGCGCGGATTTTGCCAAGCCAAAGGAGTTTGAATTTTGAGCGGATTTAAAAACATCACAAACGAAGAAATCGCAACACTCCGCGAAATTTTGGATTCTGCGGAATGTGTTGTGGTTGGAGCGGGCGCAGGTCTTTCTGCAAGCGCGGGATTTTCTTACAGCGGCAAGCGGTTCAAAAAATATTTTTCGGACTTCGAGGCAAAATATCATTTTCACGATATGTATTCAGGCGGATTTGCGGATTTTGGCTCGCTTGAAGAAAACTGGGCGTATTGGAGTCGCTACATTTACATCAACCGATATATGCGCGCTCCGATTCCAGTTTACGAAAAACTTTTGGAGCTTGTGCGCGGCAAGGATTATTTTGCAATCACCACGAACGTTGACCATTGCTTTCAAAAGGCTGGATTCGACAAAAAGCGGCTTTTTTACACGCAGGGCGACTACGGACTTTTTCAATGCTGCGTTCCGTGCCACAAAAAAACTTACGACAACGAAGAAACAGTAAGAAAAATGCTCGTTTCGCAAGGATTCGGATTTAAGGACAGCGAAAACAAAAAAGACGGCGAAATTATTTTTCCGGAAAATCCTTTAAAAATGGAAATTCCGTCCGAGCTTGTGCCTCACTGCCCTGTCTGCGGAAAACCGATGTCGATGAACCTCCGCTGCGACGGAACTTTTGTTGAGGACGACGGCTGGCACGAAGCGGCAAAACGCTATCAGGATTTTCTTGAAAAGCACAAGAACGCACGGACGCTTTTTCTGGAGCTTGGAGTCGGAGAAAACACGCCCGGAATAATAAAATATCCGTTCTGGAATCTAACCTACAAAAACAAAAACGCGTTTTATGCTTCGCTAAATATGGAAAAGGAAGAAATCCCGATTGAACTAAAAGCGCGCTCGGTTCTTATAAAAGGCGATATTTTCAGGACGATTGAAAAGCTTTGCGGCGATGAAAATAAACAAAACTCATACTTGTGTGAAACTTGATTTTTAAAAGTCATAAGATGTTACAAGTCTCTGGTGTAAAGCAATTGATTGGACTTATTTTGTAATCTTTGTGTTTTGAGTTCTTATAATTTTCTTACTTGACCGGGCAATCAGGCAATCTTTTTTTACTAGAATCTCCAATCAAGCATGAAAGTGATAATGTTAATTCAGCTATTTAGATTATGTCATATAAGAGAAGCATTTCCTGATACCCCAAAAGATGCTGTACATGACTCAATACTATCATAAGTTGTTGTATACAGAGTTTTTTTTGCTCCATAAATTTCTAATAAAAAATTTCCTTCAAATACAGGAAGTTCTGTTCCAAACGTAGATGGAAAGAAAAAACAATTTATACGATCTTCCTTTTGTCGAATTACTAGATGATAAAAATATTTTAAACTTCTATTATAGTGCCTATTAAGATATTCTAATCTGTTATACTCTGATTTACATAAGTTGCCATTAACATTAATACTTCCTTCGATTTTGTATGTTGGATTTGTAAAATTTATTTTTTCTTCGATATTTTGACCAAGACAAGAGTATCCTTTAAGTCTTTCTAATAGAAGGCTACAACAGTAAGGATTTTTCAATTGAATATTATTGCTTAAATGTTCATTATGAACATAAATTCTATAGTTGCCTATGTCATATATATAAATAGAGCAACCGCTCAAACTTCCAGTAAGAATTATTGTATTATCTGTCTTACCTACAATACAAAACCCCGGACATACATTTCCTGTAATATATGGGAAAATATGACCTTCATCTTTAGTTTTATCTCTAGCCGTATATAGTTTAAGTATATTATTTTCAATTCCATATTTAAAAAAAACTTTATTATTCTCATAAACCACAGAATCATTCTTTGTAAGGTCAGAAGTGATAAAAATAGACTCCATAAATAATCTGCCGTTATCAGTCATCCAATAGTTTTTTGCAATTTTCTCCAATGCATCCAAATCTTCTTTTAAAGTGCTACTTCCTAAAAGCATCCCTCTTCCTAGTCCTCTAATTGTTTTTGTATCAGTGTGTTGTAGTTTTCTATGATTGTGCTGATTCCTTCGGGGGCTTCGTCGGGAACTACGGTGAATTCCAGATGGCAGTTGTTCTTTGCATTGCCGAAAACTTTCTTGGGGAATGATACTGTAACATCGCCGTGTTCTTCGTCAATCTGGCAGTCCAGCGAGAATGTCGCCTTGCCGAGCCTTGAGCCGCTTACAGGAATCAGTGAGATTACAGGCACGTCCAGCCGCTTCATCTTTATGCTTCCGTCATCAGCCGCCATCGGATAGTCCATTCTTACGGTCTTTGGAACCCGCACGGTTTCCGTTTCAGAAATTCTTTTTTCCTCAAAATACTTGTTGAAGAATTCTATATTTCTTTCGGTCAACGCATTTGCGGCGGAATTTACGGCTTTTCTTATCTCAACAAGAAATTCAGAGAGTTTCATTTTCCGTGCCTCCGTTGCGTGAACTTTCTTTTAGTTTTTCATATTTGTCCATTGCGTCCTGTACGGTCTCCCGGCTTTCTGCGGCAAGACTTACGGCAAGAGAGCAGCCGGGGCAGATAAATTTCTTTCCGCCTAGAAGTCCGTACACGTCATATACAATCTGCGTTCCGCATGACGGACACGCAATCGTGTTTGTATGGTTCATTTTCTCTCCTGTCCTTTTTCCGTGTTTTTTGATGTGATTATGTTTTTTGAGTAAAGGTCGATTATCGCCGTTATTCCTTTTGTGAGAGGAATCTGCTTTGCCTTGAGCGAGACGGAAATTCCGCCGGATTTTCTATGCCTTTTTCCTTTTCCGTTTTCTTCTGCTCCGATTTTTGCGCTGATTCTGGATTTTTTATGTATTACTTCGGGCTTGGCTTCGTTCGTATTGCTAGGCGTTGAAAGATGAGTTTTTGCGGATGTGATTTCCACATTGAATTTTACGCTCACTTCATCAACGGCAAGATTGTTCAGCGGAAGAATTGTAATTAGTGGAATGTAAAAACAGCCGTCCGGCGTGTTACCTGAAAAGTTCATCTTTATCATCACCGGCTCGTGGCTTCCGTTTTTTTCTTTAAAGCAGTAGTCAAGAATAAACTGCACCTGTCCGCCAAGCATCATGGCGTTCGCCTTTGAAACTGCGGTCAGTGGCGCGCTTATGAGCGACTCAATGCTATGTCCAGAAGAAAGAGATGAGAGGAAAGTTCTGTCTATCTTTTCATTCTCTGCCATTTTTTGTTACTCCGTCATTCCGCTTTTCCGTCACTCTGTTTTACTATGCTGTTTTGAACCGGTTGGATGCTCTTTGAGTACGCATCGATTATTGTGTTCACTCCTCTTGGCATTGGAAGCTGCCCTGCATGAACGCTAACGGAATATTTTGCGGTGTTGCTGTTCTCGTAGTGGGTGTCGTGCGTGCGCGAGTCTTCGGAAGAATAGCTCACGTTGCCCGAAATTGAAACAGAGAATGGTCCCCATCCGGCTTTTCCTGTTATTGAAGCCTTAGCCTCCGTGCTGCTCTTGGACGTTTCCTTGATGTCTTCGGAGCTTGCAGATTTTACTTCCATCTCGAAATTCACGGAAGCTGAATCCACGCCCAGATTGTTCAGAGGAATTACGGTAAGCAGAGGCAGGTCGATTGTCGTGGTGAAGTAGCTTGTTAAAGGAGTTGTACCGTCGTCGCTGAATGACAGAACCGCGCGCGTCATGTTCAGTTTTATCATAATCGGCTCTACGGAATCGTTGTCTTTTGAAGCCTTAAAGCAGGTGTCGAACAGGAACTGCGTCTGCTTTTTTGCCATGTTGCCGTTCGCCTCTGAAACAGCCATAAGCGGTCCTCCGATAAGATCTGACATCGGAAGTCCTGTAAATTGCTGCGCTATTGAAGATGATGTTTCTGCCATAAATTTCTCCTATTTGATATTTTTATTCAGGCAGCCCCAAACGGGCCGCCATTTTTTCTTACTCTTCTATTAAATCAGAACCGCTTGCTGTTCCGTTTTCGCACTGGACATTCAAGGACATGAGTTTATAGTTTTCTTTCTTATAATCAGTTTTGACCTGCTTCCATTGCTCGACTGTGCCTTTATATGTGATTGTCTCAAGTGCCGTGCAGCCGTCGAAAGCATCACCAGGTATACAAACAATGCTTGTGGGAATCTCTACGTATTCAAGAGATGTACAGTCTTTAAATGTAATTATCTTATATTCACCTGAACTGTTTAAAATGATTACGGTTTTAAGGTTCTTGCAGCCTTCAAACATCAAGTCTGGAATCAAGATATATTGACTTTCATTATCCGGCGGTTCGATTGACGGAATCACTATGCCGATAAGATTTTCACACTCCTTAAATGAACATTTTATCCAATCATAAAAATCTACTGTTATTCCGCCAAGGTCAAGATAGACTTTTGCACCGTTTGAATTGCCTTTGATTGCCTCTATTACGCCGTTCAGATTGTCTTTTGTCATTTGACCTGTAACCGCAATCTTGTGCTCGCCGGTTGGAAGACTGTTTATTGCGTTGACTGCATTTTCCGCCGCAACCGTCCACTTTGCGTAGAGCATAATGTTGCCGGTTGAGCCTTTTGTAATTTCATTTTTTTTGCTTGAATCTGAGAATTCGCTGTCGGTGTACCAGCCACCGAAGTCAAAATATTCTCTTGACGGAGCAAGGAGAGTTATCGTTTCCGTTTCGAAAGTGTAGCTTGCAGGATTTCCATCCGCATTTGTTCCGCCGTTCGCTTCGTAGGTGATTGTGTAAGTGATTGCAGTCCATTTTGCGTAAAGTGTGATGTTGCCGGTTACGGTGATTTTTGCCTTGTCGGAGTATGATACGTCTCCGTCGGCAGATGTCGCCCAGCCTGCAAAGATATAGCTGCTTTTTGTGAATGTGTTTTTTGGAAGTGTGATTTCGCTTCCTTCTTCCACGGAAATGTTTGCGATTGTGCCGCTTCCGCCGTTCGCGTCAAAAGTTACGGTGTAAGTTGTTTTTGGCGTTGAAGGAGTTTCGGGATTCTGTGGCTGCTCAGGTTGGGTCGGATTTTCGGGCGTTTCCGGAGTTGAAGGTGTTGCCTTTTTCTCCTTCCACTGCGCATGGAGCGTTGTGTCTGTATTGAATGTGAATTCCGCACCGTCTGTGTATGATGTGCCGCTTCCGTCTGCCACAGTATTCCAGTTCAAGAACTCAAAGCCTGTTCTGGAAAACTTTACGGCAGGAAGATTTATTTTCTCATTCTCCTCTTTTGTTATGCTCTCCATTTCGCCTGTTCCGCCGTTTGCGCTGAACGAGAGCTTGTATTCTGTAGTTTTGCTGTCATCTCCGGTCATACAGCCGGTGAGCAGCAAAAGCGCTGCCACTAATGTTGTGACAGGATTAAACAAATTGAATACTGTGGCAGACGGAAGCGGCACATCTAATGTTGTGAATAGCCTGGGTGTGAGGGGGGGGGTAGTAAAGAAGTTGATTTTCATTGCTTTCTCCATCTGCCGTTCAATTTTTGAACGGTTTCTTATCAGATTTGTATTGTCTTATTATTATACAGCATGGAGAGGAAAATATCACGGCAAATTAAGAAAAAACTAGGAAATTTTGCGGAAGCATGAAAAAATCATTTTTTTGCTCCAATTTGTTTAATCCTGTCTGCAAGGTAAAGCGGAACGTTTATCATATCTTCCTGTTCTTTGTATTCCAATGCCGAGAATCTTATCGCACAGTCAGGATTTTCTTCCCTTCGGTAGCGCTTGAAACTGGCAGAAGCCACATTTCCGCCAGCCTTGCATTCAACAGGAATTATCTGCGTTTCATTTTGTAAAAGAAAATCCACTTCGTAATTTCTGGAAGGAGAATAATAGTGAGGAGCAACATCGAACTGTCCTCTTAACTGCTGAAGACAATAGTTTTCTGTCAACGCTCCCTTAAACTGAAAATCTGAATTCAGTATTATTGCCTCATTGCTTACACCTGCGGCGCATTTTGCAAGTCCAACATCAAAATAGAACAGTTTAAAACTGGAAAAATCTTCAAAAACGTTTAAAGGATGTTCAGGTTTTGTAACATCATAGATGCGTATGACAATTCCCGCGCTGACAAGCCATTCGATTGCCTCTTCAAATTCACGTGCCCTTGCTCCAGATTTGACGCAGCCATAAACAAATTTTTCATTTTCTTTAGAAAGCTGTGAAATAATGCTTCGCATTACCAGAAGTATGCGGCCGGCATTTACCTTTCCATTATATTTGGAAATATCATTTTCATAGAGAGCCAATAACTCATTTTGTATTTGCAAAACGACTCCGGAATTTTTTTCTGTCATCCAGGAGCATACACAATCTGGCATTCCGCCGACAATCAAATAAATTCTGTATTGTTCTATCAATCTGTCATGCTGAATTTTCAATATTTCCGCCGGAGGAGTTTCTTCAATATAGTTAAACAGCACAGGTTCCACAGCATTCAGAAATTCTTCAAAATCCATAGGATATATATCAAGAAGATTCACTTTTCCAACAGGATAAGACATTGGTTTTGCAAGCAGAGTTCCTAAAAGACTTCCTGCGGCAACAATATGATATTCGTTTGCTTCCTCATTGAAATACTTAAGAGAATTCAGAGCTTCTGGACATTCCTGCACTTCATCAAAGATAATCAAATCTTCTTCGGGAAGAATTTTATCGCCTCTAATTGTGCCGAGAATCTCTATAATTCTATGAGGCTCTTTGTTTACCTTAAAAATTTCATGAAGTTTTTCTTCCTTATCAAAAGAAAAATAGAAAGTCTTCTTATAGTTGCGTCTGCCAAATTCTTTCATAAGCCAGGTTTTACCAACCTGACGGGCACCTTTTAAAACAAGCGGTTTTCTATGAGAAGAGTTTTTCCACTCCTCCATTTTCTGCAATGCTTTGCGTTCCATACTTTGTAATTAGCATAGCAGATTATACACATTTTTGCACTGTTTTTTTTATATTTTTACACATTTTTGCATATTATAACGTATAGTTTTTACACATAATTGCACATTCTTAGCAATAAAATTATCATTTTTGCATAATGCCAGTTGCAATTCCGCGCAAGGAAAACTGTATCAAGGTATGATGGAAAGGCTTTTTTTTCGGAAAGAATTCATTGTGGGCTTTGCTTGAAGAAAGTTACAATTTTTTCTTTATTGTTGCAGATTGACCGGAAAAATTAATCAGTTATAATAAGTTTTGTTCAATGCCGCAGAAAAAGTCTGTTGCAGATTGACCGGAAAAATTAATCAGTTATAATAATCTTTTATGTACAGTAGAAATTGAAGAGGTTGCAGATTGACCGGAAAAATTAATCAGTTATAATCAAACTCCATTTACTCCAATGAGCTTATACGTTGCAGATTGACCGGAAAAATTAATCAGTTATAATGTGCTTTGATTCTGCTAGGAATATCGCCCAGTTGCAGATTGACCGGAAAAATTAATCAGTTATAATCTGTTGTGTAGATTGTATCAGGAACAATTGGTTGCAGATTGACCGGAAAAATTAATCAGTTATAATGGCGAGAACGGACAGATATTCGACAGACCAGTTGCAGATTGACCGGAAAAATTAATCAGTTATAATGTTTGTTTGGCACGGTCAACCGAAGAAATGGTTGCAGATTGACCGGAAAAATTAATCAGTTATAATGACAGCCCTAATAGGTTCTACTATAGTAGAGTTGCAGATTGACCGGAAAAATTAATCAGTTATAATTAGGATTTACAGAGGAAAATGATTATCTATGTTGCAGATTGACCGGAAAAATTAATCAGTTATAATGAAGTGAGCGTATTATTGAGCAGATGATTCGTTGCAGATTGACCGGAAAAATTAATCAGTTATAATACATCCAATGTAATTCATTTCGAGACAAAGAAATAGAATGGATTGGATGTATTTTTTTTGAGAAAAAATCAAAATAACATGAGTTGTTCGGGCGCTTTTTTTTCAATTTTGTCTCCAGATGAATAGCTGATTATATTCGAATACTGCTTGTCTGTTATTGTAAGAATATCAACCTTTCCATCCGGAGGCAAGTTGTTTACAATCAGCTTGTAGTATTTTTCGCAGGCATCTTTTCCAGAAAAAAGTTTTGTATAAATCGAATATTGAACCATAGAAAATCCATTATCCAATAAAAAATTTCTAAAATCTGTCGCAGCTTTGCGCTCTTTCTTTTCGATTACCGGTAAATCAAACAAGACCATCATCCACATAAGCTCGTACCTGCTCAATTCAAGATTACTCATCTTTTTCACCTTGCTCCCAAATCGGAAGCTCAATGGCAGGATTTTTATCTTCCAATGCATGAACATAAGAAGCCGTCATATACTGCATGCTCTGAAACGCCGGAGCACAGCCTTCTGTAGTACGGACTTTTAGCCACAAAGAATCCGTGAGCCGCTTTTTGTTTTTTGGTGTAAGTTCTTCTTCTCCCTCCAAACACATTTTATAAACAACAGAATCAACAAGCGGACGATAGATTTCAAAAAAATCATCAGCAAGACAAAACTGATTCAAATTGTTGCTATGGTTCACTCCAAGAGCCGGAATAAGACCCGAAGCGCAGACAGCTCTTGCCATTGCGGCTCGCATTACCGCGTATCCATAATTCAAAAAAGAATTTATTCCATCTTCATTGCGGTCGCGTCTAAATTTTTTCCCAAACAACGTTGTCCAGTAAATTTTTGCGGCATAAGCTTCCCGATTGTCGCTGTCGCCAGACTTCACAAGTTTTGAAATCTTTTCAACAAGAGAATAGTCTTTTTCGTATAATTTTAAAACTTTCGCCTGATTTTCTATTTTTCGGATTACAACTTGCTGCCAAACTCTTTTCTTTAGCGGCTCGGAAGCATTTATCTGATTTTTTATGATTTTTGTAAAAAGACAATGGTTCGCGACAGGCAAAACCATGCTTTGCGGAATAAAATTCTTTCCGCACAAGACAGTTACGCAGCCTCGTTCTGCAAGAGCATTTAGAATATTTTTGCTGAGCGTAATTCCCTGCGCAGAAAGCAAAAGAACAGAAACATCATCCAGTGGAACCTGACCTAAAATCTCAGTTCCATGCTGGATAACCACAAACCCACGGTTCTGAGAAACATAGCGATTTTCTTCACAAATCTCTAGTATTCTGTTCAGCATACTTTATTTATCGGTACACTGAACAAAGTTCTCAATATTATTTTTTTCTAAATACGCGGCCTATAGGATTTACAGTAATCGGCCGAGCTGATTTTTCTCCAAAAAGCACATTTACTGAAATCCAGTTTTGAGTCGGCACAGGTTTCCAGCACGGTTCAAGAACAGCCTCATTTGTAGCAATAATCCAATCCGCACAACTTGAAACTGCATAAATCGGACGAATATCAAACTTATTGCTTGTAGTTGCATATCCCGCAATTCTGCACTTGTACCAGTTCCCCTTGTCCACAAATTCAAGATAATCATTCTTATGCAGAACACAGATTTTCTTTGCGGCAGGATGAGGCTTAGTCATAATTTTCGGATTTCCGTCTAAATCAACTTGATCGCGACGGATAAACGTTGCCTTGTACGCAGGCTTCGAATCTTTATTTTTTGAAGGAATCTGCCAGACAACAGCGGCAAAATAATCTTCAGGACAAAGATAACGCATTGTGCCGTCTTTATTTTTAATTTCAATCGGAGTTTGAACACGGTTTATGCAGCGGACTTTTTTGATTTTTGTTTGCTCGCTGAACTTCTGCATTACATCTTCTATTTTTTCAGATTTGTGGGCTTCCGTAAATTCGCGAAGCTCTTTTTGAATTTTCTTATCGATTATCGAATCAAAATCCTTTTCTTTTAGCCCTAGAATATTTTCCTTGCAAACGTAAAATTCCTTAAAAACCCAAACAACAGGATAAAGTTCCTTAAACTCCTTTTGAACTTTTTTAATATCCTTAAGTTCTGCAAGTTTTTTTTCAAACTCTGAGCGGACTTTCTCATTCTTTATGAAAGCAATATCTTCTTCCCGAATCATTGAGATTGCAACCTGCTCTGCCATTTTTATTTTTCCAAGCAGAGTTTCTTTAGAAAGCTTACCTTGTGCGCCGTGGTCAGGCTTAAAACTTACGACAATATTTTTTGTCTTTTCTATTAGGTCTGTTCTTATAACAGGCATCTGCGGAACTTCAATTCTGTTTTTCTTTCCAATCTGATTAAGACGCGAAATTTGCTGAACCATTGAGCGGTCAATCAATGCGATTACGCTTGCATCAAGAGCATGATGGCGATGGTCATACCGGTTCTTTTTGTAAGTTCCAATCTGCTCATCTTTCAGTTCAAAATGAAAAATTTCATTTTCTCCGATTTTTCTTTTCAAGATTGAATCTATTTCCCATTTATCGCGCAAAAGTTTTGTCATTCCGCCGCTAACAGCCCAGACATTTGAATCTTTTTCAACAACACTCTTCAAATATTTCAAAGCCATTTTTGAAAGATAAGCGTTGTCCGTAAGCTGGCGCGAAATAAATCCGTTTTCTTTTTCAAAAGTTTCCATCGCATTTTCTGAAAAAAGCCGCCTTTTCTGAGGATCTTTTAAATGCGAAGCTCTTTCAAGAATTTCATTCCAGTTGTATCCTTTTGGATTTTTAAAGAAAGCCTCGTAAGGTGTATTTTCGCCTTTGAATGCGTTGCATTTTGTATGGGCAATAGTCTTGTTGTGTTCAGAATCCCACAAAGTGCGTCCGAAAGGAAGAATATGCTCAATCTGAACGGTGTTGTCATTGAAAATATCTGCGCCCGAAATAAGCTTTCCGCAATAAACGCATCTTCTGTTTAGCGCATTTTCCAGATCAAGTTCTTCCCAGAGCTTGTATTTTAGACGGTCAGTTCTGTTTGGAAATAGAATAGAAGAATTCGCGTCCTTTATTTTCTTATTTAGAATCTCGTTCTGCTTCTGGTTTGCCGCAATTTTCTGCTGCATTTTATTTTTAGCTTCTCGACTGGCTTTTAGCTCCCGGCTTACTTCTATTACAACCTGCGTTGGTTTTCCGTATTCTTTAATAAGAGCGTTTACAACAACGCGGGTCTGGTTAAGCGCAATATGAACGGTCGGATTGCTTATTTTTCCAAAACGCTCCTCATCGTTTTTAGGATTTGCCTTCGCTCCCATTGTTGAACCTGAAAGAACTTTTCCGTAATAAGGAAGCTCTTCGCATTTTTCAACTGTCTGACTTGCATAATTATAACCAAGTTCTTTTATTACATTGTGAATTTGACAGCGTTCTGTACGTTCAGCTGAATCTGCAAATATTTTTGAATTTTCTTCAATTTTATTCACAACATTTTCAGAGAATTCACGGCAGAAACTTGTTGTGCCGCTTGGAAGAACAAGTCTTGTAATAAAATTCTTTTGCTCAGAAGTCAAATCGTATTTCTCAAGCATTTTCTGAACATCAGAATCTTCCTGTGCAGTTATCAGACATTCAACAATATCATCCTGCTCTTCAAGACTTAAAGAATCCCAAATTTCGCCAAAGCGATTTTTGCTGCGTAGTTTTACAGCGGTTGAATTTCCCTGTAAAAAGTCGCGTGTTTCTGACTCAAGATTGAAAGTGATTTTCTCATCAAAATCAAGTTTTTTGCGGATATCCTTAAAAGTTACTTTTTCTTTTGAATCAAGAAGCTTTATAATTTCGTCCTGCCATTCGGGAAGAAGTTTTTTTGATTTTCCCTCTGCAATAAAAGTTAGATTAAAAACGTCCTGTAAAATGCGGATTTTTTGCGCACACGGCATAGCCTTAAATGTCCTTTCTTTTTCCGGCATATACTGGCACTTTCCGTGTTCCTGAACCTTCAGCGGGCGTTGAAAGAAAATTTTATTGTAAATTGAATTCCAATCAACATCAGGATAAAACAGTTCTTGCTTCTGACGTATAAAACTAAATTCTTCTATATAAAGCTGCCGTACAGGATAATAATCCATTCTGTTTGGAGCAAAGCGAGTTCCGCCATTAGATTCCTTGTTTTTCCAAAGAAATTCTCCAAGAGTTTTGCAGCCAGAATTTTTTATTGCATTCGAAAGATTTGAGCATTTATCTGCCTGCGTCAATTTTTCAGATTTTGAATTTTCTTTTGTTTCTTCCTGAGAACCGTCTTTTCGGTTGCTTTTAAATCCACGTCGCACAGAAAGATTAAAAAGAACACGTCCAAGCTCAAACGGCTCCAGTTTTTCATTAAGAGCTTTTATGCGAAGCTCGTAAGGATTCATAAGTTTTAACGATTGGGCTTCATATTTTTTTAGAGGAAGAAGACCTTGTTTTTGTAAAAGCCGGAAAGTTTCTCTTCTGCGAAGTTTCCTTCTATAAATTATCCTGCGTTGTCCGCGTGCAGTTCTTCTTTCAACAGCAAGCGGCTCTTTTGACTTTGGATTCCGTCCGTCTGAAAATAATCTTGCCCCGAGGTCTTCAAGTTTTTCAGGCTCGTTATCTTCATCAAGCGAATAAACAGCCCAGCCAATCGAATTTGTTCCTAAATCAAGCCCTAAACGATATTTCATTATAATCTCCAGCTAAAATTATATCACGGCTTATTAATATGGAGGCGATTATTTTAGAAAAACATTTGACAAATAAATCTAATTTGGCATATTATTATTTTACTGATTAATTTTTCTGGTCAATCTGCTAACAAGGAATCTTTAAGATTCCGCAAAATGCTTATACATTCTTTGGAATGTGTACAGAAAAACTGAAAAAAGGGAGCTGCGGCTTCCTTTTTGTTTTTTAAGAACCTACAGATATTTTTTAGCAAAATAAATTAAGTCCTTTTTTCACTACAAAAAATGTGACGTTTTTTATAAAAAGACAAATTTTTGATATAATAAGGAGTCGTTACGATTAGACAGGTTAGAAAAAACGAGAAAAGCGTAGTACTCTAGATTGACGGATCTGGAGAGCCGGTGGAAGGCAGAATTTTTTAGGGAGCGGAAGAGCTCGTTAAGGAGTCTGTGTCTAAGCCAGCCATCGTATAACAAAATGCGGCTTGGGGTATATCCCCAAGACCGCGAATAGGAGAACGGTGATTCAACGCACTCGTATAGCTCTCCAGTCCTCATTTTATATCATGGAGGACAAAAGTGGAAGTGGCAGGAAGATTTGTAGGAATCGATTTGGGCAAACGCACATACGAGATGTGTATAGTAGACCGGAAAGGCAAAATTAGCCGGACCGGTGGTAAAACTGATTTTGCGGGAATCGATAAGCTTTGTGAAAAACTGAATGCAGATG
>OBCM01000081.1_pt1 | contig 15205 bp, 18 predicted proteins | sample 1495921 | NCBI WGS metagenome assembly OBCM01 (sample SAMN03418274, study PRJEB22391) | human gut metagenome | biome: human-gut; feature: organic feature; material: feces | host: Homo sapiens | place: Tanzania | collected 2013-01 | reverse complement strand
TCGTATAACCTTCGCTGCATACCTGCCTACACACATCAAATCCCTACGGGATTTTTTTTCAATCATTACTAAATTATCACAGGGACAACTTGTATATCATTTCCCTTATAATTCGCCTACATGTTATAGTAAATAAAAGAGGAAAATGGTCGATAAAACTATAATTAACGGAGAAAATGGTCGATATTTTAGCGTAAATGGTCGATATTTATGAAACACCACTCCATTTTCGTGCTTTTGCCTCTGGTTTTAATTGGAGGTGGGTGATTTTTGGGGGAATTTGGGGTGGGGATTTGGTGGTGTGGGGGAAATTGGCTATATTTGTAAATTAATGACTTTAAGAAATGGACAAACTACCCCAAGACCCGTTTATGCTCTTTAGCTATGTGAATACGCAGCTTCGTGATGTGTATAGTTCACTCGACGAATTTTGCAAAGCAACTGATGTGGACCGTGATTGGCTCGAAAAAAAGCTGAAGGACGCAGGATTTGAGTACAGCGAGGATCTGAACAAATTTTGGTAATAAAAAAAACATTTAATATTATGGATTACAAGACTTTGCGCAAACGCGCGTTGATTTTTGATTTTGTGGCGATAGCCGTGGCTGGTGCTGTGCTTTACGCTGGGCAGAGTCTGCTTGTGCCCGGTTGGGTGCTGGTGTTTGGCGCTCTGATTTCGGTAGGTGCTTTGGTGCTTGCCCTTAAGTTTTCGTTTGCTGCTCGCAAACTGGCTCGTGAAGAATTTGAGCGTGTGGTGAAGGAAATGAAACTTCAACAAATTGATAAAGAAGAAAAAAAATAATATGAAATTCATTTCTTGGAATGTGAACGGACTTCGCGCGGTGGTGGGCAAGGGTTTCGCCGAAATCTTTGCTTCGCTCCATGCCGATTTCTTCTGTTTGCAAGAAACGAAGATGCAAGCCGGTCAACTCGATTTGGCTTTCGATGGCTATGAGTCGTATTGGAACTACGCCGACAAGAAAGGCTACAGCGGTACGGCGATTTTCACCAAGCACACTCCGTTGAGCGTGACCTACGGCTTGGGCATTGATGAGCACGACCACGAGGGACGTGTGATTACGCTCGAAATGCCTGATTTCTACCTCGTGACTTGCTACACGCCCAACAGTCAGGACGGTCTGCGCCGCCTCGACTACCGCATGACGTGGGAGGACGATTTTCGCGCCTACTTGCAGGGGCTTGATGCCAAGAAGCCTGTAATTGTGTGCGGCGACTTGAATGTGGCGCACAAGGAGATTGACTTGAAAAATCCAAAGACCAACCGCAAAAACGCCGGTTTCACCGACGAGGAGCGTGAGAAAATGACCACGCTCTTGGGCGCAGGATTTACCGACAGTTTCCGCTTCTTCTACCCCGACCTCACCGATGCCTATTCGTGGTGGAGCTACCGCTTCCGTGCGCGCGAGAAGAATGCGGGGTGGCGTATCGACTATTTCCTTGTGAGCAACCGCCTTGCCGACAAAATGGCTTCTGCCACCATTCACAACGAGATTTTCGGCAGCGACCACTGCCCAGTAGAACTCGTACTTAACGACTAACCAACACACTACTTACGAAATAAAAAATCACATTTAGATTTGATAGTCTAAATGTGATTTTTTTATGCGGAAAAATTCCTGTGGGTTAGTATTCCACTTCGTTGTTCATCATCTTGTGGGTGTCCCATGGGGCTGGGTCGCCGCCGAGGTATTTGTGGAACCATTCGAGGTGGGCGTTGTAATACACTGGCATCGAGTTCATGGTGTCGGGCCAGTGGCCGTCGTTGCTGAACACAATCAGGCGTGATGGAATACCGAGGGTTTGCAGCACGCTAAAGTACTGAATGCTTTGGGTGTAGCTCACACGGTAGTCGCGTTCGCCTGTGAGAATGAGCGTTGGTGTCTTGAATTTCTCCACATATTCCGATGGCGACCGCTTTTTGTAAAGTTCCGAGTTCCAAGGCTGGCCTTTAAGGTCGAAATTAGGGAACCAGAGTTCTTCGGTAGTGCCCCACATCGAACGCAAGTCGTAAAGGCCCATCATCGAAGCCAAGCACTTGAATGGGTGGTCGTGGCCTTGCAGCCAGTTCATGAAATAGCCACCGTAACTCCAGCCCATTGCGCCCATGCGGTCGGCATCCACGTAAGGAAGTTTGGCAAGTGCCTCGGTCACCTTAATCACATCTTCGTAAGGTTTGCCGCCCCAGTCGCCCGAAATGCTGGTGGTGAAGTCTTGACCGTAGCCAGTAGAGCCGTGAGGGTTGGGGTATGCAATCACATAGCCTGCGCCTGGATACACCTGCCAATCGGCACGGAACGAGTTCATCCACTGCATCTGTGGACCACCATGCACATTGATTACTAAAGGATATTTCTTGTTGGGGTCGAAATCGTGGGGCTTGACCACAAACACCTGAATCTTGGCACCTTCTGCGCCCTCCACCCACATCACCTCGCTTGGGCGAATGTCCACCTCGTCTTCCAACTCTTGGTTGAGGAATGTGAGTTGCTGTTCGGTCTTGGCACCGTTCTTCATGCGATAGAGTGCCGAAGGCTTGCCTGTGGTGGAGTAAGTGTAGTAGAGATAGCCGTCGTTGCCGAGGCAGAAAGTGGCAACGGCACGGTCGGGCAGTACCTTGGCGTGCTTGCCGCTTTTCACGTCCACCTTATAGATGGGCACTGCGCCCAATTCCTGCACAGCGAAATAAATGCTCTTGCTGTCGGCAGTCCAAAGGTAATCGTCGTTCACCCAGTTGTCAATATCTTCGGTCAGCACGCGCTTCTCGCCTGTGTTGCGGTCGTAGAGCGCCAAGCGGAAGCGGTCGCTTTCGTGGCCAGGCACCACTTGAAAGCGGTAGGCGATGTAGCGGCCGTCGGGCGAGTATTTTGGTGTGCCGTCCCAAGCCTTGTTGTCGGCGGTGATACATTTAGCCTCACCACCAGTCACAGGCACAACGAACAAGTCGGCGTTGGTGTTCGCCTCTGGGTGGTCGGTGTGGTTGCTGATAAAGCAAAGTTCCTTGCTGTCGGGCGAGAAGGCGAAGCCTGGAGCATTGCCCCAAGTGGGAGCCGCAAATTCGCCAGGAGTCACGTCGGTATAGGTCTTTTCAGCGATATTGTAAACGATGATATGGCTGTATCGGCCATCGGCATAGTCGGTCCAATGGCGGTAAAAGAGTTTGTCGGCAATGTGGCCTTGCACCGAGCCCTCGGTTTTCTTTTTCCAGCGAGCGGCGTTGGCCTTGCCGTCGGCACCGAGGTCGGGATAAACTTCGGTGGCGAAAGCCAAGAGGTTGCCGTCGGGGCTAAGCACTGCGCCCGAAACGCCCAACTCGTAGTTGGTGATTTGCTCCGTGTCGCCAGTGGCAACATTGCGGCTGAACACCTGTGGCAATTTCACATCCTTGCCATCTTCGGCGATGGTGGTGCCAGTGGCTCCGTAGTAAATCCACTTGCCATCAGCCGACCATTGCGCGTCGCGGCTCTTGCCGTCAATCATTGGGGCAAACTCTGGAGTTTTGCCCTTGGTGTCGAGTCTCATCAGATTGATGCTCGTGTTGGTCTTGTGATTTTTCAAATCCTGAGCGGTGACATTGAACGCCAAAGTCTTGCCGTCGGGACTCAAAGCCAATGCGCTCACACTCTTGGTGCGATACACGTCTTGAATGGTGAATGCGCGCTTTGCCGCGCCTGTTTGTGATAGTGCCATCGTTGCAATGGTTGCTAATATGATTTTCTTCATACTCACGGAATTATTGATTATTTTTATGTGGTTAGAATACTTTTTCGAAAGCGTTTCGCTCGCCGTCTTTCACCATGATCATGCCACAGCGAGTGAAACCGATTTTGGGCAGAATGTGGAGCATTTCCAAGTTGTCGAAATTGGTGTCGATGCGCATACTCTCGCGGCCCATGCGCTTGCTCTCGTCGATGAGCATGAGCAGAAACGCTGTGGCAAGTCCCTGCCCTGTGCGACCGTGGTCGATGCCCAGGCGGTGAACCACCGTGTAGCGGCTGTTGGTGGAATTGCTGTCGGTGAGCCATTCTCCGTCCCAAATATGGTCGTAGTAAGGGTCGCCAGCGGTGATAAAGGCACAATAGCCCACCACTTGGGTGCCATCAAGCAGCACCCAACCTTGCCCTATTTCGATGTCGGAAGCCACGGCGTCGGGGTTGGGGTAGCCATGCTGCCACTGGTCGCGCCCGGCACGCCGCATCACCTCAATCTCCCCTTTCAGAATTTCCCAAATCACGGGAATGTCGTGCTCGGTGGCACGGCGAATGTGAAGCTCGTGGTTATTCCTCGTCGTCATCTTCTTCGATTGGGGTGTTGAGCAGTTGCTCTGCGTCGTCGAAATCTTCGGGCTTTACCACCACGCGCCACATCCCCTTATCGCTGCCACGGAGCAGGGTGCTGGCTGTGTTGTCGCCCAAAACTCCAGCCTCGATGCCATTGGCACTGAGCATACCTTTCACGATGCTGGCCTCAACTTCGCTCTCGAATTGAGCCAATACTTTCAAATCACCTTCGTTAGCCATAGTAGTGAAGTTTTATGATTATTTGATATTACGTTTGTTGAGTTCGGCTTGATAGCGTTGTGCGTTGGCGTTGTGCGAGCCAAGGTCGGTGGCAAAATCGTGATACCCCGAAAAGTCGCTCTTTGCGCACATGAAAATGTAGTCGTGAGGCTTGCTGTCGAGAATTTGGTCGATGGTCGCCTTTTCGGGCAAGCGGATTGGACCTGGTGGCAGACCAGCCACACGATAGGTGTTGTAGGGCGAATCGTAGGCGCACATGTCGTGCGTGATGCGGCGAATGCTGAAATCGCCAAGGGCAAACTTCACGGTAGGGTCGGCTTGCAGACGCATTTTCTTTTGCAGACGGTTGATATACAGGCGGCCCACCTTGCCACGCTCGTCGCTCTTTGAGGTTTCTTCCTCGGCGATAGATGCCACAATCACCACCTCGTCGGGTGTGAGACCCAATTTCTTCGCCTTTTGAGTTCGCTCATCGTTCCAGAATTGCACATAGTAGTTATACATGTTTTTCAGCAATTTTTCTGGCGTGATGTCCCAATAGAATTTATAGCTGTCGGCAAGCAGAATGCAGCCGATGTTGTCGGGCGTGTGGTCAAGCTTGGCGCACACCTCTGGATCGGCAAGTGCCTTCAGGAAATCCTTCTTGCTGGGCTCGAACTTATTGCCGGCACGAGTGGCAAACTCATCGAGCGTGCGCACATTGTTGAAGGTGAACTTCAATTCCGACGGTTCGCCCCTGCGGAGCGTGTAGGCGGCCATCAATGCCGTTTCGCCCTTCGCAATCTTAAACGCACCGTGCCTGTATTCCACCTTCATGCCGCTCACCTTGAGCAGCGTGGTCACACGGCTGGCGAACGTATCGTCGGTGTTCTTCTTCAGCGAGTCGGTAAGAGCCTCCATTGTGGTGCCCTTCGGAATATAGATGATGGTGTCGGCACTCGCTTTCGTAAGCACGAACGGCAGCGAAATGGCAGCTATAGCCACCAGCACCACCGCCACAACCAGCAGCACCCTCTTATGCTTATCCACAAAAGATGATTTTTTCTTTTTCCTCGATTTAGTCGTTTTTGCCATTTTTGTTTGAATTGTGTTTGTGAAAGCAAATTTACACTTTTTTTCCGAGAACTGGTGTCAACGAATGTGAAAACACCTGCCTGTACTCCCAAATCGGGCAAACAAGTCGCCAAAACAGCGGTTTTTAAAAGAAAAAAGCACAAAAGTGAAGAAAAGTTGCAAAAAGTTTTGCGACTTTGAAAAAAAAGCGTAACTTTGCACTCGCTAAAAGCAAATCAGCACAAAGCACTGGAGAGGTGGGTGAGTGGCTGAAACCAGCAGTTTGCTAAACTGCCGTAGGAGTAATCCTACCGCAAGTTCGAATCTTGTCCTCTCCGCATCAAACGGTTGTGATTCATATCGCAGCCGTTTTTTGTTTTTATGCCGATCCCAAACTCACCTGAGCGTCGGTATAAAAAAATAAACAAAGCATTAAAATTGAAAGGAGAATACTATGTACAGAAAGGATAATCAAATTTATGATGTTAGTGCCGAACTGGCTCGTGAGTTTGGAGAATTGGGCAGCGAAAGTCGCGAACAAGCAATCGCTCATGCCTGGGAGGAATATAATGCACAAATTCTACTTGACGCGAGAAAAAATGCAGGTTTAACGCAGGCTGAACTCGCCGCAAGAATTGGAGCAGACAAAGGTTATATATCACGCCTTGAACGTGGGCTGACCATACCAACAGTTTCAACGCTCTACAAAATTGCGGCCGCAATGGGGTTGTCTGTAACATTACAACCAGCGCAGTAACTTTGGTTAAGAATTGTTATTCTGACCGGTTTGTAAACATTTGTCCTCACCGTATCAAACGGCTGTGATTCATATCGCAGCCGTTTTTTGTTTTCATGCCGGCCCCAAACTCACCTGAGCGTCGGTATTTGTTTTAAACCACAAGTCTAAAGTTGTCGGTTGGGTTGTTCTTCTGCAATTTTGGTTATGCGCCTGATGTTGTTGATGCGATGATTGATAATCAGCGGCACACGCTCCACCACCACCATAGAGGTGTCGAGCCCCAATGCTTTCGGATCGTCAATGCCTATCTTGCTGATGAGCGAGTAGAGGTTCATTAACAAGTTCTGTTGGCGATTGACGGAGTTCTCCGGGTAATACACGCGGTGAATGATGATGAAACGGAAATCGCCAGGAATACCGTTTTTGCGGAGCGATGGATAGGCACTGGTCAAATCCACCTTCTTACTGGCCACAAGGTCCTCCACCACTTGTCTCAGGTATAGGCTTACCCTGGGTTCTATGCGGAAACCTATGTGCATAGTCACGTTGTACAGGGTATTGGGAATCAACGTCTCGCAGTCGTACTCCAGCGTGTCAGGTGTGTCGACAAACTCCATATTGATAAGCCAGTAATGGTCAGCACGTTTAGGTTGCTTGTTGATGATTGAATAGAGCAACTTGTCATCTACGGAGCCTTCCTTGTTGGTATGGTTGATATAGACAAGGTTGGAAGCGTATTTAGGGATGCTCCCATCGGCTTTGATGTCGGAGATGATCTGATAATAGTCGTCCAGCGGTTTGGCGCTGATGTAATGGCGGCGTATCTTTATGGCACGAACCCACACATACATCATCAGGAACAATATACTGCCAATAAGCATCGTACACCATCCTCCTGCGAGAAACTTTGACAGATTGGCTGCAAGAAATACCCCCTCGATGGTACAATATGCGCCAATAAACAGTATCATGATGAATCGCGATACACCCTTTGTGTGCAGGTAGACGCCAAGCAGCAATGTGGTCATCAGCATTGTGATGGTGATGGCAAGTCCGTAGGCAGCCTCCATATGCGAGGAGTCGCGAAACAGCAGGATGATGAGAACCACACCGATGTACATGGCAAGGTTGATCGCAGGAATGTAAATCTGCCCCTTTACATGGGTGGGGTGCTTGATTCGCATACGAGGCCAGAAGTGCAGGTTCATGGCTTCGCTTAATATGGAGAAGGTGCCGCTGATAAGTGCTTGACTCGCAACGATAGCCGCTCCCGTGGCCATGATGATGGCGAAGAACAGCATGCTCTGTGGCATGATGGAAAAAAACGGATTGACGGAGGATGCTGTCTGGGCATGGGTCAGCACCCATGCTCCTTGTCCCAGATAGTTGAGAATGAGCATGGTTTTCACAAAAGCCCAGCTGATGGTGATGTTCTTCCTTCCACAATGGCCCAAGTCAGAGTAAAGAGCTTCAGCACCAGTGGTACAGAGAAATACTGCACCCAGAATTAAAAACCACTGTGGGGATTTTGCCAGCAGAATGGCTGCATAATAAGGATTAAAAGCCTTCAGTATCAGAGGATAATATGTGATGCTGATAATTCCCACCATGCCAAGGAGCAGGAACCATAGCAACATGAATACTCCAAACGACTTGCCTATGCTCTCTGTGCCAAACCTTTGAACGAAGAAGATGATGGTGATGATGGCAAGCGTGATGGGAATGACAGGCAGATTTGGGCTAATGCTTTCGAGTCCTTCAATGGCTGTAGTGACCGTAATGGCAGGGGTGATAATTCCATCTGCTAACAGTGTGCTGGCACCAATGATAGCCAAGATGTAGACCCACTTACTCTTGAGGCGACGAAGCAGAGCGTAGAGGGCGAGGATGCCTCCTTCGCCATTGTTGTCGGCACGCAGAGCCACACATACATATTTGATGGTGGTCTGTAGGGTGAGTGTCCAGATGATACAAGACAATGCCCCTAAAATGGTACTCTCGTCGATGGTTTCGCCTGTATGTAGGATAGCCTTCATCACATAAAGGGGTGATGTGCCGATGTCACCAAACACGATGCCTAAAGTAATGAGTAATCCCAGGAAGCCTACTTTATTATTATGGTTGCAGTTTGCTGAAATTTCTGTATTTTCACTCATAAGTGTTATCATTTTGATGATTTTGCGCGCAAAAGTATCAAAATGCGAGTTGAAACTATGATTTATTTAACAAGAATTATCGGATTTAACATTCTTCAAAGTCATTTATCTGAGAGATGAAATCAATGGATTGTTCATTAGGGAAGGCTTTTACGTCAAGATTGGTGGCGTATCAAAGGATGTATTTGAGAATTTCGTTGAAGAGGTTTTCGTTTTTCATGTGGAGGTAGCGCATGATGTGTTCGATGAGATTTTCATGGATTTTGTAATTTAAATTGTAAAAATCACCTGGCACACGTTCGCCTGAGTAGTCATAACCATATTCTTTGGTGCACACGCAGAATTGTGGCTTGTCGTCATCAATGTTGGTGTCAATCGTTAGGCCAGAAGGACAGAACTTGCAATTCTCTATCATGTATTGCTTGAACTCTTTGGTGAAGAACACATCGTCGAGCATTTTATCATACTTAAATTTGAACTGTAACTTTTCTTCTTTTGTCATACTTATCAGCGGTTAAAATGGTTAATAAACGAATCACATCACCATATATAGTAACAAAGAAAGAAAAATTCAAAATAAAATCAAAAAAAAACACCTTGCCTTTGCTGTCAGGGTGTTTTTTTTGATAGGGTGGGGGTTATTTTTGGTGGATGCAGATTTTTAGGCCGGGGTCGCTTTTTTTGAGGATTTGCACCATGAAGTCTTCTGGCACAGCCACGCACCCTGCTGTCCATGGGCTTTCGCTGGTGCAGTGGAAGAAAATGGCGGCACCCAGTCCGGGCGTGTTGCTGTCGTTGTAGGTGGTAGCTACGCCGTAGTTGTAACTCGGCACATATTTAATCATGTGTTCGCCATGGCATCGGTGGTGCTTTTCTTTGGCGTTGATGATGGTGTTGTAGTAGCGTCGGTCGCCACATGCCCAAATGTCGGGTGTCACGTCCACGTATGGAATGGAAGTGCCAGGATTCGCTTTGATGCCAAACGCCTCACGGATTCCGAAGTTGCCCTCTGGTGTTTTCTTGTCGCCCTGGCGTTTTTTCCCCAATCCGTATCTGCCGATGTGTGCCGTGTCGGCACGCTCCAGTTGCCACTGTTGTTGCGCGTCTTTGATGTAAAATTCAGCCTCGGCATTGCAGCCCTCCGTGCATTTCACCAGCACGATTTGATGTGTGGTGGTGTCGGTGGCATAGGTGTCGAGAATTTCTGTCCACTTGTCGGCGTGGGCAGCGCTTGCGATTGTTAAAAGAATGGCGGTGAATAGTATTCTGATAATCATTTGAATTGGCGTTGTCTTTATTTGACGATGATGGCTGTGTCTTGTTGTGGAACGGGCACTTGATGCTCAGCCTTTTCGGGCAAGAAGTGGCTAATAATGGCGCACGTAAGCACAAGCAACATGAAAATCAAGAGGCTCAATGCATTGCGTTTCTTGATTTCTCTAATTTTCTTTTTCTCTTTTTCGATGCTGTAATTTGTGTTCATAACGCTGCAAAGTTACAAAAAATCTGCCTTCTCAATACCTTAATAATTGTCAAAGAATGAAATACTTAACGCAATGGAAGGAAAGAATGCACCTATTTAAACCGTTTTCAAACCTATTGGCACCTAATATTTAGAGCATTAATGAGGTTTAACACAAATCGACCGATTAGGGTTTAACACGGCTTGGGGCTTGCATGATGTTTTTTGCCGTGCATTTGAGGGCTGGTTGGTAAAATGAAAGGTCGAGGGCGGCGATGGTGCGCATTAGTTCATCGTTGAGTTCGGGATAGAACGAGCAGACCCGATGGGCAATTTTCATGCACAGCGCCTGAATGCCGGGAGGGGTGCTGAGGCGTACCATTTGGTCGAGGCAAAAATCCAGGAAATCGGTGCGCAAACACTCCTTGGTCAGTGGCAGGCGCACGATGAGGTTGAGGGTGATCCTTCGTAGCGAATCGTTGGAGGTGGATAGCACGATGTCAATCAATTCGTCGAGCGCAGGAAGCAACTGGCTAAGTTCGCGGTCGGTGGCTTTTGTCAGCACCCAAGCAGCATTGCGAGCCACATGCGCATCGCCATCGTGCAGCAGTGCCACAAATGCCGCAAAATCGCCACTCCGCTTCAGCCAAGCATAGGCTTCAAGAACCATTTCGATGCCAACGCGTGGCTGCGCGAGCCGCATCCGTATGTCGTCAAAATTCGGCACTTCTATTATTTTTGGAAGTTTAGCCTGAGCACCCGAATGGGGCGGTTTGCTCCAGTGTATAGACTTTCGTCGAAGCACTCCTCTCCAGTTGCCACAAATCCACATTTCTCCATCACACGCCCCGAAGCGGGATTGTCGGTAAAGTGTCCGCTAATCATCGAACTGATGTCGGTGGTGGATTGTATGTGGCTGAGCATCAGCTGTAGAGCCTCGGTGCAAAATCCCTTGTTCCAAAACGGTTTTGCCACCCAATAACCCACCGTGGGTTCGTTGGGCAGTGCAGGCAGATTGCAATCGCACGACGAGCCATAACCCATTGCGCCAATCGCCTCGCCAGTTTCACGCAACACGATAGCCCAAGTGGTGTCGTTGTGAAACACGGTGCGAATGATGTCGAGACTTTCTTCCACCGATTTGTGTGGAGGCCATCCGCCTCGTGGTCCCACATCGGGGTCGGATGCGTATTTGAAAAGTGCTTCGGCATCGCTGTCGGTCCAAAGCCTTAAAAGTATTCTATCTGATATGAGTGTCATTTTTATTGTGATTTTATTGTTTCCAGCGTTTAAGCATCGGGAAAAATCCACGCATCATCTGCTTGTATTGCTTTGGAAGTTGCATTTTGCTAATAATGCACAATACGCAAAATTAATCTTTTTCTTGAAAAATCCCCACCATTTCCCCCGATTTTAACAAAAAACCAGGCGGAGTTGCTAAATTTTTTTGGCGGCTTCGCTTGTTTTATCGTTATTTTTGTGTGGTGAAAAAATGCGATTATTTTTTTGATAGATTGATTCTTTTTCGGGGATTTTATTGTATTTTTGCGGACAAAATTCAAGTGCGCTGTCAAAGTGTCAATATCAAGGCTACTCTAACAACAATTTATAAAAACAGTTATGTCAAACAAATTATTCATCTTCGGAATGGCTGTCACTTGTTTGTGCGGATTTTCCACAAAAGGATTTGCAACAACTAATTCTTTTAAAGCACCAGCCGGAACAGACACAGTATGCCAAGTTCCTTATGCAGAAAACTTCAATGATGCGAGCAAAGTTTTAAATCCTAATTCCACCTGCGACTATAAGGGTTGGACTATTTTTGGTGCAAATGGCAATACCAAGCGTTTCAAGGTTCGTGTGAATTCTACATTAAAGCCTGCTGGCGATGGCAGTTACCTCGTTAATAATACTGTTTACGGAGCTCGTAACGATTGGGCAATTTCTCCTGCAATTTCTATGAAAGGAGGCAAGCAGTACACAGTGTCGTGCAAAATTCTTGCAACAGGCGGCTCCAACTCTCTGAAAGAGAGTATAAAAATCACGGCTGGTCTTGATACCACAGAAACAGCTCAGAGCACAGTTATCCTCGATTTGCCAAGCGCCAATTACAAAGAGTGGACAACCGTGAGTGGTGAATTCACTCCTACCGCAGATGGGAACTACTATATTGGATTCAATAACTATACTCCACAAAGAGGATATATTGTGGCAATTGATGACATTTCGGTTACAACTGCCGAATCCAATGAGGCTGTAGCAGCTTTTACCATTCCAAGCGATGGAATTTTCACCAACAAGAAGGAAATGATTCTATATCCTGATAATGCCCTGACTTTCACAAACAATTCACAGAATGCCACGAGCTACATGTGGACCACTGGCGCAAACCCTGGCACTTCTGATGAAAAGAATCCAACGGTTAATTTTCCTGCATCGGGCTTATATACAATCACATTGAAAGCGTCGAATGAAAGTAGCGAAAGTTCTGCAAGCGAAGAACTCGCCGTTAAACTTATCGATGCCGAATATTCTGGCGACGTTACCACAGTTGGATCAAAGGATGAAGTAAATGCCGAGGCATTGAAGTTCTCTACCGCAAGTATGAATACTAATTACAAAGTGGGATTCAATAAATATTATAATAAATTTGCTGAAAAATTTGTTCTCCCAGAAAAAGCTGAAGCTGTGGTGTCGGGTTTTAAGTTCAACATCAACACCTATGCTACTGGCTATGTGATGACACAAAAAAACTATGCTGTAAATGTGAAGATTGTGGGCGATAAGGATGGACTTCCTGATGAAACAAAAGAATTTGGAAAAGTAAGCACCACAGAAATCGGACTATTTGGCAATGCCTCTGTTAGTAATTCTACGTTGAATGTGAAACTCAAATCACCAATTTCAGTTGCAGGTACTTTCCATGTGGTTTTTGATATCGATTCATCGCTCGAAAACGACTTGACGAATTATCTTTCATTCAGCAGTTTCTATCATGCTTCAGAAAACACCACGTTCTCTGTATATGTTAAAAAAGGTGTGCTGAGTGGAGTTGAAGAAGGCTGGAATAATGTGTTCAACATCACCAAGAACGACGAAGATAAGAAACTTGGTTGGAATGTGGGTGCAGTAATGACTTTGAAGCCTTATGTTAATTCAGGAATCCAAGATGCTAAAAACGAGGATGTGGCAGTTAACGTCGCTGATGGTGTGATTAAAATTAATGGAATTTCCGATGCCACCGATATAGCAATCTACAATATTTTGGGCGCGAAACTGTATCAGACCACAGCCACCGACAGCCTCACAGTCGATGCCTCAAATTTTGCAGATTCTATCTGTATCGTAAAAGTTGGCAATAAATCATTTAAAGTGCTTGTGAAGTAGTTTTTCCAGCACATATTTTAAGTCAATATCTAATCGGTTCAACAAAGTTCACCATTTGTTGAACCGATTAATTTTTCTATCTGTAGAAATAAGCCCGTTTACAAAGGATTGAATTGTTGTTACTTGAAAAAGTTAGATGCAAAAGCTTGGTGGTGTTGGGTGGAAATTTGGGGGAAATTGTTAACTTTGTAGGTTGAATGTGCGAGGCGTGGGTTTTTTTGATGCGCGCGCGTTGCGTAGGCTTTTTTTAGATTGGAGGTGGCGTGATGAAGATTGTTAGCAATCGCTTTGTTCCGTTTCCAGGATTTAAGGCTGTAAATCTCCTGGGCGTGATGTTTGTGCGCTGTGGCTTTCGGGTGACGGAGATTGACATCAGGCATGAGCAGATTCACACCCGTCAGATGCTTGAACTGGGTGTGCTGCCGTTTTACGTGCTGTATGTGGTGGAGTGGCTTGTGCGCTTGCCGATGCGTGGCGATGCCTATCGCAGCATCTCGTTTGAGCGTGAGGCTTACGCCCATGAGCATGATGCAGACTATCTCCGACGCCGCCACCACTATGCGTGGCTACATTATTTTAGAAACAAGAAAATACAACGATAATGACAGTAGATATTGAAAAAAACAAACAGGAGTTTAACGATTTACTCCGCAGCGTGGGTCGTGAAGGCACCGACTATTTGATTGAAGACCTCGAAGATTTGGGTTTTTATGATGCTCCGTCGAGCACGCGTTTCCACTTGGCGTGCGACGGCGGTAATGTGCAGCATTCGCTCAACACTTGCCGCGCAGGCTTGATGCTTCGCGAACAAATCATTCAGATGCGCCCCGAAATGGAGCGTGAATTGCCAAAAGACAGCGTGATAGTGGCTTGTCTGCTCCACGATGTGTGCAAAGCCGACGTGTATAAGAAGGTGGTGAAAAAGCGCAAAGACCAATATGGCAACTGGGTGGATGTGAAGGGATTCGATGTGGATTACAGCAATTTCCCAATGGGCCACGGCGAAAAGAGTGTGATAGTGGTGCTGCGCAGCGGTTTCGACATTCACGACGATGAAATGCTTGCCATTCGTTGGCACATGGCGGCTTGGGATTTGGCGTTCCAAAGCCCCGAACAAAAAAACAATATCAACACAGCCCGCGACAAACACGCCCTCTGCGGCTTGGTGCAACTCGCCGACGGCATCGCCGCCAACCTGATAGAGTGGGGCACCGACCAGGAGGAAATGCTGTATTAAGAAGTTAAGAAGTTAAAGAAGTTAAGACGATACTTTTGTGGGTGAAATTTAACTGCACTTTGTGAGATCTGTGGGATCTGTGTGAGGCACCCCCAACCGATACGCTTATGAAAAAGATATTGATTTCAATGGTTTTTGCCTTTGTGGCAATGGTGGGTCAGGCGTTGACCCACGAGGTGGCGCAGAAAGCCGTCGATGCTTTCGGCACCGATTCCGTCCTCACTCACGGCTCGGTGACGGTGGCTGTGTATGATATTGATGCCGATACGCTTGTGGCTGGCTTCAATCCCGACATGTCGTGCATCACGGCTTCCACTATGAAGACCGTAACCTCGTCGTCGGCACTGTGCCTGCTTGGTCCGAACTTCACGTTCAAAACTCGCGTGTATTTGATCGGCGAACAGAAGGGCAAGAAATTCAAGGGCAATATTCATGTGGTGGGCTCTGGAGACCCTACGCTCGGCAGCGTGTTCTTCCCCGACAGTTCCAGCATAGTGATGGAAATCGTCAACAAACTCAAAGAAAAAGGTATTGAGAAAATTGAGGGCGAAATCACTGTGGATTCTTCTATGATGCCTTCGCCTGCCTCTAATGGCGTGGGGATTGCCACACGCATATTATAGTCGCGGTTGG
>OBCM01000078.1_pt1 | contig 15325 bp, 14 predicted proteins | sample 1495921 | NCBI WGS metagenome assembly OBCM01 (sample SAMN03418274, study PRJEB22391) | human gut metagenome | biome: human-gut; feature: organic feature; material: feces | host: Homo sapiens | place: Tanzania | collected 2013-01 | reverse complement strand
TAAGTTCAAATACTTCTTAGGTTAATCAAAAGGACTGGCGCGTGCGCCAGGACCGAGCGTGAGCGGGCCGCGGAAGTGCGGTTTTCACGAGTGATTTGTGTTTTGTGGAGGTTTGTCTCTGACCGGGATGAAGGAATTCCGCCCGTAAATATAAAAGTTAGCCTATGCTAATTTAATCCTTTGTGATGTAATAAAATAGACACGTTTTTTTGGTTATTGTATAATTCATGATATGAAAAAACTGCATACTTTTAGAGGTGGCATTCACCCGAAGGAAATGAAGGAATTGAGCAATAAATGCCCGGTTACGCCTGCTTTTCCTGCGTCAAAAACGGTAACGATTCCTGTGACGATGGGCGGTGCTCCGAATACTCCTGTTGTAAAGGTTGGCGATGTTGTAAAAAAAGGTCAGGTTATTGCAAATGGCGAAAAATTTATGAATTGCCCGGTTCACGCTTCTGTGGCAGGAACTGTAAAGAAAATTGCAAATAATCTTGTTACCGGAAATGGTCTGGCGCAATGCATTGTTATTCAGGCGGATGATTCTGATGCGACTGATTTTATGGAGCCGCTTGATCCTTTTGCATGCGGTCATGACGAGGCTCTTGCCAGGATTAAAAATGCCGGGATTGTCGGAATGGGCGGCGCGTCTTTTCCGGCTCATGTGAAGTTGAATCCGCCGGAGGACAAGGAGATTGAGTATGTTCTTGTTAATGCCGCTGAGTGCGAGCCTTATTTGACCTGCGATGAGCGGACTATGCAGGAAATTCCTGAAAAGGTTATCGATGGGCTTGCGATTGTCTTGAATCTTGTGGGCGCCGCTGGAATTATTGCGCTTGAAGACAATAAATCCTACATAAAGCCGCTTCTTGAGGCGGAAATTGAAAAGAAGGGCTACGGAGATGATATTTCTGTTTGTCTTGTAAAGACGAAGTATCCTCAGGGCTCTGAAAAATTTATTGTTGAATCGTGCCTTGGAATTGAGATTCCTAGCGCAAAGCTTCCGGCTGATGCTGGCTGCATTATCTGCAACGTTGGTACTATCTGCGCGATAAGCGACGCGTTCCGGCTTGGTATGCCTTTGATTGAGCGAAGCCTTACGATTTCTGGCGGCGCGGTGGAAAATCCTTGCAATATCCGCGTGCCGATTGGAACTTTAATCAGCGATTTGATTCCGGACACTTTTTCTTTGAAAGAAGGGGCTGCCGTAAAGTGTATTTCCGGCGGTCCGATGATGGGCTTTGCGATGAGCTCCACCGGATTTCCGGTTGCAAAAGGAACAAGCGGCGTTGTGTTTCTTACAGAAAAAGAAACCAGCCTTTTTGAGGAAGACCCGTGCATAAGCTGCGCCAGATGCGCGAATACCTGCGCAATGCATTTGAGTCCTGTAATGATGCTTCGTTCATTGAAGGAAGGAAATATTGACAGGGCGAAAAGGTTTGGCCTTATGGACTGCATTGAATGTGGATGCTGCGCGTTTGTGTGCCCAAGCCGCATAAAGATTGTTCAGAGAATCAGGCTTGGCAAGGGAATTGCACGCATGAAGATGGCTCAGGAAAAAAATAAAACTGAAAATAAAACTGAAGGAACGGTAAAAAAATGACAGATATAAAATTCCATATTTCTTCAAGTCCTCATTTTTCGCTTGGAAATTCTACTCAAAAAATAATGGCTTGCGTTCTGCTTGCACTTCTTCCTGAAGTTATTGCCGGAACTGTGTTTTTTGGATTCAGGGCGCTGGCGGTTGTGCTTTTTAGCGTTGTCGGCTGCGTATTTTTTGAGGCGCTTTTTCAGAAGATTACGGGGCAAAAGGTTATTGTTGCGAATCTTTCTGCCGCGGTAAGCGGTGTTATGCTTGCTCTTGTGCTGCCTTCTACAGTTCCGTTCTGGATTGTTCTTGTCGGCGATTTTGTTGCGATGGTTATTGCAAAAGGTCTTTTTGGCGGAATAGGAAGCAATGTTTTTAACCCGGCTCTTACAGGCCGCGCGTTTCTTTTTATAAGTTTTCCGGCGGCAATCGGGGCTACCTGGTTTAATCCGGATGCTTCCGCGGTTTCCGGGAATCTTGCTGAATGGGACGGCATTACTTCCGCTACGGTTTTGAGCCAGCTTAAGGCAGGTGTGTCTGAAAATTTTGATTTTCTTAAGTTTTTTGTAGGAAACCGCGCCGGTTGTATCGGCGAAACTTCGATTCTTCTGCTTTTGGTTTCTTTTATGTTCCTTTTGATTGCAAAAATCATAGACTGGCGCGCTCCTCTTGCAATGGTCGGGACTGTTGCGGTGTGTACATTTTTTGCAGGAATTTCTTCCGGTTTTTCTGCGGCGGTCCGCGATGTTGGAATCGCGCTTCTTACCGGCGGTTTGATTTTTGGCGCGACATTTATGATTACCGATTATGCGACTGCTCCTGTTACTAAAGCCGGTCGCCTTGTGTTTGGCGCCGGAGCGGGGCTTATTACATTTTTAATCAGAAAATTCGGCGGCTATCCGGAAGGTGTTATGTTCAGTATTCTGATTATGAATGCGGTCGTTCCGTTCCTTAATAATCTTACGGAAAGAATGTATGGCTACGGAAAAAAAGGAAACCGTCGTCCTGAAACGGCAAAAATCAACATGGAATTTGATTTGAATTCTGCGGAGGAAAGAAAAATTGAAGCCGGAGGCAAGAATGACTGACACAAGAAATGATGATTCGATTTTTAGCATGATAAGACTTGGGATTACTCTTGCTGTTTATGCGGTTGTTTCCTGCACGGTGCTTGCTGTTGTCAATAATTTTACGGCTCCTAAAATCGCGCAGAATCAGGTTAAAAAGGTTAATGTGGCGATGGCTTCGTTTTTTCCGGGCGAAGGTTTTTCTTTTGAGCAGAAAAATGACTACGAGCCAAAAAATATTGGTTCAATCAAAATTGAAAGCCTGATTATTGCGGAAAAAGACGGAAAGGTTGCCGGCGGCGCAGCCCAGGTTTCCGGCCCGACTTATGATACTGCGACGCTGATTGTGGGAATGGCTTCTGACGGAACGATTACTGGTGTCCAGTTTTTGAAAAATACTGATTCTCCGGGGTTCGGGTTAAAAGCCAGCGATTCAACCTTTAAATTGCCAAACGGAAAAACTTTCTACGGACAGTTTGAAGGAAAAAACGCAAAAGATGGTTTTGAAAAAGACAAAAATTTTGATGCGATTTCCGGCGCGACAATCACAAGCCTTGGAGTTGCAGATTTATTGAAAGCCGGTACGGAAACTTTGCTTTCATATATTGGAGGTAAGAATGAATAAACCTCTTCAGATTTTTACGAACGGCTTTATAAAAGAAAATCCGCTTCTTGTGCTGAATATCGGTTTGTGCTCATCTTTGGGTGTAACAACAAGCATTTTTAATGGGCTTGGAATGGGAATGGGAATGCTTTTCGTTCTTGTTATGAGTGAAATTGTAATAAGCGTTTTTAGAAAATTCATTCCTTCTGCGGTAAGGCTTCCTGTGTTTATTATTATCATCGCGGCTTTTACAACGATTGTTCAGCTTGTTCTTAATGCCTACGTTGAGTCGCTTTATGAGGCGCTTGGCGTTTTTCTTCCATTAATTGTAGTAAACTGCATTATCATGGGCCGGGTCGAGGCGTTCGCTTCAAAAAACAATGTTGGAAATTCAATTCTGGACGCGCTTGGAATGGGAATTGGATACACAATTGTTCTTGTTCTGATTGCGTTCTTCCGCGAGTTGCTTGGCGGCGGAACTTTGATGGCAGGAACTCCGCTGATGGTTACAGTGATTCCAGAAGCGTATCGAATCGGCGTTTTTAACAGCGCTCCGGGCGGATTCCTGGTTTTTGGATTTTTAGGCGCGCTTGTTCAGTTTGGAAAATATGTTGCTGCAAAGAAAAACGGCAGAAAGCCTGAGGAGCTGGCCGCCGAGGATTGCTCGGACTGTTCATGCTGCCCGTCTGCGTGCGGCGCAAAGCCTGCTGAAACAGAAAAAACCGGAGGAAAATAATGCTTGATTTGATTAAACTTTTTTTGAAATCTGCGATTGTTGATAATGTTGTTTTTATTCAGTATCTTGCAATTTGTCCTTTTATCGGAATGACCAGCGAGACAGATAAGGCCGCCGGGATGGGAATAGCGACTTCTTTTGTTATTGTTCTTGCGACTGCCGTGACCTGGCCGATTTACAAGCTTGTGATGGTTCCGCTCGGACTTCAGTTTCTTCAGACTTTGTTCTTTATCCTTGTGATTGCATCGCTGGTTCAGCTTGTGGAATTCTTCCTGAAAAAATCAATTCCTTCGTTGTATAAGTCAATGGGTGTTTACCTTGCTCTTATTACAACAAACTGCGCTGTTCTTGGCGTTACTATTAACTGCATTGGAAAAGATTACGGCTATGGCCAGAGCTTGATTTATGCTCTTGGAACGGCGGCCGGATTCCTGCTGAGCATGGTGATTATGTCTGGGGTGCGCTCAAGGTTGAAGACAGCGAGTGTTCCGCAGAGTTTTAAGGGCGCTCCGATTCTATACGTGGCGGCCGGACTTCTTTCGCTGGCATTCATGGGCTTTAAAGGATTGATTAAGTAGCTGAAAAAATCAGGAAATCAAAGGTAGAAATATGAATTTAATTATATACACAATAATTGTTGCCATTGTAATCGGATTTGCGCTTGGTCTTTTGCTTGGACTTTTTAAGAAAATCTTTGCAGTCCGGGTGGATTCTAAGGTTCAGGAAGTGCGGGATGCTCTGAGCGGCGCGAATTGCGGTGGCTGCGGTTATGCAGGCTGTGACGCATTTGCCGAGGCTGTGGTAAATGGCGAGGCTGAAGTTACTGGCTGTATTGCTGGCGGCGCTTCCGTCGCGGAAAAAGTCGCCGAGGTTATGGGTGTTTCAGCGGGCAGCGCAGAACCAAAAATCGCTTTTCTGGCGTGCGCCGGAACAAACGAATGCGCGCATGAAAAGGCTGAATACGAAGGTGTAAAAACTTGCGCGGCGGCCCAGCTTACAATGAACGGAACAAAAAAATGCGCGTTCGGCTGCATTGGTTTTGGCGACTGCGTGGAAGCGTGTCCGTTTGATGCGATTTCAATGGGGTCGGATGGACTTCCAAAAGTTGATGCGGAAAAATGCGTTGGCTGCGGAAAATGCGCAAAAACTTGCCCGAAGCATTTGTTCACTCTTATTGCAAAAAACACGGCCGGAGCGATTGCGCGATGTTCAAACCATAGCGACAACAAGCCGCAGATTAAAAAGGACTGCTCTGTGGGCTGCTTTAAATGCGGAATGTGCGTAAGAAAATGTCCGGTTGGCTGCATAAACATTGCCACAGGAATTCCGCAGGTTGACTACAGCCAGTGCGTAAGCTGCGGCGAATGTGTAAAAATCTGCCCTGACCATGTTCTTACGCTGATTGGAAAAACTAAGCTGGCGTAGAAGGCTGGATTCTTGTAAGTTATGTTTAGCCAGAATATGAGTTTTTTATGCTGAATAAAAACTCTGTATTCGGGTAATTTGAAATCTTATTTTTGAGTCCCCTGGAATTTTTCCGGGGGATTTTTTATTGGATTGAAAGATTATTGAATGATTATGTGCATAAAAAGCTTTCTTAGGATATGCATATAACTTGTGTTTATCTGCATATAAATTTATAATTTATATGCAGATAAAAAAGAGGGAATATGCATAATTTTGATTATTCATTTTTGAACAGTGGAATGTTGCCTGCAGACCTTGTTAATGTAACGGCTTCTATTTCATCCTTAAAAATAGCTTCTCAATTCAGGAAAAATGATTTTCAGAAAATTTTTACAGAACTTGAAAAGATTGCAAAAATTCAATCTGTAAAATATTCAAACGAGATTGAAGGAATTGTTACTACTGACGAGCGAATTATTCAGATTGTCCAGCAAAATAGTTCTCCGCTAAATCATAATGAACAAGAAATTTTAGGCTATAGAGATGCTTTGAATCAGATTCATACTGGGTATCAAAATATTCAGTTCAACGAAAATACTGTTTTGTCTCTGCACAGAACTATGCTTTCAGCGGCAGATTACAGCTATGCTGGCTCATACAAAACTGATGATAATGTGATTCTTGAAATCGATGCACAAGGTTACAGAAAAGTCCGTTTTGCACCTGTTCCCGCAAATGAAACTAAAGAAGCTATGAGACAGCTTTTTCTTGCGTTCATGGAAGCGAATTCAAATTTGAATATAAATTCACTTCTTCTTATTCCTTGTGTAATTCTTGATTTTCTTTGTATTCATCCATTTAGAGATGGCAATGGAAGAATGTCTAGGCTTTTGTCATTGCTTTTGCTGTATAAAAATGGATTTGATGTTGGAAAATATATTTCCTTTGAAGAACAGATAAACAAAAACAAGGCGTGGTATTATCAGGCTTTAAAAGAATCTTCGAAAAACTGGCACGATAGTAAAAACAATTATTTTCCATTTATGCAGAATTTTCTCGGTGTTTTGTATGAATGTTATCTGGAACTTGATAAACGTTTTGCTGTTGTCAATTCAAATAAGGTGACAAAAACTTCCAGGATAGAAGAAACTGTTCTTAATTCTTTGCTGCCGATTTCTAAAGCAGAAATATGTCGTCTTCTGCCTGATGTAAGTCCGACTACAGTCGAGGCTGTATTGGGAAAAATGGTAAAGAGCGGAATTATTACGACTGTAGGTAGTGGCCGCGGAACAAAGTACATTAGAAGATAGAAACATATTGATTTTTTTTATTCACTCATCGCGTCATCAATTATTGAGCAGATTTTCTGTTTTAGTTCCATGAGCGTTTGTTTTGAGTTTTCATTTTCATCGTGTTTTGTTGGAAGTTCCAGAAACAGCTGATATGGCAAAATATTTAAAACATCAATGATTTTCTGAAGGACTTCAGGCGAAGGAAAATTCTTTCCATTTTCAACAGCGTTAAGATAGTTAGGACTTATTCCGATTTTTTCAGAAAATTCGACCTGCGAAAAACCCATGCTGGCACGGTAAAAGCGGAGATTTGATATAAAATTTTCTTGCAAATGCGTCATATTATCAAAAAATACAAAGTTTTTCATAGATTCCGAAATAAATTTGGAATCTATGAAAAACGAAATTCTAAAATAATTTTCCTTGCCTATTTCTTTTCCGCTTTTAAATATGCTTTCCAGGTTGTTTCTACGAGGGTGTCCACGTCGCTGTATTTTGGTTCCCAGCCTAAAAGTTCTTTGGCTTTTTTGCTGGTTGCGTAAAGGTTTGCAGGGTCTCCCGGGCGGCGGGGTGCTTCTTCCGCAGGAATCGGCTTGCCGGAGATTTTTCGCGCCGCTTCAATGATTTCTTTTACGGTTGTGCCTTTTTCTGTTCCAAGGTTTAGCTTCAGGCTCTTGTTGTTTTTTGCGATGTAATCCAGAGCCATGACGTGCGCGCGCGCAAGGTCTGTTACGTGAACGTAGTCGCGGATGCAAGTTCCGTCGCGAGTGTCGTAGTCTGTTCCAAAGATTTTGAGCGAACGTCTTCCAAGAGCGGCTTCCATTACGCGTGGAAGAAGGTTTTCCGGATTCTGTTCAAGTCCGCAGACAACGCCTTCCGGGTCGTATCCGGCTGCGTTGAAATATCTTAACGCGGCGAATTTCATTCCTTTCAGCTGGTCGTACCAGTCCATAAATTCTTCAATTTTGAGTTTTGTGAATCCGTAGTAGTTCATCGGCTTTTGCGGATGGTTTTCGTCCATCGGAAGGTACTGCGGTTCGCCGAAAGTCGCCGCGCTGGAACTAAAAATCATTCTAAGGCAATTGTGTTTTACCGCGGCGTTCATTATGTTCAATGTTCCGTTGATATTGTTCACTGAATATTTTTCCGGTTTTACCATTGATTCGCCGGCCGCCTTGAATGCGGCAAGATGAATGAAAGCGTCAAAACCTTTTTCAAAAGCGTTGTCCAAATCTTCTGGAAGAAGAATGTTTCCGTAGATAAAATCGTTTTCCGGGAAAAGATTCTGTCGGAGTCCGCTTGAAAGGTTGTCAAAAACGGTAACCTTGTGTCCGTTTTTCATAAGTTCTTTTACAACATGGCTTCCAATATATCCTGCGCCGCCAATAACTAAAACTTTCATAAAATCTCCTGTTTCTATCATAATTTATCCATTGCGGTTTCCCACGCCTGGGTTAAAGTTTCTATCTTTTTGGTTGTTTCGTCAATCTTTTGCTGGACTTCTTTTGCTTTTGCGCCGTTTGAATATACTTCCGGCAATGCCATCTTTGATTCCAGCGCGGATTTTTCTTCCTCGGCTTTTGCAATTTCCGTTTCAAGCCTTGCGACTTCTTTTTCGTTTTTGCGCCTTTCCGCCTCGATTTTTTTCTGTTCTTCCCAGTTTAATTTTCCAGCCGATTTTGTTGCGTCGGCTTTTGCTTCGCTGGTTTTCGTGGAATTTACGCTGCTTGTGGCGATTCCAGTTCCTCTTTCAAACTGTCCTACGATTCCGGCTTCCTCCGCTTCAATGCGTTCCATATAATATTTGTAGTTTCCAGGAAATTCGCGGTGGCTTCCGGGTTTCAGCTCAAGGACTTTTGTCGCAAGTCCTTCTATAAATCCACGATCGTGGCTTACAAAAATCACTGTTCCGCCAAAATCTTTCAGCGCATTCATCAGAACGTCTTTTGAATGCATATCAAGATGGTTTGTAGGTTCATCAAGGATAAGAAGATTGTTCGCCCGCAGCAAAAGCTGAAGCAGCGCAATCCGGCTTTTTTCACCGCCGGAAAGAACATTCAGCGACTTAAAGACATCGTCGCCGCGGAAAAGAAAACTTCCAAGCATATCGCGGACTTTTGGAACAAGTTCAGTCGGTGCCTGGCTTTCCACATATTCAAGGATTGTCTCGCCGCCTTTTATTGTTTCCGCATTGTCCTGGCTGAAATAACCGATTTTTACGCCAGTGCCGGGAATCACTTCTCCGCTTGTTATCGGGTCAACGCCTGCGAGCATTCTGAGCAAGGTTGATTTTCCTGCGCCGTTTCTTCCGGCAACAACAAGCATTTCGCCGTTTTCCACAGTCAGGTCAAGGTTTTCTATCACATTTGTTTTTCCGTCGTAGGATTTTGTAAGTCCTTTTGTCCGCAAGACAAGATGGCCTGTGTGCGGAGCTTCAGGAAATTTAAAGTGGATTTTTTTAAGGCTTTCCGGAATTTCTATTTTCTGGGCAAGGATTTTGTCCAGCTGTTTCTGCCGTTCCTGCGCCTGCGCCGCTTTTGTCGCCTGGACACCGAATCTGCGGATAAAATCCTGAAGTTTTGCAATTTCATCCTGCTGTTTTTCGTATTCAGCGATTAAAGTTTTCAACTCGACTTCGCGCACTTGCTCGTAGTGTGTAAAATTTCCCTTGTAGCGTTTAAGGTCGCCGCCAAAAAGCTCATATACTTCGTTTACCGTAACATCCAGGAAATAGCGGTCGTGGCTTACAAGAAGAAACGCGCCCTTGTAGTTTGAAAGGAATTTTTCCAGCCATGTACGCGCTTCAATATCAAGATAGTTGGTTGGCTCGTCAAGAAGAAGAATGTCCGGGTTTTGCATAAGCGCCTTTGCAAGGGCGATTCTCATCTGCCATCCGCCTGAAAATTCTTCCGTCTGTTTCTGCAAATCTTCCTGCGAAAAACCAAGACCCATCAGGACGCTTTCCGCAGTCGCCTCGCGCCTGTGCCAGCCGGATTCTTCCAGTTTTGCAATAAGTTCTGCCTGGGTTGCAAGCAGGTTGTCTGTGTTTCCAGTTCCTTTTTCAAGCTGCTCGCCAATCTGGTCAATCTGTTTCTGAATGTCGTAGCCGAATTCAAAAGCCCTGTCCGCCTCTTCTTTTAATGAGCATCCGTGGTGTGTAAGTCCGCTCTGCGGAAGATATGCGATTCTTGTTTCTTTCTGGCAGATTCTGCTTCCGCTGTCAGGTTTTATCAGCCCTGCCATTACTTTTATCAGCGTTGATTTTCCAGCACCGTTTGCGCCGGTTAATGCGGCTTTTGTGCCGGTCATAAGATTTACGCTTACATTCTTTAAAATATCCCTGTCGCCAAATGCCAGGGAAACTTGTGAAAACTGTACGAATGCCATGAAACTATTCCGCTTGCTTAAAGAATATGATTAACGGTGAAATTCCTCTTTCCCGGAAAATATTGCCGTCTAAAACCGCGCCGGTCGCGTCTTCAAATCTAAGTCCATTTTCTTCCATTTTATAGAAGAAGTTGACTTCTTTGTTCATTCCTTCAAATTTAAATGTAAGGACTCCGTCATAAGCCTGAGCCAGAGAACGGATAAGGAAGTATTTTATCTGGACAGTTCCTGTGTTTTTTGCAGAAGAAGAAATTACTCCAGGCACAAGAAGGTTTTTGTTGTTCCAGCTGAAAGTGTGGTCGTCCTTAAAAGAAAGCTGGCCGTAGCTGGATGAACGGAAATTCGGACCGAACATATAAATCTGTTCGTATTCTGATTCGCGGCGTTGAATTTCATCCTGTACGAGCTGGCTTATGTCCGCATCAATTGTGACAAGGTTGAAATCTTCCGGTTTTCCGCTTTCCCCTGTGTAGCGCGCGACGATGTAAGTTGATTTTTTTACGGAAACGATAATCGGAATATCGTTCAGCTTGAAAGCCTTTGCGTTTACAATCGTGCTGTCCTCGCTTGCGCCTGTATAATCCCATTCTTTTTTGATTCCAGGCATGGTGAAAGTGAGTTTATTTGTTTCTTCATCCAGATGAAGGTTGTAGTTAAGGTTGATTTTTGCCGGATCGATTCGTCCGGTGTCAATCATTTTTTTGTATGAATCAGGATACCAGATTCCTTTAAGCATTTCTGTAAGTTCTGTGTCGATGCGGTTTTCTTCCTCGATAACTTCGCCGCTTATCTGGATTCCGTTTATGTCTGTCTCAAAAGGCCTAAGGTTGTAGCTGAAGCACCAGCCGGTTGTGCCGTCAGATGTAAGGACTCTTAGCCAGTCGCCCTCAAGCGGTTTTTTTCCGGCGTAAACAGCCTGTCCCTTTCCTTTGTAGAGAATTTTTATTGTCTCCGCTTTTTTTAGTCGGTAAACCTGTTTTGCGGTGTTTACCGGTTCTGCGCGCATAGGAAGTCCATCCATCGCCACAGAGGCGTAAGTGTGCCTGTATTCCCCGAACTTTTTCGCCGTTTTTTTTGCTTTGAATTTCATTTCCGGCTCAGTAATCTGCCACAAAGGAATTTCAATTTTTCCCTGAGAAGTTCCGATTACATAAACCTGTGAAATATTTGAGCGGATGTAAACTGGCACCAGATCGCCATCCTGCATCTGGTGCTCCGGAAGATTCCACAAAAGAACACCGTAGCCTTTAATACGGTTTCCGCAAGAAATGAAACAGCCCAAGTAAAGAGCCAGTAAAGAAATCAAACTGAATTTACGCATACCTCAACTTTAACAGAAACACGCAAGAATGAAAACAAGGGAAAAACGTGAAAAAAAACAATCGTGGTAAATCATGTAGCTAAGGTAAATAGGGCGAATTTGTGATATAATTTTGCTGAAATAAACGAGGAGAAAAATGAGTAAGCAGGCGGATATAGAATTTCTTTTTATATTATCACTTGAAAATTATGCAAAAACTAACAATTTGACTTACGAAGAAAGCGCAGGTATTTTCCATAAAAATAATATTATGGAAAAAATGCTTGTCCAGCATGAATATCTGCATCAGGTTGCTTTGGAAGAAGTTTTTGATTTTATCAGTAAAAATATCTCGGAAAAAAAAGGGCTGATTTTATATCATGGGTCAGCTTCGTTTTTTGAAAAGATTGATTTAGCAAAATCTCAGAACAGACGTGATTTTGGGAAAGGCTTTTATACAACAGTTCTTGAAGGGCAGGCAAAAAATTGGGCATATAAGCAGAGTCTTAGAAATGGAAAAACAGAAAGTTATGTCTATAAATTCAGTTTTGAAGAATCACAAGATTTGAATATCAAACATTTTGATTCTTTGGATGAAGAATGGCTTGAGTTTATAAAATTAAATCGAACCAAAGGCGGAGTCCAGCATGATTTTGATGTTGTGATTGGACCTGTTGCAGACGATAACACAATGCAGACTGTTCAGCTTTATCTTTTGGGAACAATAAATGCGGCAGAAGCTGTTGAAAGGTTGAAATATAATGATGTCAATAACCAGGTTTCTTTTCACACGGAAAAAGCGATAGAAAAACTGGTTTTGCTAAATAGGAGCGTGATAAAAATTACATCCGTGTAATTTTTATCACTAAAGTTTGTTCATGCGTTGCATTCACAAACTTTTATTCAGTGCTTCCATGCACTGCCGCTAACACGGAGTTTTATAGGAGCGTGTATGCCTGAAAATCTTTTTACATATAACGGAAAAGATGTGACGATTAATGTCTGCCTTTCTGTTCTTGCAGTTGCAAGGGAAATAGCCAGAAGAAGAAATATTTCATTCGAGGATGCAAATCTGTTGTTTTCAAAAAGCAATACCTGCAAACTTCTTCATGAGCCGGAAAATGCGCTTTGGGCAGAATCTGCCGGATATATCGCAGACAAATTTGACGAGGAAAAATCCTGTTAAAAAATAGACTGGACTTTATATCCGTTCAATTTCAATATTTTTATATTAAGCTAAAATTTATTTTTTCAGCTTTTGGAATTTTGCTCTTCGTCAAATAGGGCGAATTTGTGGTATAATTTTTTTGTCAGAAAATAAAAAGGGAAGAAGACTGAAAATGGCACAAAATAGGCAGAATAAATCACAATCAGTAGAGCCGAATATCGCGGACTTGGCTAACGGCTGGCTAAAATCATACAAACTTGATTACAAACTGGAACAGGAATCAATCGGAAATTCAGAGATAGACAAGGCTCTTGAAAACTATGAGTCAAAGCAGGGAGGAAACGGAGGAAACCGTCCTGACGCAAAGCTGCTGCTTTCAGATAAATGCAACAGACTTTATCCTGTTCTTATTGAATACAAAGGATATAAGGATAAACTTGTAAAACTTGACTCAAACGGGCGGATTGCAAACAAAAAGGCGAACGGTGAGCCTGATTTTGCCAACATAAAATCTTACGCAGTGAATGGCGCGGTTCACTATGCAAATGCGATTCTTCATTACACAACTTTTGAAGACGTTATTTCCATTGGAATTACAGGATATAAAGACTCTTCTGGAACTTTGCAGCATGAGATTGGAGTTTATTTTGTTTCAAAAAGCAATTATGGAACAGGGCAGGAAATCGGCAAATACACAGATCTTTCATTCTTAAAGGAAGAAAATTTCAATGACTTTATACAGACCGTAAAAAATCTGAAACTTTCTCCTGAAGAGCTTGGAAAAATCAAGGAGCAGCGCGACCAGGAAATCAGCGCGAGCCTTGTAAAACTGAACAATGATATTTACCAGAATGAAAAAGGCTTGGGCGAAAATGACCGGGTTTATCTTGTTGCCGCCTCAATCATTGCCACTCTTGGAATCATTGACAAGAACAATCCGAACAGATATAAGATTACTCCACTTGAAAAAGACGAGCTGAAATCCTTGCAGGAAGAAGGCTCTCGCGACGGAGACATTATTCTTCGCAAAATTAAGAATTTCTTGAATGAGAAATCAATTCCGCAGGACAAAAAGGATTTGATTGTCCGCTCTTTGCAGAATACGCTTGCAACAGACAACATAAATAAAATTGAAAAAGGCAAAACGGAAAGCCAGCTGAAACGCGTTTTTGCCAAAGTTGTTGATGACCTGGGCATTTACTACAAAATCGGTCTTACAACAGACTTTACCGGAAAACTCTTCAATGAGATGTACAGCTGGCTTGGGTTCACTCAGGATAAATTGAATGATGTTGTTTTAACGCCTAGTTATGTGGCGACGCTTCTTGTAAAACTTGCCCGCGTAAATAAAGATTCTTATGTGTGGGATTTTGCCACAGGCTCGGCAGGTCTTTTGGTTGCGGCTATGAACGAAATGCTTAATGACGCAAAGGATAAGATAAGGTCTCCTGATGAGCTTGCGAAAAAATCTGCGAAAATCAAGGCTAATCAGCTTTTAGGGCTTGAGATTCTTCCCCAGATTTATATGCTTGCCGTTTTGAATATGATTATGATGGGAGACGGAAGCTCGAACATTTTGAACAAGAACTCCCTTAGCGATTTTAACGGAAAGTACGGATTCGGCAACATTGACGAGGATTTTCCGGCGGACGCTTTTGTTTTAAATCCGCCGTATTCTGCGGAAGGAAACGGAATGATATTTGTGGAAAAAGCCCTTTCAATGATGAAAAAAGGCTATGCCGCAATAATCATTCAAGGCTCTGCAGGAAGCGGAAAAGCGGACGAGTTCAATCGGAAAATTCTTGAGAAAAACACGCTTCTTGCAAGCATAAAAATGCCGATTGACCTTTTTATTGGAAAAAGTAGCGTTCAGACATACATTTATGTTTTTAGAGTAGGCGAGGCTCATCAGAAGGACGAAACTGTTCGCTTTATTGATTTTTCAGATGACGGATACACACGCACAAACCGCAAAAAGGCAAGCGTGAATCTTAGGGACACCGACCACGCAAAAGAACGCTATGAGGAAGTTGTGAATCTTGTGCGCTTCGGAAAAACAAAGCTGCATTACTTTACGGAAAATGAATATTACGAGGGAACAATTGACCCTGAAAAAGGCGACGACTGGAACCAAAGCGCGCCGGTAGACACAAAGCCTACTTTAGACGATTTTAAGAAAACTGTCGCAGACTATCTTGCGTGGGAAGTAAGCAATGTCATAAAAAATGAGGCGAACGACAGCCTGGGAAAATGAATGCCCCGCTTAGCAAAAAGCTGAATGAAGTTAAGTGGGGCGAATTTAAGATAACTGATATTTTTGATGTGAAAAATACTCACAATATACTTTCAAATGAAATTGTTGAGAAGTCTGGAAATGTTCCATATCTTTGTGCAAGTGCTGAAAAGAATGGTGTGAGTACATATATTTCATATAATGACGACTTGATAGATAAGGGAAACTGTATTTTTATAGGTGGAAAGACTTTTGTGGTGACTTATCAAGAAAATGATTTTTTTTCAAATGACAGTCACAATCTTGCTTTGTATTTAAAATTTTCAGAAAAACGAAAAAAAGATGTTCAAATATTTATCGCTTCTTGCATTACTAGAAGTGTTGGCTATAAATATTCTTGGGGAAACAGTATAAGTCATAAGAAAATTCAAAATGATTATGTTTCTCTCCCTATAACTCCAGAAAACAAAATCGATTTTGATTTTATGGAAGCGTTTATACGCGAACTCGAAGAGGAGCGTATACGCGAACTCGAAGAGGAGC
>OBCM01000077.1_pt1 | contig 15343 bp, 9 predicted proteins | sample 1495921 | NCBI WGS metagenome assembly OBCM01 (sample SAMN03418274, study PRJEB22391) | human gut metagenome | biome: human-gut; feature: organic feature; material: feces | host: Homo sapiens | place: Tanzania | collected 2013-01 | reverse complement strand
TTGCTTGTTTTTAATTCGTAATAGCTCGCTATCACTCATTAAAAGACAAACAAAACTCATTCTTCTAAAACTCCGAAATACCACAAGCCCTAATGACCGATTTGGGTTAAAAGATTCTTTTGCGCCGTCACCGACGGCTTGCTCCCATGGGAAATTTCCCACGCTGGAAAATTTATACCATTTTGCTAAATAATTATAAAATTTGCTTGCAAAATTGCTTACATTTGCCTAATTTTGGGGCATTGGTTTTGATTTTGTCAATCATCGGCCAATTTAGAGATTTCAACAGATAATCCCAAATCGGTCATTAGTTCGCTCTTTTTTCGACAATATTTATTATTGCCATCATTAATAATAATTTAAAAACAGAAGCACATGAAAAAAATTTCTACAAAAGTGGCGTTAGCCGTAGTGTGCTGGGCTGTGGTTGCAGCACAGGCAGTTGCCCAAATGGTGGGCGGTGTAAACTACAAAATCGTGTCCAAAACCGATAAAACGGCAGAGGTCACATGGCTTGTGGGCGACGATGATGACCCATTTGCCGACGATCCCGTTTACACTGGCGAAGTGGTGATTCCCGAAAAAGTGAAAATTGCAGGTGTTGACTACACCGTGGTGGGTGTGGGCAAAATGGCGTTCGCTGATGCCAACCTCAAAAAACTCACATTGCCATCAACCATCAAGTATGCGGCTTGGGGCAGCTTCTGGGGCGCAATTCTTCCCGACAAATTCGTTATCCCTGAATCAATCGACAGCATTGGCGAAAACGCTTTCTGGGGAACAAACATAACCACACTCGACCTCTCTAATGTGAAGTCGCTCCAAGCCGACGCATTCAACGAATGTAAGAGTTTGGAGAAAGTGGTGATTGGTTCAAAACTCGACTCCATTCCTTACGACTGTTTTGCATCGTGTGTCGCTCTTAAAGACATCACCTTCCCTCCTACATTGAAGCGTATTGGCAGATTCGCATTTATGGAATGTAACAGCCTCGACTCCATTATGATTCCAGAGGGCGTAATGGCTCTTGAGGGCTATTGCTTTGGCAAATGCGAAGGGGCTGTAAAGGCTGTGATTCCTGAAAGTGTGGTAGAGTTTGGTGATGGTGTTTTGGGTGCGTGCACCAAACTTACCGACGTGAAATTGCCATCACACCTCACCGTGCTTCCTGAATTCACTTTCGGTTACTGCGCATCACTCCAAGAATATGAAGTGGGCGACAAGGTGGAAAAACTCGGCAATGAGGCATTTAAATACTGTCTTGCCCTCAAGAGCATCACATTGCCAGCTTGCTTGAAAGAAATTGGCACCGACGCATTCCTTAAAACTCCTGTTCTGCGCACAGTGGTGGTAAAGGCACAAGTGCCACCCACAGGAGCAGTGTTTGCCGACACCACCTATTTGGAAGGCACTCTCTTCGTGCCAGCAGGCACCCTCGACGCATATAAGGCAGCCGACGGATGGAGCAAGTTTAAAAACATTCAAGAAATGGAACCAACCGGCATCACCAATGCTTATGCTGCTGAAGTAAAAGTTGTGGCAGTGAGCGGCGGCGTGAATGTGGAAGCAGCCACCGATGCCCCTGTTGCTGTATATGCAGTGAACGGCACTCAAGAATATGCTGGTAAAGCTGGCTTCATCGCCCTCGACCGCGGTATGTACATCGTGGTAATAGGCAAAAAAGCATTCAAGGTAGTGGTTAAATAACCTATCCACTTCCCCATAATATCCCACACCCAATCGGGCGGAGCAAGAGCAATCCACACGCTCAACCTCCGCCCGATTTCTTTCTCTTTTTGAAGTCAACGAGTCAACAAGTGGGTGTCTGATTGGTCTGATTAGTCCGACAGGTCCGATTGGGTCTGTTTTGGGTCCAAAAAGTCCATTTCGGGTCTGCCCTACCCCCCAAGGCAAAAGAGTTACGGAGCCATTATCGCCCATAACATCGCCGTAACTCCAAATTTTTACCACTTACGGAGCCATTATCGCCTATAATACCGCCGTAACTCCAAAATTTTACCACTTACGGAGCCATTATCGCCCATAACACCGCTGTGACTTCGTTTAGGTTTTTTAATAGGTGGAGGTGGAAAAAAGTGGGGAGAAATTTTGGTAGGTGTGGAATGTTTATTACTTTTGGGGGTATAAAAATTACAATCATCTAAAAACCGACTCAAATTATGAAGAAAATTTTCTCGTTAGTTGTAGCCATGGTTCTTGCGATTGGCGCGACTGTTTCAGCTCAAAGTATTCAAGGAGAGTTAGTGCTCGGTCTGAACATTGCAGATGTTGATGCCAGCGGCGCAAGTTCTCGCGTAGGTTTCAACGCAGGAGTGCGTGGCACTTACGCATTCCAAAGCCAACGCAAAGGCGTGTATGCAAATGGTGCTATGTTGCTTTCGCTCAAAGGTATGAAAGTTGAAAAGTACACCTTCAATCCATTTTATCTCGAAATCCCAGTGCATATAGGTTATAAATATCCAATCACCAGATCAGTAGCTATTTTTGGCGAATTTGGTCCATATTTCGGCATTGGTTTGTTTGGCACAGTTGAAGGTGAAGATGTGTTCTGCGAAGATGGCTACAACCGCTTCGACGTGGGATTGGGCCTGCGCACCGGTTTTGAATTCAACAGAAAGTGGAACGCCTCGATAGGCTACGACTTCGGCTTGGTAGATGCCATCGACGGAGTTTCGGCAAAGAACACAAACGTAACACTCTCAATCGGTTACAAATTCTAACGCATAGAAAAATACCCACAAAAAAAGCCTCCATTGCGAGGCTTTTTTTGTGTGAAAGCGTGTCGAAATTTGCGATTCCGCCATAACGTAGGGACATGCCTTCGGCGAAAGCACTGAAAAACTATAAAATAGTGACTGAAGTAAAGATTTTGTGGAGGCTTGTGGCCGTTGGAAACGGCTGATTATGGTTAACTCCATGCAAGCGAATGAAGTTCCGCAGGAGCGAATGAGTGCAGCTTGGAGATAGTGCTAAATAGAGGGTGAGCCTCGTAGAGGGTCGGTTATGGTTGAGACCATTGATGCAATCACAACCGACCATCTCCGACGCTCGCCACTATAGACCTGTCTCCAAGCTGCGCTCGCAAGCGAGCTTGCATGGAGTAAACCACAATATGCCGTTTCCAACGGCTCTAAAACCCCTCTTTTCGACTTTTCAGTGCTTTCGACGAAGACATGTCCATATGTTTGGGTAAAACTTTAGTTACTTTGTGGGTGCTGGTGGGGGTTATTAACAGCTGGCAATCGGGTTGCGTGAGGTGGGTTTAAGGGGGTGTTAATTGTTTGGGGTGGGGAGTGGGGAAAATGGGGCGGATTTGGAGTTATTATCAGGGTGAAATGTGTGCTACAGATAGTTGTGGGGCGTGTTTGGCGGAGTTATCAACAAATTGTTAATAACCTGTGGAAAATGGTTTGAAAACTTATAAATAAAAAAGTGCCGAAAAACTTGACTTTTGAAAATCGCTTGGGCTTAACAATTTATGGGCTAAATCCAAATAAGTTAGGGGAATAATATAATTGTAGATTCAACAGGGTTTTCATCAGTTTTTAATAGGTAATGCCGCAAGAATTTATTAACTTTGCAAGTTGTTAACAGGGTGTTAATAAGGTTTGGAAACTGCTCTAAATCAAAAAATAAGGTTGTTGACCAACTATTAATATCCTCAACATCTACATTAATAACTTTATATGCAAGAAAATGGCTAAAAAGTTATTGCAGTTATTAACAGCGTATCATTATCATTAAATATTAAATTCAATTTTAAAAATAAATAATATATAATGATATGTTGTGTGTTGATAACTCCGCTGCTTGTGTGTGTGCGTACGGAGATGCGGGCGCGCAAGCAGGAAAGGCAAAGATAAAGAGAAAATAAAAAACTACATAAAGAAACTATGGAATATAATTTTCGCGAAATTGAAAAGAAATGGCAGCAGTACTGGCGCGACCAGCACACCTACCAAAGTGAAATAAACACCGGCAAGCCCAAATACTATGTGCTCGACATGTTTCCTTATCCATCGGGAGCAGGTTTGCACGTAGGTCACCCACTGGGTTACATTGCCAGCGACATTTTTGCGCGCTATAAAAGATTGAACGGCTTCAACGTGCTCCACCCTATGGGTTACGACGCGTATGGATTGCCAGCAGAGCAATACGCTATCCAGACTGGTCAGCACCCTGAAGTGACCACCGTGAAGAATATTGCGCGCTATCGCGAACAACTCGAAAAGATTGGTTTCTGCTACGACTGGAACCGTGAAGTGCGCACTTGCGATCCTAAATACTACAAGTGGACGCAATGGGCATTTATAAAAATGTTTAAGAGTTACTACAACACTGCTCTCGATAAGGCTCGCCCTATTGAGGAACTGGTGGCTTATTTTGAAAAGAACGGTAGCGAAGGCTGCAACGCTGCCACCAACGGCAACAACGATTTCACCGCCGATCAATGGAATGCCATGAGCAAGGTGGAAAAAGAAAAAACGCTGATGGACTACCGCATCGCCTACCGTGGCAACACGATGGTGAACTGGTGCCCTAAGTTGGGCACTGTGCTTGCCAACGACGAGGTGAGCGAAGGCGTTTCGCTCCGTGGCGGCTATCCTGTGGTGCAGAAAATGATGAGTCAATGGTGCTTGCGCGTGTCGGCTTACGCCGGTCGTTTGCTCCGCGACCTCGACAACTTGGAATGGACCGACTCCATCAAGGAAACTCAGCGCAACTGGATTGGCTTCAGCGAAGGTGCCGAAATGCAATTTCCACTTGTGGGCAGCGATGAGAAGATGCTTATCTTCACCACTCGTGCCGATACCATTTTCGGCGTTACTTTCATGGTGCTCGCTCCTGAAAGCGAATATGTGGAAAAGGTGACCACCGCCGAGCAAAAGGCTGCTGTGGAAGCCTACCTCGACGAGGTGAAGCACAAGACCGAGCGTGAGCGTATGATTGAAAAGAAGGTTTCGGGTGTGTTTAGTGGTTCGTATGCCATCAACCCTGTGACCGGTAAAAATATTCCTATCTACATTAGCGACTATGTGCTTGCCGGCTATGGCACCGGTGCCATTATGGCTGTGCCTGCGCACGACAGCCGCGACTATGCCTTTGCCAAGCATTTCGGCCTCGACATCATTCCACTGATTGAGGGTGCTGATGTGAGCGAGCAAAGTTTCGACGCTAAGGAAGGCATCGTTATCAATTCAAATAACGACAAGCTCCAACTCAACGGTCTGCAAGTGAAAGATGCTATCGCCAAGACTAAGAAGTTTATCGAGGAAGAGGGCATTGGCAAGGTGAAGGTAAACTATCGCCTTCGCGACGCTATCTTCAGCCGTCAGCGCTATTGGGGCGAACCATTCCCAGTGTATTACGATGCCGACGGTCAGCCACAAACCATCGACGAGAGCGAACTGCCATTGCAACTCCCTGAAGTGGACAAATTCTTGCCAACCGAAAGCGGTGAGCCTCCATTGGGACGCGCAAAAAACTGGGTGGCTTCCAACGGTCAGCCATTGGAACTCTGCACTATGCCTGGTTTCGCTGGTTCGAGTGCTTACTATTTGCGTTACATGGACCCACACAACGATGATGCGCTGGTGGGCAAGGAAGCCAATGAGTATTGGCGTCAGGTTGACCTTTATGTGGGCGGTACCGAACACGCCACAGGTCACTTGATATACAGCCGCTTCTGGAACAAGTTCCTCTACGACTACGGCTATGTGTGCGAACCAGAGCCATACAAGAAACTTTTCAACCAAGGTATGATTCAAGGCCGCAGCAACTTTGTGTACCGTATCAAAGATACCAACACTTTCGTGAGCCTGAATTTGAAAGATGAATACGATGTTACCCCTATTCACGTGGATGTTAACATTGTGAGCAACGATGTGCTCGACATCGACAAATTCCGCGCATGGCGACCAGAATTTGAAAATGCCGAATTTATTCTTGAAAAGGGTAAATATATTTGCGGTTGGGCTATTGAGAAGATGTCGAAGTCGATGTTCAACGTGGTGAACCCTGATGTGATTGTAGAGCGCTACGGTGCCGACACGCTTCGCCTCTATGAAATGTTCCTCGGTCCGGTTGAAGCCAGCAAGCCTTGGGACACCAACGGCATCGACGGTGTGAACCGTTTCTTGAAGAAATTGTGGAATATGGTGTTTGATGGCGATGCTGTGCGCTTGACCGACGAGAAACCAACAGCCGACAACCTCAAGTCGCTCCACAAACTCATCAAGAAGGTGACTGCCGATGTGGAAGTGCTCAGTTACAACACTTCGGTGGCTGCATTCATGATTTGTGCCAACGAACTCTACTCACAAAAGTGCGTGAGCAAAGCCATCTTCAACGACCTGATTGTGGTGCTCGCTCCATTTGCTCCACACATCTGCGAAGAACTGTGGCACGTGCTCGGTCACGAAGGCACAGTGTGTGATGCGCAATGGCCAGCCTTCAATGAGGAATACCTCAAAGAAAGCAACGTGAAATATACCGTAATGTTCAACGGCAAGCCACGCTTCAACATTGAAGTGGCAGTAGGCACCGACAAAGCCGAAGTGGAACGCCTCGCCCTCACCGACAAAGCCGCCGAAAAGTGGATCGCAGGAAAAACTCCAAAGAAGGTAATCGTAGTGCCAAACAAAATCGTAAACGTAGTGGTATAATCCACCACTCCCCATAATCCCCCAAAAGCCCAGCCCCCAAGGCCGGGCTTTTGCTTTTATAAAATGCCATATTTCACCAAATGCTATAGCATCAATTATAATCAATTTTTCAAGCAATAAATCCATATTCTATAGGAAAAGTGTTTTTTTAAAGGTCGAAATTTATAGGAAAAGTGTAGTTTTTGAGGTCAAAATTTATAGGAAAAGTGTGGTTTGTGTTTGGTATGTGGCTGGTTTTTAGTACTTTTGATATATAATTAATTTGAAAGGGAAATGAATAAGATAGTATTTGCTACTAATAATGCGCATAAGTTGCAGGAATTGAGGGAGATTGTGGGTGAGAAATTCACAATCTTGAGTTTGAACGACATTGATTGCCACGACGATATTCCCGAAACTTGCCCCACCATTGAAGGCAACGCTGAACAAAAGGCTCGCTTCATAAAAGATAACTACGGCTACGACTGCTTTAGCGACGACACTTGTCTTGAAATTGATGCGCTGGGCGGTGAACCAGGTGTGTATAGTGCTCGATATGCTGGTGCTGGACACGATAGCGAAGCAAATATGCGTAAAGTGCTTGAAAAGATGCAAGGTGTGCCGATGGAGAAACGCACAGCGCGCTTCCGCACTGCCGTGGCACTGATTTTGAATGGCAAACTCCATATTTTCGATGGCCGTGTGGAAGGACATATCCTCACCGAAAAGCATGGCGACAGCGGATTTGGCTACGACCCAATTTTCCAACCCGACGAAGCCGACGGCCGCACCTTCGGCCAAATGAATGCCGACGAAAAAAACGCCATCAGCCACCGCGGCCGCGCAGTAAAGAAACTCGTAGAATTCCTCTGCAAATAAGGAATACGCCGTAACGTAGAGACATGCCTTTGGCATGTTTCAATCGCAATAACCAATTTATCAGGTGCTTTTAACCCAAATCGGTCATTAGGGCTTGTGGTATTTCGGAATTTTAGAAGAATGAATTTTGCTTGTCTTTTAATGAGTGATAGCGAGCTATTACGAATTAAAAACAAGCAAAAGGCATCTTATAAAAGCCGAAAGACCGCAAGAAGTAATCTATAAAATCCTTACACGGCCTAATGACCGATTTGGGTAAAACCCAAATCGAGTAAAAGCATTCCAAAATCATATTCCTACGCTATAAAATTGTAGTTTTATACATACAACCGTAAAAAATACGATTATAATCCAAAATTTACCGTTAATTTTACGATTACAATCGTATTTTTTACGGTTGTATTATGGAAATTATAGAAGAATGATGTTGAAAAATACTGAATATCAAAAAGTTTTTAAAAATTAATTGCGATTTTGCTTTGTTTGTGGAATTATATTTTATATATTTGCGAATACATAAACTTTCAAAACCCTTATATTATGCCTGATACATCTTCAAAAACTACCGAAAATTTAGATTTCCAACCTGAAGATTCTAAAAAAATCCATCAGTCAGCAGATACTGAGTCCACATCAAAAACTGAGTCCAACAATTCGAACCACTCTGATGAAAATAGCAGGACTGTGACCATTGAAATAGTGCGTCATAAGCGTCTTTTTGAAATTTTAGAGAATCCGCGTGCTATGTGGAAAGTGATAGCATCGCTGTTTGTGATAGTGGGAGTTTTTTTTATTGGACTTGCTCTTGTGGTGCTGGTGGTGAAAAGTTTCTATCCCTATAATGTGATAAAAACCAACCCTTACGGTGCTACCATTATTAAGAATGAGGACAAAGAGGTGATTTATTGGCTTTTTAATACTGCCGAATTGTGGGCAAACTCTGGTATTGAGGTAAAGAAAAACGACCGTATTACAATTAGGGCTTCTGGTGCGGCCAACACGGCAATTCATCATCTTGTAGATGGCGCTTCAGACGACTTTCAACCTGAATTTAGTTGGGTGGGAACAGAGGGACTTGAGCGCAACACTGGTCATAGCGCATTTCGAGGTCAGTTTCGACTTGTTCCAGATGCCCCATTTGGAAAACTATTGATGCAAATAATTCCTGTTTCAAAACAAAAAAATAGTGAAAGTTGGATAAAATCGGATACATATATTGATGGTACTGACGAAAATGGAAAACAAAATCATATATTCACCATTGGAAAAGAGCGCATTGAATTGGTCATTCCATGTGATGGTGTGCTGCATTTTGCCGTCAACGATGTGGTGATGAGTGATAAAAATATAAAGGATATGTATTTAAAAAGTTTGCAACTTTTTAAAGAATCAATAAATGATAATAATGGTAAAAACGAATTGCAATTATATATAGATTCTTTCGATAAGATACTAAAAAATAATAAGAAAGATAAAAACAAGAAAGATAAGGAGACACTTAAAGATATAATAATAGAAGATGATAATGTAGGAAAATTTTTACAAAAATATAAAGGCGGTATTTTATCAAAAAAAGAAGTAGAAAAAAACGAAGAAATAAATATCAAAAGAAAAAACTTAATTGATAGTCTAAAAAAATTGAAATATGGTTTTGGAGTTTATTATCAAAAGGATGATTCTGTGCATGAAGGTTACCCATTTGTTAATGAACTAATATACTATTACGATAAGGAGTATCGTGATCCGTGGTATATGGATAATGTGGGGTCGTTTTTGATAGTTATTGAACGTAAAACCAATAAATGATGAACATAAAATCGCTATTAGAGGCCATTACGAGCAACACTGCCACCACTGCCAAAACTACGACAAACTATGAGGTGGACGACCGTTCGTTTCTTACCGAATTGCTTTCGGGAACGCATCAAACACGCATTGAAAACCGAAGAGATTGCGAGATTTTAGGAATCACCCCATTTTTTGATTTCCGAAAGACTGACAAATTTCCTGTCACTATATTTATTTTTCGCACGCTTTGGAAATTAATGATGTTGCTCCCTCTATGCTATTACAAAATAGTATCGTTGTTGGCGTGGGCGTTTTCAAATCGGCAAGAAAAATTTCAATCGAAAATCAACTCTGCACGAGTGAATTTTGTGATGTTTTTCTGTTCAATAGTGTTGGCGATAGTTTTGCTGGTATCCACTTTTTTCTTTTTCTTTAACAGCGTATTGCTACTTGATTCCAATCAACTTATCAATGACTATGGCACCATTCACATGGAGCAGCCTTGTGGCATTGAAAGTTGCGTTTACCTTTACAACACTGCTCAGCCGTGGACAAATACCGGCATTAATATTGTGAAAGGCGATGAAGTGCAAATTTCGGCATCAGGAGCATTTTATGGACGTGTTTTCGACCTTGTGAATAGTGCTAAAAAAAACGAAACATTGCCATTTTCTTTTATCAATCCAAGTGTAATTGATACTTCCCAATCGCTTTACGATACTAATGTGGTGAGTTTATGTATGTATAATAAGAAGGATGCTGTGTTTGGTTCGCTCCTCTATCAAATTAGAAAAGATAATGAATCTATTTTGTACGATAGTAGAGATGATAATGATGATTATCCACATATCATTCAGGATAATCATGAAAGGAACGAGTCTTTTTCATTCACTGCTCGTCACTCTGGAGAATTATATGTATCTATTAACGATATATACCTTTCCGACAAGGTATTAGTTCTGTTAAGAGACATGCCGAAAAAAAATATAGAACAGCACCTTGAAATAGAAAAAATAAATGATGCAACTAAAATTAAGAGTGACATGCTCTTTAATAGAGGTTTAAACTGGGTAAAAGAAAGGAAACCAAAAGATAAATTAGATACCATAGTAGAAAATAAACTTGCCAAATTATATGCTTTAGTTCATTCCGACTCTCTTTTCCACAAGTATTGGTTCGATGATAATTTGGGTGAAATTTTGCTGAATATAACGGTAAATCGTAATGTGATAAATAACAGTAATGTGGGTGGAAGTTTTATGTCGCACGCATATCGAAGAATTGACAAATTCTTCGATAAAAAATGGGATGAAATACTTTTTCATGTATCCATTTTTTTATTAATAATAGCGTTCTTATTGTACTGTGACCATAAATTTATGCATGAAAAATAGATGCTTGTGGGGAATTTTTTGGAAAAATGTGGGGAAATACCCTGAAAGTATATGGAAAAATGTGGGGGATGTGGGGTGGAATAGTGTTGTTTTTGGGGTGTTGTTTTGTTGATTGGGGGGATTTGGTTAAATTTGTGGGGTAAAAATGTGAAGAAGATGGTTGATAAGATAAAGAGGTTTTTGACCTATAATAGTTTTGCGCCATTGCTGACGGTGGTGTGTAATTTGATGTTGGCTTATGTGGTGTATTTCGTTTGCCGAATTGTATTTTTGCTCACGAATTACAGCAGTTTTTCCGACAATCTCACCGCTGGTCACTTGATGGAGATGCTGCGGGGCGGTTTCCTGTTCGACTCCTCCGCTATCATGTACACCAATGTGCTGTGGATAGTGATGGTGCTGTTTCCACTCCATTTAAAGGAGACTCCCACCTATCGTAAGGTGTGCAAATGGCTGTTTGTGGTGGTCAATTCCCTTGCCGTGGTGATGAACCTTTGCGACTGCGTGTATTTCCAATACACCTCGCGTCGCACCACCAGCACCGTGTTTAGCGAGTTTAGCCACGAGGGCAACCTTGCCGGCATCTTCGGCACCGAACTGATTCGCCACTGGTATCTTCTGCTGATAGGCGTGGTGCTGATTTATGCCCTTTGGCGACTGTATATCTCTCACAATTTGAAGCGACACACCATTTGCTGGTGGCGCTACAGCCTTGCCACACTGGTGTCGATATTGCTGATGGTGCCTTGCATCCTTGGTGGTATGCGTGGCGGTTTGGCACACTCCGTCCGCCCCATCACGGTGAGCAACGCCAACCAGTATGTGAACCACCCCACCGAGGCTGCCATTGTGCTCAACACGCCTTTCTCGCTCATTCGCACCATCGGTAAGAATGTGTTTGAGGAACCGAAATATTTCACCGACGAAAAGCAGATGCTCTCTTACTACTCCCCAATCCATCAGCCCGCTCCAGGCACGGTGATGAACAAGAAAAATGTGGTGGTGCTGATTGTGGAGAGTTTTGGGCGTGAGTATATAGGCAGTTTGAACCGTGATTTGGACGGTGGAAAATACCGTGGCTATACTCCGTTTGTCGATTCCTTGCTCACCCATAGCCTTACGTTTGAATACACCTTTGCCAATGGCCGCAAGAGCATCGATGCCATGCCGTCAACGTTGTCGAGCATTCCGATGATGGTGGAGCCGTTTTTCCTCACGCCAGCGTCGATGAACGACCTCACAGGCCTTGCCGGTATGCTCCACGACAAGGGCTATTACAGCGCATTTTTCCACGGAGCGCAAAACGGTTCAATGGGCTTTGAGGCGTTTGCGCGCGCCACAGGCTACGATAAATACTTTGGCCGCACCGAATATAATGCCGACCCAAAAGGCGGTGGCGACGCCGACTTCGATGGCATGTGGGCAGTGTGGGACGAACCCTATCTGCAACATGTGGTGAGAATGGTGAACGGTTTCAAGCAGCCTTTTGTGGCGTCGGTGTTCACGGCTTCGTCGCACCACCCCTTCAAGGTGCCGGAGCAGTACGTCGCCACCTTCAAAGACGAGGGCGGACAGCCTATCCACAAGTGCGTGCGCTACACCGATATGGCGTTGCGTAAATTCTTCGAGGCGGCAAGCAAGCAGCCGTGGTATAAGAATACGGTGTTTGTGCTCGTGGCCGACCACACCAACCAAAATACCCACCCCTACTACAAGACCGACCAGGGATTATACAGCATACCTATCATCTTCTACACGCCCGACGGCTCATTGGAAACTGGCGTGAAGCAAGGCGTGATAGCGCAGCAAATCGACGTGTTGCCCACACTCATGGGCATGTTGGGCTACGATAAGCCATATATAGCATTCGGTTGCGACTTGCTCCACACTCCAGCCGCACAAACTTGGGCGTTCAACTTCAACAACGGAGTGTATCAATACTTCAAGGGCGATTTCCTGCTCCAGTTCGACGGTCAGAAAACCAAAGCGCTCTACCGCTTCAAAACCGACCCGCTGCTCAAGCAAAACCTCGCAGGCAAACTCCCCAACCAATCCCAACTTGAAAATGAACTAAAATCCCTCATCCAGCAATACATGCACCGCATGACCACCAACACCCTAATAATTAAGTAAGCGTGGGGATATATATTATAAGGTGGGGGAAAAGTGATGGTTTTGGGGGTGGAATGCAAATAGTTAGCGATAAAATTCGTAACTTTGCAGTCGGCTCTGTGCCAAGTGGTGTGGGGCTATGAACTTAAAATTCAATAATAATTACCAGAATCATATATGGATAAAAAAGATTTTAAACGCACGCTTGTGACTGCTGCGCTGCCTTATGCCAATGGTCCGGTGCATATCGGCCACTTGGCAGGTGTGTATGTGCCAGCCGACATCTATGTGCGCTACAAGCGTCTGCAAGGTGAAAATGTGCTTTTTGTGGGTGGTAGCGATGAGCATGGTGTGCCTGTCACTATTCGTGCCCGTAAGGAGGGTTGCTCGGTGCAAGATATTGTGGACCGTTACCACAATCTGATTAAAACGAGTTTCGAGCGCTTCGGTATCTCGTTTGACGTGTATTCTCGCACCACTTCAAAAATCCACCACCAGTTTGCCAGTGATTTCTTCAAATATTTGAACGACCACGGCAAGTTTATTCAGCAAGAAAGTGAACAATTCTACGATGAGGCTACGCAAGAGTTCCTCACCGACCGTAATATTAAGGGTGAATGTCCTGTGTGCCACGCTGCCGACGCCAATGGCGACCAATGCGAGAAGTGCGGCTCTACACTTTCGCCCGACGAATTGATCAACCCAGTGAACGCCATCAATGGCAATCCTCTGGTGAAGCGCAAAACCACTCACTGGTATTTGCCTCTCAACGAGTATCAGCCATGGCTCGAAGAATGGATTTTGAAAGAGCATAAGGAATGGCGCCCCAATGTGTATGGCCAGTGCAAATCGTGGCTTGATGCCGACTTGCGCCCACGTGCCGTGACACGCGACTTAAACTGGGGTATTCCTGTGCCTGTTGAGGGTGCAGAGGGCAAGGTGCTTTATGTGTGGTTCGACGCTCCTATCGGCTACATTAGCAACACTAAGGAACTGTGCGACGCTCACCCCGAATATGGCAACTGGGAAACTTGGTGGAAGGACGACAGCACTCGCCTGATTCACTTCATCGGCAAGGACAACATTGTATTCCACTGCATCGTGTTCCCTACCATGCTGAAGGCTCACGGTGGCTATATCCTGCCCGACAATGTGCCATCTAACGAGTTCCTCAATCTTGAGGGCGAAAAGATTTCCACCAGTCGCAACTGGGCAATCTGGCTCAACGAATACCTCGACGAGTTCCCCGGCAAGCAAGACGTGCTTCGCTACGTGCTCACCGCCAACGCTCCCGAAACCAAGGACAACGACTTCACTTGGCGCGACTATCAGGCTTGCAACAACAATGAACTTGTGGCTATCTTCGGCAATTTCGTGAACCGTGCTGTGGTGCTCACCCATAAATACTTCGATGGTGTGATTCCTGCCGCTGGCGAACTCACCGACTACGACCGTGCCACCATCGCTGAATTTAAGGGCGTGAAGGAAACGTTGAGCAACAACATCGAGCAGTTCCACTTCCGTGAAGCGCTTAAAGACGCTATGAACTTGGCGCGCATCGGTAACAAGTATCTTGCCGACACCGAGCCTTGGAAACTCGCTAAGACCGATATGAAGCGTGTGGAAACCATCATGAATGTATCGCTCCAGATTTGCGCCAACTTGGCTATCGCTTTCGAACCATTCCTTCCATTCACTGCCGAAAAACTCCGCGCTATGCTCGGTATGGCTGAGGTGGACTGGAACAAACTCGGACAACTCGACATTCTTGCCGATGGTGCCAAGATTGAAAAGCCTGTGCTGCTCTTTGAGAAGATTGAAGACAGCGTGATTCAAGCACAACTCGACAAACTCGCTCGCATCAAGCAAGAGAACATTATCGCCAACTTCAAACCCGAACCTGTGGCAAAGGAATGTACGTTCGACGATTTCATGAAACTCGACATTCGTGTGGGTAAGGTGCTGGAATGTTCAAAGGTGAAGAAGGCCGACAAGTTGCTTCAATTCAAGATTGATGACGGCATGGGCGGTCGCACCATCGTGAGCGGTATCGCCAAATTCTACGAGCCAGCCGACTTGATTGGCAAGGAAGTGTGCTTCATCGCCAACTTCCCACCACGCAAACTCAAGGGCATCGAAAGCCAAGGCATGATTCTCAGCGCAGAAGATGCCGACGGCCGCCTCGTGGTCATCGGTCCCCAAGGCGAAGTAAAGCCCGGCGTAAAAGTAGGATAAAACGAAAAATCAAACATTCTTATAAAAATAATAAGGCAGTGCCAATAAGATGGCACTGCCTTTTATTGTTATTTTAGCTGCTATATAGTATGATGCGGCATATCCGATGCTTGTGACTTCAAATTTTGGAAATGATATACATGTTGTCCCGAAGAAGATGCAATGAAATTCCGTTAGGAATTTGATGTGTGTAGGCAGGTATGCAGAAAAGATGTAATGGAGCGAAGCGAAATGGAATCTTTTCGAAATGCCTGCAATAGATATGTCAGT
>OBCM01000075.1_pt1 | contig 15481 bp, 7 predicted proteins | sample 1495921 | NCBI WGS metagenome assembly OBCM01 (sample SAMN03418274, study PRJEB22391) | human gut metagenome | biome: human-gut; feature: organic feature; material: feces | host: Homo sapiens | place: Tanzania | collected 2013-01 | reverse complement strand
ATAACTTATTGCGCTGTCACGCAACATGATAGGCGGACAAGGAAACACCTATCCTGTTGCTCTTCAAAATGTTAAATAAATATTAAATTACCAAAATCTCTTGGTTTACAACATAGAAGAACCGTCCCTTTGGTTTGTCTTTTTTGGTTTAGTTTGGGTTATAATAAAAAGTGGGGTGGGTGTTGCATATTTTAAGAAATTGATTTACATTTGCGATAGATTTTTACATAATTCAAGATTGTTTGGGTTGTTGTTGAAATGCTAATTGGGGGTATAACAATTGTGTAACAGCATTTTCGGCGCGTTTACTTCCTCTTGTTTTTTTATCAAAATTCATTTTTTCCACTACACCTATTGACTAATTGAATGTGCGCTGAGTTCGGTTTCTTGATAGGAAATTTTTGCTTATGAGAAAATTTCTACTCCTTTGTGTGGCTTTCACAATGTCGCTTGGTATTCAATCGCAAGCGTTGAAAAAAGCTGTTGAAGTAACCACTCCTGGCACTTTGCTTGAACTTCTCGGTGATGATGCCGCCTCAGTTACCGACCTCACCATCTCTGGTAAAATCAATTCTACCGACTTAAACGCATTTATGAAAACTCCGCTTATCGAAGTAATTGATATGCTGAATGCTGAAATCGTGGGCAGCGACGGTGTGGCTACCAACACCATTCCAAGCTACTCAATGTCGTACACCAGCACTTTGAAAAAGTTTGTGCTTCCTAAGGGCACTACCACTATTGGCAACAACGGCTTCTACAAGTGTGAAAAGCTTGAAGAAGTGGTGGCTAACGAAGGTCTGTTGAAAATCAATTCAAGAGCGTTTATGAGCTGCTATGCGTTGAGCAAATTCAACTTCCCTTCAACTCTCCAATCTATCGGCACATCAGCATTCTACAAGTCGGCTCTTACCGAATTTGTTGCACCAGCAGGTCTTACCACACTTGGCGACGACGTGTTCTACGCTTCAAAGCTCACCAAGGTGTCGCTTAACGCTGCGCTCGCCACTATGGGTAAAGGTATGTTTGCTGGTTGCACAGCGCTCCAGACCATCGCTGTTGACCCAGAAAACAAAGCATTCACAGTGCAAGACGGCGTGCTTTTCAGTGCCGACATCGCCACCCTTTACGCTTATCCACAAGCCGACACCCGCACAAGCTATGCCACTCCTTCTACAGTGACCGTAATCAAGAGTTCTGCTTTCGACTGCGCTGAAAAGCTTGAGGAACTCCGCATCAACGAGGGCGTGGAAGCAATCACCAACAGCATGTGCTACGGCGACAAGGGCCTCTTGAAGCTCTATCTCCCTTCAACTGTTAAGACTATCGACGTGGGCGCATTCGACGCTTGCTCTAACCTCGCTGAATTCCACATCCGTGCCGTGACACCTCCAGTGGCTGAAACTGGCGCATTCGGTGTGATGTTCCCTAACTACAAGATGAACCTCTACGTGCCAGTTGGCGCGCTCGACGCTTACAAGGCTGCTCCTGAATGGGACGACGCATTCCTTACCTACAACGAGGAAGGCGAACAAACCGGCGTTGAAGATGTGGCAGCAAGCAAACAAGTGGCTTCTGTGGAATACTATTCAGTGTCAGGCATCAAAAATGCCGAACCAGTGGATGGCGTGAACATCAAGGTGGTACGCTACACCGACGGATCACTCCAAACCTCTAAATTCGTGAAATAATCCACCAATTCATACTCAAGCCCCAAAGCCGAGCTTTGCCCACGCCGCAAAGCTCGGCTTTTTTTGAATTTGTATTTGAATTTACTGAAATTTGTTCTATATTTGAAGTGTAATTGAAAAACCTTTAATAGAATGGTGAAATTATCAAAATTGAATTATGGGCTTTTTTCTTGCAAAAAAGCACTATGACAGCAATTCATTCACTATTGCGAGTGATAGCCTCCTCCAAGGAGATAGGAGATAGTGCATAAATAACAATTGAAGAATGTAAATTTATATATAAAAATGGGAGTTTTTAGCGATAATTATTTTGACCTTTTAAGCGAAGCGAATGCTATAAAAAAAGGCAACAAGGGAGACAAATTATGGAGTGAAATAACGGATGTGGTTAAAAAACAATTGAAACCATTCGTTATGCACTATACTGGTCCGTTTAAAGCTTGTATTAGAACTGATAAGCCAGGGCAGAATGGCAGTTACTATTTGAGCCATTGGTGTCTTTTTGTAATAAACGAAAAATTAAGTTTGGGGGTGAAATTGACCATCTCTAAAGAGGGATTAAGTATTTGCTATGATTTCCCTCACGACAAATATAAAATAAATAAAGAAGAGAAAGTCAAAATAGAAGACTTAGGTATTGATGCTATAACGATTCCAATATCACGTGCCGAGGTTCTAAGCAAAACAGAAAAAGACCTTTATGATGATATTAAGAAGTATCACGACAAACATAAAGGCAAATATTACGAACTTGAAAAAATAGTCCAAGGTTTGACTGTTAAAGAAAAGAGTAAAGATAAACTGGAAATTAAAGTAAAAGAGGAAATTCATGATGAAAAATCAGGAAAAATAAATTCCGATTTTCCTTTGAATCAGATTTTGTTTGGCCCTCCGGGAACAGGCAAGACATATAATACGGTGAATATGGCTCTTGATATTGTTTGCCCATTAGCAGGAGGCTTGAAGTGGGAAACTAAATCGAGGGATGAAGCAAGGGACAAATATCAAGAGATGCTTCTGAATGGGCGGATTGTATTTATCACTTTCCACCAGTCGATGAGCTATGAAGACTTTATTGAAGGTATTAAGCCCAAGACAGAAGATGGAAAGATCACTTATGAGGTAAAAGATGGTATTTTCAAAAAACTGTGTGAAAAGGCAAAAGACAACAATACACAAATCACACAAAACTATGTGATGATTATTGATGAGATTAATCGTGGAAATGTGGCAAACATTTTTGGCGAATTGATTTCGTTGATAGAGGATGATAAGCGACTTGGTGCAAGTGAAGAATTGCATGCTGAATTGCCTTATTCGCATACAATTTTCGGTGTGCCTAAGAATGTGTATATCATTGGCACTATGAACACCGCCGACCGTAGTGTGGAAGCATTGGATAGCGCACTTCGCCGCCGTTTCACCTTCAAGGAAATGATGCCTAAGTCAGAATTGGTGCCTGAAGAGAACAATGTCCGAAGCATTTTTGAAATCATCAATCAGCGTATAGAGGTGCTGAAAGATCGTGAACACCAAATTGGACATAGTTATTTTATGGGTGTTAATAGTGAAGAGGGTTTAAAGGCCGTTATCTACGACAAGATTATCCCTCTCCTTCAAGAGTATTTTTATGGCGATTACGAGAAAATTCAGCTCGTGCTTGGCGAAGGTTTCGTGAAAAAAGATTCTGCATCAGTGAAATTTGCTGGCGACAAGAGTGGTGATTTTGAAGTGTCAGAAGTGTATCGCATCGTTCCGAAAGATGAATGTAATATGGATGAAGCGATAGGCAAGCTGTTGAATAAGAATAAGGCATCGGAAGCTGTAGATGAATGATAATGGCAAAGACCACTTGCATATCGGTTTATGAGCACGACAGGTTAAAACTTGGAGAGACGGAGCAGTTTCTTCCAGAACACCTGTCGTTGCTTCAACAGTATTTGGGTGAAAAGGACACTGAAGTGTTTCCATATTATCAGCTCATTAATAATGGCGTGAAATTCAAGCAATATGTGGGTGTGCTATGTGTGGGTAATTTGCAGATTGAGGTTTTGCCAAAAATCGAAAAGCAAGTAGCTAAAGATGAAGAAGGCACATGGCGAAATCACTTGCTGGAAATGCTGAGAATGGTGTTTAAATTGCAAACACGCACGCCAAGCAATGCCGACCAGGCAATGAGGGAAAGTGCTATTCTTGATGTGTTTTTGATGAAGTTTCTTAATGAGGTGGAGGCGCTTCTTCATAAGGGATTGATAAAGACCTATAGAAAAACGGAAGAAAACCGGACCTCGATGAAGGGGAAACTGGTGTTTTCGAAACACTTGACGAAAAACTATGTCCACAAGGAGCGCTTCTATGTGAACTATACCACCTACGACCGAAACCACATCCTGAATTGTATTTTATATAAGGCTCTGAAATTGGTTTCCCACATTGCCATGAATAGTTACACACAATGTCGGGCAAAAACCATGTCGTTTGAATTTCCTGAACTTAACGATATTGCCGTGGATGACGCTCTTTTTGAGCGATTGACTTTCGACCGGAAGTCGGAAGATTATCGAACTGCAATTGATATTGCGAGGCTCATATTGCTGCGCTATATGCCCGATCAGTCGAAGCGTGGCAGGCACGTTCTTGCTTTGATGTTCGATATGAATAAGTTGTGGGAAGAGTATGTGTTTGTGATTTTGAGGCGAAGTTTGCGTGAAGAATACAATGTGAGTGCTCAAAAGGTGAAGCCGTTTTGGGAAAGCAGTTTTGGCACAAAAGTGATACGCCCCGACATTGTGGTATCATACAAAAGCGATAAACCAGTATGCGTACTCGATACAAAATGGAAGTGCCCTGCTGTAGGTGAACCTCCAAGTGATGCAGATTTGAAGCAAATGTTTGTGTATCACAAGTATTGGGGTGTTAAACGCACCGCATTGCTTTATCCAAGCACTAAAGATGGTAAACATTGTGGTAAATTCGTTGATAATTCATTGAGTTGCTCAATGATTTATCTGTCGCTCGACTCTCTGAAAGATACTAAAAACGAATGCCTAAAACAGGCTATAACCACTTTGGTGAACAACGAGTGAACCTTGCGCAAGGTTGTTAATGCGCAGTATATCAAACATTCGGAACAATAACAGACCAAAGGAACCGTCCCTTTGGTGTGGTGTGTGTTTAATTAAAAATGAGAATTATGGTGACGAGAGGTGAAAAAATACAAAGTGTATTGAATAGATTAAATGGAACTAAAACTCAAGATTTATACTTTAAGAATGCCTATGTTCCATATATTTCGTATTGGTATGATGAACCCACAGATTTACTTATGACTCAATATGTTGCTGTCAAAATAACCCATAAGACAGAAGATATTGATATTGCCGTCATTGATGATTACTTGTCGCAATTAGAAGACAAATTGATGGATTACTTTAAGAAGAATTTTAATATAGAATTGCTCTCATACGATTGTGATGATTAAATGGGGGGCTGGGAATCGGACTTATCGGACCTATCGGACTTATCGGACACCTACTCGTTGACCTGTTGGCTCGTTGACTTGTTGACTTGTTTTGGGGTGTGTTTTTTGTTAATAATTGGTGGGAAATTGTGTTTTTTTGCGTTGTTTTTTCGTTTTTGTTGTGAATTTTGTTAAATTTGCATTTGATAGTATGACTTTTGTGAATAAATCGTTAAAGTTAGTTACATTAAATATTTACCAAAATGAGAAAACTCTACATTATGATGGTTTCATTGCTTTGCTCGATGGCGGCGACTGTGAATGCGCAGACGTTGCTCGACGAAGACTTTGAACACACTCAGTCAGATGTGGCGACCACGCAGATGCCCGACGGTTGGACTGCGGTGACCAGCTACACAGGCTCGCACAAGGGCTACAGATGGACCATCTCGAAAAACAGTACTGCCAACAGTACGATGAGTGGTTACTATTACGCTTACTGCGATGCGCCTACTTACGATAAAGGTGACAACGATGGTATCGGTCCTCGCAAGGACTATCTCATCACACCTGAGTTGAAACTTGACAACACCTACCAGTTGGCATTCGACTGGGAGGCTGCTGCGGCGGCTTGCTTGCGCGACAAGTCGGTGACGCTGCAGGTGGCGGTGATTGATATGGCGAATCCTGCCGACACGACGGTGATTTTCGACATTCAAAATGAGGAAGATGTGCGCAATAGCGGTGTGCCCGCCGACCCTTACGGTTCTTATATGTGGCAAAACTGGGCTATCCACAACTCAAAAATCGACCTCGACGCCTATCAAGGCAAGACCATCAAGATTGCGTTTATCTACAACATGCTCAAGAAGGTAGCCAATGTGGTGTATCTCGACAATGTGAGCGTGAAATATCACCAAGCACTCACCGGCCCTATCGCTGAACTCGACCAGACACGCTACGAAATGCCCGAAATGTATATCGGCGAAAAGCGTTACAGTGAAGCCATTCAACTTAAAAACGTGGGCAAGAAGGGCTTGAAGGTGACAGGCTACGACGCACCCGACTGCATCACCATTCCTGGCGACTTCAGCAAGGTGGACCTCGGCATCAACGAAACCACCACTTTCCAAGTGTCGTACAAGGCGAGTTTGACCTCACCTGCCGAATGTGATGTGGTGCTCCACACCAATGGCGGCGACGTTACGCTCCATGTGGTAGCCAACAAGCAGGCAGTGCCCGACGGCTACGCGCTCGAACTCTTCGAAGGCGAACAGTTCCCACCAGCAGGCTGGAAATCCACCGACTTCTCTACCAGCGTTTACGCCATTGAAGGCGACAAGAGCGCATACAGCGGTGCAAGTCTCACCGACTGCTATCTCGAAACTCCACGCCTCGACTTGAGCAAAGCCGATGGCCCCAAGAAGTTTATGTTCACCTACTACAGCATGTTCACTGGCGAAGAAGTGCCTTACAACGACCTCTCGGTGTGGGCATCGACCGATGGCGGTGAAACGTACACCGACAGCCTATGGATGGGCGACTACTCCAAGACAGATACCCTTATCAATGTGGAAATCGACCTCTCGAAGTACAACACCGACAACTTGCGCTTGCGCTTCAAAAACTCGGCTGTGACCTATTCTTCGGAAACTGGCGTTGACGAATGGACCACCTATCTCATCGACCGCGTGTTGCTTCCCAACCTGTATGGCAGCGAAAGCGTGCCCACCAGTTGCGAAGTGGAGGCTCCAAAGCAAGGCGAGACCGATGTGTTTATCAAAAATGTGCAATTCAAATGGCGTGAGGCTCAATTTGCCGAAGGCTACAAGATTTACATAGGCAAGAAAAACGGCGAGTTCAACGTGGTGAACGGCGCGGATTGCGGCACAGCCACTTCCTACAAGCTCGCACAAGCCGAATACGGCACCACCTACTACTGGAAAGTGGTACCTTACAATAGCGTGGGCGATGCCACCGACTGCCCAGTGTGGTCGTTCAGCACCCAAGCCGACCATTCGGTAAGCACATTCCCATGGATTGAAACCTTCGACGACGAAAAATTCGCGCCACTCGGCTGGAGCGTGGAAAATGCCTCGCTCACCACTTGGAGCCGTACCGACTACCACACATTCGCTGGCGAAGGTAGCGTGGTGGCATACTCCAACAAGGTGGAACAAACAGCCTACCTCACCTCGCCCGACATTAGCGTGCCTGCCACAGGCAAGTATCAACTCAGCTTCTGGTGGGGCAATCAGCGCCCTGTGAGCTTGATCAACGACAAGACCAAGCTGCACGTCAACAACACCACCGCTGAAGACGTCATCGACGCAGCCTTTATGGACGTGTATGCCGATGGCGAATGGCAACAGGTGAAGCTGATCAGCAACAATGTGGAAGCCGACGGCAACTGCTATTGGGCTTACGAAACCCTCGACCTCACTCCATACGCAGGCAAGGTGATAGCACTGCGCTGGCGCTACATTGCTCACAACTACAGCAAGAGCCGTGGCGCCGCCCTCGACAACGTGAAGATTGAGGCCGCCACCGCCGACGTATCGTTCAGCGCCGACGGTTGGGACGCATACAAAGTGAACTATGGTGAAAAAGAAGTGTCGCCCACATTTGCCATCACCAACCTCGGCAGCGAGAGCGTGAGCATCAGCAGCGTGAACTTCGGCACCGAATACTTCACCACCACACTTGCCAACGGCGATGAACTCAAGCCTGCTTCTTCAAAGCAATTCACCATCACAGCGCAAGCAAGTTTGGCAGCCGAATCCACCGACCTTAGCGACAACATGACCGTGACATTCAGCGACGGCACCGCAGCCACATTCCCAGTATCGGCAGTGGCATTGGGCAGCGATATTCACTACTTCGGCTTCGAACGCGACGCTACAGGCGAAGTGCCATCAGGATTCACCGGCATCAACGCCGACGGCACCGCCAGCCTCAAGATTTCGTTCTGGACATTCCCTAACAATGGCGGTATGCTCTCATTCTTCGTGCTCAACGACAGCGAGTGTTTCAACTCGCTTAAAGAGCCTCACGGCAGTCAATCGCTGATGACACGCTGCAACAGCAACGGCGCATTCGACGACTGGTTGGTAAGCCCGCTCTACACAGCCACCGATAAGTCGAAACTCGAATTCGACGCCCGCACTTGGGAATCGGTCAACAGCGTGATGCCTGCAAAGGGACCAAAGGTGAATGTGTATGTGAGCGAAACCAGCGCCACCGACCGCAGCACCTTCAAGCAAGTGGGCACCACCACCGAACTTGGTCTGTTTAACCCTGCAGAGGGCTGGACACACCTCACCTACGACCTTTCGGCATACGCAGGAAAGAAAGTGTATGTGGCCATTCAATCGGTTGCCACCGAGAGTCTTGGCGGCTTCTACGACAATGTGGAATTTAAGCACTTCGGCAAGGGCTTGAAGGGCGACATCAACGGTGATGGCGTGCTGAATACAACCGATGTTACCGCTCTGATTGCACACCTCTTGGGTTTGGGCTCGTATAGCAACTCGCTGTGCGACGTGAACGGCGATGGCCGCGTCAACAACTCAGATGTGACAGCACTCATCAACCTCGTGCTCGCTCAATAAGCATCACAATATCCTCGGTGTGGGGGAGTGTCAAAATCACCAAAAACGGAATCGCGTTTTTGACACACCCCCATACTTGTTATTTTTCTTTTTTCAGTGACACTAATAACTCATTATATTAACAAAAAAACCAGTAGCTTATGAAACTATTTAAACACTTCGTTTTGGCAGCGGCATTGGCTTGTGGACTGGTGGCATCGGCTCAAGATGCTACTCAGACCATCAGCCCCTACTCGGTGGACTTTGAAACCAAGGTTTCGACATCGGGCGACTTCGCTGCGGCAAAAGGTTGGGGACGCACTGGCACCAGCAGTTCCCAGTTCTCTTATCGCACTTCGCAAGGCGTGGATGGCTCAACGGCTCTTTACAGCGGCTATCAGAGTTCATCATCGCCTAATTATCTGGTTACCACTCGCCTCACTGGCTCCGCCAGCGTGATGGTGAAGAACGACAACGACAAGACCGTGGTGAAGTTCTTCAAAGCCACCAAAAGCGCGGCAGGAGAATACGTTATTGGTGAAGAAATCACCTCTACCGTAACTGGTGAGCCAAGCACCACTGCTTACTGCACCTATTCTATTTCGGGATTGGCCAACGAGATGGTGGCAATTTACGCCCACTATGCCTACCTCGACAATTTCGCCGCCACCAGCGCCGAAGTTGACCTCTATAAGAGTCTGAAGGTGGCATCGTGCAAACTCGTCTCCAGTTCTGCGCCCGACTGCGATGCTGAAGGCAACTTCCAAGTGGCATTGACTGGTAAGATTACCAACGATGGCGACCTGCCATTCAAGCCAGGCGACGAAGGTTTCTCCTACAGCATTGGCAAGTTTAATTCCACCTCCACCCCTCACGTGATTGTGGCTACCAAGCCATTCGACAAGGCACTTGCAGCGGGTGAGACAGCAGATGTGGAAATCTCGGTAACGCTCAACGTGGCTGACTATGCCAACCGCTCACGTTACGACCTGGTGGAAAACTACAAGAACACCAGCGCTTATGGCTCATGGATTGAACCAGTGAAGTATGAGCCAAAACTCGTGCTTCGCGACAACAATAACTACAATATGGGCACCGATGCCAGCACTGCAAAGAAGTTTGGCACATTCGGCATGATTTCTGCCAACACCGAAAAGAAATTCACGGTGGAAAATGCAGGTGCAGCACCTATGTCGGTTGAAATTACCGTGCCAGAAGGCTTCTCCGTGTCCGCCGCTGCTTTGAATGTGGCTGCTCACGACAAGAAGGAGGTCACCCTCACCGCTCTTGCCGCCACTCCAGGCATCTTCTCTGGCAACCTCACAGTGAAAGTGGTGGGCTACAACACCATCGACATTCCACTCTCGGCAACTGTGCTCGATACCAATAAGTTCTTCGCCAACTTCGAGGACGACAAAGACTCGAAGGCTGTGCCAACAGGCTGGTACGACTGTGGCAAGGGTGGCTACTGGACCAAGACCAACTACACCAACGGCTCAAACAACTTTATGAAGAACGGCACATCGTCGTATCCATCAATCCTCGCCACTCCAAAGTTGAAAGTGGAAGCAGGTGAGAAGATGACCTTCGACGCTGCTCGCAACTCGAAATACGGCACCAGCACAGTGGATGTGTACTATTCTGCCGACCGCAAGAATTGGACCAAGGTACTCGCATCTGAGAATATCAGCCTCACAGGCACCGACGCTGGTACCAGCGCCACTGCTACACAAACTTGGGCCAACTTCGTGGTTGAGGGCGTGCCAGCCGGTGAATACTATATCGGCTTCGAATCGGGCTACGCAAGCATCGACAATGTGTATGGCTTCAAGAAACTTGACGTGGCTCACGATGTGGTGGCTACCGAAACTGATATGCCAGTCGCAGCCACTGTGAACGATGAATATGTGGCTACGATGAAGGTGCGCAACATCAACACCGTGGCAGAAACAGAGGCTTACACCGCTATTCTCTACTTCAATGGCAAAGCCGTGGCAACTGACGGAACCTCTGAAATCGTTTCAGCAGGTGAAGCCAACTTTAAATTTGCATTCACTCCTCACGCCGCTGGCACCTATCCAGCCTACATGAAACTCGCTTGGACTGATGGCTACGAAATGGTAAGCGACACCGCACAAGTGGTGGTGAGCGAAGAAAAGGCTACCGCATCAGTGGTAGCGGGCGTGGGCAATGGCACCGCAAGTTCTCCATTGTTCCTCAACTACAAGAACAGCGTGTCGGAAACACTCTACACCGCTGAAATGCTTGCCGAAGCCGGTTTGAAGGCTGGCGACAAGATTGGCTCGCTCACTTATAAAGGCTACAACACAGCCGGCGATGTGACCACCAACGTGAAGGCATTTGTGATGAACTGCGCCGACACCGAATTTGGCGATGCCGACTATACCGCCGATGCCGATATGACTAAGGTGTTTGACGGTGAATACACCTTCAAGAAGCAAGGTAAGAGCACCGAACAGGTGGATATGCTGGTGATCACTTTCGCCGAACCATTCATCTACAATGGTGGCGCAATCAGAGTGAAAATGCAGTCGGAAGCCACCGCTCACAAGAACGTGTACTTCGCTACCGATGGCACCGTGGCTAAGATGTGCTATGGCAATAAAAACGACAATAAGCCAGTGAGCGAACTTACCCAACTTGCCGCTTCGGAATGGAAATTCCCAGTGACCAACTTTGGCGTGATTCTCACTCCAAAAGTGCTCAAGGGCAAAGTGGTGGACAAGAGCAATGCTGCTATCGAAGGTGTGAGCATCGAACTCGTGGCTATTCCAGTTCCTGTCATCAACGGTGAAGCAGCGCGTGTGGCTGATGTGCGCTACTACGGTGTGACTGGTGCAGAGGGCTTGTTCGAGATTCCAGTCATCAAGGCCGACAGAAATTATTTAGCCATATTCAGCAAGCCAGGTTACATTTCTGCCCACAAAACCATCACCGAAATCACCGAGATTCCTGATGTGGTGCTTGAAAAGGAAGTGCCTACCGCAGTTACCGACGTGGTGACAAGTAAGGCTGTGAACAGCAATGTTTACACCATCGACGGCCGCATCGTCAGAACCAACGCCACCAGTCTCGAAGGTCTCGACAAGGGCATCTACATCTTCCAAGGCAAGAAGCAAATCGTAAGATAACCCTTCCAAGGCAAGAAACAAATATAATTAATTCAAAAGGTCGGACACACGCCCGGCCTTTTGAACTCTAAAAAGATGTTAGAAATTAGAAGTTAGAGCCTCAGAGTGCTCCGAGTTCTCCAAGTTCTCCAAAAAAACACCAATTAAACCCAATTAAAATCCATTGATTTTAAAAAATAGGTGCTAATCGGATAAAATGGATAAAATAGGTGTTTTGAAACCAGTAAATTACCAGAGCCGAAACATTCGTCTTAACTTCTTTAACTTCTTAACTTCTTTAACTTCTGAAAAAGCAACTTCTGAAAAAATTCCCCATAATCTCTCAAGAATATGCGCATATTTAAGTTATTTAGTGTGGTTCTGCTGCTGTGGGCTATGGTGGTGCCTGTGGCGGCGCAGAAACGCAATATCAATCTCACAATCACGGTCACTGGACCGAGCGGTGAGCCTGTGCCCACGGCATCGGTGCTGCTCAAGCAAACCGACTTCGCCCTCTCGTATGGCACCATCACGCTCAATGAGCAAGGCACAGCCAAGCTGAAGGTGTACGCCGGCAACCACTCGCTCACGGCTTCGGCGGCTGGCTATTCGTCGGTGGCGACCACCTTTGCTGTAACCGCCGATACCACCGTCACCATCGCTCTTGCCGAGCAGGTGCAACGGCCGTATTCGCTGGGCGCAACGGTGAGCCACGACACGCAGTCGGGCTTGAATAGCCTCACCTTCACTTGGAACACCGAGAAACCAGCGTTTTACGACGATTTTGAGTCGTACGACGCTTTCGCCGTGAATTTCGGCGACTGGATAGGCATCGATGGCGACCAAGCCAACGCCGCCACCCTTGTCGGCACTTATCTCAATCAAGGCGTGCGCGAATATGCTCAAATCATCAATCCGCTGAAGGTGTCGCCCCCATGGTGGTACGACTATCCTGTGCTTCGCCCTTACAGCGGCAAGCAGTATGCTGGCTTTATCCGCACCGCCACCGGTGTGCCAAACGATGATTGGCTGATTACGCCCGTTATCACCCCCGGCAACCAGAATGTGTTTTCATTTATGGCGAAAGCCGCCGATGTGTATAAGGAGAAATTCCAGGTGTATGTGACCGAGGTGGTTGATAATCCCACAAAGGCGGATTTCAGACTTTTGAACACAGGCAACTACGAGACCGTGGACTACAAGGCGTGGAGCAGTCGCACCTACGACGTGTCGAAATACGCTGGCAAGCAAGTGCGCTTCGCCATTCGCTACATCAGTGCGGCGAACAGCGGTGGCGCGTTTATGCTGATGGTAGATGATGTGTATGTGGGTCAAGCCACATCCAACCCCAATGCCGCACCCGCTGCGCCTAAGGCGCGCCGTGTGGCAGCCAAGTCGCCAGCCAACCCCAACGAGCGTTTCCGCGTGTATCTCAACGATGCCGAAGTGGGCATGTGCGATGGCTACGAATGGACATTTACCGATTTGGCGGCAGGTTCGTATAAACTTGGCGTGCAAGCCGTGTATCCATCGTCGCAAACTGAGGTGGTGGATACCGTGGTGGTTGTCTCCGACCGCACGGCACGCTTCGTGGTGGAAGTGACCACCAACAATGCCAAGGCGGTGGAAGGCGAGATGGTGAGCCTGATGAATGAGGAAACTGGCGAGCAGAGCGAAGCCACCATCACCGATGGCAAGGCTGTGTTCCCATCGCTGCTCATGGGCAAATACCTGTTGGGCGTTACTGCCAAGAATTATGAGGTGTTCAGCCAGTCGGTGGAAGTGACTGCCGACCAAACGCTCCCCATCACCCTCTTGGAGAAGATTGTGAAGCCTTACAACCTCACTACCGACGTTACGCCAACTGGTGCCAACAAGAATGATGTGTTGCTGAAGTGGAATCAGAATATCTCGTTTACCGACGATTTTGAGTCGTACAGCGATTTCGCAACAGGCAACTTCGGCTCGTGGAGCACCTACGACCTCGACAACCACATCTGCTATCCCATCGGTTTGGGTTCGCAGTCGAATATCGTCACATTCCCAGGCGCAAGCACGCCCACCAGCCCACGCGCGGTGCCCCCTATGGTGTTCAACCCATGGAAGACGCAGCCGGCGATGATGCCAACCGACAAGGCTGTGATGGCACCGTCGGGCGACAAGACCGTTATCTTCTTCTCTCCACAGGGTAATGGTGCCAACAAGTGGCTCGTGTCGCCCGAAATTCTCATTCGTGAAGATTTCGTGTGCCGATTCACCGCTAAGGCGTATTCCGAGTATAAGGAGTCGATGTCGGTGTGCGCATTCCTCGATGGAAAGAGCGACCCCGCCAACGATGCGTATGAGGAGGTGAGCCACATTGATGCGCTCTCCTACGGCTCGTGGACTATCTACGAAACCGATTTGAAGAAGTATGTGGGGCAGAAGATTCGCATTGGCGTGCATTACACCTCGTTTGACGCGTTCTTTGCCCAACTCGACGACTTCTATGTGGGCAACTTGGCAGGTGAGGGCACCACACTTGATGTGGGTGAGGTGAAACGCTATAAAATCACGCTCGACGGCAAAGCGGCTGGCGAAGTGACCGAACCGCAAATCACGCTGCACAACGTATCGGCTGGCGACCACGTTGCCACTGTGCAGGCTGAATATGCCAGCGGACTGAGCGAGATTGCCACACGCAACTTCACCGTGGCGCTTGCTGGCGACATCAATGGCGATGGAAGTGTGGACGCATCCGACGTTACCGCCCTCATCAACAAAATCCTCGGCACCGTCAATTTCAGTAGCACCTTGTGCGACGTGAATTCCGATGGCGAGGTAAACGCATCCGACGTCACCACTCTCATCAACATGATCCTCGAATAACCCCACCGGGGTGGGGAAGTCAACGAGCCAACGAGTCAACAGGTCAACGAGTTGGCTGTCTGACAAGTCCGACAAGATAGGTCAGAAACAAAACACCTATTTAATCCATTTAAATCCAATTAACACCAATTTTTTTAGGTGTAAAATCAGGTTTAAAGGATTAAATAGGTGCTCCTTTTCTTATCAGAGCACTCGGAGCACTTAGAGCACTCGGAGGCTCTAACCTCTAACTTTTTGTTGAATCGGTTGAATCTGTGTGAGCAAAAAAGTGGAATCTGCGTGAGGCTAAGTGGGATTGGTGAGGATGCCGGTGAAGGTGCGGCCGGAGTTGATGCCCAGGCGGCGCGCGGAGAAGTATTTGTGGGGGTGGCAGCGGCTACATTCGCCATTCCATGTGATGTTTTCGGGTTTCAGCCCCGCTTTGAGTAGCACCAGTCTGTTCGCCTTTTGCAGGTGGATATGCGCCTTGCCAGTAGCGGCATTGCGGCGGCTGATGGCGTCGGCGGAGAACCCTTGTGCTACAAATTTCTCCAACACCTCGTCGCCCACCTCAAAGCAGTCTTGGCAGATGCTTGCGCCCATCACCGCCACGATGCGAGAGCGGTCGGCACCCAATCGTTCCATCGCCTCCACCGTGCGAGCGGCAATTCTCCCCACCGTGCCACGCCAGCCAGCGTGTGCCACGCCCAAAACGTCAGCCTCGGCATCGGCAAGGACCTCGCCCATGTGGAGGCTTGCCGC
>OBCM01000070.1_pt1 | contig 16301 bp, 18 predicted proteins | sample 1495921 | NCBI WGS metagenome assembly OBCM01 (sample SAMN03418274, study PRJEB22391) | human gut metagenome | biome: human-gut; feature: organic feature; material: feces | host: Homo sapiens | place: Tanzania | collected 2013-01 | reverse complement strand
AAAGACCACGAGTTTTTCATAAAAAACATTCTGGCATTTTCAGAAATGACCTCGTTGTATATTCCTGCCATTTTCTCCACTGCAATATCAACCGAATATCTCTTCGCTTCCTCAACATTCCGTCTGCCCATTTCCTCACGCAGCAAAGGATTTTTATACAGAAGAATAATCACATCTGTCATTTTCTTTTCTGATTTCGGGCTGAAAATAAAGCCTGTTTCCTTGTCTTTTATCAGCGAACGGTGTCCACGGTTGTCGCTTACAACAACTGGCAACCCGCACGCCATTGCCTCTATGATGTTCACAGGAAGCCCTTCTCGCAGACTTGCTGAAAAAGCGACATCACTTATCATTGTAAGTTTCTCAACATCTCGCCTGTAACCTAAGAATTCCACATATTTTTCAAGTTTTTCCTTTTGAACAAATTCGCGTACAATCGGAAGCGTCTCTTTTCCTATCAGTAGAATTTTCAGATTCGGAATAATTTTTGCAAGCTCTGGAACGGACTTCACAAGCATAATCTGGTTCTTGTTTTTGTTCAGTTCCGCAACAACCGTGATGATATAATCCTTTTCAGAATATCCAAGATCCGCCCTCAACGTATTTTTTTCTTCAAAAGTGCAAGGGTGAAATCTTGAAAGGTTCACTCCAACGCCGTCGATCTTGAAAATCTCAGAATGATTTTTTTGCCCGTTCATAGTCTTCCTCGTTTATTGTTACAATCACATCAGTGCAGTGCGAAAGCCATTTTTCCATTGGATAATACAAAAGCCAGTTCAAGACCGGCGCACCTTTGTAAAAATGGAATCCGTGCGCAGTGTAAATAACCTTGATTTTGTGCTGTTTCCAGAGCTTTTTAGCCGCAAGCCGCCCGAGAACTCCGCCCATCGGCGTATGGCAGTGAAGAATGTCATAATGGTTTTCAGAGAGAATCTTTTTAAGTTGCCTGTACGCCTTGAAATTTTTCAAGGAAAAAGGAGAGCGCACGATGCTTATCGTGTACTGGTTGTCGCAGTCCTTCACTTCCTCCTCGCCTGCAGAAGCATAGTCAACTCGCCAGCCCTGCTCCTTGAACCATCGCATATAAGGCAGATTGAACTTTGAGAAATTGGCAGTGTTGGAAAGGAAAAGAACTTTACGTTGATACGAATTATTTTTATCCATGGTTAGCCTCATTTTGAGAAGAATGTTATGTAAAAGATTTTTTATATAAGTCGAAATAAATAAAAAGTGTATTAAAAATCAGTTTCTAAAAACTTAAGTAATTTTTTTGCAGATGTTTTCCACGAAAAAACAGTTTCATTTTTTTCTTCCGCAAATTTTCCCATTTCAAGAATTTTCTGCGGTTCTTCATACATTTTTAGAATCGAATCAGCAATAGCATTTTTGTCATTTGGTTGAACAATAATTCCAGTATCTTCAAATACCTGTTCTGGCAATCCGCCTACATTTGTAACAATAACAGGTTTTGAAAACGAATACGCAAGCATTACAACACCGGACTGGGAAGCTTCTATATAAGGAACTACAACAAAATCAATATCCTCAAAATATCTGTAAATCTCTTCGTTCGGGATATATTTATTTACAACATTGCAAGATTTTCCAAGCCAATTTATTTTCTCATTATCAGAATCTGAAAATTTTCCTTTTCCAACAATGTTCAGCACAATATCCGGATCTTTTTCCTTTATTATAGTCATTGCATCAAGGAGAACAGAAATTCCCTTGTATTCATGGATTCTTCCGAAAAAAAGAATCCTTTTTGTTATTGAATTTTTATTTTGGAAATTTACAGGCCTGTAATAATTATGATTTCCGTGCCTTATCCAGCAAATCTGTTTTGTATTAAAACCATATTTCTCAGAAATTGAAGGAATAAATCTTTCGGAAAGAGTAACAATCTTATGCGAATGTCTTATAATATAATCGTTGAATCTATCAATTAAGGAATTTTTCTCACCCAAATGCATGGAAACATCATGGATTGTTGTTATAACTTTTGTTTTTTTGTTTACAAAAGGCAAAATCATTCTTGCCCAAATAGAAATCATAGGTATGTAAATCCAGTCAGGTGAAAATGAGTCTATTCTGTTTCCAATTTTTATAAATTTGAGAATATTCAGACTTTTTAAAACAAAATCCTTTCCATTTTTATATGTCGGTGTAAAAATCAGGTTCAGATTTTCTTGGTTATTTAAATTCTCAAAGTCGATCTTGTTTTCAATCAAAGATGAAAGAATAAGCTGGATTTCCGCTTTTTGCTCCAAAAGATGGCGAACCATCTCATAAGTGTAAACACAGCCTCCCCCTGATTTTCCTAAATATAAAACTGTAATTTTCATTTTTCTATTTCCTTATCTATAAGATCCAATATGTTTTTATTTACAGAGCTAAATTTTCTCATAAAAAGCCAATCATTCTCACTCATTTTTTTAAGCACAAATTCTTTATCATCATCAGTTATTTCTAATGAGCCATTCTTTCTAAGCCGTTGTTCACAATTAACAAGATAGTCTTTTCTAGAAATTTCTTTTTCAATTGTATTAATTATCGTTTGTAATAAAATTTCTTCAGGATTATGAATATATTTTCCAATTTCAAAAATGTATGGATTCTTATCTATATAGATGAGAAGTTTATCCACAGTTGAATATGTAAGTTCCATCCAAGTTTCAGATGTACACCAGTTCAATTTCAAATTTTTAATTTTTTTTACATGAAAAAAGAAACCAAAAACTTCAGGTAATCTTTTAATTATTTCTTTTATTGGTACTCTTTGTCCTTTAAAACATCTAGGACGAATAAAGCAGAATGGTTTTATCTCTAATTTAAATTTAGTATGCGAAAATGACAGCCAATAATTATTCCTATTCGAAAGACAAATTTTTTTAAATTTTTTACCATAAGTTTCAAGTTCGTCAAAACTCAAAAAAGCAAAAAAATTTGTCGGATATTTTTTATAAAGATATTCCTTTATATATTTGTTTGATTTTATTGGATAATCAGACCCAGATGCTAGTATTATGTACCCCCCCCCGGAGTTTTTCTATTTTTCTCTAAAACTTTTTTCATCAGCAAAATAGAAGCTTCTACACAAGTAATATCGCCCCAAATAGTTTCAATACGCTCATCGTCATCTATAAAGCAGTGTTCAGGAATCAGAGCCTTAAAAGGACTCGCGTCAACTGATTTTTGGACATGGATAAAAAAATCAACGTCTGGTCCAGCCAATTTCTTTACAGTTCTTGAAAGAAGCTCCGGATCGTTATAGGCCAATATACAGTAACTAATTTTCATAAAAAATCTCCCTTACATCAAATTTTGATTTAGGTCTTCAAAAAAATACCACCTAAACGGCACGTATTCATTGCTGTGGTTTGCAGTTACAGAAACTATTAAATACATAAAGAAGTACGCATAAAAAGGAATCATAAAAAGAATTCTGTAGTTAATGTTAAAGCGTTTATTACACTCAGGAATCAGAAGACAATAATAAATCAAAAAATACTGAGCTAAACGTCCGCCTGTGTGTCCGCCCAAAACAAAAGGGAGAATCACGCCAACAGCACAGATATTAACAAACCCAGAAGAATTTTTTCTATGAAATACAAGGGCATATAAAAAAAGAATCAAGTAAACAAGCCTCTGAAAACTTCCGCTGGAATCTTTTATGCCGCCTTTTTCAATATACATAAGAAAAATCGGCAAAATACTTCCAAGGATTTTTGGAAGAACGACTTTCATTCCGACGTATATTCCAATAACAGCAAGCATTGTTGTCATAGGCTTTGCATAATACAAAGGATAAAAAAGTAAAGCTATTGCAGCTGATTTATGGAAGAGCATTGATACAATACAAATCAAAAAGTATTTAAATATTTTTCTTTGCTCAATATATTTGAATCCATAAAACACAAAAGAAACGGCTACAGCCTGTCTTATCGTGCTTAAGTCAGTAAGATAAAACAAACATAAATAAATCATAAGAGATTCAAATTTTGAAACGCTATATTTATTTATCAATATTCCTATATTTGCATAAGTTATAACTGCATAAACGGAAAACATTATGAGTGGCTGATTGAAATATCCTGCACAACCGATTATAAGCTTATCCAACGGCTCAAGTCGACTTATATTCAGCGGATTAAAAATCGGATAGACATAACTTAAATAGCTGGACCAGTCATAGCCTATATTAAACCGAAAAGCCGTTACAAAGATTATGAACAATACAGAAATTTTATATCCCATTTGCTTGGGAATAAAATAATGTCCCTGAATGATGTTGTAGCGTCCGCAGAGAAGAATGATAAAAAAGAGAAAAAAGAAATAGAACTGCATAAGCTACAGACTGCAACCTTCTTTCATAGCATTTCTAACAATTTCCCATTGTTTTGTATTATTCCGCATCTTAAAACGCATCACTGTATTAAGATAAACGAAATCTATAAAATGTCTGATGCTTGCTATTTTAGAATGCTTGTTTATAAATTTTTCACGGTTTCTATAAATAAATTTGTAGAAGAAATCAGAATGTTTTCCTGTACAGACGCTTTCCTTATGTTCCATGCAAGCCGACGGCAGATAAAATATCTTAACTTTATTTTGCAATGCCCTATAAACAAAATCTGTATCATCCCAATACACGAAATAGGATTCATCCATAAGTCCTATTTTTTCAAAAACAGACTTATGAATAAGCATAAAACATGTGGGACTATATGTAATAATTTTTTTTTGGTTAAACAACCCATCATCTCGCTTGTCAAAACCTATATGTTTAGATTTATATGTAATTTTGCTGAATTTTCCACCGCCAAACCATATATTTTTGTTATCATATATTAGAATTTTAGGAACACCTATTAAACCGTTTTCCTTTTTAAGTGCATCATACAATTTTGATATTGTATTCTCATAAAGCACCACATCATTGTTGGACAGCAAAACATAATCACACTCATCATAAAGCGCGTTTATAATTCCCTGATTATTGCCTTTCGCAACTCCATAGTTTTCTTTGTTTGCGATGAATTTTGTCTTAAACGCACAATCTGCCGACAGTCTTCTTGCTTTTTCAAGAGAGTTGTCAGGAGAATCATTATCCACGACGTAAAGGATAAAATTCCTGTATGTCTGTCTTTTCAGGCTGTCGAAAAAATCATCAAGGACTTTTTCACTGTTATACAAAACAGTAACGATTCCGATTTTTTTCTCTTCCATTATTTGCCCTCCATGATTTTCCGAATTTTCCTGTTGTCTCCCCATATCGCCAGTGAGTCATAAGGCCTATCTGGAAATGCCCCATACTCAAGCTTGATGTCAAGACTATTTTCCTTAATAAACCGCTCAACCCGGGAAGCGAGCGTTTCAGGCTTTCCGCAGCAAGCGTTTATTGTTCCGAAAACCGTATCGTTCAGAACCACCGCGGCAACCTGCTTGCAGAATACATTGAAATCCAGGAAATCAAACTGATTTATGCCTGAAGTGAACGGAAAAGTTTTCTTGCCGTCAGCCGCAGCCTGCATTATCTTTGAGAAAATCGAGCAACCTTTTACAGTGTTGTCAACGATGTAAAAACCGCGCACCCACTGAAGCCGGGTTTCCGTATTTTTAACAAGCAGCTCCGTCATCTGGCGCAGTGCGTTTTTTGCGATTCCGTAAAGTGAAAGCGGATTGCACGGAGTGTTCTCGTTTATGCTTCCCTCGTGAAATCCGACCTCGTGCATGCTGCCAAGAACGACAAGCTTCTTCACGCCGCCGCAAACCATTTTCTTAAGGAATTCATAATGTTTCGGAAGGTCAAGTATGTGGTTTTCAGAGGCATGCTTGAATCCGTCCCTCCATGCAAGATGGACAAGAACATCAGGCTTACCGAAATGCTCAAACGGATTCTCTATTTCAAAAAGATTTCCTGCAACGGACGAGACATTTTTATATCCATAAGTAAAGTCCGTGAAATCCGAGACGACAATCTCATTTCCGCTTTCTGAAAGCTCCTTTATGATTCCGTGCCCCATAAAACCGTTCGCACCGGTTACAAGTATTTTCATTTTGTTTTCTCCCATTGATTTGTTTCAAAATTAAACTTTTTTATGACTTTTGCAGGAATTCCAGCCACAACCGAATAAGGCGGAATATCATGCGTTACAACAGCATTTGCCCCGATTACAGAATGCTCGCCGATATGAACGCCCGCCATGATTTTTACACCTGTGCCAATAAAACAATTTTTTTCAATAATAGTAGGAGCAACAGCAAGCCCCTGCTGTATTACAGAAAGAGAAATGTTATCAAAAACATGATTTACATCTGTAATAAAAACGAAACTACTTATTAATGTCGAATTCCCTATAAAAATTTTCTCTGCGCAGATAAGATGAAGATTCTGCTCAATATGCACATTGTCTTCTATCTCTATCTTTGGATTGAATTTTTTATCATGCCACTGAACAATCGGCTCAATACGTGCGAATTTTCTTATAAAAACATTTCTGCCGACAAAGATATGCTTCCTGTTTGTCATTAAAGTTACAGGTCTGCAGATTTTAGCTCCGGTTCCAAAATGACCATAAAGCAGTGAGACAAATATATTTATCAGCTTTTTTATGATGAGCTTTAACTTATTCATACAGTTTAGAAATATTTGATACATTTATCGCTGAAAAATATCTTGAAAGATTGAGAATATTTTTTAAACCAAAGATTTTTATAAGCTTATTCAGTTTTTTCTCATTCATGGCAAGATTTTCTTTTTTGCACTTTATTTTGTTTTTGGACAATTCATAGAAAAAACTACCTTTATCGGTGGAAAAAGGATTCTTGTTGTCCAATCTGTTAAATTCTGAATATCCGTAAAAACGTTTTATTTGTGGAGGAATTTTCATTCCGTTGTCAAAATAGTCAAATTTATATTTCTGACTGCTGTACAATTCAAAATCAAATGACTTCACTGTATTGATATGAGAGTCGTAAATATCCTTAAATTCTGGTGAAACAAAAAATATCTTATCAAGCAGTTCCATTCTGCAATTAACAGACATTGAAGAATAGTGGATGAACTGTATTTTTTTTGAATCAACAGTCAGATTATCCGAAATATTTCTTTCATCTATGTTCCAGAACGCAATATTCATACCAGGATGCTTTGAAATATAAACGTTATCAAAATATACAGGAACTAAATTGAGCCAAATTTGATCAGTCGCAAAGCCCTTTGAGTAATCAAGATAGCAACCGTCTTTTAGTTCAAAATCCCACCAGTTTAGAAATCTGTCTGTTTCACTGGATTTATGCATAGCAATAAAACCTAAGTTATAGATTCCATTATTCAGAAATGCATTTTCATCAAAAAAAGAAGATTTTTTGCTTGTATTCTTATGCGGAGTAAGAACTATTGAATAAGATTCAAGCAAATTATCCAAATATGACAACTTATCATAACATTCTATATCAGGATCTAGATATATAACATTTTCATATCCAAGAGAAAATAAATATTGATAAAAAGCGGGCTTAATACAGGTGTTAAATTCAACAATATTATACTTGAATTCTAAATTCGCTAATTCCGCTTCAGTCTTATTAAGTTGATTCAATTTTACGAAAGTAATTTTGTCTTCATATTTCTTATACAAATCATCTTTGAACTCATCTGCAATTAAATAAAATAAATCATAGTCATTAAATTTTTCTACTGATGTAAGACAAGTCAAACCATAAGGCAAAAAATTGTTTGAACTAATAGTACATAAAGCTGTTTTCATAATCGATTCTCCATATTTTAATATCTTATTTTATACATCCAAAATCTTGCTTCTTAAATACCAAGAAAATCCTTTCCACGTTGAAGTTGCAGAACAAATTTTTTTAAAGAGTTAGCCAATTTAGATTTATTTGTTTTACTTAATGGCTTTCCAGAGTAAAGTTTTCCATACATTATCTTTAATTCTGCAAGAGAATATTTTTTTTCAAGTTCCTCTGTTGTGCTTTTATTTATTATTTCAAACACTTCATCTTCCGACGGATTAAAATTTATCTGTTCGTTAGTTTTTTTCTTTTTATTTTTGTTTTCTGAAAGAATTTTTGCTAGTTTTTTTCTATCAAATGAAGAAAGTAATTTAAAAAAAACTTTTGGCTCTTCAACAAATTTATTATATGCATCAATATCAAATTTCTCTTCTGAATTAAAAAAATCCAAAATTTTTCGAAATTCTTCTAATTGAACATTCGTTATCATTTTTTATTCTCCATGCGTTTTAAGAATTCTTTTACAACAGAATCAAAATCCTTTATATAGTTAGAAGAATTTCCATAAGCTGTATCACGTGCAATATCAACAAAATTATTTACATAGGAGTTAAAAATATATGGTGTATTATTACTAAAACTTTTCTTTAACTCATTTAAAAATTGTATTTTTTCAGCTTCGTAATTTACAGTTCCTCTTATTAGGTTATAAAATATTCCGACTAGTTCTGGCTTCTTTCCAAAAATTGTCTTTGCAATTACAGAATCTTCATTTTTATCATTTTCACAATAATCTGAATAAATTCTTTCTACAACTTTTATATAATGAACAACTCCATTTGTACTCAAATGATCCAAAACGGAAGGAATCAAATAATAATCGGAACTTAAAAATGCAGATTGTGTAATCACAGTATTTGAAGGCGGACAATCAATAAGTATATAATTATAATCATTCTTAAAACTATTCAATAAATTTCCTAAAATTGACAAATACTCAAGATTAGGCAACATCTGCATTGCAAGAGTATCAAGTCCCACACCTTTTTTATAAAACAAACTTGAAGGAATAAAAAAATAGTTGTCATCTCTTTTATGAATTATCTTTTCTGGAAAAGGAATATTTAAAGCCGGATATTTTTTTATTTTCGTTATATATAAATCAAAAATGTGATTCAAAACTTCATCATCTTCAAGTTCAGCCAAAGTTTTTGATAAAAAACTTGATACTTGTATTTCACTTAATGAAGATTGAGGATCAAGGTCAATGGTTAAAACTTTATGCCCTTCTTTTGAAAGATAATTTGCAAAATTTACTACAGTCGTAGTCTTCCCGACTCCGCCCTTGTAATTTCCAATAAAAACAATCTTACCCATAAAAATACTCCAACTTATCTCTTCAAAAATTCACTCAACATTTCTTCATCCAACTTTTCATAAACAACCGGCATAGCTTCTTTTGTGAATTTATCAAACAAGGCGGCAACATCTATTTTTTCAAGTTTTTTACGAAGGCTTTCGTCCAGCCTGTACTTTATGAACTTTGCAGGATTTCCGCCGACTATTGCATAAGGCTCAACATCTTTTGTGACCACAGCGCCGGCCGCAACAACAGCTCCCTGACCGACAGTAACGCCAGAGCAGATTATCGCATTCTGACCAATCCAGACATCGTCTTTTATAACAATGTCTCCCTTGCTTCCGGCTTCGCGTTCTTCTCCAAAAAGCCGCACCTTGAACGGATAAGTCGAGATTGTATCAAGATTGTGCTCGCCGCCCAAAAGAAAAGTCGTTCCGCCAGCAATCGAGCAGTAATTTCCAATAATAAGCTTTGTGTCAGCCGGGGAAAAATCTATCACGCTGATTGCTCCGTAAGATTTTCTTCCAACCTGAACACGGTTCATGTCGCACATATTCACAACGCACACAAGATTGTGCCTGTTCCGCAGACGAAACAACCTGTGGAAAATTTTGAGTTTTAAAACAGATAAAAGCATTGTTTTTCCTAACGAATGAGAAAATTATAGAAATGTTATTTGTAGTTTTATTTTATTCAGAAAGAACGCACAGAATATTTTTTGCGATTCTGTCCATTCCTGTATCGCCTGGATGAACTCCAACTCCAGGCTGTCTGTATTTTTTATAGCTTGAAGCGAAATTTTCAGAGTCAATTCCGCTCCCTAAATGGCTTAAGTCACAGATTCTGCTATCTGTTGAAAAAGCAACATCGGTAATTATATTTATTTTTTCTTTTACAGGCCAAAAAGGAATGCATACAATCCTTTTTGAATTCTTAAAGCATTCTACAAGTTCGCAGTAACGGCTGAAGAACAGTTCTCCGTAACCAGAAATATCTTCATAACTTACATTTTCTCCAATTTGAAAAACAACAATATCAGGATTCTTTACATGAATATTTTCTAGTTTATCTTTTGAAAAAGTTGAATTCTTAAATCCACGCTCAAAATCCGCAATATTTACACAAGAATATTTTACGTTGACTTCATGTTTGTTTGCATACATAGAAACAAGTTTATGAACATAGTCATTTTCAATTTTTGTAGAAGTAAGCCCTCTTCGTGTTTTATCTGGTTCTTCATCAGGAACACCGCAATACGTAAGAGAATTTCCAAGAAAAAGGAACTCAACAGTTCTAGCATCTTGATTTACAATAAATTCGCCATCTAAAAAATCATCATAAATATCATTATTGAAAGTCTTTAAGACTCTTTCCGAAGTCTGGGATTTTAATTTTTGATTCTTAGAAAAAGTCAGAAGTTTCAGCTTTACTGCATCAAATTTCCAAATTGCTATTGCCAAAAATAGCAATAAAAATAAAAAGTTAGCAATAAGGGAAAGTCTTAGTACCCCCCCCCATGTATTTTAGATTAGTTTTTGTTTTCATAAAAAAACTCCTTTTTTATCTAATTAAATTTTATAAATACAAATCTTTCAAGAACTTTTTTATTTCCGAAAAGACAATGTTTTCAAAATCGAATACATTCTTTGCAACCGCAACTCTTATGGTATTGCAAATTTTTGGCAGACCAGCCAAGTATGTCTGTAATAAAGCTTTATGAATATTATATTTTTCTTTATCTGATTCAGACTGCAACATCTTTGCATTCTGCACATAAGAGTCCGCAATAGGAAACAAACTTGTATGCTTTACTGAATCAAGACATAAATCTTCAAGCATTCCACTTTGTTTATTGTCAGGCATAATAAAGATTCCACATGCAATTTCAGCTTTAACAACATTGCCAGATTTCTTAGGTATACATTCTGCCGGAAATATTTTTTTCAAGTTAGATTCAAAACTTTGAAAAGTAGATTTTGCTTCATTCTTCTCTGCATCAAATACAAATCCAATATGGGTAACTTTGTCAAAATTTGTAATAATAGCTAACGATTCCAAAGTATTCTTTAGATTCTCCCGACCAGCGACATTTATAATCTGAACAGTATTTATATCTAAGTATTTTAGTAATGCGGCAAAAAAGCCTTTTTCATCCTGTCCCTCAACTATTAAAAGCTGCTCACTTTCTATAGAAAGATTATTACTCTCTTCCAACTTCATCTAATCTCCCATCTTTTTGAAATAGCGTTTCTTGCAGCTTCGTTAGAAATATAAGTACTTTTATGTTCAAAATTATTTCTTTCTATTCTAAAAATAGAAGAATTCTCAGTTGATGTAATTCTTGTAAAAGAATCAATACATTCATAAGAATGTGTTGTTGCAAAAATCTGATTATTTTGCCTTTCACACAACTCTGCAACTGCTTTCCACAATCCATCCATAGCTGTATAATGCAACCCATTCTCAAATTCATCAATTAAAATTATGCCATTTGAAATTGTCGCAATGCAAGAAACCAATCCAACGATTTTTTCTATTCCTTGTCCTACCATCCTAAGAGGCAACAATGAAGAAAGCCCTGTGTCAACAAAAATAGAACCATTTGAACCTAACTGAATATCCTTTATAGAAGAGTCAACGCTTACCAAAACATTTAGCAGCAATTCTTTCTTTTTTGAGATTATCAATGACTCAAGTTGAGCAGTAGGATTAAAATTATTCCATTGAGCAGTCCAGTAAAAAACAGGACAACGCCCAGAATCTTTTTTTATTGATTCTATTTCATCAGAAGTAAAAGGAACTTTTCCTAAAGCCCAGTCAGCTTGATTATATAAGACTGAATATTTATTAGAAAAATCGTCTATAGATATTTTAAAGCTAGAAATACGTTTTTCGTTCAATAACTGTCCAGTCATTGTTATATATTTAGAATCATTACCAAAAACACATTCAATATCTAATTTTCGTTTTTGCTCCCCATTTATCCTTGTAATTTCCACAGGATTTGAAACATCTATATTATGGAAAATAACACTTAAATCTTCATTAGTTCTTACTACATTGCTCCGGCAAGTATTAATCTGATCGAGCGGCATATTTGGAATATCGCAAGTAGCATAAACAGACTCCAACAATGTTGACTTTCCGCAATTGTTTTTTCCAATCAATAAATTAAATTGCTTACAATTAGCTAATGATAATTTTTTTATAGAGCGAAAATTCTTAATATCAAGTTCTGTTATAAGATTCATAATAGTTTTAGTATAGTGGATTATTTATACTTTCTCAATAAAACATCATTAAACAATGAGTAGATTATATTTTATTCTTTTTAAATCCGTTTTTGCTCTTCCATAACGCATAATCTTTAAAATATATTCTTATTATTATGTTATTTATTACTAATATCCAAAATAAGATTCAGCACTTTTCTCCAAAAATTTTGAACTGTCAGAAAATTTTTTCAAAGAACAATAAACTCCTTGATTTTCAATCTTTATTTGTCGTCCATTATAGGAATCCTTACATTGAGTATTAGCAAGAGGCTTATTATCATAAATTAAACACGATTCTATATCTTTATATAATGATTCAGAATCTCTATCTTGTATTTTTGAAGATATTTTTCCAATACGAACATATTTTTTATAATAAGGATTTTTTGCTATAAAATTATCAATTTCTTTATAAGCCGGATGCGTATCTTCTTGCATTATTCTTGTACGAAGAGATTGTTCATATGCCACTCCTATATAATGCAATTTTTGTTCTCCTATTATATGTCCATCAATCACTTTACCAGTAATTATTGCGTAAAACCCACGTCCATCCAATAATTCACTTTCTAACGTTTCAATTTGCGAAAAAAGAATTAATTTTTCCCACTTGATAATTACATTTTCCATTTTCTTTTCCCCTATTCATCTGAATATAAAACTATCTTAATCCATTATTCAAACATTCTCTTTCAAAAAATCTACAGACACATTCTTCAAGTGTTCTATATTTTTTTCAAGCCTTTTATAATCCCAATCCCATGAAACTTTCTCCTCAAATGTTTTTGCTTCTATCAGTGGTTGTCTTAGTTCAAGGTAATCAATAAAACTTTCTGCTTTGTCCAAAATAAATTTTAAAGGATTAAACACGATTGGCTTTTTAAATATGAGCCCGAACATCAGTCCATGGAATGTGCAGGTGAAAATTATTTTTGCATGCTTGAACATCGCAAGCCATTCAAAAGGTGTCAAATCTTTTTGCTTTATGTTTATATCACACCAATCAAATTTATCATCCAGACTGTCCAAACAAATTATTTTCAGGTTATGTTTTTTTGCATATTCCACACAGCCTTTTATAAGCTCATCTCCCATTGTAGAACCATAAACAACAATGTAATCACCGTACTTGTTTTCTGGCGGAATATTTTTGTCATTCTCAAAGTCATAGATAAAAGTTGGATCGCTAACAACCAACGGTTCTGTATTCGTTATGGATTTTACAATAGCCTGAGAATTTGTTTCACGAACAGAAATCGCATCAAGTTCATTTACCCCTTTCTTTACATACTCTGGAATCGTTGATCCATAACGAACAGTTCCAAAACTTGCGGCATAAGCAACTTTCTTTGTTGCGTTTAAGTCAAGCCCGAATAAAAATCTATCATTCCCAAAAAATGGAATTGAAAAATCCCAGACAATATCACTGCCTAAAATCACAGTGTCATAATTTCTTTTTTTTAGCTCGTCCGCATTTATCCGTTTTGAAAAAGAAAGAGTTTCATAATATTTCAAAAACTCATTTTCTTTCTTTTTGTTAGCTGGCAAATTAACAAGGCCTCGTAATAAAGACAAATAAAATTTAGGCCTTAAATATTTATACCGGCAATCAGCACCTCTGATTCCATAATAAGTTTTATAATGAGAATCCGCCAAATACGGAACAACTTCAACCTGACTGTCATGCCAAAGCTGCTGCACCACGTTTCTTAATGCGTAAGCCTGAAAAAATGTTCCGTAATTCGGAACTCCCCAAAATGTTATTATTCCTATTTTTTTCATCAGTAAAAACCTTTTTATTTAAATTGAACGGCAAACCCTAAAGCCAACATCACTAAAACAATTTTCCTTTTCATAATGCTCTGGCGGAAGTGAATACCTCTCACTAATACACAAATCATAAGCATGATTCGGCCAGCCTCCACCTCTCATTATCCTTTCTTTTGTTTCAGTTTTTTCATGAACAGGAAGTAGATTAGTTTCATCAAAACACCATTCCCACACATTTCCGCTCATATCAAAAAGACCAAGCCTATTGGCACTTTTTAAGCCAACTTGATGCGTTCCGAATCCAATATATTTTCCAAATGTAATTTTCCTAAGAATAAAATTTTTAAGTCGGTTTAAAAAAATATTCTTCTTATCAGAATACCATGAAACTTTAGAAAGATTTTTATCAATCTTTGGAGTTCCTGTTGTTATTTCATTTTCGTTCTGTTTAAATGCAAAATCGATTTCTTCAGATTGCTTTATGCCAGAATACGCAAAACAAAAATCCGCTTGATTAGGATTTCCGCCACGAGCAGCAAATTCCCATTCAAGTTCAGTAGGAAGTCTATAACCTTTTTTTGTAGTATCCCAATCAACATTCATAAACTCAACATGGGATTCACTATCATATTTTATATCTGTTAATTTATAACAACAATCTTCCCGTCCCATTAATATTTCAGTCAAACGGTTACAAAACAAAATACAGTCAAACCAGTTTACATTTTCTACAGGCCTTAAATATTTTTTTTCAGTAAGTGAAGTAATATAACTCCTAAATTTACTTGGATTATATCCCATTACATTTTTAAATAATTCTTGCGTAACCTGAAACTTACATAGAGCAAAGGGATTCAAATAATATAATCCGGGAAGAAAAACACCGAAAAGCCGTTTATCATTTCCTTTATAATAAGAATGAATATGATTAAAATTTTCTATTTCAAATTCAATTCTTTTATCCAAAACAAAAACTTCATCAAGATATTTTTCTTCTCTTAAGTTCATTTTCTTCTCAACTTATATTTCTTATAATCCTATATATTTTTCGCAAAACCCTAAAAGGCTGTTTTACTATAAAAATAACTTTTCGTTTAAGACAATTAGAAAAAGAATATTGATTAAAACTGTGCTTATGCATGAAATTTTCAAAATCAAGATTCTTGTAGTCATTCCAAAAAATGTCATAATCCGCAGGTTTCTTATTACATGAATTCAAACGTGGCTGCGGTGATACAATGTCTTTTTCCTTTACTTCAACAAGTTCAATATTTTCTTTCTGACTTTCAAGCAATTTCAATGCTTTTTTTGAACGAACCATAACTGCAGAAACACCATGCGGATTGTAAAAATCAGGCAGCACATTTTCCACGCCCCAGAAGTCTCCGATTGTAATATCTGGATTTCTGTCAGTAGGAATATATTGGCAGTTGTAGCAGTTCGGCCGCAAATTTGCATCATTATAAAACAGATTGGCATACCAATCACAATAAACGTTTTTTCTATTTTGAAACTTTATTTCTTCAATATGAGTTCCCCATTTATTGATTTTCTTCTCACGGAAATTAAAGCCGGTAATTTTATCGCCATACTTTTTTTCTGTATATTTTAAGTAATCATTAAAAACATCAGGTGACGGCACCCCATGACAAATCAAATCCATTGTATAAAGATTCTCTGCTGAAATATGCTTCGCTTCTATATATGAAAGCAGCCCGTCACTTTGGCAAGGAGTGCCTGAAAATAAAACCTTTTTTCCAGAATTCAAATCCTCAGCAACCTGACGGAATGTTTGCCGTATATCTGACTGCACATATTTTGAGCCTCTAAGAAGATTTCGTTCTTCAAAATTATCTGCTCGTTTATGATAAACCGTAAAATCATTTTCTTTATCAAGATATGCACCATAAACAACGCCATTATTTTTTAAAATTGCGTCTGAAAAAACAGTAAAAGCTCCTCCACTTTGGCTTTTATTCAAAACATCAACATCTTTTACTTTTAAGGCGAAAAATCGTTTGATTTCAGATGCGGAACTTTTAGGATTTACCCAACGGCATGTTTTTCTGCATAGCCCGCAGTCAACACAAATACTCTGATCTATAACAGGATATTTATACCCCCCCCCCCAAGTATCTTGG
>OBCM01000069.1_pt1 | contig 16327 bp, 10 predicted proteins | sample 1495921 | NCBI WGS metagenome assembly OBCM01 (sample SAMN03418274, study PRJEB22391) | human gut metagenome | biome: human-gut; feature: organic feature; material: feces | host: Homo sapiens | place: Tanzania | collected 2013-01 | reverse complement strand
ATTGAACGTAAGAACATGAAAAACTCGATTTTGCTAGACAGAACCGCCCTTATAGGATGTAGACAGAAAATTCTTTAGACGCGGGTGTTAATTTTTGCATTATGAAAAGCGATTTTTTTTCTGGGGAAGGGCAGGAGAGGCAAGGCTCTTGTTTCGGCATAAGGAATATATCCGGTTGCGGCCTTTTGTGTGGGCGGGCAATTCCCGGAGCTTGCGTTGTGTGGCGTTTATTTAGTTGTTTTATGGTGGGAAAATCTTGTGTTTAAGTTGTCGCTTGAGCGGAGATGATTTTTTCCAGTTTTTTTACGATTTCCGGGATTCGGGATTTTTTTATGCCGCTATAATTTACGACGAATGTATTGCGGACGTCTGGCGTTGTGTTGTTGTAGTAAAAGTCGTTCAGGAGCGGCAGGTTTATTTTTTCTTTTGTCAGACGTGAAACTAAATCATCCTGCGAAAATCTGCTTTCAATTGTTAAAAGAAAATGCAGACCGGCTTCCTGTTCTTGAATTTTGCAGAATTTTGCTATTTTGCTTGTTTCAATTGATGAAATTAGCAAATTCCGCAGATTTCTGTAAAAATTTTTCATGCGTATTATGTGTTTTCCGTAGCTTCCGTCTTCTATAAATTTTGCAAGCGTAAACTGTTCAAATGAGCTGACAGGGCAAGAGTAAAATCCTATTTTTTGTTCAAATTCTGGAAGCAGTTTTTCCGGCAAAACCATGTAACTGATTCGGAATGATGGCGCCAAGGTTTTGGAAAACGTGTTTATGTATATTACTTTCCCATTTTTATCTGCGCTTTGGAGCGTTGGAAGTGGTTTTCCGCTGAATCTGAATTCGCTGTCATAATCATCTTCTATTATATAGCGATTTTCGGAGCGTTGCGCCCAGCTTAAAAGTTCCTGCCGGCGGCGGATTGGCATTACGATTCCTGTTGGAAAGTGATGGCTTGGCGAAACATGAACAATGTTGATATTTGATTTTTCAAGTTCGTTTATATCGATTCCCTGTGAATCAATTTTTACAGGAACTGCTTTTGCTCCGTTAAGTTGGCAGACATGTAAAACTTTGTGGTAGCCGGGATTTTCCACGGCAAAAAGATTTTGCCTTCCTAAAAATTGAACAATCATAGAATAAAGATTTTCTGTTCCAGCACCGATGACAATCTGCTCCGGATTTACGTGCATGTTGCGAAATTCTTTTAGATATTTTGAAACAGCCTGGCGGAGTTCAAGAATGCCTTTTACTCCTACCCTTGAAAGAAGTTTTTCGTCTCCGGAGTTTAAAATTTGCCGCATTTTGTGCGACCATAAATTGAATGGAAATTTTTCGTAGCTTGTTGAATTGCTTCTGAAGTCCGCGAACCATTCGGTTGTTTCTGCCTTTTGTGTAACTTTGCTTGCGGAATCTTCCGGTTTTTTGTTTTTAATGTATGTTGAATTTTCTGAAGCGCCGTCGAATGGTTTTAAATCGGTTACAAAAAATCCTTTTTTTTCAATTGAATAAATATATCCTTCGCTGATTAATTGAGCATAAGCGTTTTGAACTGTTATCACGCTTATTCCAAGGTTTTCGGCAAGCGTGCGCTTTGACGGAAGTTTTTCGTTGGATTTTAAAGACCCGCATACAATCTGATTTTTAAGGGAATTATACAAATATTCGCAAAGTCCGCAGTTTCCGCGGTTTTCAAAAGAAATTGTAATCATTCGTCCTCCCATAAAAAGTCAACGTTAGCGGCGAGCCACGGATGGCGAAAATCATGTCTCCACAATTTCGGCAATTTCCTCGCTGATTTCTTTTCCGTAGTAAAGCCATGCGTACATTGCCGCTGCTCCTACCAGTTTTCGGCCGTATTCGCGGGTTTCCTCATAAGGAATTGTCTCAAGGAATAAATCGTCTGGAAGTTTTTTTATGTTGTTGAACCCGATTTTAGAGCTGTTCATCCAGCGCCGAACCCTTGTTATTCCTGCGTTGTATGCAAAGAATGCAGAAAGCCATCGGTTTTCAAGTCGTCCGGAAAGATTGTTCAGGTACCATGTTCCGAATTCAAGGTTATCGTCTGGATTTTTCAGGTCATATTCATTGTATTTAAGTCGATGCGCTATGTCGTTTCCGGTAAATGACATAAGCTGGGTGAGCCCGACCGCGCCAGCCGAACTTTCAATCTGGTGGTCAAAAAAACTTTCGCTTCTTACGAGCGCATACATAATTTCTTCTGGAACATTGTATTTTTTGCATTTTTCGTTGATTATTTTGCTGTAATTTCGCGGATAAAGCAATTTTAAATCTTCTTTTGAAACAGGTCTGTCTGCTGAATTAATGACTTTTGCGGCGATTCTTAAAGCCTGCGGATAATATTCGTTCTTGTTGTGCCCGCAGTTTTCAAGGAATTTTGCAATTTTTAGTCCGGTTTCATAACTTATGCGGCATCCTTTTTTGTTCAGATTCAGCCATTCAGGATAAATTTTTTCAGGAAATCCAAACGAAATGTAGCCAAGCAAAAGGTTGTCCGCTTCAATATCAACTGGAATTTCAGGATTATTTTTTGTTGTGCAGATGATTTCTTCCGCATTCTCTCCGCCCAGTCCAAGCTTTGAAATTGCAAGCGTCTTATAATAAACATCGTTTCCGCTGAGCAGCGCTCTTGTGAAAGCCGCGTCGTCTTCGCTTTTGTGCGTGTCGTCAATTGCTGGAATCGCAAGTTTTTCCTGCACAAGTCGTCCAAAGATATATGCGAATTTTGCAGTCATTGTATCGGAAGCAAAACCGTCGATCGCTTTGTACAGTCCGCTGAATTCGTTCCAGCGTCCTTCAGAAAGCATAAGCGGACTCAGCATATCAAAAATGTCATCAAAATATTCAGGATTGTGCCAGGTTGAACAATATTCTTTTATCATTTTTATTCCCTGGCCTGTCGATTTTTTTAAATTCAAGCTAAGAAGATACCAGAGCGCATTGTCGTAAAGTTCATCTGTCTTTGCGCATTTCATGGCGGATTTATATCGGTTTGTGGAATAGGTTAGGTAATCGATTTTTTCGTAAAGGCGGCCCGCATAAAAGTTTGAATAAAATTCTGCGTCTGTCCCGGAAAGTTTTTCTGTTAATTCGTCAAAAAATCTGGCGTTCTGAAGATAAGCGTTGCTTCCGTAAAGGCAAATTTTTCCTGCGTCAGAAATTATCTGCGGAGTCAAAGGCAGTTCTTGTTTTATAGCGTTAAATTTCTCGAACGCAATCTTATAGTTCCGCTTAAAAACTTCCGAACGCAAATCAATTATTTTTGCCTGCTCCGGATTTTTCAGAAAATTTTCATTTTTTGAGATTTCGCAGAAAAATTTGTAATGTTCAGAGCTGACCGGGCGCAACGTAAACCATTCAAAAACTTCATTGAACAGGCGCGGATTATTGTTTTTAAGCATTGCTGAAAATCTCAGGTAAATCAGCGGATTCAGGCTGGTTTTGTAATCTAGGCTGTTTGTAATAACCGTTAGCTTTGTGAATTCTTCCGCCGCAAAAAATTGTTTTGCGGCAATCAGCAGCGCTTCCTCGTCATTGTATTTTTTTATAAGGTTGTCGCACGCTTCAAGCCGTTCGCGCACGTTCCCGATTTCTGTAAGTTTTTCTGCGCTCAGCCTTGCGATATATGATGAGCTTTTTTTTGCGGATGCTGAAAAAAGACGTTTTGCTTCGAAATTATTTCCTTCGTTATGTTTTTTTAATCCTAGATAATAATATCTGTCCTTTGCAGGAATATTGTCTGATGTTGAATTTAAAGTCTGTCCGCAGCCAGAAAAAACTGCGGAAAATGCGAAAAGCAGTATAAAAGCGTAAAATTTTGAATTCTTCATTTTTAAATTAAAAAGTTCCGTAAAAAAAATAAGGGCTGCCTGATAAAAACAATCGTTTCAAATGCTGTCCATGAAATAAATTCATAAGGTAATTCAGCATAACTATAGTTATCAGACAGTCCCTATTCTATCATAATTGAAGTGTTCTTCTCAAATTATTTTGCAGGAATTGTAATTGTTGTTCCTGAAATTATGTAGTCAGGATTTTTTATGTTGTTGTAACGGGCGATTTTTTTGTAATTCCAAGGATTTTTGTAGTATGAATCTGCAATATCCCAAAGCGTGTCGCCCCATTTGATTTTATATGTTATGTCAGCCGGTTTATTTTCCGGTTCTTTTGGCGGTTCTGGAATAACTTGTTCAGGCTCAGGAGCAACTACAATTTCTTCCTCTTTTGATTCGATTACGGCTGGCTCCGGTTCTTCCTGAATTTCTGTTGTTTCTTCCGGCTGCTGAATTTCCGCTGCTTCTGATTCTTGTTTGTCGTGCTTGTTAAGCAGATTATATTTTGAAGGAACTACAAAAAGAATCAGGAGCGTTGCCAGAATACAAATTATTGCGCAGACTATGCAGATGATTACAGGCGTTTTTGTTTTTTTCTTTATTTCTTCGGATTCTGTTTCGTAATTTGATTCGGAAGAATTGCCGGCGGCTGTTTCCTTGTCGTAAAGTCCGTCAAAATTTATTCCGCTGGAAGGCGTGTTGTTGTTTACCAATGTTGAATCAGTTTCTTCTGCTTTTGATTTGTCTTCGTCATCAGTGGTAATTGAGTCAAAAAAGGCGTCGTCATCCAGAACGGATTTTTCGTCATTTTCCGGCTCGGAATTTGAATTATCGTCAAAATCAGGAAGGTCAAAGTCATCGAATTCTGAAGGCTCTGAGGTTTTTGTGTCAGCTTCGTTTCCGGCGTTTTCTGCTTCGTATTCAGGTTCTGCCGCGGTTACGGTTGAATTTTCTGCCGTTGGTTCTGATTTCATCGGTTCAGGTTCTGCCGGTTCTTCTGCTTCCGCCGCTTCAGTCGCATCTTCTGGACTGTCGGCTTCTTCAAAATCAGGAAGTTCAAAATTTTCCATAGAATCTTCTGCGGCCGCATCGCTGCTTTCTGCTTCCGGTTCAATTTTATCCGCTTCGATAGTCGCGTCATCTTCTGGTTCTGTGTATTCCGGTTCTTTAAATTCCGGCTCAGAAGCGGCGGTTTCTTCTGATTTTTCAGTTTTTTCTTCTTCCTGTTTTTTCAGCAGGCTCGCGGCTCCCAGTAGACCAATCGCCGCCCCGGCTCCCACAGCTGCCGCCCCTGCTGTATCTGTTTTATTTTCTGATTTTTTGTCCTCTGCCTGTGTTTCAGGTTCTGAATTTTCTTCTTCTGCGACCGGAATTGAAATTTCTTCATCAGAAGGCACATTTTCTTCAAAATCAGGAAGGTCGAATCCTTCGTCTGAAAATGCTTCCGTTGTGTCATCGTTGTATTCGGCAAGCGGCTCTTCCAATGGATTTTCGTCCGGCACGGTTTCTTCCGAAATCGGATTTTCTATAATTGGCTCATCGTCGTTTTCTTCAAAATCTGGAAGTTCAAAGTCTTCTTCGGCAGGTTCTTCAGGAATGTTTTCTTTATCTTCCGGCAAATCTTCAAGAGCGTCTTCTTCCGCCGTATTTTTATCTTCAAGTTTTACATCGTAGTTTGTCGGCTCAAGCCGTTCTTCCAGCGTTCTTGAAACAAGAGTTACGTTTGCGTTTGAAGTTCCTCCGGTTTCCGGGTCAATCATTTCCGCATGAAGTTTATTATTTTCGTCAAGCCCGATGTTGAGTTTGATGTCGGCAGTTCCGTTTGGATGCGCCACAAGGTTGTCAATCTGAAGGCTGTCGACATATTCGGCGTCTTTCATTGTTCCTGTTTTTGAACGGTATACATCGACAATTACGCGAGTTTGATTGTCATTCACAGTTGTAAGTACTAAAGTTTTTTCTACAGGCTTTCCTTCTTCCATTATCGGGTAAAATGTGCCGTCTGCTAATTTGATTCCAATCTGTTTCATTTTATACCTCGCTCTTCGACTTTTTGGATATTTTATTGTCGGCGAAAATAGCAAAATTTATTATATTTAATTATACTTGTAAAAGAGGAAATTGGCAAAAAGATGGATAAAAATTCTCGGCAGTCGCGTGCTTTGCACCGTCGTTTTAAAACTTTAAAGACTCTTATTTTTAGCCGTATTCTTATTGTTGTGCTGCTTCTTCTTGTTCAGATTGGAATTTTCATGCTGCCGGTTTTTATTTATATGCCGTACGTGCAGAATTTTTTTCTGGTCAGCAGTGTTATAAGCCTTTTATTTTGTTTTTATCTGGTTAACAGTCCGGGGCGGAATGAATTTAAAATTGCCTGGCTTATACCTGTCCTGATTTTGCCTTTCTTTGGAATTGCCTTGTTTTTTCTGTTTAAAAAAAATCTTCCGGGAACAAATTATTCAAAACGGCTTAAAAAGATAAAAAATTACTCGCGGCCGTTTCTTTCTGATGTCAATACTGAAAAAAAAGCGATGGAAATTTATCCGAAAGTACGGGATATTTCAAATTATTTAAAAAACAGCGCAGGCTTTTCAACTTTTACAAATACTGAGACAAAATATTTTTCTTGCGGAGAAAATTTCTTCCCGGTAATGCTGGAAGATTTAAAAAAAGCGGAAAAATTCATCTTTGTTGAATATTTCGTAATTGAAGAAAGTTTTATGTGGAGCAAGATTCTTGAAATTCTTGTGGAAAAGGCAAGCGCCGGCGTTGAAGTTTTTATTCTTTACGACAGTCTGGGTTCTGTGACTTTGGCGCCCCGCCGCTACGAAAATTTTTTGAAAAAGCAGGGCTTGAACGCAAAAATATTTTCTCCGTTCATTCCTGTTTACGATACCGCGCTGAATAACCGCGACCACCGTAAGCTTATTGATATTGACGGAAAAGTCGCCTACACCGGCGGACTTAATATTTCTGATGAATACATAAATCTGAACCATAAGCGTTTTTCTTACTGGAAAGATGCCGCGATTAGGATTGAAGGACCTGCCGTAAAAACGTTTACTGTTACATTTCTGCAGCTCTGGTATCTTCAGAATAAAAAAACAGAGCTGAATTTTTCAGATTTCGACCGCTTTGTGAATGTTCCGAAAAATATTAAGGATACGGGTGGAATTGTAATTCCTTACGGAAACGATGCTTATTCGGATTCAGACATTGCGGAAGATGTCTACAATTACATTCTTTCAAAATCCCACGATTATGTTCATATAATGACGCCGTATTTTATAATCGACAATACGCTGATGAATTCTATGATTTTTGCGGCGCGCCGTGGTGTTGAAGTAAGCATAATTGTTCCGGAAAAGTACGACCATTTTCTGACGTTTTGTGTCGGGCGGAAATTTATAAGGCAGCTGATTAGCAACGGTGTCAAGGTTTTTACGTACAAAAGGGGATTTATCCATTCAAAGATTTTTGTCTCTGATGATAAAAGGGCTACGGTTGGCTCGATAAATTTGGATTACAGAAGTCTTTTTCATCATTTTGAATGTGGCGTTTATCTTTACCAGAACGAAACAGTTTCAGAAATTGAAATGGATTTTCAGGAAACCTTAAAATATTGCAGGGAGCTTACTCTTTCCGAGTATAAAAAAATCCCGCTATCCGTAAGAATAACGGGATGGATTTTTAAGGTTTTTGCACCTTTGCTTTAGTCTTTTTCTGTTTATTTTGCATCGAGCGTCGGCATTGCCGCTGAACCGTAGCTGTATGCGAATTCAATCATTTCAGTCATTTCGTTTACAGTTGTTCCGAATTTCTTTGCGACATTGTAAGTTGTAATCCGCGATATGTTTCCGTTTGCGTCATATTTTACAAGCTGTCGGGTTGTTGTCTGGTTGTCCGCGCCGTAAGTTGTGACTTCGGATAAAGTTCCATTCGCCGCATATCGGAAAACACATTTTGAAGTAAGTTTTCCATGCAAGTCGTAATACGAAACTGTATCTTTCGCGCCTTTTTCCGTGTAAGAAATCTGGCTTTCCTGCGCAAGGCTTCCATCGCTGAAATAAATGTCCTGAACAGAAATTCTGCCTTTGTCGTCGTACTTGTAGGTTGTCTTGTTTATAAGCGCGCCGTCTGAATTGTAGACAGTTTCATCTGAAAGCTTTGAATTTTCGTAAAGATAAATGGTTTTTGTTTTTAAAGAACCGTCTTTTCCGAAGTCTGAAACGTCAGATTTTTTTCCGTTTTTATAAGTTACTGCCGATTTCCACAACAAAATTCCATCTGAGTCAGAACAGGTTTGTTCTTTCAGGTTTCCTTTTTCGTCATAAACATTTGTGATTTTGTTTATTATTGCATCTCTTGCCGTAAGTTCTGCGGATTCAAGGATTTTTCCGTTCGCATCAAGAATGTATGTAAATTTTGTGCTTGGCGTGCGGAAATATTCTCCAAATTTTGAAACTATTGAAAAATCAGTTCTTGTTACGCTTTTTGCACCGTCTTTAATTTGTGCTTCTGATGCAATGTCGTAGGCAAACAGCAAAGAGCCTGCTAAAGCAACGCACAAAGAGGAAATAATTTTTTTCATAAGGCCTCCAAATGCTTACATTATAAACTGTTGGTTGTGAATTTGTCAAAATTCTATTGAATATGGTAGAATGGCAGGAATGAATTTTTATGAATTGAAAGCGTTTGTCGTTTTGAGCAAACAGCTGCATTTTGCAAAAACTGCGGAAGAAATCAACATAAGTCCGTCTGCCTTGAGCCGGATTATTACTCGCCTTGAAGAAGAGTCTGGAACAGATTTGATTGACCGTTCAAACAGAAAAGTCGAGCTTACTCCAAATGGAAAGCTTTTTGCGGAATTCGCGCACGAAACTCTGGAAAAGCAGGCCGACCTTTTTGCCGCTTTTAACGGCGATAAAAATAAAATAACCGGAACGCTCCACGTTTATGCGTCCGTTACAGCCTGCTATGTAATTTTGCCGCTATTTATTAAAAAACTTTCAGAAAATTATCCGGGAATTCAGCTTGTTCTGGAAACCGGTGATCCAGCCGGCGCAATTCCTGCCGTAAGGGAAGGCCGGGCGAATCTTGCGGTTGCCGCGATTCCGGAGGACGGACTTTCATATATGGAAACAATCAGTGTCTGCCGTTCTCCGCTGATTTTTGCCGCCAGCAATGAATTTGATTTTAAGCCGGGAAACGGTTCTCCGCAGGATTTTATTTCTTCCGTTCCTCTTATTCTTCCAAAAACAGGGCTTGCCCGCCGCCGTTTTGATGAATGGACAAAAAGCCGGAATGTAAAACCTGTTGTTGCCGCGGAAACGGAAGGTAATGAAGCGATTCTTGCGCTCGCCCAGCTTGGCGTTGGAATGGGACTTGTGCCGGAAATAGTTCTTCAGAACGGACGTTATGCGGAAAGTTTTACAAGCCATTCTGCCGGAAATATTCTTGGCTACTACGATATTGGTTTTATCCGCAGAAGTGAAATTTATGGAACGCAGAGCAGCCGCAGGATTCAGCAGGCTGTAAGTGATATTTTGCATTCAACGGACTGGAAAAATCTTTATTAAAAAAGGAATTTTATGAATCGTGAACAATATCTTGCGCTGGAAGAATTCAGGCGGAATTTTAAATTAAAAATTGAAGAATGGAACAAGGCTGCTCCTAACCTTATGGAACTTCAGAAAAATGCGGCGGATGCGGCAAAAACTCCTGCATATCCTTTTGAAACTCCGATTGTTTATAACCGTGCGCTTGATGAAATTTCCGAAGATGATGAGATAAAACTCTTTGTGATTGGCGACAATCCCGGAAAGGACGAGCAGCTTTTAAAAAACAACAAATATCTTGTAGGCCAGGCTGGAAAGCTTGGCGAAGGTTTTTTCAGGAAAAACCCGGAGCTTGGAATTGATTTCAGGAAAAATGTTGTTATTTTAAACAAGACTCCTGTTCATTCTGCAAAAACCGCGCAGTTGAAGCATATTTCAAAAAATGGCGGACAAAAAACAGCGGATTTAATAGAAGAAACTGAACTCTGGATGGCGGAAGAAACTGCAAAACTTGCAAAAAAATTAAATTCAGAAATATGGCTGGTTGGGTACAGCGAATTAAAGGAAAGGGGAATTTTTACAAAATACCGCGACCAGCTGAAAAAATATGCAGACTGGGAAAAAATTTTTGTGTTCCAGCATTTTTCCATGAACAGATTTTCTATTGATTTAAAAGAATTTATGCAGGCGCACAAAGAGCTTTCCCTAAAAGAAGCGCTTTTTCAGCTTGGAACTTTGCACAAAAACGAAATCTTCTGTTAATTTTTCTGTTGCGTTTTTATTTCGGAATCAACAAATTGAACAAGCGGCAAGAATCAACGCGCTTATTCCGGTTGCCAGTTCAATTTTTTTCAATTTATAAAAAGGCAATGCTCAAATTGCCGCTTTTTACTCAAGAATTGTGATTTCTACGCGGCGGTTCATCGCTTTCCCTTCTGGTGTCGCATTGTCCGCAATCGGTTTGTGCGCTCCGCTTCCTTTTGTTATGAACCGCGAGGCCTGGATTCCCTTTTTAGAAAGCGCTTCTGCGACTGCATGCGCGCGTTCCGCGGAAAGTTTCATTTCGCCCTTTTCGTAGCCGGTGCTTGCCGTATGTCCTTCCACCAGAAACTGGCTGTTTCCGGCTTCTTTTAGAACGCTTGCAATCTGGTCAAGGCGTTTTTCTTCTCCAGGAAGGAGTTCTGCGCTGTCTGGTTTAAACTGAAGGTTTTGTATTGTAAGCCTGATTCCTGCAGGAGTGTTTTCGACCTTGATATCTGAGTTTTTTCCCTGTGGTTTCTTTGAAATATCTTTGGAAGTCGAGCTTTTGTCCGCTTTTTTCGTTTTGTCTGGATTTTTGTCTGTAACAGCGACAAGAGGACGCGTTTCGTTTACAGGCTTTGAAAGCGCTTCTGTTTCTTCTTTTGAAACAAGGGAGGCGCGTTTTAAAGATTCAATGATTTTTGTTCTGTCAACTGCCGGCGGATATTCAGTGAACAATGAAATCGTTCCTTTGAAGCTTACAGAATTTCCATCCTTGTAAATAAAATTTTCGTTCACGGAATCGCGCACCACAATTGCGTATCCGGTTTTCTTGCTTACATACATTGTCGCGTCATGGCTTCCATTCGCGCTTTTTAAATTCTGGTCGCCGCCAAAATCAAAATAAGAAATTCCGTAGCGGGTTGCCCATTTTGCGCTGAAGACAAAAACTTCTTCTCCGCGGACTGTTTCATCTCCTGCGTAAGTGTATAAAACATCCATTGGAATTTTTGTAAAAATTCCTTTGTTCACTGGATCGACGGAACGCATTGCGCGTGCAGTCCAGCTGTCGCCTTTTTTTATTTTTGTCCGTGGAAATGCTGGAAAACTTCTGAAGGTTGGATAACCGTGGTCTTCAATCATTACAAGGTTGCCGTCTGGAGTAATTTTGAATGTGGATGGAACTGAATCGTGTATCGCCTGCGCTACAGAAACATTTTTGTGCATAGTGCCTTCGTCAACGTAAAAACTTCCGTCGTACATATTTCCGTCGTTTACAATGAATGAACGGACTTCGCGGCTTACAAGACCTGTGTATTTTCCGTTGTCGTAGCGGCGCAAATCTGTGCGTTCCACAAGGCTGTAATTTCTTCCGCCGTTATACGTTACCTGTACCGGAACATCCTGCTGCCCGAACGCGGCGAAAACGCAAAAAAACAAAATTACCTGCAATAAAAACTTCTTCATCCTACACCTTCGCAAAAATTAGCCATAATTTCGGGTTTGTTATAATTATTTAGAAAGAACGCTCACGGCGAGTTTCCAATTTGCTCCAGATGGTTGAGCTCGCGCTTCGCTTGTATCGATTTGGGTGCTACGCACTTTAACTGGTTCAATCGCTCAAAATCTTCACAAATTGTAAATTCGCCTGCGCTTTTATTCCTTCATTTTAACAAATTCAAAATTATTCCTAATTATATCATTTTTTTTGCATTTTTAGAATTTTTTGTTTTATCAGGTATTTTTGACAAGATTTTCTAAAAAATGTCATTTTTGTTGCCGATAATAAAACTATGAAAATTTCTAATAAACCGAATTTTGCAGCCGGAACAATCTTGCTTTTGATTGCCGCTTTTTTTTCAATTTCATTGGCTCTTATTCCTCTTGATTTTGGCAATTTTGGTCTGGCTCAAGATAATCTGCTATATATAACTGCCTATTCTTTGGGCGATATGCTTTTTTCCGTTTATGGTTTTTCCAGCATTTTGATTCCTGTTTTTCTTCTTGTCGCCGGGCTTTCGTGTTTTGCTTCAAAATGGACTTCCAGAAAATCGATGCGGCTTTTAACTGCGGTTGTTCCGTTTTTTACTTCCGTTTTTGTTGAAAAACTTTGCCGATATTTTGCAAAAGATTATACTGACGATTTTTCTTCAATCAAAATAGTTCTTGCTGTAATTATAGGCATAATGCTTGTTGTTATGGAAATAATTATTGCCGGGCTTGTCGCCGAGCGCATAAATGATATGATTTTCCACCGCGAAAAATTTCTTGCAGAAAAAGAACAGAAGCTTAAGGAAAAAAACTTTGCAAGAAAGCAGGAAGAAATAAAGCCGGAACTCAAGAAAGAAGAAACTTTTGAAACTCCTCTTGCGGAATCATCGCCTGAATTTAAGGAAGATATTGCAAAAAATGATGTGATTCCTGTTGAAACTCAGGAAAATTCCCAGCCTTGGACTCAGGATGAAACTGAGCATCAGAATGAAACGGATTCAGAGCCGAAAACTGAAAACACTGATGTTTCTGAACCGACTATTGAAGCAGACCCTGCCGTTCAGGCGGACGATCCTTTTGCAGATATTTTTGATGAAGAAGAAAATCATGGCGCAAATTCAATGATTACACAGGAAGAATTTGCCGCGCTGAACGGTCTTGCTGATGAGGCGGAAGATTCCAGAAGTGAAATTGAATCGGAAGAAGAGTCTGTTGAATCTAAGCAGCCGGATTCTGACGCGGAAGATTCTTTTGAGCCTGCTGATGATTTGGAATGGCCGGACGCGGATGAAATTAAAGCGCAGGCAGGAGCTGTTGAAATTCCTGTTGAAGTTGAAGACGATGAGCTTGAGTCTTCGTTGAACGATTTTGAAAAGTGTAACGGTGAAGTTGAGGCGGAAGGTCAGGGCTCGCCGGAAAATTCATACGAGTCTGAAGAATCGTTCGAAAAAGACCAAGATTTTGAGTCTTGTGGCAAACCAGACATTGAAGCCAATGTGTCTGATGAATCCGATGATTTGTGTGGTGAGACTGATGATTCCCTGGAAGAACCGTTCAATGATTTGCCTGATGAGTCTCAGGAAGATGAACAAACGCATGGAACTCTTTCTCCGGATTTTTTTGATATTGATATGAACGCAGAAGAAGAACCTGAAATCTCAGAAGAAGATGACAAGCGCCTTGCCGAAGAAAAAGCTGAAGATGAAATCCCTGAAGAAAATTCTGAACAGGCGGAAGATGACGAAAATTCTACGATTTCTTTCAGTTCTGATGTTTTTGCCGATATGGAAAACGATGCCCGGAAGCAACTGGAAGACGACGGAAGCGGTTCGTTTTTTGATGAAAATTCAGTAAATTCCGCGGAAGACAAAGATTCTTCTGAAAATTTTAGCGGGGATATTTCTGATTTTGAAGAAGAGCGTGAAAGTTATGAAGAGCCGGCAGAGCCTGAAGAACCGACTGTTGAAGGGCGCGTGATTGAAACGGCTCCTGTTCCAGAACGAAAAACCGTTGTTACAGAGCCTGCGCCTGTAAGCCATGTTGCGCGTCCAAAAAAGCCGTATATTGTTCCTACCGACCTGCTTGAACAGTATGAAGATGACCAGTATTGGCTGATTGACAATGAAACAAAGGAAAGCGCCGTAAAATTAAAGAAAACGCTGTCTGATTTTGGGATCAGCGCGGATGTGATTGGAATTAAAAAAGGTCCGGTTGTAACGATGTTTGAAATTGCGCCTGCTCCAGGCGTAAAACTCAGTAAAATTGTCGCTTTGCAGGATAACATTGCGCTTAGTCTTGCTGCTTCCAGCGTGCGAATCGTTGCTCCGATTCCTGGAAAGGCGGCGGTGGGCATTGAAGTTCCTAACAAAAAACGTTCAATTGTAAGTTTCCGCGAAATGATTGAGCAGGATTTGCCGGAATTCCAGAAAATGGCTGTTCCGGTTATTTTAGGAAAGGACATTCTTGGAAAGTCCCAGATTATAGATGTCGCAAAAACACCGCATCTTTTGATTGCCGGTGCGACTGGCGCTGGAAAATCTGTTTGCGTAAACTCAATAATTCTTTCAATTTTGTACAAGCGTTCGCCTCAGCAGGTAAAAATGATTCTTGTTGACCCTAAGGTTGTTGAGCTTAAACTTTACAACGACATTCCTCATCTTCTGACGCCTGTTATTACAGAACCAAAAAAAGCGCTTCAAGTCTTGCAGTGGTGTCTTTGCGAAATGGAACGCCGCTATGCGCTGCTTGACCAGATGGGCGTGCGCGATATTTCAAGTTACAACAAGCGCATAGAAGAGCGGAAAATTGCCACCGAAAAATTGCCTTACATCGTTATTATTATTGACGAGTTTGCAGACTTGATGGCGACAAGCGGAAAAGAACTTGAAACGAATGTCGCGCGCCTTGCGGCCATGTCCCGCGCTGTTGGAATTCACCTTGTCCTGGCGACACAGAGGCCTTCTGTAAACGTAATCACCGGCCTGATTAAAGCGAATATTCCAAGCCGAATTGCTTTCATGGTTGCAAGCCGTACAGATTCCAACATCATTATTGACGCAGTTGGAGCAGAAAAACTTTTAGGAAAAGGTGATATGCTTTATGCCTCTGCGGTAAGTCCGTATCCGGTGCGAATTCAGGGAACTTTTGAAAGCGATTCTGATGTTGAGCACGTTGTTGACTACGTAAAGACTTTGGGCGAGCCGGATTATATTGATGATGAAATTTTTGTTGATGATGACGAGGATGATGACGGACAGCAGAATTTCTACGGCGACGACGCAGATCCTCTTTACGAGCAGGCTCTTGATATTGTGCTTCAGTCTGGAAAAGCCAGCGCAAGCTATATTCAGCGCCGCCTGAAAGTTGGCTACAACCGCGCCGCACGCCTTGTTGAAGAAATGGAAGCCCGCGGAATTGTAGGCCCGGCAAACGGCTCAAAACCGCGTGAAATAATCCACGTTCCAAGCTAGGAGCTTGCAATTATCAGATGTCGAGTTTTTTATTAAAACCATAAATTGAATTGGCGGAAAAAATAAAGCGGCAATCGAGCCGTTCTGAGCGTTGCAAGCGTTTTTGAAAAAAAACTTATTTTATTCCCCCTTTGCAAAAAAAACTTGCAAAGGGGATTTTTTTTAGGCCGGCGGAATACATAAAAAAGCATTTTTTTGAATGTCTTGATTAAATTTTTCATTAAAAATCTCCGATAAGAAAGTATGGCTCAGAATAAAAATAATAAACCGAACAGCGGACTTTATGTTGCTGTATTTTTTGTATTTGTAATTTTGATAGTTATTATGTTCTTTGTAAAAAAGGACAATATTCTTTCTAACCTTAAGAAAACCAATTTTTTTGAAAGGGTTGGCGTTGCTACGCCTGAATTTGTGGAAAAACATCCTGTTGAGCAGGAAAAAACTTTACCTGATGATATTGAAATAGATTTAATGGACGATGCCGCTTCTGAAAAATCAATAAACCGGCAGGAAAATCCGGCTTCTGCAGAAAAAAGCGCAAAAACTGATTCTGCGGCTGAATCATCTGCTCTTCCGGAAAAACAGCCGGAAATCGCATCAGAAAAAAAAGAAGAAAATAAGCCTGCGGTTTCCGCTGAAAAAACTGAACCTTCGTCTAAAAATACCTCTGTTCCGGCTGCTCCTAAACCGGCTTCCACAACGCGGACTGCAACTTTGTATTTTGTTTCAATCGGTGCGGACGGTTCTGTAAGCCGTCAGGCTGTAAAACGCCAGCTTGCAAAAAGCGATTCTCCGCTTACGGATGCAATAAAGGCTTTGCTCGCAGGACCTGTTCCAGGCGAAAAAAACGCCATGAGCCTTATTCCGTCTGGTTCAAGGTTGATTGGCGCAAGCGTAAAAGACGGCGTTGCAACTCTTAATTTTAATGAAAGTTTTGAGTTCAATTCTTATGGAGTTGAAGGAAGCATCGGACAGCTTATGCAGATTGTGTATACAGCGACTGAATTCAGCACTGTAAAAAGCGTTCAGTTTTTAATTGAAGGCGAAAAGAAAGAATATCTGGGTTCTGAAGGACAATGGATTGGAACTCCATTGTCGCGCAGTTCGTTCTAGTAGGTTGAATATCGAGTTTTTTTATAAAAAGAATAAAAGCGCAGGCAGGTTTGCAATTTGTGAAGATTTTTGGCGATTGAATTAATTAAAGTGCGGAGCACCCG
>OBCM01000068.1_pt1 | contig 16611 bp, 16 predicted proteins | sample 1495921 | NCBI WGS metagenome assembly OBCM01 (sample SAMN03418274, study PRJEB22391) | human gut metagenome | biome: human-gut; feature: organic feature; material: feces | host: Homo sapiens | place: Tanzania | collected 2013-01 | reverse complement strand
CGTCCGCGTCAAGGCAAAGCCCGAAATCTTGGCAGATTAATTTTCCCGCGTCCTGAGCTTCTTAAAAAACAGGAATCAATAATTTATCCTATTATAATAGAAGAAACTAAAAAAATAATAAAAGAAAACTGCGGAAAAAATATAATACTGAATGCGACGGTTCTTTATAAAACTCCGGAGCTTCTTAAAATGTGCGATAAAATAATTTTTGTAAAGGCAAGATTTTTTGTGCGCCTAAAACGGGCCATAAAACGCGACAAAATGCCGTTGCGTCAGATTTTAAGCCGCTTTTGGACACAGCGAAATCTTTTTTCAAAATACAAAAACACCGGGATTCCAATCGAAACCGTGGACAACAACTAGAAATGTTAATATTAATTTTTGATTAATTTTTTATTGCTTCAAAAAAAACGCTTTCATCGGATTTCCAATTTGCTACAGATGATTGAGCTCGCGCTTCGCTTGTAAAAATTGGGGTTGCTTCGCAACTTTAAATGGTTGAATCGCTCAAAATCTTCGCAAATTGTAAATCCGACTACGCTTTTATTATATTCAATAACAAAACCAAACATTAAAATAAAACTAAAAAAATTCATTAAGTTTTCTTTTCAAAATCCGATAGTAAAGTAAGGGCGGGACAGACCGCAAAGGAATGCGATATGGAACAGAAAAGAACTTTATGGATAGTTGCAGCTGTCGGTGTATTTTTACTTGTAGTTTTAGGCGCAGCGCTTATACTTTACACACCGCAGTCAAAGCAGGCAACAATCGCCAATTCACGTGTAACAAACAGCAGCACAGCATCCAACGGATGGATTTCGCTTGCGCCATCTGCGCCGCTTCAGACTTCAACAAATACTGATGAAAAAGCTGATGAAGAAAGCAGCGTTCTTTCAGACAAAGAGATTCCGAACCCGGCAAAGACAGAATTACGCACGGAAGAAGTAAATATCTATGCAGAAAATGCAAATGTTTATTCAGAAAAAACAGAGTTGAACAAGCTCGGCGAAAACGCAACGGTAAAAGCCGAAACTTCTGAAAAACCAACCACAATTGTCTTGACTGAGCCAGAAAAAACAGCCGAAGCAAAGGCTTCAAAACCTGAGGTTTCTAAGCCACGTTCAAACGTTGCTGTAAAAAATTCTGTATCAGAAAAACAAAAAGCGCCTGCAAAACCTGAACATAAAAATACGGCAAAAGCCGCAAAGACTGAGCAAAACAAAAGCGTATCAGCGAAGCCTTCCGTAAAAGAACCGGAAATCGTTCAGTACTGGGTTCAGGTTTCAGCATTGACAAGCAGAAAATCAGCAGATGAAGCGCGAAACAAGCTTGGCGAAAATCAGATTACTGCCGATGTGTTTACATACACGGACAATAAAAAGCGGCTTTTCTACCGCGTAAGGGTAGGACCTTACACAACAAAAAGCGAAGCTGAATACTGGCGGACAAAGATTTCAAAAATTGATTCGTTCCAGAACAGCTCAAGCTACATAACAAGCACGACTGTTTCAAAATAAATAAAAAAAATTGTAATTTACTTCAAAAATTGCATTTTTTCTGCGTTAAATATGTATGAAAAAATGCAATTTATTTTTAACCGTGATTTTTATGTGCCTTGCGCAGAATTTTTCTGCTGAAACAAAGTATTCCGTACCTTCCGTGTCAGCAAAATATTCACTTTCCGGCGCGACACTAAAAACCGCATGGAAAATTCCGCAGACAGAATTAAACCAAAATCCAGATTTTTTTGTTCCGGCCTGGGGGCTGGCAATTGATTTTTTTAACTTTTTTGACGACAAGGCAAAATCCGTACCGTTTTCTGTTGTCGCCGGAACTGTAACTCCATCAGGCGCAATTTCCAGGCTAAAAAAACCTTCGCTTTCTTCCTCAACCGTTGCAATCCGGAGCAGTTTTTCAGACGCCTCCATGCTTTTTGTTCCGCTTCCGGGAGCGTCAAACTGCGAAAAACCTCTGGCTCTCAGCACTTCCTTAAAAATAAAGACAGATTCGCCTGTAAAAAAAATAAACGTAACTTTATATTCAAACGAAAAAAACGACTTTCTTGAATCCGCATTGATTCAGCTTAAAACCGGAAAAAAATCGCATATTTCATTTTCAACAACGGCAGGACAGTTTGTAAAATCGAACACTACGTCAAAATGGTTCAGCGCAACAAGACTTTTTCCAGAAACACAGTTTTTTGCAACGAATTACCAGGCATCGCTTATAACACCATGGTTCAAAACGCTTGAAACTGTAAATCTTTTTTATGAGCAGAATTTTTTTAGCGGACCGCAGGCAACGTTTTCAAGTGAAAATCAACTGAAATTAAAGCATTTTCTATTAAATTTTGCCTTTTTTTGCATTTCAGACAAAGAGCTCTTTACAGCAAGCTCAACGCGGCAAAAAACACTGGGACAGATAAAAATCAATCCGGCAATAACAGCGTTTCCTCTGAAAAACTTAAAAACTCAATTCGGAGCGCTATGCCTTTTAGAGCAAAAAATTCAATCAGATGAACAAATCAGGCTTGAAAAAAAACTTTCCGGGCAAATAAATTTTTACACAAAAAACACTTTTTCAAAATTAATAATATCAGCAGAAGGAATCGATTCCGCAGAAAAATTTTCCGGCAGTTTCTGCCACAACTTATACAGGCTTGCAAACCCTTCTGAAACAGTCAGTTTTACATTCGCGCCAAAAGACAAGAAGCTAAAATTAAAATTCGGGCAAAAACTTTCTTTTAACAAAAAAAATTGCTCCGGAAGTTTTTTCGCAGGAACAACTTCAGTAATTATAAATGATAAAATTGATTCTTTAAGGACAGAAATAAAAATGTCCTGCCAGACAAAAACAAAAAGACTTTCTGTATCTGCAAGCGCAGGACTTTTTTTTTAATATTTTATAGTGAACCAGCCTGATTCCTTGCGCAGGAATTCTTCGCAAGGAATATTTTATAAGCCTATTCGCGGTTCCATTCGCCTTTAGAACCGTCAGCCTTTGGATAATATGCCCACAAGCCGCGGTTTGTGGAGTTTGTTCCGGCAGAAGTCGCCGTATAAATGTAATCCATTGAGCTATAAATGCTTGTTTCTGTTTCTTTTTTAGAAGGGTCGACAGCAAGCAGAGCCCTTACAATATACGGACTACGCATAACGTTGTCGGCTTTTGTTGTAAATGAACCTGTTTTTGTAGGCTTACCTGTTGACTGGTCTATCTCTATCCTTACCGCGCCGCTTCCATTTGAAGCACTTGAATTATAAGAGCGGTTTGAGCCTGTTCCAAGCAACAGACTGTCGGAAGTAACGGCAATGCTTATAACATTTGAATCAGAAACATTTTCCAAATAACCAGAAGATTCCCCATTTTTAGACAAAAGGTTTGTCGGAGCAGTTACAAATTCCTTGACTTTATCCAGCCTGTATTCTGCCCTAGGATATTTGAACATTTTCTTAAAATCTTCAGATTTTGAATTAAAGTCAGCAACAGAAAAATAATACAGATTATCGTCATTATCACCGAAATAAACGTAAGTAGGTTCAGTTCTAGCAGTGCCAGAAGAATCTGCTGTTCCTTCGTTTGTCTCGGCGTTCAGATAATTCATAAAATGGTATTTTCCGCCAAAATAAACTACAGAAAGCGTGTCCAGGTCAAATTCTGAATAACAATAATCTCCGCTGTCCGAACCTGAAGAATCACTGGAAACTTCAGCCTCAGGATTTATGGTTTCGCCGTCCAGTCTATAGAGTACAGATTTCTCGTTTCTGGCATTTCCAAGGTATGGACTTCCTCCACCGACACGCAAGAACGCAACGCGGTGCTCAGGATTTACAGAATTTGTTCCAAAAAGATGGCAGCTAATCGCCATTCCGTAGTTATCATCATCAATTTTGTCAATTTCATTCTGATATTCATTAATCGCAGCAGAAAGAGGCTCTATTTCATTCCAGGTCATTTTTAACTGATCGTTTTCAAGAACCGGTTCTGTGTAATAAACTTTTAATTTTACAGGAACATTACGGCTGTTGTCAGTGTCGTAGCTTGGCTCAAAACCCAAGGCGTAAACATATTTCTGGTCGGCAATTATCTTTGAAAAATAAAAACCTTTAAATTTAGTGTCTTCAAAAACGTAATGAACAGAACCCGGCAATCCGTTTCCAGAAAGCTCATTCCATTTGCCGTGTTCCGCCTCTTTTGCGTTCTTATATTTAATTACACCGTTTGTCAAAAAAAGATACTGCTCATCGCCATTATTGTATCGGGCAATGTTGTTTATAAAACCAGGCATTTTCTGGGTTGTAAGCTCAATTTCATCGCGGATGTTCTGATAGATTGCATCGTAGCAGCCGGTAAAACCAAAAAGTGAAACCGCAAGAACAAAAACGCCAATAATAATTTTCTTCATCTTCCGCCCCCCCCAATTCTAAAAGTGATAGCGGGCAGAAACACCAGCTTCCATAAAAATTCCATAATCTGAATCCGCATTTTTTGTTGTTGTATACCATTCCGGCAAATAAAGGAATTCCGCATTCAGCCCTACAGACCATCCTTCCGTAATCCTAAAGAACGCCCCGGTTTCCGCTTTTGCCGAAAAGCCCGGAAAATATTTTTTATTAGCACAGGTTTCAAAAGCGAATCCAACGGAAAGCGTCTGCGGAAATTCAAATCTTCCGGCAGAAGGCTGAAACATAACTCCAAAAGTGATAGGAACAAAAGTAAAAACATTGCTTCCGATTGTAGGATTGTAACCGGCCATAAGTTCGCCGCCAAGAGCAAGCCAGCTGTTCATAAATCTGTAGTATCCAAGCTGCGCCGAACCGCCAACTGTAAGCTGGTCGCCGAAATTCAGAGGAAAGTTTCCCATAATTCCAATCTTAAGGAACTGGTCGCCCTTGCCGTTTCTGGAATAATCATCTTTTCGGACAATGTTCTCATCGTCATCATCTTCATCAGTTTTAATATTTTCTTCTGACTGTCCGTCATTCTGTTCAGTCTGTTCATTCGGGGCAGATTCCGGAGCCTCCGTTTCCTGCTCTGCAAAAAGCGGAACGGAAAGCACAAGCAATATGCCAAAAAGGGAAAGAATACGTTTCATTTTTCCTCGCATTTTCTATACAATAATAGGCAAAAAGTATACAATTTTTATAGACTTTTTACAATTAAAACACAAAAACTCACGGAAGGTAACAAATGAGCGCAGAAATTATCGACGGCAAGGAAATCGCCGCGCAGGTCAGAAAAGAAGTTGCAGAAAAAGTTTCGGCATTAAAGGAAAAAGGAATAACTCCTTGTCTTGCTGTAATTCTTGTTGGAGAAAATCCGGCCAGCGTTTCCTATGTAACAGGAAAACAAAAGGCGCTTGCCGAAGTCGGAATGGCAGACAGAAGCATGCATCTTCCGGAATCAACAACAGAAGAGGAGCTTTTAAAGATAATCAGCGGATTGAACAGCGACAAATCCGTCCACGGAATTTTGGTTCAGCTTCCGCTTCCGAAGCATATTAATGAAGAAAAAATTCTTCTGGCAATCAGTCCGGAAAAAGATGTGGACGGATTCCACCCTGTAAACGTAGGAAACCTTGTAATCGGCAAAAAAAGCTTTTTGCCTTGCACTCCGCACGGAATCATTGTTCTTCTGAAAAAAATGAACATTGAAACAAGCGGAAAACACGCAGTTGTAATCGGACGTTCAAATATTGTAGGAAAACCGGTCGCCCTTCTTCTTGCAAGAAAAGAGACAAACTGCACAGTAACAATATGCCACACCGGAACTAAGAATATTGCTGAAATAACAAGACAGGCTGACATAATCATCGCCGCGGCCGGAAAACCGCACACATTGACAAAGGACATGATAAAGCCTGGCGCAGTGGTTATTGATGTCGGCGTAAACAGAATTCCTGACGCATCAAAAAAATCTGGCTTCAGGCTTACCGGCGACTGCGATTTTGAAGATTTAAAGGAAACCGCAAGTTTTATAACTCCAGTCCCAGGCGGAGTTGGTCCGATGACAATAGCGATGCTTATGCAGAATACCCTGGAAGCGGCTGAAAAATAGCAGGCGTTACGGGCGGCGATTGAGCCCGTTGGAAGGGGTAGGAGGCAACGAAGTGCCGACGAGGGGAAATCTTTCCCCCTCTCAAAAAAAATCACGAGCCAGAAATGACTGCACGCAGGCATTTCTGGATAGCGAGGAACGAATGTTCCGAGCGGTGGGAAGACTTTCCCACTTCCACAAATCTACTCCTGATATTCTGTGTAGGCGTACGCGTCGTGGTTGTGGATGCTTTCGGCATTTGTACATTCCACGCTGAACCATTTGAACGGTTTTTCGATTTTAAAATTCCGAAGCCCCAGATAAACCTCGCGGACAACATCTTCAACAAACCGAGGGTTTTCATAGGCGTGCTCAGTAACATATTTTTCATCTTTTCGCTTTAAAAGTGAATAAAGTCCGTTTGAAGCGCAGTTTTCTATCATCTTAACAATGTCTTCTATCCAGAAAAAATCTGAGTAAAGAATTTTTACAACCACAAGCCCGCGCTGATTGTGCGCGCCGTACTCGCTGATTGCCTTTGAGCACGGGCAAACGGTTGTTACAGGAACTTGGATTGAGACAAAAAATTGACGCTCGTTTTCAGAGACCGAACCTTCGTATTTGCATGTATAGCTCATAATCGCAGACTGGCCGCTGACCGGCGCTTTTTTTTCCATAAAAAACGGAAATGTCATTTCGCCGTAAGATTTCTGGGCATTAAGACGAGCGCGAATCTCCTCAAGCATTTCCAGAAAATGGTTCATAGTAAGATTTTCGTGGTGCTTGTGAAAAATCTCAATAAAGCGGCTCATGTGAGTCCCTTTAAAATGGTGCGGAAGGTTCACGAACAAGTCCACAACTGCTGTTGTGCTTTGCGTTCTATTATTTTTATCAAGAACCGTAACCGGATATCTTACGCCTTTCACACCAACTTTCTGCAATGGAACTTCGCGGGTGTCCTCTTCATTCTGTACGTCAATCATATTTATATAGTAGCAAATATGCAGAAAAAAAGGAATTCACGCGGTGAAGAAGAAAATCAATAAGCATTGAAATATAAATCATCCGGGCAGATATCTTGTCCATCAGGCCATTCAATATTGAAGCCATTTGTTTTTACAGACCTAAAATACGAAGCATCTTTCAATTTTCCAAACCAAGAGCCTTTTATATAAGGCTTTACATCAAATTGCTTTTTTTCACCGTTATTAAATTCAAGAAGAAGAACATAATTATTTTCAGGAATAACTTTTATTACCGTCGGTCTTAACATTTTCAATTCCTATTTTAATGGCTCAATTTTAAATGATTGCTCGCCTTCATCAAGCAATTTCCAATTCGCCTGTAAATCTTCTTTATGAATTTCAATCCATGCCTCAACAAGTTTTTTCTTATTTGGCGGAATATCACCTTCCAGCTTATCGCCTTCAAGAGAAAACACGGATTCTTTATCCCCGCAAATAACATGAATATGCGGAACATGATGCTTTCCACCGTGTTCCGCATTGCATTCTAATTATAATTCCATAAAACATTGAAATTACTGGCATCAATCCCTCCTGTAGTTAATAATTATATATCTCTTTTTCTTTTTCTATTTCTTCCATATCCAAAATTGTATAAATTAAATATACGGAAATTCCCCCGTCAATAGTTTTTATTTCTAATGAAATAATTGCTGAATTTGAAAAAATCCATTCCATATATATATTTGCATTACCATTTAATATAAAACATTATAAAAATTATATGCGTAGTTTTATAAAATCTCAATATTTTTAACGCGGCGAAACTTAAAATACAAAATTAAAAAATTTGCCTTTCAGCGGTTTTAATATTATGCTTATATTGATTCTGGTTTGAAAAAAACGCTCTGGAGGAATTTAATATGGATGCAAAGATTGCTGTTTATGATACACGTTCTTACGATAAGAATGCCCTTTTAAAATCTAATGAAAATTTTGGATTTGAATTTGATTTCTTTGATTTTAAGCTTTCGGAAAAAACCGTTTTTTCGGCAAGGGGCTTTGACGCAGTCTGTATTTTTGTAAACGATGTCGCAAACGAACCTGTCATAAAAGCTCTTGCTGATGAAAAAGTAAAACTTATTGTACTCAGATGCGCCGGGTTCAACAATGTAGATTTAAAAGCGGCCGAAAAATATGGCATAAAAGTCCTGCGTGTTCCGGCTTATTCGCCGCACGCGGTTGCCGAGCATGCGCTTTCTCTGCTTCTTTCGCTTACACGGCACATTCCTCAGGCTTATGTGCGTACAAAAACTGCAAATTTCAACCTTGAAGGGCTTACCGGACGCGACCTTTACGGACTTACGGCAGGAATTTACGGAACAGGAAAAATCGGGCGCATCATGGCGGAACTTCTTGCCGGCCTCGGAATGAAAATCATTCTGTGCGATCCGTTCCCGAATAATCAGTGGGCAGACGAAAAGGGATTTAAATACGTTGACACTCCGACAATCTTCAAGGAAAGCGATGTTCTTAGCCTGCACTGCCCTCTTACCGAAGAAACATACCATATCGTAAACCACGATAACCTTAAATCAATGAAAAATGACGCCGTGATAATCAACACAGGCCGAGGAGCGCTGATTGACACAAAAGCGCTGGTTCATTCGCTAAAGCATAAATATATTGGCGGCGCCGCGCTGGACGTTTACGAGGAGGAAAGCGCGTTCTTCTTCAAAGACTGCTCAGGCGAAGTCATAACCGATGATGTTCTTGCCCGGCTTTTAACGTTCCCGAACGTAATAATAACCGGACACCAGGCGTTCCTTACAACAACCGCGCTTTCAAACATTGCCGATGTAACGCTTGGAAACGTAAAGGCGTACATGGAAGGCTCAGAACTGGCAAACGAAGTGAAGATGTGATGAAAGATTAAGTTTTGATTCAATTTGTGGATTCAGCAAAAACTCAACACTCAATTCCACATATACCATAATTCAGATTTTTTCTATATAATTCTATAACCTATGAAGTATTATTTTGAAACTTATGGATGCCAGATGAATCTTGCGGAATCTGCGGCTGTTGAGCAGCTTCTTATTGCGCGTGGCTGGCAAAAATCTGAGGACGCAGAAACCGCGGACATGGCAATAATCAACACTTGTTCAGTCCGTGCCAGCGCCGAAAACAGAATTTTCGGGCGGCTGGGATATTTTACCGGGCTAAAGGCTGTACGGAATAAAAACGAATTCGCAAAATATAAATCTTTTGAAAAGGCAGCAAAACTTGTAGAAGAACATCCTGTTCCTATCACGGTTGTTGTAATGGGCTGCATGGCGGAACGGCTTTTAGGCTCTCTTCAAAAAGACTGGCCGGTAATCGACTATGTTGTTGGAACTTACGCAAAACATCATTTTGGCGACATAATAACAGCAGTTGAAGAAAAAAAGGAACGAATCCAGATTGACGACACGGAAAAATACAAATTCGCCTCCGTTTCCTACGAGCAGGGAGCAAAATCAACTTTTGTTCCGATTATGCACGGCTGCAACAATTTCTGCACGTACTGCATAGTTCCTTATGTCCGCGGAAGGGAAATAAGCCGCCCGGTTGAAGAAATACTTCACGAGCTTGATGTTCTTACAAAATACAAAGTTCTGGACATTACGCTTCTGGGGCAAAATGTGAACAGCTATAAATCAACCTACATGGGAAACGAAATAAATTTTTCAGCCTTGCTTCAGCTTATCGTTGACCATCTGAAAAAAATAAATTCAACAATCGGCTGGGTGCGATTCCTTTCAAGCAATCCAAAAGATTTTTCGGACGAGCTGATTGACGTTATTGCAAAAAATGACCTTATATGCCATCACATCGCGCTTCCGGTTCAGCACGGCTCTTCTTCTGTCTTAAAAAAGATGAACCGGCAGTACACGCGCGAACAGTACCTGGAGCTTGTAAAAAAAATAAAATCAAAAATCCCGGATGTCTCGCTTACAACAGACATTATGATGGGTTTCCCGACAGAAACAGAAGAAGATGTTGAATTAACTCTCGACCTTATGAATCAGGTCCGATTCGAAACAGCATGCATGTATTACTACAATCCGCGCGAAGGAACGCCTGCCGCAAAATGGGAGCAGATTCCAGAAAATATACGCAAAGAGCGGCTTCAACGCGTAATTGACCTTCAGATGATTCACACAGATGAACAGATGAAAAAACGCGTGGGCCAAACCGCAAAAGTTCTTGTAGAAGGAATAAGCCGCGACAACAAAAACGAGCTCCTAGGAAAAACCGCCCAGGACGAAAAAGTAAGCTTCCCGGCAGACAAAACTTTGATAGGAACATTTATATATGTTAAAATACTTGCGCTAAATGGCCACACATTCAAGGGAGAAATAGTAAAGCGTTAGACAGATTACATGCGAGTTTACGAACGTAAACTCATAAGCAACAAATATAAAGATGGAGAAAATATGATAGCAAAACTGATTTCAATTATCGCGGGAATTGTTTTTATCGCATTTTTCGCGGGTTTCAATCTTGACAACAAATGCAACGTAAGCCTTGTTTTTTACACTTTTAAGAATGTTCCGGTTTTTTTCACAATCTTAGTTTCATTTGCAATCGGAATGATTTGCTCTCTGCCGTTTGCGCTTATCCACAGAAACACAAAGACAAAAAAAGCGAAAGAACCAAAAGAAAAAAAATCCGCAGCAAAAAACAATTCTAAAAACAACTCTGCGGAAGAACACAGCGAACCAGAAGCAGAACAAAAAGCGGAGCCAGAAAATTCCGCAGACCGCACAGGACAAAACTGATGAAAAAAGTTCTTTTACAGCTTGTCATTCTTGCATTATGCGCAACCGCATTTTCCGAAGAACTTTCCGCAAAAAAAATCGCGGATAACGCAGTAAAAAAAGACTCTCCACAGGAAGCCATTCAGTATGTCGCGGCAGAAACTGAAAAAATAACAGTTCCCGCGGAAAAACGCGCGGCCTACGCTTTTTTAGGCTCACTGCAGGAAGCGACAGCAGACTTCAACGCGGCTCAAAAATCTTATGCAAAAGCGGCAGGAATCGCAGCCGGAAACACAGAAGGAATGCCGAAAAAATCCAGCGAACGGCTTGTCCTTGACGCAACCAGATGCGCCTTAAGCGGCGGAAACTGGGAAACCGCAGAAAATTACCTTAACTCAGCCGTGCGGAATTCAAAAAGCGCTGAAATTCAGGCGACAATAAAACTGTACGAACAATGGGCAATCCTATGCAAGGCGCAAGACGCCGCAGATTTAAAAGAACCCTGCGAAATGCTTAAAACCTATGCGAACCTTGAATCAATGAAATCCGTAAAACCATCAGTCCTGCTTACATTGTGGTACATAACCGCAGAATCTTCATACGCAGACTTATTGAACAAAGAATTTCCCTCTTCAATGGAAACCGGAATCGTAAACGGAAAAATTCAGATTTATCCGGCTCCGTTCTGGTATTTTCTGCCTAGAAATACAGGGGCGGTTCCAAAAATTTCCTATGAAGAAACAGCCTCCGGAACAAAATCCCCGAATACAACGGAAGCAAAAACTTCAAACGAACATAAGGCCGCTCCAAATTCCACAGAAAAAAAATCCGATTCCACAGAATCAAAGCCAAGACATCAGCAGCTCGGACTTTTCCGCGACAAGGAAAATGCCCAGAATTTCGCAGACAAAATAAACTCAAAAGGATTCAAAGCGTACATCCAGAAAGAAACAAAAGCCAGCGGAACAACCTATTATCTTGTGATTGTAGACGAAAACGCGGAAGGCACAATGGGAATCAGGCTTAAAAACGCCGGATTTGAATGTTATCCTGTTTTCTAATCCGCCCACACACAAATCTTTCCATCTAAATAAAAAAACTCCCGCAAAAAAACTAATCTTGCGGGAGCTTTCTGTTTAAGACCTTTACAAACTATTTCATATTGATAAGCGACTTGTCATAATCCGCCGGCGGAACAAATCCCATAAGATTCATCAATGTAGCAGGCCAGCTGGAAATTCCAAGACCGTCGTTCAATTTTTCATTATCATATTCACCCTTGTATTCAGGGTCGTAGATAATTCCAGGAACAGGATTCAAAGAATGGCTTGTCTTTGGCTTAGGCTCGCCGTTTTTGTCCATTTTTACAGAACCGTCTTTTGCGTGCTCGTACATGTCGTCGCTGTTTCCGTGGTCAGCGGTAAGGCACAGAATTCCTCCGGCCTCGTCAATAGCAGCCTTAAGACGGCCAAGCTGTAAATCCATTCCTTCCATAGAACAGCATACAGCATTGAATACGCCAGTATGGCCGACCATATCACCGTTAGGATAATTCAGGCGGATGTGGTCATATTTTCCAGACTTGATTGCCTCAATAACTTTATCAGTAATTTCAGCGCATTTCATCCACGGACGCTGCTCAAAAGGAACAACATCGGAAGGAATCTCAACGTAATCCTCAAGTTTTTCGTCAAATTTACCCTGACGGTTTCCATTAAAGAAGTAAGTTACGTGGCCATATTTCTGAGTTTCAGAAATCGCCATAAGATGAACGCCAGTCTTTGTAAGATATTCGCCCATTGTGCGGTCAATGCTCGGCGGATTCACAAGATACTGATGCGGAATGTGCGCATCGCCATCGTATTCCATCATACCGGCATACTCGCACGCAGGAACGCGCTTTCTGTCAAAATGATTAAATTCGCTTCCAGCCTCAAAAGCGTTTGTAATCTCAAGAGCGCGGTCGCCGCGGAAGTTATACAGAATAACAGAATCACCGTCCTCAACAGTTCCAACCGGCTTTCCATTTTCCGCAATTACAAATTCGTGCATATCCTGGTCCAAAAGCCCAGCCTGCTCAGAACGGTAAGTTTCAATCGCCTTTGTAGCGCTTTCAAACTGCCGGCCTTCGCCAAGAACATGGGCATACCAGCCGCGCTGAACCATCGGCCAGTCAGCGTTGTAACGGTCCATTGTAATAAACATACGTCCGCCGCCAGAAGCGATTCTATAGTCAGAATCCTTGAACGAAGCAAGATATTCCTCCAGCGGAGTAACAAAGGTCAGCGCGGAAGTAGGGTCAACATCGCGGCCGTCAAGCAGCGCATGAACGCGGATTTTTTTAATTCCTTCCTTATTAGCCTCTGCAACCATAGCCTTAAGGTGGTCGATATGACCATGAACATTTCCGTTAGAAACAAGACCGATAAAATGAAGCGTAGAATCCTTGTCCTTTACATTTTTAATCAGTTTTTTCCAGGTATCGCCCTGATACATCAGACCAGACTTAATAGACTCGCCGACAAGCTTAGCGCCCTGGGCAAAAACACGGCCGCAGCCAATCGCATTGTGTCCGACCTCGCTGTTTCCCATATCATCATCGCTCGGAAGCCCTACCGCAGTTCCGTGAGCCTTAAGTTTTGTGTGCGGACAGTTAGCCGTAAACCAGTCCAAATACTTCATTTTAGAAGCCTTTACAGCATCGCCTTCAACATATTTTCCGTATCCAACACCGTCCATAATAACCAGAACAACCGGTCCTCTTCGGCCCTTCCAATTTGGATTTTTCTGCAAAGCATGCATTGTATCTGCCATTTATTCCTCCCATAAAAAGTCAATGAGTAAATATCAATTTTCGATTTGACTTTTTATGCCCATTCGCAATGAAATGAGAATGGGCAGTTGATAAGAAAGTTTGCAACGCAAACTTTTGAATAAAAACTTTGACGCTATCTTAGGCAAAGTTTTTATTACACTCTCCTTAAGTCTATATGGGCGTTTCCCTCACTCGCGTCATTTCATTCCGCTCGTTCAGGCCGGGTGTTCCGCCATTCCGCTACGCTCAGCCCCTCGCTGCCGCTCGGTGGCCGCCTGCGGCGTGGCTCCATACCCTAACGCATTTTTTTCACTACAATTTTATCAATTTTGCACTCTTTACACAATTCTGTTTATAGACATAAATTTAGCATCTGGCTTCTGGTTCGGTAAAAAGTAAAAAATCATGTCTTTTTTGAATAAGAAAATTGAAAAAGCGGAAGGAAAAAGGCAAGTTTGGCGTCATTGAAGTACTTTTTGCCGAATGGCATAAAAGAATTATTGAGGATTTTACGAAGTAAAACCGCAAATAATTCTTCCCAAAAAATACTTCACCATAGCCAATACTTGCCTTTTGACTGGAAGCTTTTTCAATTTCTTTCACAATTTATAAAAAAATTCAGATTTTAGATTATTCTATCTCAAGTTTTTTGCCGTTCAGCGTCGCGCTTAAAAGGATTCCTTTTTCATACACAAGTTTAAGCGAAAAAAACGGAGCGCGCAGCTCAAGGAGCTTTAGAAAAATCTCGTCGCCTTTCCAGTGCGGCAAAGCGTTCATCCTGGATTTCTCAATCCATTCAAGCTCGCCCTCGTCGCATTCCTTCAGAGCGCCGGAAAAATTATTGCTCCAGAAAATGTGCATATATTCTGTGAAATTTTCATCGCTTACAAAAGTAACTATTCCGCGGTACTCTATTTCGTTCAGCGTAAGACCAGTTTCTTCTTTTGTTTCCCGCAAAATACATTCTTCCGGGCTTTCCGCCTCTTCAAATTTTCCGCCGATTCCAATCCATTTATCGTGATTGTAGTCGTTCTGCTTTTTTGTGCGGTGGAGCATAAGATATTTTGAATCTTTTTCAATGTAAACCAGAGTTGTATTCTGCATTGATTTGTTCATAAATCAGCCCAAAACCATCTTGTCGTTCACTTCACCGTTCACGCTGAATTTCTGAAGCAAATCCTCAACTGTAAGATTTTTCTTTTCCTCGCCTTTTACATCGTAAACAACTTTTCCGTCCATCATCATAATAAGGCGGTTTCCGTAACGAATCGCATCTTTCATATTGTGCGTCACCATAAAAGCCGTAAGCTTGTCGCGGGCAATAAATTCCTCAGTAAGCTCAAGAACCTTTTTCGCGGTTTTAGGGTCAAGAGCCGCGGTGTGCTCATCCAAAAGCAGCAGCTTAGGTTTCTGCAATGTCGACATCAAAAGCGTCAAAGCCTGGCGCTGTCCGCCGGAAAGAAGCCCGACCTTTGCATTCATCCGGTTTTCAAGCCCCAAATCCAAAAGCGCAAGTTTTTCCTTGTAAACTTTTTTTTCCGCAGGCTGAACATACCAGCTCAAGCCGCGTCTTTTTCCGCGGCGCATCGCCATCGCAAGGTTTTCTTCTATAGACATATTTGCCGCGGTTCCCATCATCGGGTCCTGAAACACGCGCCCAAGATATTTCGCACGCTCATATTCAGGACGGCCGGTCAAATCAACGCCATCCAGCACAATTGAACCGGTATCAGTGTAATGAACACCGGCTATAATATTCAGCAAGGTTGATTTTCCGGCTCCGTTGCCACCGATAACGGTAATAAAATCGCCGTCATCAATTTCAAGGTCCACACCGCGAATCGCTTTCTTTTCTGTTATTGTTCCAGGATTAAAAGTCTTTGTTATATTAAAAAGTTTCAGCATTGCAGACCTCTATTATTTTTCACCATGCTTTTTTATCTGAACATGGCGAGTGTTTTCCTCTTCATTCAAATTCATTCCTGGCAGGCTCCGGCGGCGGCGGTCAATTTTTGCCTTTGCAACCGGAACACTTAGCGCCACCGCAACTATAAGGGCGGTCAAAAGCTTCAAGTCTGTTGATTTTAATCCAAGCTGAAGGACTACCGCAATTACAATTCTGTAAATAACCGAACCAAAAACCGCGCTTAAAAGCGTCCACCAGAAGCCGAATCTTGCGCCAAAAATAACTTCACCAATAATAATGCTTGCAAGACCGATTACAATTGTTCCTGTTCCCATTCCAACGTCCGCGTAGCCCTGGCTCTGCGCAACAAGCGCGCCGCTCATTGCGACCATTCCGTTGGAAATCATAAGTCCAAGCATTTTTGTATTATCTGTGTTTACACCCATCGCGCGGACCATGTGCTCATTGCTTCCTGTCGCGCGCACGGCGCTTCCAATCTCTGTGCCGAAAAACCAGTACATAAGGGCAATAATAATTCCTACAACAACCAGCCCTATTATCAATGAAACAGAAGTTGTTGTAAGTCTTCCGCCGGAAAAATCCTTCAGCATGCTCATCATTGTGGAATTTCCCAAAAGAGGCGTGTTGGCTTTTCCCATAATGCGGATATTAATGGAATAAAGCGCAATCTGAGTCAAAATACTTGCAAGCAGAATATTTATCTTTAACTTGGTGTTCATAAAACCGGTCGCAAGACCGCACAGCATTCCAACTATAAAAACAAACAGCAAAGTAAGAACAGGATTCATTCCTTTTACAATAAGAATTGCTGTAACAGCTCCGCCAGCGGCGAAACTTCCGTCAACGGTCATGTCAGCCACGTTCAAAATTCTAAAAGTAAGATAAACTCCAAGTGTCATAAGTCCCCAGAGAATTCCCTGGGCAACAGCACCCTCCATCGCAAATAAAACGGCCATCATGCGCTCCAAAAAAAAGATTGAATACTAATTTGTCTTAATTTCGAGTTTTTCTTTGCAAATTATGAAAGAACGCTCTCGGCAGATTTCCAATTTGCTCAGATGGATT
>OBCM01000062.1_pt1 | contig 18121 bp, 16 predicted proteins | sample 1495921 | NCBI WGS metagenome assembly OBCM01 (sample SAMN03418274, study PRJEB22391) | human gut metagenome | biome: human-gut; feature: organic feature; material: feces | host: Homo sapiens | place: Tanzania | collected 2013-01 | reverse complement strand
GCGCCAATGGCTTTGATAGTCTTTGAGAAATTCCCGCTCTTGAACACTGCCTACGAAGCCGCCGACCGTGGTGGTAACGCAGCATGTGTGGTGAATGCCGCCAACGAGATTGCCGTGGCTGCTTTCCTTAACAATCAAATAAAATTTACAGACATCTATAAAATCATTGAGCAGACACTCGCTTGGGCTCCATTCGTGGAAACCCCTGCATACGACGACTATGTGAATAGCAATGCCGAAGCGCGTGCCTATGCTTCATCATTAATCAAGTAAGAGAACTACAAGAAATGAGCACATTTTGGTTAAAAGCATTTGAACTGATACTTTCGCTGAGTTTGCTGGTGTTTATCCACGAATTTGGCCACTATATGTGGGCAAGAATCTTCGGCGTGAAAGTAGAAAAATTCTACCTTTTCTTTAATCCATGGGTCACACTGATGGCTTGGCTTCCTAAAACGAAGAAAGTAAGCGTGCTTCGCACCAGCAAAGGCGCAGTTTATGAGTCGAAGAGCGTTGAGACTGAAAAAGAGTCCTCCAGCAAGAAAGCCACTTGGCGCGACACCGAGTATGGTTTGGGCTGGTTGCCACTGGGCGGTTATTGCGCCATCGCTGGTATGATCGACGAGACTCAAGGCGCCGACAAACTTTCGAGTGAGCCACAACCATGGGAATTTAGAACACAAGCCACTTGGAAACGACTCCTGATTATGGTGGGTGGCGTGCTCAACAATTTCCTCCTTGCCATCTTCATCTATGCCGGAATGGTGTGGTATTGGGGTGAGCAATATCTTCCATTCACAAGCGCAACCGAAGGCATCACTTATAGCGAAACCGCCCACAAGGCAGGTTTTCAAGACAACGATATTCCTCTGATGGCTGATGGCAACGCTGTGCGCTATTTCGACAGCGACCAGTTGAAAATTGCTATGGCTAAAGAGGTGAAAGTGCTTCGTGGCAAGAAAGATACCGTTACGATTTCAATCCCCGACCAGTTTGTGCTGCAAGTGAATAGCGACCTTGAAAACGGCAAGCCATTCATGTCGTGCAATGTGCCTACCATTGTGAAGGCTACAATGCCCGGCACTGGCGCAGAGAAAGCAGGTTTCCAAGAGGGTGACAAGCTGGTGGCTGTGAACGGTGTGGCTACTCCATCGTTCACACAATTCACCGAACAACTCAAGAAAAATAGCGGCAAGACCATTCCCGTGCAACTTATTCGTGGTGGAAAAACCGTCACCACTCAAGCAGAGGTTGACGGCGATGGCAAACTTGGTTTCGAGGTGCTTGCCGACGTGTCAAAACTCTTCAAAACCGAGCAACACAGCTATTCATTCTTCCAGTCGGTGCCTCGTGGCATCGAGATGGGATGCTCTCAACTGGTAAGTTATGTGAAAGCGTTTAAGACGGTGTTCTCGAAAGAGGGTGCAAAGAATTTGGGCGGTTTTGGTTCTATCGGCCACATCTTCCCAGAGGAATGGGACTGGTACAGTTTCTGGAGCATTACCGCATTCCTTTCTGTGATTCTTGCCTTTATGAACATTCTTCCTATTCCAGCCCTCGACGGCGGACATGTGCTGTTCTTGCTCTACGAGATGATAACTCGCCGCAAGCCAAGCGAGAAATTTATGGAATGGGCGCAAACCGCAGGCATGGTGTTCTTGATAGCGCTCTTGCTGTTTGCCAATGCTAACGATATTTACCGATTCTTTATTAAATAACAGATGGTTTACAAACGCGTGATATTAAAGCGAGGTAAAGAGGAATCGCTCAAGCGATTTCACCCCTGGGTTTTCTCTGGGGCAATTGCTCGCATGGACAACATAGAAGAAGGTGACTTGGTGACTGTTTACGACCACGAGGGCAACCTCATCGGCAACGGACACTATCAGATTGGCAGCATTGCCGTTCGTATTCTCACTTTCGACGACACAGAAATCGACTCCGCATTTTTTGTGAAGCGACTCACCGAGGCTTTCAAGATGCGTCAGGCTCTCGGATTGAGCCGTCCCGACAACAATGCGTTCCGCCTGGTGCATGGCGAAGGCGATTTCTTGCCGGGTTTGGTGGTTGACATTTACGGCTCTACGGCTGTGATGCAAGCCCACTCTCCAGGTATGCACTTCGCGCGCAATCTGATTGCCGACGCTCTCACCCAGTTGCCCAATGGCGTGGTGAAGAATGTGTATTACAAGAGCGAAACCACATTGCCCTATAAGGCACAGCTCGATCCTCAAAACGAATACATAGTAGGGGAGTACGATACCGATGTGGCTATGGAGAATGGTTTGAAATTTCATGTCGATTGGCTCCGCGGTCAAAAGACTGGCTTCTTCGTTGACCAACGCGAAAACCGATCGCTTCTTGAGCATTACGCCACAGGCCGAAAAGTGCTCAACATGTTCTGCTACACTGGTGGATTCTCGTTCTACGCCCTGCGTGGCGGTGCCGAGCTTGTTCACTCAGTGGATAGTTCCGCAAAGGCGATTTCACTCACCGATGCAAATGTGGAGTTGAATTTCCCGAATTGCGAACGCCACAAGTCGTTTGCCGTCGACGCTTTCAAATACCTCGACGAAATGGGAAGCGACTACGACCTTATCGTGCTCGACCCTCCTGCATTCGCAAAGCATAAAAGCGCATTGCGCAATGCTTTGATTGGTTATCGCAAACTCAACGCAAAGGCGTTTGAGAAAATCAAACCAGGTGGCATATTGTTCACATTCTCTTGCTCACAGGCTGTGAACAAGGAGCAATTCCGACTGGCAGTGTTCAGCGCGGCGGCAATGTCGCGTCGCAAGGTGCGCATCTTGCATCAACTCACCCAGCCTGCCGACCACCCAATCAACATCTACCACCCCGAAGGCGAATACCTGAAGGGGTTGGTGCTTTATGTGGAATAATTAATTTTTTAATGCAATAGATTATGAAGAAAACCTTTATCGCCGCCGCACTGGTGGCACTGGCATCAACAGCAACTATGGCACAAGGAAATAAGTTCGACTACAACGTCGATAGTTTTGCCGACATTCAGGTACTGCGTTATCAAGTGCCTGGATTTGCCGACCTTTCTTTAAATCAAAAGAAACTAGTTTACTACCTCACCGAAGCAGCTTTGCAAGGTCGCGACATTCTCACAGACCAGAACTGCAAATACAATCTTCAGGTGCGTCAAACCCTTGAAGCGCTCTACACAAGTTACAAGGGCGACAAGAACAACGCCGATTTCAAGGCTTTGGAAAAATACTTGAAGCAAGTGTGGTTTGCAAACGGCATTCACCATCACTATTCTAAGGATAAGTTCACCCCAGAATTTACCGAAGAATTTTTCAACGCAAGTGTGAAGGCTTTGCCTCAATCAAAATTGCCATTGGCTAAGGGACAATCTGTCGCCTCTTTCCTCAAAGTGATGGATCGAGTGATTTTCGACAAGGCGTTTATGGCTAAGAGTGTGAACCTCGCTGCCGGCCAAGACCTCATCACCACATCAGCCAACAACCTTTACGAAGGCGTAACGCAAAAGGAAGTGGAAGACTATTACAAGGCTATCAAAGACCCTAACGACAAGACCCCTATTTCTTACGGACTTAACGCTAAGGTGGTGAAAGAGAACGGTAAAGTAGTAGAGAAAGTTTACAAAGTGGGCGGTCTTTACTCTGAAGCCATCACCAAGATTGTTGACAATTTGAAGGAAGCCATGAATTATGCCGAAAACGAAGCTCAAAAGGCATATATTCAAAAGTTGATTGATTTCTATGTCACAGGCTCATTGCGCACATTTGATGAATATTCTATCTTGTGGGCACAAGAAACCAAGAGCGATGTGGACTTCATTAACGGTTTTATTGAAAATTATGGCGACCCTCTGTCGATGACTGGCGCATGGGAATCTATAGTGAACTTCCGCAACAAGGAGGCATCACAGCGCACCACGCTTATCAGCAACAATGCACAGTATTTTGAAAACGCATCGCCTGTTGACAACCGTTTCAAGAAGAAAAACGTGAAAGGCGTGAGCGCAAAGGTGATTACCGCAGCCATTTTGGCTGGCGATAGTTATCCTGCCACACCAATCGGTATCAACTTGCCTAACAGCAACTGGATTCGTGCACAATACGGCTCTAAGTCGGTGACTATCGAAAACATCACCGATGCTTACGACGAGGTGGCTAATGGCACTGGCTTCAACGAAGAGTTTGCTTACAGCAATGTGGAAGTGGAATTGATGAAGAAATATCTCACACTCGCCGACAAGCTCCACACCGACCTTCACGAATGTTTAGGTCACGCTTCTGGTCAAATGCTCCCAGGCGTTGACGAAGGTTCGTTGAAAAACTACCGCTCAACCCTCGAAGAGGCACGCGCCGACTTGTTCGCCCTCTATCACATGGCAGATCCAAAACTGCTTGAATTGGGCATTTTCAAGGATGCAGACACCTACAAGGCTGAATACTATAAGTATATTATGAACGGTCTGCTCACCCAACTCACCCGAATCGAGCCTGGCAAGGACATCGAGGAAGCACACATGCGCAACCGCAAACTCATCAGCGAATGGTGCTATCAAGAAGGCAAGGCCGACAACGTGATTGAATATGTGAAGCGCGACGGAAAAACTTTCGTTCGCATCAACGATTACGAAAAGCTCCACAAACTCTTCGGCAAATTGCTCGCTGAAATTCAGCGCATCAAGAGTGAAGGCGACTTTGAAGCAGGTCGCGACTTGGTTGAAACCTACGGTGTGAAGGTTGACCCAGCAATCCACAAGGAAATCTTGGCACGCTACGAAAAACTCAATATAGCACCATACAAGGGCTTTGTCAATCCAGTTTACACACTGGTGAAGGACAACAACGGCAACATCACCGATGTAAAAATCTCATACGAAGAAGGCTACATCCAACAAATGCTCCGCTACAGCCGCGACTATTCACCCCTCACCAAGTAACCCCCATCACTCCATAAATTAAAACAGAGAGAGCCTCCCCAAAAGGCTCTCTCTTGCTTTTTACATTCTACCTTTTTACCATAGATTGCTCCACACACATTTAATTATATTTGCATGAAGGTTTTTATCTTTATGAATAGAGACATTAGTGTTTCAGGTGTTTCAGGTGTTTCAGGTGTTTCAGGTGCTTCAGGTGCTTCAGGTGCTTCGGACGACTCGTGGCTATCTGAATATATTAATTGTGGTGGGGATTTTGGGGGTGGTGTGAAATTTTTTGAAAAAATATTTGTGGAAATTTTTGTATTTCACATTTAATTGTTAATTTTGGGGCGTAATGTTAAAAATTTAGACGAAAACACCGTGTTTTTCGGCAAAGTAGCAGTTTTTTAATGTTGCAGTATAAGTGTTAAAGTGTTAATTCCAGCAAGATGAAGAAATCCACAATTTGGCTTCTGACGATAGTGATGGCTTCCACCATTATGGGACTTTTGTTCGTTCAAATCATGTATATGGAAGACATGGTGAGAATGCGAAATGAGCAATTTTCCGAAACGGTGAAAAGAAGTCTGTACGCCGTGTCCGACGCTCTGGAACAAGACGAAACACGATATTATCTCGACCAAGACTTAAACGAGGCAGAGCGTTATCAATTTGAACTTGGCGACCGCCTGCCGTCGGAAATCACAGGGACGATTTCAGACAACACAAACAACCTGGGCAAAAAGACAGCCCCCAAACCAGAAATCGGAAGTGGCAACTTCAAACTCTCGGAGCAATACAAGCACCAGCAAGCCATTCTGAAAGGGCAGTACCTGTACCAGAAGGGGTTGCTCAACGAAGTGATTCTCTCCATTCTCAACCAAGCAAGCGACCGCCCCATTGTGGAGCGTGCCGATTCGGCAAGGGTGAATATCTACTTGAAGAGGGAATTGGAGGGCAACGGTCTGGAAGTGCCATACGAATTTGCGGTGGAAAGCCCACAGCAAGGCATAGTGTATCACACAGCCGGCTATGAACCTGATGGCGATAAGCGCAGCGTATTTTCTGCAGTGCTGTTCCCGAAAGACCCCGAATCGAAGCGCAATGTGCTGAAGGTGTTTTTCCCTACGCAGTCGAGTTACATCTATGCATCTATCAAGTTTATGATTCCGTCGTTTGTGTTCACGTTCATTCTGATGTTCATTTTCATCTACACCATTGTGGTGATTTTCCGTCAGAAGAAACTGAGCGAAATCAAAAACGACTTCATCAACAACATGACGCACGAGTTTAAGACACCTATCTCCACCATATCACTGGCAGGGCAGATGCTCAACGACGAAACCGTGCTGAAAAGTCCAACGATGATGAAGCATGTGTCGCAAGTGATTACCGACGAAACGAAGCGTCTGCGATTCCAAGTGGAAAAAGTGCTGCAAATGTCGCTTTTCGACCGAGGCACTGCCACCATTCGCCTGAAAGATGTTGATGCCCATGCCATCATCGACAATGTGGTGAGCACCTACCGCATCAAGGCTGAAAAATTCGGTGGCCACATCACCGCCGACTTCTCTGCCGAAGACTCGATAGTGAATGTGGATGAAATGCACTTTACCAATGTGATTTTCAACCTTCTCGACAACGCTATCAAATATCGCCGCGAGGATGTGGCACCAGAGTTGTCGATTTCCACATGCAATATTGGCGACGAAAAACTCGAAATCCGCATCAGCGACAACGGCATAGGCATGAAGAAAGAGGATTTGAAAAAGATATTTGAAAAATTTTATCGCGTTCATACCGGAAACCGACACGATGTGAAGGGATTCGGACTCGGCTTGGCTTATGTGAGCAAAATGATTGAACTGTTTAAGGGCACAATCAAAGCCGAAAGCGAACTAAATAAAGGTACGACATTTATAATTACATTACCACTTTTTAAATAAATTAGATTATGGAAGAAAAATTGAGAATTCTGCTTTGCGAAGATGACGAGAATCTTGGCATGCTCACAAGAGAGTATTTGCAGGCAAAAGGCTACAATGTAGATTTGTATGCAGATGGTGAAAGTGGCTATAAGGCATTTTTGAAAGGCAAATACGACATTTGCGTGTTCGACATCATGATGCCAAAGAAAGATGGTTTTCAATTGGCACAGGAAGTGCGCACCGTTAACAGCGAGGTGCCTATCATTTTCCTTACTGCCAAAACTTTGAAAGAAGATATCCTCGAAGGCTTCAAGATCGGAGCCGACGACTATATCACCAAGCCTTTCAGCATGGAAGAATTGGTGATGCGTATTGAAGCTATTTTGCGTCGTGTGAAGGGCAAAAAGGGCAAAGAAATCACTATGTATAAGATTGGTAAGTTCACTTTCGACACCCAGAAGCAAGTGCTTATCGCCGACGACAAGCCCGAAAAACTCACCACCAAGGAGAGCGAACTCCTCAGCCTGCTTTGCGCACACGTGAATGAGATTTTGGAACGCAACTTCGCATTGAAGACCATCTGGATTGACGACAACTACTTCAACGCTCGTTCAATGGACGTGTACATCACCAAACTGCGTAAGCACTTGAAAGATGATCCTTCTATCGAAATCATCAACATTCACGGCAAGGGCTACAAGCTGATTGCTCCTGAAGCTGAAGCGAAGTAAATAATATCACCCTATATAAAATCGTGGCGTTCGTTCGGAAGGTCACGATTTTTTTATTACCTTTGCACCAACTAACAGCACCCAGTGCTGTCGGGATTTTTTGAATACTGTTGACGTTTATATTATATTATGAATTATTTGTTTCGCATTTACCAGTGGCTTATCGCCGCACCTATTATATTAGTTGCCACAATTCTTACCGCTTTGTTCACCATGGTGGCAAGTTTGTTCAACAGGGCTTGGGCAGGATATTACTGCACCATTTTATGGGGCAGATGCTTCTGTTGGCTGTTTTTCATCGATGTGAAAGTGGAAGGACGCGAAAACATTGACAAGAACAAATCCTACGTGTTTGTGGCAAACCACCAAGGCGCATACGATATTTTCGCTCTGTCGGGCTATCTGGGGCATAACTTCTGCTGGATGATGCGACGCGCGCTCATCAACATCCCTTTTGTGGGCACAGCTTGCCAAATGTCGGGACAGATTCTCGTGGACACCCACAATGCGAAAGCTTTGAAGAAAACGATGGACGATGCGAAGAAGCGTCTGAACAAAGGCGTATCGCTTTGCGTGTTCCCCGAAGGCCGCCGTACCGACACCGGAAAAATGGGGCCATTCAAGAAGGGGGCGTTCAAACTCGCTGTGGATTTCAGCCTCCCAGTAGTGCCCATCACCATCGATGGCAGTTATGATGTGATGCCTCGTTCCACATTCAATATCCGTCCGGGCAAAATCCGCATCATGATTCACAAACCCATTTTCCCAGCCGAAGACGGCCACGACTTGAAGTCACTGTCGCTCGACAGTTTTAAGGTAATTCACGACTCTCTGCCCGAAAAGTACAAATAAGACACGCGAAATGGCGAGAAATCGCGCAAAGCGAAATAAAAAATAGGATATATCGCTTGCCATTTCCAAAAAATGTATTACCTTTGCAACGCAAATGAAAATTGTCCTGTGGTGTAACGGTAGCACACCGGATTCTGGTTCCGTTTGTGAGGGTTCGAATCCTTCCAGGACAACAAAGTGAGAGTGGTCATCTCGCATGAGATAATCACTTTCATTTTATGAATATAACAATTTAAACTTAATTTATTATTATTTTTTATGGCAACTAAAATCAGATTACAACGCCACGGTCACAAAGACTATGCGTTCTATCCAATTGTCGTAGCCGATAGCAGGGCACCACGAGATGGTAGATTTATTGAAAGGATTGGTTCTTATAACCCTAATACTAATCCTGCTACAATAAGTTTAAATTTCGAAAGAGCGCTTCACTGGGTGAATTGCGGTGCAATTCCTACCGACACAGTTCGTAACATTCTTTCTCGCGAAGGCGTAATGCTCATGAAGCATCTCCAAGGCGGTGTTAAGAAGGGTGCGTTCGATGAAACTGAAGCAAAAAAGCGTTTCGATGCTTGGAAGGCTGAAAAGGATGCTAAGATTGAAGCTGCAAAGGCTAACTTGGCAAACGCAAAAAGCGCTGACCAAAAGAAGCGTCTTGAAGAAGAAGCTAAGAAGAACGAAGCTAAGGCTGAAGCTGTGGCTAAGAAGAAAGCTGAAATCGCAGCAGCTAAGGCTGAAGCTGAAGCAGCTGCCGCTGCTGAGGCTGCCGCTACAGAAGCTCCAGCCGAAGAAACTGCCGAAGCACCTGCTGAAGCATAATCTTCAACTTCTGCAATCGCATAAAAAAGCGTTGGGCAATAGCCTGACGCTTTTTTTACAATCAAAAATATTAATATTCTTTGCCATTTTCAGTTGCAATGTAATTTTTTTTGTGTAATTTTATGTTTGAAATTAAATCTGATTTCTTATGATACGTAAAACTATACCATTAATTTTAGGTTGTATGCTTTTACTCGCCACCGTAGCAAGTTGCGGAAAGGGCGATGGGGCATCATCTGGCAGCGATTCAATAACCTTCAGCGCAAAAAAAGACGCTGACACATCTTCATTCAAGCGCAGCAATGGCGAAATTTGCAAAGTGAGTGTGAACACCGAACTCTCTATTCCCGACACATATAAAGGAAAGGCGATTGACGATAAGTTCGTGAAACTTTTTGTCATCACCGCACTTGAAGGCGCTGATTCCCTTGACGTGGACACTGCTGTCAAGCAACTGGTGGCAAACCGACTGGCGGAAAACGTGTCGAGCGAAACCGAGAGCAACGAAGAAGACGACGCACTTGCCACATCAAATATACAAATCGACGTGAAAGTTTACCCGGTGTTTAATCGCAACGGCATCCTCTCTATGTGCTTTGAGGAAACCGTGAAGAAAGACGCAGTGGCATCGGTAGTGCACAGTTATTTCAACTACGACATGGAGAAATGCGCCGTGGTGGACATGGGCGAATTTGTGGATGGAGCATCAAGCGACCTGGCTCAACTGCTGCAAAACAAACTGATGGAGCAAAACAAGGTGGAAACCGAGGAAGAACTGAACAGCATCGGTTATTTCGATATTTACAACCTCTCCGCCACATCAAACTTCTACTTCAACGACAAAGGAATCGTGTGGAGCTACAAGCCACAAGAGCTGACGGTCGATGCCAATTCCGAGCCCACCATCTTAATTCCATTTGCCGAGTTGGCACCCTATGTGAAAGAAAATTCTATTATCAACACCCTTATGTAAGAGGCTGATTCTAAACTGAATTAATGAACACAATTTTAAAATACTTCCCACAACTGTCGGAAAAGCAACAACAGCAATTCCAACTGCTTGAAGAGTTATACCCCGAATGGAACAGTAAAATCAATGTGATTTCACGCAAAGACATTGAAAACCTTGAGGTGAACCACCTGCTCCACTCGTTGGGCATCGTGAAATTCGTAAACTTTCAACCCGGCACTAAAGTGCTCGACTTGGGCACAGGAGGCGGTTTCCCAGCCATTCCGTTGGCTGTTTTCTATCCCGAAGTGCAATTCCACCTTGTCGATAGAATCGGAAAGAAGTTGAAAGTGGCTCAAGACGTGGCAGAAAAGGCTGGATTGACAAATGTCACAATCCAGCATGGCGACGTGAAGGAGGTGAAAGGCAAATTCGATTTTGTGGTCAGTAGGGCAGTGATGGACTTGGCAGACATTGTGCCGCTGGTTCGCCGATTGATTTCTTCCGACAACTTCAATGCCATTCCAAACGGCTTGATTTGCCTCAAAGGCGGCGATTTGAAGGACGAGGTTAAGAAGTTCAAAGACGAAGTGCTCATCGATGAACTGAAAAGCTATTTCAAAGAGCCTTTCTTCGACACAAAAAAAGTGGTTTATTTACCTTTATAATCATTCCTACGAAATGAAAACAAGCATTGTCACCACCCGACTTTTCGGTGAAAACATATACATTATTTGGGACGAAACCACACTTGAGGCTGCAATCATCGACCCCGGTATGATGGACGAGAACGAGCGTCAAGAGGTGGAAGATGTGGTTAAGCAAGAGAATCTAAGCGTGAAATACGTGCTCCTAACACACTCGCACATCGACCACGCTTGCTCCGCGCGATGGACTGCCGAAAAATTTGGCACACAAGTGTATGGCTCGAAAAATGATGATTTGCTGGCTCAATCGCTCACAGGTCAAGCCACAATGTTTCATTTGCGAATTTCGCCACAGCCGCTCACCATCGACCACGACCTCAAGCAAGGTGACGAACTTACCCTTGGCAATGACAAGATTCAAGTGCTTGCCACTCCCGGCCACACCGAAGGAGGCTTGACTTACTATATACCACAAGAGGGCGTTGCCTTTGTGGGCGACACCATTTTCCAGCACAGCGTGGGCCGCACAGATCTGCCCGGTGGCAATATGCACACGCTGACCGAGAGCATCAAATCACGGCTATTCGTGCTACCCGGTGAAACCATCTTGGCACCCGGACACGGACCAACCACAACCGTGGAAGATGAGCGACTCGGCAATCCGTTCGTATAACCGATTTGGGATAAACGGCAGTTCACAGCCTGCCGCTCACTTCAATTTTTGGCAGGACTGATTGTCGCCACCACATATTCCGAATTTGTGCCAATGCGGAACTTTCCGCCCCAAATTCCAATGCCCGAACTGATATAGTATTGGGTGTTGCCTCTTTGGTGTGCGCCATGGTCTTTCTCATACATTGCTCCAGTAATCAAACTCACCGGGAACACTTGCCCCTGATGGGTGTGTCCGCTAAACTGAAAATCCACCTTTTCACGCTCGGCTTGCTCAAGGTGGAATGGTTGGTGGTCGAGCAGCAGGGTGAACTTTGATTTGTCCACCGATTGCATCAGCGAGTGCAGCGTGGCTCTATGTCCATTCATTCGGTCGTCACGCCCCACAATATTGATTCCTTCCACCTCCACGGCAGAGTCTTTCAATAGGTGTATTCCTGCCAAATCATAGAACTTTTTCACCTCGTCTATATTGCTGAAATATTCATGATTACCATAGCAAGCATAAACAGGAGCTTTAAGTCGGTGGAACTCTTCCTCAAACCTCTGTTTTCTGATAGGGTAGAGGCTGATGTCCACAATATCACCTGCTATCAGTATCAAATCAGGATTCTCGGCATTAATCATATCCACCCATTTCGCAAACTCCTGTTTTCCGATATGGTAGCCCAAATGCACATCGCTGAGCAGCACCAATTTCAGGGGCTTGGGCAGCGATTTTGATGTGGTAAAATTCAGTTCCACCCGCCTCTTCGCATTATAATTAACGTAGCCGTAAACCATCAGAGCAAACACCGCACCAAACACCACCATTGAAGCCTTCGCCGAATGGTGGTTGAATCCCTTCGGAATCAAGTGCGTAGCCACACCTATATCCATCACTGCAAAAGCCAAGACCAAGTAAAGCAGCACCACCAGCCACGATGTGCCCACATCGTATAGCACCGTGTCAAGCAGCAGATTCGACACACCCTGGAATTGTCGCACAAAGCGCAGAATCAGTGCCACAAGCGCCAACAGCATCAACAGCACCACCACCCACTTGCCCCAAACCGGGAATGGAAGAATCTTAAAAGTGCGCCACGAAATATATGCTTGCCCTAAAAGAATCAGAATAACGGCTATTTTCATAACTCAATTTTTTTATTCAAATTAACTGCAAAAAAATAGAAGGCACAAATTGCGAATTGCATATTAGCAATATTTAACGAGGGCAGAGGCTCGAATGTTAACAACTAATGGCTCTATTTTTTGAATAGGTTGTATTTAATGAGTAATTTTGAAAGATAAATTATTTTAATCATTATATGAATCCATTTGTTCATTTACACGTCCACAGTGATTTCTCTGTTCTTGACGGAAAGTCGAAGATACCGGCGCTCGTCGACCTGGCTATTGCCGACGGCATGAAAGGTATGGCACTCACCGACCACGGTGTGATGTACGGTGTCAAAGAATTTTCAGACTATTGCGCGAAAGTCAATAAATCTCGCAAAAAAGAAGGTCTTGAGCCTTTCAAACCCATTCTTGGTTGCGAAATGTATGTGGCTCACGGCAAAAAAGAAGACAAGACCAAGGGCAACTATCACTTGGTGGTGCTAGCAAAGAATTACAACGGTTACAAAAACCTCATCAAACTTGTGAGTAGGGCATGGGTAGATGGTTTCTACTACCGCGCCCGCACCGACCGTGAGGATTTGGCGAAATACCATGAAGACCTTATCGTTTGCTCGGCATGTATTGGCGGCGAAATTCCTAAGAAGATTTTGGCTGGTGATATTGCTGGAGCAGAAGAGGCGTGCCGATGGTACCACGAAGTGTTTGGCGACGACTTCTACCTTGAACTCCAACGCCACGAGGTGAAAGACCCACGCGCGATTGCTAACCGCGAGACCTTCCAACTTCAAGAAGAAGTGAACAAGGTGCTCATTCCTATGGCAAAGCGAGAGGGAGTGAAACTCATTTGCACCAACGATGTTCACTTCGAGAAAAGAGACTACGCCGAAGCGCACGACATATTGCTCTGCATCGGTACAGGTGCCGACTACGAAGACCCTAACCGTATGCGATACACCAAAGAGGAGTATCTCAAATCGCAAGCGGAAATGAACGAGGTGTTTCACGATGTGCCAGAAGCGCTGTCGAACACCCTTGAAATATTAGACAAAGTAGAGGTCTATAGCATTGAGCACGGACCAATCATGCCTAACTTCCCGATTCCTGCCGACTTTGGCACCGAAGACGACATCAGGAAAAAGTACTCCGAGGAAGACCTGCTGAAGGAGTTTTCTTCCGACGAGAAAGGCAACAACACACTGCCTCGCGAGGAAGGCATGAAAAAGATTGAATCGCTTGGTGGATTCGACAAGGTTTATCGCATCAAATTCGAGGCTGAATATCTTAAAAAGTTGGCTTACGATGGCGCGAAACGCCTTTATGGCGACCCTATTCCCGAACACGTGCTGGAGCAGGTTGATTTCGAACTCCATGTGATGAAAACCATGGGTTTCCCTGGCTACTTCCTTATCGTGTCGGACTTCATCGACGCAGCCCGCAAAGAATTGGGCGTGATTGTAGGTCCTGGCCGTGGTTCTGCGGCAGGTTCTACCGTGGCATATTGCTTGGGCATCACCCGAATCGACCCTTTGAAGTACGACTTGCTGTTTGAGCGTTTCTTGAACCCCGACCGTGTTAACCTCCCTGATATTGATACCGACTTCGATGACGATGGTCGCAAATGGGTGCTGAAGTGGGTGATGGACAAATACGGGCATGAGAATTGCGCCCACATCATCACTTACGGTGCAATGGCGACCAAGAACTCTATCAAAGACGTGGCTCGCGTGAAGAAATTGCCTTTGGAAAAAGCCAATGCGCTTTGTAAGGCTATTCCCGACCGTCTTCCCGATGGAGCGAAAATGAATCTTGGCAACGCCATCAAATACACCCCTGAACTGTTAGACGCAGAGCAGTCGAGCGACCCTGTGGAGCGCGACACCATCAAATACGCCCGCCAACTCGAGGGCACAACTCGCAACACAGGTATTCACGCATGTGGCTTTATCATCTGTGCGAACCCCATTAGCGACTGGGTGCCAGTTTCCACTGCTGCCGACCCCGATTTCCCAGAAGAGCGCACCATGCTCACCCAATACGACGGCCATGTGATTGAATCTACAGGTTTGATTAAGATGGACTTCTTGGGATTGAAAACGCTGTCGGAGTTGAAGGAGGCTGTAAAGAATGTGAAGCTATCAAGAGGCATTGATATTGACATCGACACCATTCCTATCGACGACGAACTCACATATCAGCTCTACCAAAGAGGACAAACCGTGGGCACATTCCAGTTTGAATCGGCTGGTATGCAGAAATACTTGCGCGAACTTCACCCAACCGTGTTTGAAGACTTGATTGCCATGAACGCGCTGTATCGTCCAGGTCCAATGGACTACATTCCCGACTTCATCAAGCGTAAACATAATCCTTCGCTCATCACCTATGATATTCCTATCATGGAGAAATATCTGAAGGACACCTACGGCATTACTGTGTATCAAGAACAGGTGATGCTCCTGTCGCGTCTGTTGGCAAACTTCACCCGTGGCGAGAGTGATGCTTTGCGTAAGGCGATGGGTAAGAAGAAAAAAGACATCGTTGACCAAATGAAGCCAAAGTTCATCGAGCAAGGTAAAGCCAATGGTCACGACCCCGATATTTTGGAGAAGATTTGGTCCGACTGGGAAAAGTTTGCTTCCTATGCGTTCAACAAATCTCATGCCACTTGCTATTCATGGGTAGCTTACCAAACTGGCTACATGAAGGCGCATTATCCTGCCGAATTTATGGCAGCGATTATGACTCGACGCAAAAACGACATCAAGGAAATCACCAAATTGATGGACGAATGTAAGTCGATGGGCATCGCCACACTTGGACCCGACATCAACGAAAGTTTCGCCAACTTCGGTGCAAACAAGAAAGGGGAGATTCGTTTCGGTCTTGCCGCCATCAAGGGTGTGCCTACCGCAGCCGTTGAAGCCGTTATTAAAGAGCGCACCGACAACGGTCCGTTCACATCCATTTTCGATTTGCTTGAGCGTATCGACCTGTCGTCGTTCAACCGCAAGGCACTTGAATGTTTCGCCCTTGCAGGTGCGTTAGACTGTTTCCCGAACGTGAGCCGTGAAGCATATTTCCACGAAAACGACAATGGACAACGATTCTCCGATGTGCTGATTCGCTATGCGCAAAATTACCGCCAGGCGAAATTCGATGCGGAACAATCGCTGTTCCGCGACTCTGATGAAATTGAAATTGCCAAGCCCGAAATTCCAAACCCCGAAAAGTGGAGCGACCTCTTCCGTCTGAATCAAGAGAAAGAGTTGGTGGGCATCTACCTTTCTGCTCATCCATTAGACCAATTCTATCTTGAACTCACCTACGGCTGCAACACCAAACTTGCGGACATGGAGAAGAAGGCAAGCGAACTCGACCAAGAGGTGACCTTCGGCGGACTGATTACTTCATACGAGGAAAAAGAGGCGCGTTCGGGAAATAAATACGGCAAAATCGTGATTGAGGACTACACCGGAAAATACGATTTGATGCTCTTTGGCAACAACTATATAGAATACAACAAATTCGGCATCAAGGGTCTCGCCATTATGGTGAAGGGCGTGTTCCGAAAAGGGCGCTTCAACGATCGTATCAGTTTCAATATAGCGAGCATCACTCCACTCGACGAAGTGAAAGGCAAACTGCTATCCAACCTCACTATTCAAGTGCCAGAAGATAGGTTTGCCGACCTCTCGCCACTGAAAGAAACGATGACAGAATCAACGGAAAACCGTTGCAGCCTCAACTTCCGCATCTTTACCAACGACAGGAAGCACTATGTGGACATGCGCTCACAATATAAGATTCCTATCAACAAGCAGGTGCTGAAAAAACTTGAAAGTATGGAAATGGAATTTAGCATCAATTAAAAAAACGACAAACAAACAACATAAAAAAAACAAACAAATATGGCTTATACATTTAACGACGAAAACGCTAAACAAGCGATAGAATCAGGGCAACCTGTAGTGATTGACTTTTGGGCAGAATGGTGTGGACCTTGCAAGCACATCGCTCCCATTGTAGATGAGTTGGCAACTGAATATGAGGGAAAAGTTCTCATCGGCAAATACGATGTTGATGAAGGCGAAGACCTTCCTGTAGATTTCTCAATCCGCAGCATTCCTACAATCCTCTTTTTCAAAGACGGTGAATTGAAAAACCGCCACGTGGGTTCTTCCACCAAAGAAGCACTCGCACAAAAGATTGAGGAATTGATTAACGGCTAATTTCAGGCAATTTTGCTGAACATTTCGACAAATTTTTCCAAAAAATTAGTACAAAAGTAAAAAAAATTGTAAATTCGTAAGTTGAATTTTTATAACGACCTTCAAAATACTAAAAATGATGAAAGAGAAACTTAGAACGGCTTTCACAGAGCGTTTTTCGAGCAACCCAATCTTCTATGCGTCAGCTGGTCGCATCAATTTGATTGGTGAGCACACTGATTATAATGGCGGCTTCGTTTTTCCTGGAGCAATCGACAAATATATCATGACAGCGATTAATATCAATGGCACCGACAAAGTGCGATTGTATTCCGTTGACATGAACCAATACACAGAATTTGGCTTGAGGGAAGAGGACAAACCTGCCGAGCAATGGGCTTGCTATGTGTTTGGCGTGTGCCGTGAAGTGATAAAACGCGGTTTCGAGGTGAAAGGCTTCGACGCAGTGTTTGCTGGCAATGTGCCTCTCGGAGCAGGTTTATCGTCATCAGCAGCGCTCGAATCTTGCTTCGCTTATGCGCTCAACGACTTGTTTAACGACAACAAGATTAGTATTTTTGAACTTGCACTAATTGGTCAATCCACCGAGCACAACTATTGCGGTGTGAACTGCGGCATCATGGACCAATTCGCTTCCGTGTTCGGCAAAAAAGACTGCTTGATGCGTCTCGACTGCCGATCACTTGAATTTAAGTATTTTCCATTCAAGCCTGTGGGTTACAAATTGGTGCTCGTAAATTCACAAGTGAAGCACGAACTCGTGGATTCGCCCTACAACAAGCGCCGCGAATCTTGCGAACGCGTGGCGAAAACCCTCGGTGTGGAAACCCTTCGCGATGCCGACATGTCGATGCTCGAAGCTGCAAAGAATCAAATCAGCGACGAGGATTACAAGCGTGCCATGTATGTGATTGGCGAAAAGCAACGTGTGCTCGACGTGTGCGAAGCCCTTGAGAAAGGCGACTACGAAACCGTAGGACAGCGCATGTACGAAACCCACCACGGTCTTTCTAAAGACTATGAAGTGAGCTGCGAAGAACTCGACTTCCTTAACGACGTGGCTAAGGAATGTGGCGTGACTGGTTCACGCATCATGGGTGGTGGCTTCGGCGGTTGCACCATCAACCTCGTGAAAGAGGAACTTTACGACACATTCGTGCAAACTGCAAAAACAAAATTCAACGAAAAGTATGGCATTGAGCCTATCATCATCGACGAGCGTCGTAGATAGAGTAGTCCATAATAGTTTCC
>OBCM01000058.1_pt1 | contig 18893 bp, 18 predicted proteins | sample 1495921 | NCBI WGS metagenome assembly OBCM01 (sample SAMN03418274, study PRJEB22391) | human gut metagenome | biome: human-gut; feature: organic feature; material: feces | host: Homo sapiens | place: Tanzania | collected 2013-01 | reverse complement strand
AACGCGTACGGCACCAAGTTGTTCAAGTTGGATAGGTGTGGCAGCCTTGTTTGCCACAAGGTTGCGGTAGCGTTCAATATCTTTTGAAAGTTTGGCAAGGCGCACCTCAATCTCGTCAATCGATGCTGAATACACCGAAGCCGAGGTTTGGGTGGTTTGCTCAGTGGCGCTGATCACATTTGCGCCCGCTCTTGCATCTTTCAGCGCCGCCTCAGCCTCCATCAGGCGAATGCGGTATTCGCGGTCGTCGAGAATGAGCAGCGTGTCGCCCTTATGCACTTCCTGGTGCTCCTTAAAGCACACCTTTGCGATATATCCCGATGCACGCAGATTCACGGGAGTGATGTATTGCTCAATTTGAGCGTCGTTGCAAGTTTCGCTGGCAGTGTATTCTTTAAACACGTCCACCAGTCTCCACAAACCGTAGGCAATGATACCGATGCACACCAGGCTCACCACCAGGCGGCGGCCACGCAGAGGCTTAATATCCTTCTTTGTCACTTCGCCATTGCTGGTCTTGGCTTCTGGAGCTTCGTTTTCGCTCACATTTTCTTGGCAAGTTTCTGTTGCGGTCACCTTTTCTTCAGGTGTTTCTTTTGCACTTGTCTTTTCCTTATTTTCCATATCTTAAGTCTGTTTTTTTTCTAAAATCTATCTTATTTCTAATGTCTAAATTCTTACTTCAACTGCTCCAGTTGACCAGTGAGTTTCAGCAGCGAGAGGTTTGCCAACTTATAGCGATAGTAGGCGTTCAGGTAATTGTTCATCGCCTCGCTGATGCGCATTTCGTCTTGAAGAACCACGGTCATTGAGGTCACGCCCTCCTTATATTGATAGGCTGTCACATTGTAAACGTCCTGCGCCAGCGTGTAGTTGTCGTACTGCTTTTTGTAGTTGCGTTGGCAGTTGTTCACCTCGCTCACGGCGTTCATATAGTTGGCTTGCAGTTTCTTGTAAGCGTCTTCATAGCCGAGGCGTGCGCTTTCTTCCTCTGCCTTGGCTTTTTTGATTTTCGAGCGTTTACCGAATCCGTCGAAGATGGGCACTCTCACCTGTATGCCGATGCCGTTGGAGCCATACCAGTGGTTTGAATCGCCAGAGCGGAACCAGTTTTCAAACTTATCGGTGTAGGCTGAATACATCAAATTGCCTGTCAGGCTCACTGTTGGCAAATAAGCGTCTTTCGCAAGTTTGGTCTGCTTTTGCGCAAGCACCTTCTTTTGGTCGAGCAGTTGGAGTTCATACAAGCCCGTGCTGAGTCCGCAAGCGTTCACCTCGTCAATCTGCCCAGGGTTGATGTCGGTCACCTTGATTTCCTTTTCGGCAGGATAGTCGATGATGAATTTGAGCATGGTGTATTGCTGCTGGAGCATGGAAAGGGCGTTGTCGCGCTGCACAGTGAGGTCTTCAATATTGAAGTTCACACGCTTCACGTCCACCTCAAGGCTCATTTGATTGTCGTAAAAGGCTTGGGTGATATTGCGGAGCTCTTCCAGTCGCTTGATATTGTCGTTCACCAGTCTAATCTGCTCCAAAGTGTTTTGCGCCATATAGTAGGTTTGGGCAGTCTGCATGATGATGTCCTCGCGAGCCTTCTCGTAGGAGAGTTGGTTGAGGCGGTCGGCAATCTTCGACACCTCCACTGCCGTACGCGCCATTTGGTTGTAGATGGGCATTTGGAGCTGCAAGCCGATAGCGGCATTATACTGGAGGGTTTTGGTCACATTGTATGCCTTACCGTATGCCCTGCCATCGGTCACCGATACTGGTGGCGCAAAATTGTCGTTGATTTGTGCCACAGCGTTCACCTGTGGCAACAGTTTGGCTTGATTCTCGCTAATGGAGATTTTTCCTTTCACTATCTCGTTACGGCTTCGCTGGAGCGACAAATTGTTGTCAACAGCCATCTCCAAACACTGGCTCAATGTGAGCGTCTCCTGTGCATTCACCGTGGTGAAAGCGCCGAGAGCGAGACAAAAATACAAAGCAAATTTCATTTCCTTTTTGATAATATGTAATACCTAATTTATAATTACGCAACATTTTTTATTTTAATACAAAAACGTGAGCACCTGCATATCCTCACTTTCACAAGCGGCATCGCGCGAGAGTGGCTCAAAAAAAAGTGCCGTGTATGAATCTTCGATTTCTCTAAGTGTTGCGCAGCTAAAAGAGCGAAAAATCATAACGACCTCGCAAAAGTACATAAAAACAAATGAACAAAACCCGTAAACCGAGTATTCAACCAAAAGCAAGCATTTTTGGACAAATTATTAACCTAACTATTAATGTTTTTCCATTTTTTTGCTTATTTTTGCACTAAATACCCATCGAATAGAAAAGCAAAAATCATATTTATTAACTTTAACTAATCAAGCCTATGCGTATCTGTAGAAAATGTGGTGCACAAGTTGCCGACGGAGTGATGGCATGTCCACAATGTGGCGCACCAATGATCGAACCTCCCAAAACTCCACAACAAGATGTAGAGCAAAACAAAGTGATGGCGGTGCTCGCCTATTTTGGCATTCTGGTTTTGATTCCGATTTTAGCAGCAAAAGAATCGAAATTTGCCCGCTTCCACGCCAACCAAGGTCTCATTCTCCTGATTACAGGTGTGGCTTACTCCATTTTTGTACAAGTGGTCATCAAAATCGTGGCATTCATCTCCTACGCGCTTGCCGGCATAGTTGATTCATAGTGGGCATTGCATTAGGTTTGGCATGGCTTCTCCTGCTGGTTTTAGCCATCATCGGTATCATCAACGCCGTCAAGGGCGAGTTCAAGCAGCTCCCCCTCATCGGCCAATTCCAAATCCTGAAATAATCCAAACAAAATCGTAACGCCCAAATCTAAAGGAGTGGAAGATAAGCCCAACCAGCGCCTATCTTCCACTCCGCCATTTATCCACCACCCAGCATTATTATCCTCACACATTATTAGATTTTGATTTTTGATTTTGATTTTTTGGGGAGTGTTGGATTTTATTTTTTTGATTGTTTTGAGCAAAATGAATCTCTTTTGTTATCTTTGCATTAATTATTATGAAATTCAGTATTAACATATAAAAAAGAAGATTTATGAATTTTGTAAAACCATTGATTATGGCTTCTATGATGGCTGTAACCGCTACTGGCGCACACGCCACAGCGAAGTTTACGCCTGAGTTGCTCAACTCACTCGGTCGCGTGAGCGATGCGCAAGTGTCGCCCGACGGCAAGAAAGTGCTTTATGGTGTTAGCACTCCTAACATTGAGAACAACAACAGCAACCGCGAGTTGTGGGTGATGGACATCAACGGCAAAAACGCTGTGCAAATCACCAACTCCGAGAAAAGCGAAACCAACGCTGTGTGGTTTGAGGGCGGCAAGAAGATTGCTTTCGCCTACCCTAACGAAAAAGGCGTGAACCAGATGTGGGTGATGAACGCCGACGGCACCGACCGCCGTTGCGTGTCGAACATGGAAAAGGACATTGAGGGCTTCGTTCTCAGTCCCGATGAAAAGAAGGTGATTATCGTTTCAACTGTGAAGTATGGCGAAACCACCCAAGACCGCTATCCCGACCTGAAGAAAACCGATGGCCGCATCATCGACGATTTGATGTATCGCCACTGGAACGAATGGACCGCCGAAATTCCTCATCCTTTCGTGGGCGAATTTAACGGCAGCGAGGTGACCGCATTAAAAGACGTGCTCGAAGGCACTCAGTTTGAATCGCCAATGCGTCCATGGGGCGGTGTTGAGCAATTGGCATGGCTCCCCGACAGCAAGAGCCTGATTTATGTGTGCCGCAAGAAAACCGGCAAGGAATACGCCATTTCCACCAACAGCGACCTCTATCAATACGACATCGCAACTGGCGATACCAAGAATCTGACCGAGGGCATGATGGGTTACGACAACAATCCTGCCGTGTCGAAGAGTGGTAAAATCGCTTGGCTCTCAATGGAGCACGATGGCTACGAGGCCGACAAAAACCGTATCTTCATGCTCGACGGCGACAAGAAAGTGGACCTCACCGCCGACTGGGATTACAGCGTGGACTTCATCACTTGGTCGCCCGACGAAAAGTATATCTATTTCATCTGCCCTTACCAAGGCACCATGCCTATTTTCCGCATGAATGTGGCTAACCGCAAAGTGGAACAAGTGGCTGGCGGACAGTACGACTACGACGGTCTGCAATTTGCTGGCAAAGACTTGCTCATCACATGCCGCCACTCTTTCCTTGAGCCTTGCGGCACACATAAATCAGGCTCTTGCTGTCGGCACTCTTTCCTTGAGCCTAACGAGGTGTACAGTTTCAAGGTGGGCAAAGAGCCTGTGAAGCTCTCAAGCGTGACCGACCCAATCATGAACACGCTCGGCGATGTGAAGTGCGAGAAGGTGATGATTCCTACCACCGACGGCAAGATGATGACCACTTGGGTGCTCCTGCCTCCAAACTTCGACCCTAACAAGAAATACCCATCACTCCTGTTCTGCGAGGGTGGACCTCAATCTCCTGTAAGCCAATTCTGGAGTTATCGTTGGAACCTCCGCATCATGGCTGAAAACGGCTATGTGGTGTTCGCTCCTAACCGTCGCGGTCTGCCTGGCTTCGGCACCGAATGGAATGCGCAAATCTCTGGCGACTACTCTGGTCAGTGTATGAAGGACTACTTGAGCGCAGCCGACTTTATGAAGGAAAAACCTTACATTGACGGCGACCACATGGGTGCTGTGGGTGCAAGTTTTGGTGGATATTCAGTTTACTGGCTTGCAGGCAACCACCAGAAGCGTTTCGCTTGCTTCCTCTCACACGCTGGTATCTTCGACCTTCGCGCTCAATACTGCACCCAAGTGGTCATCACGCTGGTATCTTCGACCTTCGCGCTCAATACTGCGAAACCGAAGAATTGTGGTTCGTGAACTGGGACCTCGGTGGTGCACCTTGGGATAAGAACAACGAAGTGGCTATGCGCAGCTACCGTGAAGCCGACCCTAAGAACTACGTTCAGAACTGGGACACCCCAATCCTCGTGGTGACTGGCGAAAACGACTTCCGTATCTCTTACAGCCAAACTATGCAAGCCTTCAACGCAGCAAGAATGCGTGGCATTCCTGCTCGCATGGTGCTCTTCCCAAGCGAATGTCACTGGGTGACTAAGCCACAAAACAGCATTCTCTGGCAGCGCGAATACTTCCGCTGGCTTGACCAATGGCTTAAAAAATAATTTTTTTCAAAGAAATTAGAAATTAGAATTTAGAAGCCAATTTCTCCGAGTACTCCGAGTGCTCCGAGTGCTCTAAAAAACAATTTCTATCCCATATCCCACAAGAGGGCCGCAAAACCAAGCGGCTCTCTTTTTTGTTTCCGCTCACAAATGTGCAAAAAAAATGGTTTTAATTCCTATGCTGGAGAGGTCGAGGATTTGGTGGCGTGGGGGAAAATATGTAACTTTACAGGTGACTAATTATTAACCCTATTTTATCACTAAACCAACCAATTAAGAAAATATGAAAAAGGCAATTATCGTGATGGCTATGCTGCTCGTGGTGGGGCAAGCATGGGCTTGGAAACCAAAATTTGTGGGTCACCGTGGATGCAATAAGGGTGTGATGAACACCGCTGAAGCATTTCGCAACGGCGCCGACTTCTACCACTACGACGGCTTGGAATGTGACGTGCGCGTGACCAGCGACCGTCAGTATGTAATCAGCCACGACGAAACCACCAATGCGGTGGGCGGAAATCTCACCGTGGCAAGCGCAACCCTCGCTCAACTGAAAGCCGAAAACTACACCCAAACTCGCAGTGGAGTGACCTACTCAGGTAAAATCTGCACCGTGTCAGAATATCTCGACATTTGCGCCGAAAAGAATGTTTTCCCTGTGATTGAACTGAAGTGGACCACAGGCATCAACAACAACGACATGAGCAATTTCCCCGGTTTGGCACAACTGATAAAGGACAAGGGTATGACCGACAAGGTGGTGATTCTCACCAGTATGAAATCGTCGCTCGAATATGTGAAAACCCACTATCCTGAATTTAAGTGCCAATTCCTCTGCACCACTGGTTGGAAAGGCGCACAAGAGTGGTGCAAGAAGTGGAATCTGAATCCAAGCATTCAGGTGGGCAGTTTCGACATCTACGCAGTGAAGAGCTATGTGGAAATGGGTATGGAAGTGGCGGCATGGACGGTCAACAGCCTCGCCACCTACAAGAGCGTGGGCGCAATGGGCGTGACGATGATGACTTGCGACTACCTGATGCCAAGCGAAATGCCCGAATTAGCCGACATCAACTGGGACGATGTGGAGCCTGTGCTTGAGCCGCTTGAAGTGAAGTGCGACACCGCCTACATCTTCAGCCGTGCGCTCAACAATCTCCCCGAAAACTTCCCTTCTGGGCTCGATGCCGATAAATCGCCCTACAAGAGCGCACAACAGGCGTGCGTGATTGACGGTGTGTTCTACACCAACAATTACACCACCAGCACGCTGGTTGCTTTCAACGAAAGCGGCATGGTGGACCACGGCTATGCCACAGGCACAAATTCGCACGGCATCTGCACCGACGATGCAGGCAACCTTATCCAGCGTGCTGATGGATTGACCAAAACGCCCAACACACTCGTGCTTTACAAAAAAGGCAGCAAAACGCCTGTGAATGTGACTTTTGAACTGCGCAACAATGGTCAAACCAACTTTATCAGCGCAAGTGGCGATGTGTTTTCTGCTGAAGGTGGCTACATCTATTTCTTCCCTAATGGGCAAAAGGTGGTCGACATCGTGAAAATTACCGACGGCAAATTTGAGGAAGTCACCTCATCTGGCACGCTGAGCATTGCAGGCTCTACCGCAGGTGTGGTTTACCCTATCAAAAACGACCCTCAACACTTTATCTATCAAGTGCGCGGCAATGGCTACTACCTTTACAACAAGGAGGATAAAGCCGACTATGTGACAGGCAAATCCAGCACCACAGCCCCCAATCGCAACAGCAGTCTCGGTGGGTGCCTATTCGAACTTGCAGGACACAAACTCTTTGCCCACGCAAGCGGCTCGAACTACAACGGTGGTTTCACCATCAAAGATATGAGCGCCAACAAGGCTTCAATCCTCACGCTTCCAGTGCTTCAATCCTCACGCTTCCAGTGCTTGGCACAGGCGGCTACTCCGCCAACCCATCGGTGGGCGCATGGCTGAAAGCCGAGCCTATCGACGAAAACCACGTTTGGCTCTACGAATACTGCCAAGGCAACGGTTACGCAAAATACCAAATATATGTGGGTGAGCCATACGCGCCACAGCCAAGTGGCGTGACCGACATCGCCACCAGCAAGACTGTGAAAAGCGTTCGCTACTACAACCTTGCCGGCATGGAGAGTGCCACCCCATTCAGCGGTGTGAACATCGCCATAACCACCTATACCGACGGCACCACCACCTCAAGCAAAGTAATCAAATAACAAAAAACGACAACACCATAGTGTAGGGACATGCCTTTGGCATGTTTCCAATGCGTTGATACATTGCCGATTGCATCGAAACATGCCAAAGGTTTGCACAAGCAAATGAAAATCACTAATTTTGTAGTTAATTATCAAAACTCTAAAAAAGTGAGCAACAACCCATTCATAAGTTTCAAAGAAAATCACCCAGTGCTGACCAATTTCGTGCTGGTGATGGTCACTCTGGTAGCGTGCCTCTACGCTTGCTACATTTCATTAGACATCTTCACCGACCACGGCAACCAAACCAAGGTGCCCGATGTGAGGTGGAAACTCATCGACCAAGCCATCGATATTCTTGAAGACGCTGGTTTGAACTACACCATCGACTCCATCTACAACGAGGACTACGCTCCTGGCGTGGTCACCGACCAAAGTCCAAATGCTGGTTCGTCGGTGAAGTTCGCACGCCCTATATTGCTGACAATGAACTGCCTCTATCCTCCACAAGTGGAAATTCCGCTCACTTTTTTAGAGTTTTGATAATTAACACAAGTGGAAATTCCTAAGGATATTACCGATATGGCAGGCACCGATGGTGTGACCACGCTCAAAACACTCGGTTTCCGACATGTGACCACCGACACCGTGCCAAGCGAAATGCAGGGCTTGATTATTGAGGTGAGAGTGAATGGACGCTCCGTGGAAGGTGGCACTAAAGCCGCCCTCAACTCCAAGATTGTGGTTTCGATTGGCGATGGCTCTGTTGATGCCATTGAATTCGACCCTCTGGGCTCACAGCGCGACTCCCTCATCAAGCAGAAGATTAAGAGTGGAGAATTCCAAATCATCACCGACTCGCTCGGCAACACACGTCTTGTTCCACGCTCTAAACGATAATATGGCAGAAGAATTTACCGATATAGAAGATTTTGACATCAGTTGCCATTCCGAAATCCAGCAAGATTTCAGCGACCCCGATTTCAGCGAAAATGGCACAGACTACTGGGAACACTACCGCTTCGAGGTAGAAAAAGGGCAAGTGCTTTTGCGTATCGACAAATACCTTGTGGAGCGCATTAAGGGAACTTCGAGAAACCGTATTCAAAACGCAGCCGAAGCGCAGTGTATTCGCGTGAACGGCAAGCCTGTGAAGTCGAACTACCGCGTGCACCCCGGCGAAATCATCACCGTGGTGATGGACCGCCCACGCTACGAAAATGAGATTATAGCACAAGACATCCCCATCGACATCGTGTATGAAGACGATGCCTTGCTGGTGGTGAACAAGCCTGCCGGCATGTGCGTGCACCCAGGCCACGGCAATTACGATGGCACGCTGGTCAACGCCCTGGCATGGCACTTCAAGGACAATCCCGATTACGATGTGACCGACCCTCGAATGGGACTCGTTCACCGCATCGATAAAGACACCTCCGGGCTGCTGGTGGTGGCCAAAACGCCCAACGCCAAGACCTCGCTCGGCAAGCAGTTTTTCAACAAAACCACCAAGCGACAGTATGTGGCTGTGGTGTGGGGTACGATGAAGGAGATGGACGGTACTATCACCGGACATGTGGGACGCAGCCTCCGCGACCGTCTGCAAATGTGCGTGTTCCCCGATGGTGAGCACGGCAAGCACGCCGTCACCCACTACGATTGTCCTTGAAGTGCCATGCCAGGGCGTTGACCACGAAAACCTCGCGCATGTGGCTGTGGTGCGATGCCAACTCGAAACGGGCCGCACCCACCAGATTCGTGTGCACATGAAGCATATCGGTCACCCGCTTTTCAACGATGCCCGCTACGGCGGCGACAAAGTGCTGCGAGGCAACACATCGAGCCACTACGCGCAGTTCATTCACCACTGCTTTGAGGTGTGTCCACGCCAAGCGCTTCACGCCAAGACGCTCGGTTTCGTGCACCCCGTCACCAATCAGCAAATGGACTTCGACAGCGAAATCCCTGCCGACATGACCGAACTGATTCAGCGTTGGCGCAACTATGCAGAAAGTTTGGCAACCAAATAAAAAAAACATAAGTGTAAGCCCCCACAGGGTTTGCACTTTTTGGTTTAAATCCAACTATATCAATCGTTTCCAAATTGACGAAGCAAAACGAAACGCCCAGAAATCAGAAATCTTTTAACATTTCTAACTTAATGTTGTATAAATTAACTACATTTTTGCGCCTCATTTCGTGCCAAAGTGATAATTTTGCAATGATTAAAACCCAAATCGGTCATTAGGCCCCTAATAACCGATTTGGGTTAAAACTGAAGTACAACAACAGAAAAAATAAACTATTTGCAACTATGGCAGATTCTGTAAACATTAGAGAATTAAACGACTTGATTGCAAGCAAACGCAATTTCATCGACGCAATCACTCAGGGTATGGACCAAACAATCGTGGGTCAGAAGCACCTTGTGGATTCGCTGTTGATTGCCCTTTTAGCCAATGGTCATATCCTGCTCGAAGGTGTGCCTGGTTTGGCTAAGACACTTGCCATCAAGACCCTCGCATCAATCATCGATGCTAAATATAGCCGTATCCAGTTCACCCCCGACCTTCTCCCTGCCGACGTGGTGGGCACCATGGTGTATAGCGTGCAAAAGGAGAAATTCGAGGTGAAGCAAGGTCCGGTGTTCGCCAACTTCGTTTTGGCAGATGAAATCAACCGTGCGCCAGCCAAGGTGCAGAGTGCGCTGCTCGAAGCCATGCAGGAGCGCCAAGTGACCATCGGCGACCGCACCTTCAAACTCGACGCCCCATTCTTGGTGATGGCTACCCAAAACCCTATCGAGCAAGAAGGCACCTACCCTCTGCCTGAGGCACAGGTCGATCGTTTCTTGATGAAGGTGGTGATTGGCTACCCCAATAAGGAGGAGGAAAAGCAAATCATACGCATGAACATCGCTCCAACCAAGCAGAATGTTCAGCCTCTCATCACTCCACGCGACATTGTGGAAGTGCGCGACATCGTGAACAAAATCTACATCGACGAGAAAATCGAACGCTACATCGTAGATATCGTGTTTGCCACCCGCTACCCTTCCGACTACGGATTAAACGAGTTGAAGAGCATCATTTCATTCGGTGCCTCACCTCGTGCAAGCATCAGCATGGCACTCGCTGCACGCGCCTACGCATTCCTGCGTGGCCGTGGCTATGTGATTCCTGAAGATGTGCGCGCCGTGTGCCACGATGTGATGCGTCACCGTATCGGCCTGTCGTACGAAGCCGAGGCCAACAACATCGGATCCGATGAGGTAATTAGCCAAATTCTCGACAAGGTGGCTGTGCCCTAATCCATAAGGCTATGCCTCCCACATTCATCCAACCATTACAGAAAGGTGCATGATGGACAAGAGTGAATTATTAAAGAAAGTCAGAAAAATAGAAATCAAGGCGAAAGGCCTGTCGCAAAACATCTTCGCCGGAGAATACCACTCCGCCTTCAAGGGGCGTGGCATGACCTTTAGCGAGGTGCGCGAATACCAGTACGGCGACGATGTGCGCGACATCGACTGGAATGTGACCGCACGCCAAAACCACCCCTACATCAAGGTGTATGAGGAGGAGCGCGAACTCACCGTGATGCTGCTCGTGGACGTGTCGGGCAGCAAGGACTTCGGTGCTGTGGGCGAAACGAAGCGCGACATGATGGCAGAAATAGCCGCCACACTCGCTTTCTCCGCCATCGAAAACAACGATAAGGTGGGCGTGATTCTGTTTAGCGACAAAATCGAGAAGTTCATTCCCCCGAAAAAGGGACGAAAGCACATTTTGCTCGTGATTAGCACCCTGCTCGACTTCAAACCCGAAAACAAGGGTACCGATGTGAATTGCGCTCTCGAATTTCTCACCAGCGGTATCAAAAAACGCTGCACCTCTTTCCTTGTGAGCGACTTCATCGATGAGGGCGATTACAGCAAGGCCCTTTCCATTGCCAACAATAAGCACGACCTCATTGCCGTGCAGGTGTACGACAAGCGTGAGATGCAACTGCCCGATGTGGGGCTGATGCGTGTTTACGATGCCGAGACCGGTGAGGAGCGATGGATCAACACCAGTTCGAAGAAGGTGCGCGAAACCTATCAGCGGTGGTGGTACCAGCGTCAACTGAAAATGAGCGAAAAACTCCAGCACAGCCGTGTGGATTTAGCGTCGATTGCCACCGATGAAGACTACACGAAAGCACTGCTTGCGCTGTTCAAGCGCAGAGGTGTGGCTCGCTGAACGCCTATTTCCCCAACGCATTTTTTCTGATAGAGATATAGAAAGCAACAACTGATGAACAGTAGATTCATAACATATATATGCCTGGCGTTTTTGCTCTTTCCGTTTGGAATGAAAGCAAAAAACGAGAATGCGCTCATTTCCAAGGCAGAACTCACCAATCGCCACATCGTGATGGGCGACACCACCAGCATGAGGCTGGAAATCGTGCAGCCCAAGAATGTGGTGGCTATGGCTGGACTGGAGGTGAAAGACTCGGTCAGCAGCGTGGTGGAACTTGGCGACATCATTGCGTGCGACACCATCGACTTGGGCAACAACCGCATTCAAATCAATGCCACCTACATCGTTCAGGCATTCGATTCGGGCGAATGGCACCTCAACCCTGCCCTTGTGATTGAGCCCGACACCATTCGATGCGACATTCCTTTGGTCATCAAGGTAAGCCCCGTGAAGGTGGACCCGAATGGCGACATCAAGGACTTCGCACCAGTTTTCGAGCCCATACGCAAATTGCTCGACTATGTGCCCAACTGGGTGGTGAGCCTATGGTGGGTGTGGTCAATCACAAGGGCAGGGTACTGGGTGGTGAGCCTATGGTGGGTGTGGGTGCTGATTTTGGCAGCCGCGGCTCTGCTTTTCGCCTACTTCAAATGGTGGCGCAAGGGCAAGAACCCACTGAAGCGAGTGAAGAAACGACTTCCACCTTACGAAGAGGCGGTGGAACGCCTGCACATGCTCAAGGGTATGCAACTGTGGCAAAACGGCCGCGAAAAGGACTACTACACAGGCTTGACCGACATTCTGCGTGAATACATCGACCGCCGATTCGGCGTAAATGCCGTGGAAATGACTTCAAGCGAAATTATCGACGCACTGAAGCACAACAGCGAAACCCAACTCGTCAACGACCAGTTGAGCGAAATCCTTGCCGTTGCCGACTTTGTGAAATTCGCCAGTCAGCGTCCTCTCGCCGACGACAACGAACGCTCATTCCAGCGTGCCGTCAACTTTGTGAACGCCACAAAGCCACAGCCTGTGACCGACAATAATAAGACTTCAAAAACCAACAATAAGGAGGGCAAGAAATGATGAACTTAGCACACCCAGGCTACTTGTGGCTATTCCTGCTGTTCATACCGCTCATTGCGTGGTATGTATGGAGCCAGCGTAAGGCTAATCCAAGTATGCGCATGTCGTCGATTAGTGCCTTCAAGGGGCTTTCCACCAGTTGGAAGGTGTATGTGAAGCACCTCTCGTTTGTACTGAAACTTGCTGCCCTTTCGTGCCTGATTATCATCTTATGCCGCCCACAGACCTACGACAAGTGGTCGATGAGCGACACCGAGGGCACCGACATCGTGATGGCTATCGACATTTCTGCCAGTATGCTCTCGCGCGACCTTCAGCCCGACCGTCTTGAGGCCGCCAAGAAGGTGGCAAGCGATTTTGTGGCGAAGCGTGAAAGCGACAACATCGGTCTGGTGATTTTTGCTGGCGAAGGTTTCACACTCCTTCCCATGACCACCCATCAGGCCACGCTGCTCAACACCATTCACGAAATCAGCATCAATATGCTCGATGCCGACGGCACCGCCATTGGCGACGGTATTGCCACCGCCATCAACCGTATTAAGGACGGCAAGGCGAAATCGAAAAGCATTATTCTGCTCACCGACGGCACCAACAATTCTGGCGTGGTGGCACCGCTCACCGCTGCAGAGATTGCGCAGAAAGAGGGCATTCGCATCTACACCATCGGTCTTGGCACTCGTGGCACAGCCGAAACGCCATACGCACAAGGCTTCGGCGGCGAATTGCTCTACAAGCCTATGCCTGTGACCATCGACGAGGAATCACTCAAGAAAGTGGCACAAATGACTGGCGGCAAATATTTCCGTGCCACCGACAACGATGTGCTCACCAGCATATTCAACGAAATTGACAAACTGGAGAAAACGAAAATCGACGTAAAGAACTTCACCAACACTCAAGACAATTACATGCTATGGGCATGGGCGTTGCTCTTGCTCGTGCTGCTGAATCTCACTATCAACTACACCGTGCTACGTCGCATTCCATAATGGTTTTCTTACAGCTAACATTATAATATAATACAGAAAGATAAAGGTTTTGGCTATGTTTAGTTTTGCTAATCCCGAATATTTATATCTCCTTTTGCTGCTTCCCGTAGTGGCAGGCTTGTTTTGGCTCTCTCAACGTGCCAAAGCGAAGAAAATCGCCAAGTTTGGCCGCGCTGGAGTGGTGAAGGGGCTCATGCCTGAGCAGTCGAAATACAAGCCTTGGATTAGGCTGACGGTGGAACTGGTGCTTTTAGCCACCATCGTGGTGATTCTGGCACGCCCTCGTGGTGGCGCACAGGAAACCAACACCACCATGAAGGGCATTGAGGTGATGATTTGCCTCGATGTGTCAAACTCCATGAATGCAGCAAGTGCCGACGACGCTCCAGATGTGAGCCGCCTACAACGCTCAAAACAGGTGCTTGAAAAACTCATCGACCGCATCACCGGCAACAAGGTGGGCCTGATTGTGTTTGCAGGCAACGCCTATATGCAGATGCCTATCACTGGCGATGCGCAGAGTGCGAAAATGTATCTCTCCAGCATCAACACCGACATGGTGCCAACACAAGGCACAGCCATCGGTGCAGCCATCAATATGGCGTGCCAATGCTTTTCGAGCAATCCTCGCACACAAAAAACGATTATCGTCATCACCGATGGCGAGAACTTTGAAGACGATGCCGTGAGCAGCGCAGAAGACGCGCGCAAGAAGGGCATCAGCGTGAATGTAGTGGGTATCGGCTCGGTGAACGGCTCGCCTGTGCCTACTGCCGACGGCGAGGTGCTGACCGATGAAAACGGCAGTCCTGCCATTTCAAAACTCAACGAAAAGGGCGCGATGGAAATTGCCAAGGGCGGCAAGGGCGTGTATGTGAACGGTGCGGCAAGCGATGCCGTGGATGCGCTCAACGACCAGTTGATGAAGCTCTCGAAAACCGACCTCGGCAGTTACAACTATTCACTTGAAAGCGAGTTGTTCCCCATTTTCGCTTGGATTGCGTTTATTCTGCTGATTGCCGAACTGTTTATCCTCGACCGCAAGAACCCAATCCTGAAGCGATTCAACTTCTTCACCAAAAAAGAGCAAAAAAAATGAAATATTCAGCTATATATATAGTATTGTCGGTGATGTCGCTCACTTGGCTTTGCGCTTGCTCCAGCCACAACGATGGCAATAAGCCTGCCGAAAGCACTAAAGCGGAGCGCAACTTCATTGTGGAAGGCAACGAGCAGTATGCCCAAGGCAATTACACCGAGGCAGAAGCCGCCTACCGCAAAGCCCTGACGGAAAACCCAAATTCCGCCATGGCGCAATTCAACCTTGCCAGCGCTCTGCTACGCCAGGATTCTAAAATGGGGAAAAACGCCCCTGCGCCAGTTCAACCCCAGCAAACCGACACCACCCAGCAAGAGCAAATGAGCGAACAACTACAACACGCTGTCGAAATTCTAAAAAGCCTTGTGGAAAGCAGCACCGAACCTGCCGTGGTGAGTGTGGCAGCCTACGATTTGGGCAACATTTCCTACAAGCAGCAAGACTATGGTCAAGCCATTGAGTGCTACAAGGAGGCGCTTCGCAAAAATCCGAAATACGACGACGCAAGATATAACCTGCGCATGGCTCAACTGAAACAAAAAGACAAAAACAAGAATCAAAACAAAAATCAAGATCAGAACAAGGACAAGAATAAAAACCAGAATAAGGATAAAAACAAGGATAAAGACAAGAATAAGCAAAACAAAGATAAAAAGGACCAAAATAAGGACCAAGACAAAAATCAAGATAAGCAAAACCAACAACAGCAGCAACAGCAGCAAAAAGGCGGTATGAGCCAGCAAAACATGGAGCAAATTTTGCGCACCATGCAGAATCAGGAAAATGCCACCCAGCAGCGAGTGAACGCCGCAAGAGCCAAGCAGCAGCAAGGTGAGCGCGCACGCACACGCAACAAGTGGTAATCCCCCCACCGCCACAGCGCGTATCCGCTTTTTATCACACTACTTTTTTTAGATGATGAAATTATTCAAACATATAATCTACATAGCATTAGCGATTCTGATTTCCGCTCCAGCGCTTGCCCAACGACTTGAATATGTGGGCGGTGGCAGCATGGGAGGAAATAAGTTTCAACTGGTGTACCAACTTTCCGGCGTGTCGAGCCCCGGCACTTTCAACGCACCGAGCGTTGAAGGCGCTAAAAAACTCTATCAGTCGGGCGCGCAAGCCATCGGTTCAAGTTCAAGCACCACGATAGTGAACGGCAAGGTGATTGAGCACAGCAGCGGCAATGTGTATCGCTACACCGTCACTTTCAAGGCAGAGAAGGAAGGTCGCTTGACTGTAGGCAAAGCCTCTGTAAATGTGGGCGGTAAGCATATCACAGCAAAAGGTTTTCAAATGAAAGTGAGCAAGGGCGAACGCCAACAGCAAACCCCACAATCCATTATGAGCCAACTCGGTGGCAGGGGCGTGAACGCCGAAGACCCATTCTCGCAAGGCGAGGAAAAGTCGGTCAGGAAATCAGAATCGCTAATGCTATGTAGATTATATGGAAAAGTCGGTCACTGCCAACGACCTGTTCGTGAAAATCGAGATGTCGAAGTCGCGCGTTTACGAGCAGCAAGCCGTGGTGTGCACCGTAAAACTCTACACCAAGTTCCCTATCAAGGAATTTATGCCGCTCCAGCAACCTGAATACACGGGCTTCCTGATTGAAGACATCACACCAAAAATGGCTGGTACGGCACGGGTGGAAAACTACCACGGGCAAAACTACTACACCGCCATTCTGCGCAAGAGCATTCTCTATCCTCAAAAGTCGGGCACACTGACCATCAATTCTGGCGAATTTGATGTGATTCCGGTGCAGCGCAGAGTGTATGTGGGGCTCAACAGCGCTATTGCCGTGCCTGTTGATGGCGATAAGTTGCGCATCAAGAGCAACAGCGCATCGGTTCACATCACTCCTCTCCCCTCTCCACGCCCTGCGGGCTTTACCGGTGCTGTGGGTGAGTTCTCCATTAAAGATGCCATCACTCCATCCAATCTGAAGACTTTCGCCACCGCCAACTACACCGTCACGGTGACCGGTAGCGGCAATATCAAATACATCAAAGCCCCCACCATCGGCTTCCCGAAGGAATTTGACACGTTCGACCCTCAAAACGACATCAAGACGGCTTCTGAAGGCGACGATGTGAAAGGCAGCATCAAATTCACCTACCAGTTCATTCCACAGCAAGTGGGCGTTTTTAGCATCGCCGAAAGCGAATTTGTGTATTTCAACCCCAACACCGAAAAATACGAAACGCTGAAACTCCCTGCCCACAAACTCACCATAGCCAAAGGCAACGGACAGCCCTCGAATGCAAATGCCGACGGTGAGCGAATGACCGACATTCACCCTGTGCACAGTGGCGACATGAATTTGAGCAAGTCGCACACGCTACTGCTCGACACCTTCGGCTACTGGTTGCTGATACTCGTGCCGCTTTTCGCATTTGTGGGCATTCTCATCTATTACCGCAAACTGGTGAAGGAGCGCACCAATGTGCAACTCATGCGAGTGAAGCGCGCAAGCAAGGTGGCCCAACGCCGCTTGAAGCAGGCTAAAAAACACATGCTTGCCAACAACAGCACCGCTTTCTACGCCGAAGTGCTCACCGCTTCGTGGGGCTATCTGAGCGACAAATTAGGCATTCCCGTGTCGGAACTCAGCAAGGAGAACATTGATGCCGAACTGGAGAATTACGGCGTAGATGCCACGCTCCGTGCCAAGATGCTTTCGCTGCTTGAGAAGTGCGAGTTTGCCCAATATGCTCCCGAACTGAGCGGCAACAATATGCACACTGTGTTTGATGAGGCTGCCTCCATTATGGACCAACTGGAAAATGTGAAACGCAAAAAAACTGTTGCAAAATGAAAAAATCGCTCATCCTACTGATTTCAGCGTTTATATATACGGTGATGGCTACTGCCGCCACCACCGACAATGCCGATAGCGCCTACAACCAAAAGCGCTATCAAGATGCCATCAAAATCTACGAGGCGCAAGCCCAGGAAAGCGGCACCTCATCGGACTTGTACTATAATTTAGGGTGCGCCCACTATAAGATGCAGAATGTGCCACAAGCCATTCTTTACTTTGAGCGCGCACTGGTGCTCGACCCCTCCAACGCCGACGCGAGAGCCAACCTACAATTTGTGCGCGAGAAATCGCAAATCGAGGAATACACCTCCGACAGTTTTTTAACCGACCTTTTCCAGTCGAGTGTGAGTCAACTGTCGAGCAACACTTGGGCTATTATCTCCGCCATCGTGTTTGTGATGCTGTTGCTTGCCATTGCCGCCTACATATTCATGAACAGCATCCTGTGCCGTAAAATCGGTTTCTTCGGTGCTGGCATATTGCTGGTGGTGTTCATCGCCACTATGGCATTTGCTTTTTATCAGCGTTCGGTGGCAGTGAATCACACCGATGCGATTGTGATGCCACAAACCGCCATCCTCAGCACCGCCCCTCACGCCCCATCGGAAAAAGAGGTGGCTTTCAAACTCAAGGGCGGCACAAAGGTGAGCATCGCCGATTCTGTGGTCACCGCTGGCAAACCTGTGGTGGTTTGGTACAAAGTGGAGTCGGCACACCACGAACCTGCGTGGATTAATTCAGTTGACGTTAAAAAAATCTGAGAAATATGCTTGAATACCTGAAGCAACTTGATGCCGAACTACTCTGCACGCTCAACGGCTGGAACTGCCCCTACGCCGACCAACTGATGTGGCTCGTTTCTGGGAAGTTTTCCTCGGCACTCATCATCATTGTGCTGCTGGCACTCTTGGCGCGCCACCGCTCTTGGCGTGGCATTCTCACGTTCGTAATCATGACTGCTCTGGTGGTGCTGCTTGCCGACCGCATTTCGTCGGGCATCATCAAACCCATAGTGGAGCGATTGCGCCCCACCCACGACCCCGATTTGCAAAACATCGTGCATGTGGTGAACAGCTACCGTGGCGGACTCTACGGCTTCGTTTCGAGCCATGCCGCCAACCTGTTTGGCATAGCCACACTCATCAGCCTTGTGCTGCGAAACCGTGGCTATAAAATTATCACAAAAATTGGAGAT
>OBCM01000053.1_pt1 | contig 19313 bp, 20 predicted proteins | sample 1495921 | NCBI WGS metagenome assembly OBCM01 (sample SAMN03418274, study PRJEB22391) | human gut metagenome | biome: human-gut; feature: organic feature; material: feces | host: Homo sapiens | place: Tanzania | collected 2013-01 | reverse complement strand
TGGGCATTACCTCATACAAACTGGAGACACTACATATTGTCTAGATTTTATTCTTTCGGTGAATAATGTTGGAGGATTTTCTTATTAACAATAAGCGGCTCAGTGAGCCGTCCGCCTAACAACTGCTTAAACGGTGGCGCGGCTTGACCGCGACATCCGCTTTGAAGCTTTGTTATGTGATTTCTTTTTAAATATATATTATCATCTATAAATTTTCTATATTATTCTATTGTAGACTATAGTCCGTTGTTTTATTGTCTACATACAATATAATTTAATTATGATTTCTGAAGAAGAACTCCAATTAAAGGCTCTTGGAGAAAGATTACGAAAATATAGGCTAGAAAAAGGTTTTTCTCAAGAAAGCTTCGCTGAGAAAACACAACTAGACAGAACTTATATTTCTGGACTAGAGCGAGGAAAACGCAATCCATCTTTTCTAATAATCCGTAGAATTTCCAAAGTTTTAGAAATTTCTGAACAACAATTATTTGAATCAGGAGATGTAAAATGAATTTAATAGAGATTTTTTATGAAAAAATGGAAAAACAAAATTTTGAAGCATACGGTATGCTTGATTCTCAAAACAGAATTCATACTTTTGGAACTGACTCCAAAATAATTGGTAGAATTTTTGAAATGTTTACACAGCCTGTTTTACAGGAAATTGCAAATAAAAACGGTTACATCCTTAAAACTCCAGAATCGCAAACTGTATATCCTGATTTCATTTTGATGAAAGATGAAGCCTCAAAAGAAAAAATTGCTATTGATGTGAAAACTACCTATATTGATAAAGATACTTCATCTTTAAAGTTTACATTAGGCTCTTTTGGCTCTTATATGAGGAACAATACCAAAAATATTGAATATTCGTACACTGATTATGCAAAACACTATGTAATTGGATTTATATACAAACGAAATGGAAATGCTCAGGAAAGTTTTATCTATGATTATGATGACAGGAAGAAAATAGAATTTCCATTCTATGATGTAAAATATTTTATTCAGGAAAAGTATAAAATTGCTGGCGACAAACCTGGATCAGGAAATACAGAAAATATAGGTTCCATTTCTTCAAGTAATTTTATAGATTTCGAACTTGGTCGAGGTCCTTTTTCTGAGCTTGGACAAGATGCCTATGATTTATATTGGAAGTACTATCCAGAGTATAGAGCAAAGGAGAAAAATTATACTTCTTTAAATGAATTTTTAACTTGGATTCAAAAACAGCAAAAACTTGAACTACTCCATGACTTTGATATGCAAGCCGTACAAGAAAATGTTAAGGCTTACATATTTAAGCATGAATTATGATTTAATCGCCAATATTTCTATCATCGGATGACGATTTTCTTCTTTTCCGCCAATATGATAGAAATGATTTTGTTCAAACCATTTAAAATCCGACCAATAATCATATAAATGATTATTGGTTCTAAATTCATTTTCTTTCCACATAGACAAACAAACACTTGCTTCTGTATTATGAGCGTATTGTGCCAAAGAAACAGCTTCTTCTTCTGGCCATTCACCTACATAAGAAGTGTCGCGCCCAATATATGGGGGATCAATATAAATAAAGTCACCTTTTTGTGCTTTATCAAATGTATCTTGCCAATTAGAACATACAAAAGTCCAATCTTTGTTCTTCATTATATTTGATACATTTGCAATTTGATTACAGATTTTTGTGATGTATGCTTTTGAGAAACGATTAGACTTTTGACAGAACGGAACATTGAATTGACCTTTACTATTAAAACGAATCATTCCATTAAAATCTGCTCTGTTAAGAAATAGAAAATACATAGGATCTGAATTTTCATTAAATTCTTTTCTCATTTGTATATAATAATCCTTTCCTGATACTTCCAATTTCTTTCCATGAAATTCTAAAAATTTTCTAGCAGATGTACTTGTAATGGTTCCATTCTGAATGCCTTTATAGAAATTTATTAGATGCTGATTTTTATCAGTTAAAATAGCTTTTTTAGGAGCTAAATTAAATGCAACTACACCTGTACCCATAAATGGTTCAATCCAAGTTCCATTTTCAGGAACGGAAACATGCTCTTTTATAAAAGGTACTAATTTTGTTTTTATTCCTTGGCATTTTATCGGAGGAACGATAATTTTCTCGTCATTTATTTCAAAATCAAATAAAGATGGTTGTGAAATAGCTCGCATAAATTTAATATAACACATTTGTGGTCTATTGTCTACATTTTTAATAAAATAAAAGCGCCCCAGTGGCGTGTCCGCCTAACAATATTTTAAACCGCAAACCGGCTTGACCGGTTTGTCGGCTTTGAAAATTATGTTAGGCGATTATTGTTCTACGCCATCTGAAGAATACTTTTTCATGTACCAATCTGTATTACTTGTCGTTGAACAAAGATTAGAGCCATAACCGCCAACATAAATATAAGCTAATGAATCGATTGCTCCAACTGAATCATAAATATCTGTATTTATAGACCAGACAAAATTTCCTGATGATGAATACTTCAATAACAAATATTTCGATTCATATGCTGTAAAATAGTAATTTCCATTGGAATCTTTACCTATATAGGAACAACGGTCAGAGTTATAAGAATTATCATACCAATATGGAATTTCAATTGAAGTCTTTAGTGTACCTGCTGTATCATACACATAGAAAAGTCCATCAGAGCCACTGGAGCCGGAAATACTGTCATAACCAGTTCCAATCATAATGATATTTGTACCATCAAATAAAATTTTATTTGGAACTTCATTATCACTGTGTCCGTAATCAATAGTTTTATTCCAACCAGAAGTTATTTCTGCACCTGATGAATTAAACTTTTTGATAACAATGTCATTTCTGCTATATGCATCAGCTTTATTTGTTTCATAACCTGCAACATAAATATTATTTGATGAATCCAAACAAATTGATGTTACATTTGTAATTCCTGTAGTGAAACCTGAAATTTTAGGCTGTACATAGGAAAGAGGCTTTTTCGCAATTCCATAGGTGCCAGCATATGATGATGAAGACCCATTTGTTTTTACCGTAATTGAGACAGTTCCAGTTTGTGTTGCAAAAAATAATTCTGGAGAATTATAAGTTGAGGATCTATTAGAGAAAATTGATGAGCCATCAGAATACTCAGCAGAGACCGATACACGACCAGTTTTTGTATTATCACCAGAATAACTATCATTTGCACAAATTACATAAGGATGTCCTTTTATAACGCTTAATGAGTATGTTGCTGAGCTATTAGTTGTCAGTGTTCCGCTTGTCCAATCAGATGAAGGAATATCACTTCCTGATGTATAATTTTGATATAAGGCAGTGGCATATGAGCCTGGATAGTGTGGCGAATTAATCTTTAATACAATATTACCATTTTGAGATGCTGTAATCTGTTTTCCATTTTTTCCAGATTGAATATATTCGTTTGTGAAAATAGAAGTTGTGGAATTTTCTTAACTTGCAGAAACTTGGGGATATCCTGTTTTCTCGTTAAAGGTTGTTCCATATTTATTATCAAATGTTAATAGATATTTTTGTCCTAAAATAATATTGTAAGCTAAATATTGATTAGACGAATCAACATTCCCATTATAGCGACCTGTAGAATCCACAGATATTGTAGTCCAATTATTACTTCCATCCGAAGTTATTTTTTGAATATTATTACCTGCTGTACAATAGATATTATCAGATGAATCGAACACTGGGGTTGTTAGGAGTTCATTAGTCCATAAAAGAGTTCCTGTAGAATTATACTTGGATTTTTCAATGATTATATTGTCTTTAGAATCGCAGAATATTTCACCGCCAACAGGTAGTTCCCAAAGTTTAGTTCCTGAAGGATTAAGTTTTACTGTATTATATGAACTTGAAATTATTAAATTTTCAGAATTGTCAAGAATTGCGTATTTAGGATTATCATAACTTGGACTGTATGAACTTCCGATTCCGTCATCATAGAAATCAAAAACTTTCTCCCATTGCTGGATTCCAGTAGAGTTAAATTTCTTTATCCACCAGTCAAATCCAGAATGATTATTTGCAAGTTCCCAACCATAACCAATTACATACACATTATTTGAAGAATCTGTCAAAATCTTTGTTACAGAATCTCGACCATCACCTTCGCCGCTGTCAAAAGTTTTTGGATAGTAACTTCCTTTTCCAGTAACAGTGAACGTAAAATCTGGTAAATCTGGAGAATTATTTGGAATTTTAATAGTTGCAGTTTTTTGTCCTATGGTTGTTGGCTTGAAAGAAATACAAGCATCCATAATCCATGAACCGCTTTTTGTAGTTGTCGTAGTCGGCTGTGTTATTTCAAATTGGTCTGCGTTAGCACCGGAAATTTGAATTAAAGGGCTACCTGTTAAATTTAATGTTGATGTACTGACACCATTAATACCTATATAAAATGTTGTAGATTTTGCAACAGAACCTAATCCAATTTGTCCAAAATCAACTTCCGTAATAGTTTGTGTCGCATACTGAATATAGTTTCCTTTGGAAGTATAAAGTAATACATATAGATAACTTGATGGTGTTGAAGTTCCACTTGTACCGCTAGAAGAAGAACTATTACTTCCACTTGCTCCGTCAGCTCCATCCTGTGCCATTATTTGCCAAGAAGTACCATCATAAATATAAGATTTTTTAGCAGATGTATTATAATATGCCCAACCTGCTTGAGGATTTGAAGGAGCTGCTATGTAACTTCCTTTCCATGTAATCAAATAACCAGTCACTGCTGTTGAGGTTCCGTTTGTACCATCAACTCCATCTTTTGAAATTTGTTGCCAAACAGAGCCATCATAAATATAAGACGCTCCAGCCGTACTGTTGTAATATGCATAACCAATTAGAGGTGTTAAAGGAGCAGAATCAAAAGTACCGAGCCAAGTTATTCCAACCGTAACTGTAGTATCACCTCCTAGAGAAACTGATAGTGTGTCCCAGTTATATCCATTCCAAATATATGAAGTTTGATTTGTAGTATCGTAGTATGCCCAATTTACTTCTGGAGATTCTGGTGCTACGGATAAAACACCTTTCCATATAATTCCATTACCATCTTTTGAAAGAATCTGCCAGGAACCATTGCTGAAGATATAAGAAATACCATCATTTGTATTATAATATGCCCACCCATCAGAAGGATTCTCTGGAACAGTATCATAAGAACCAAGCCAAAGAAGAATGCCTGAAGCACCATCTCTTCCAGATTTTGCAAGATAGTCCCATGAAGTTCCATTATAAATATAAGAATTTCCGTCAATAGTGTTATAATAAGCCCAATTTATTTTTGGATTAGATGGAGCAGAAGAAAGTTCTCCTTTCCAAGTAATGCCAGTTCCATCAGTTCCGTCTTGAGCCATAATTTGCCATTCAGAACCATCATAGACAAATGATTTTTTAACAGTTGTATTGTAATATGCCCAACCAACCTCTGGATTTGAAGGTGCAGTTGGTAAAGAACCTTTCCAAACTGGCACAATGTAATTTACTTGTGTTATTTCTTCTGTAGTTTCTGTAATTTGTTTACAACTTAAGATAAAAACTATTGGAAATAGAATACATAAAACACAAAAAAGTTTTTTCATTTTTTACTCCTCCACCAGCGGGCCAGTGCGGGCGTCCGCCTAACAACTGGTTGTACCGCAGCGGGATTGACCCGCTGTCGGCTACGAACCTTTGTTATGTGATTATTCTATTAACAGTTTTATATTATCTACAACAGAATCAATTTCTTCTTCTGTCGCTTTTTCTATAAAATCACAGTTTCTTTGTTTATAATCAAGATTTTTTATCTGGTCACTTAAAATGCAACCGTTGATAGAATGATTGTCCAATACAATTTCAAAAGGATAGCCTTTGATATGACTTGTAATAGGACAGAATAATGCAAGACCTATTTTCTGATTGTATTTTTTCTGAGAAACACAAATTGCAGGACGTCGACCTTTTTGTTCATGACCTGCTTGTGGATTAAAATCGAGCCAGACTAAATCACCTTTTTCGGGAATATAATTTGAATTTACCATTCTTCATTACCTACCGAATTGCCAGTTGATATTTCTGAATGAATGTTTTCTGAAGTAACCATAGCCAGCATATCATCAAGAGTCTTTTTCTGAGGAAGAATTACCATTTTCCCTTTTTCAGCTATTACTTCAATTTTACTGCCATTCTTTACATTATTATCTTTAGCCCAAAGTGACGGAATCCTAAAACCGAGGCTGTTGCCCCATTTCTGAACTACTGCTTGCATAATGCTACCTCCATATATATAGTATATACATTGTATATCTTTATTGTCAAGTAAAAATTTATAAAAAAAAGGCGAGCTTGACTCGCCGTACGAAAAAACAAACTTGACTTGTTTTTTTATATTTTCTTTATCGGATGCCGAATGACGGTCTTCCATTTTTCAGTCTCGATTTTTCTTGGGTCGGACAGATAAATTTCATGGTGAAGCCGACTCTGGTTCATATCATTTGCGTATCCATTCTCATTTAAGCAGTCGTCCATAAGTTTAACTGAAGCTGGCTCATCATCATAAGAACCAATATGCATAATCTGAATACAAAGTCCTTCGTTGATTGTTAAGAATTCTGCTGATGAACAATCAATTTTCTTCTTCTTTGAAGCCGTTTCTACAGCCCAATTAAAATTTTCCTGTGTAATAAAATCTGGCAGACGAATTACTGAAATCCAATTAAATGAAGATTTATCTGAATAATCAACTCCATCAATTCCATCTTGCCACCAGAATCCTTCAAGTGGTGGAACAACATATTCAAAAAATCCATCAATTTTGTAATCTGTTTTATAGCTCATTTTTAAAGTGTAAGCCACTGCATACAAAATGCCGACAGCCTGCTGATATGAGCCACCTTCTTCATTAGGATTTCCTTTCCCACGTACAGCAATGTAATTTGCTTTTGGAACATTAACAATTTCAGGTTTAGCCCTAGGAAGATAAAATTCCTTGAATTCTTTCTTAAAATCAAATGCCATTTTTTCACCTTTGCGCCCCAGTGCGGGCGTGGACATAACAATTGCTTAAACGGTGGCGCGGCTTGACCTCGACATCCGCTTTGAAGCTTTGTTAGGTTTTGCTTATATATTCACTACATTTTTCTTCTAGTAATTTAAAGTTATTACATCGTTGACTTAATTTTGATTTACCATCATTTTTTATTTTATGTTCATAAATTACTTTTGAATTATTTAATATAATCTCAGTTTTCTGTTTTATAATTCGATATTCAGCTCGTACAAGATTTTTATAATGTATATCACGTATATTCTTTATGATAACTTTTGAACATAGTTGTAATGGAGCTGGAAACATATTATTTAAATTTATTACAGAATATGTACCAATTTTTATAAAATCTTTTGTTTCAGTTAATCGCTTATGTTTTTCTTTGTAAGATGACAAAGGGGCAAAGTAAGAAAAACTATTTATCGTTAGAATTATACCTATATATTTTCTTGAGAATTTTTGAGTTACTTTTTTATTTTGAAAAAGATGTTTTTCATATTTTGATAAATAGTCAATATACTTTGAGTCTATTTCGTAAAGATTAATTTCGTCCATATAAAAAAAAGTGCCGAAGCAGTAAAAACTGATTCGGCCGTATAAATTTCGCGATTAAAGGCGCGATATCCTTATATGTAAAATATATAGTGAACTGCTCGTCTTGTCAATGATTTTTAAGAATCTATATATAGTTGGTAACCCACTGTAAAATACAATTCTTTTATAATAAAATCAAAGAAGTAGAGAATATAATTGAAAGACTAGTTCTAATATACCATACTTCTTACAAAAGATGATAACAAGTAAAATTAATACCAATGTTACCAACTTATTAAGTACAGAATTCCTTAATTCTAAATCTTTTTCTTCTCTGATTTTGCTTTTTCTTTTGCTTAGTTTACTCCTTAAATGTCATCTCCATAAGACTTTATTTTTTCGTTTTCTTTTTCAAGAACAATCTCTTTATAAAAATATCTTAAAGTCATAAAATTTGCAATAGAAAAATCCCAAACTTCAAATGTATTACCCATCTTGTCTTCATAAATTTGATATTTTAAGACTCCTTTTTCGTTTGATATTTGTGTCAATTGATATTTATCAACTACAAGTTTTGCAGCAGAATTTATTTTCCCTATTTCAATTGCTGAATTAGCTTCTAGTAATAATTCTGCATAATAAAATTTATTATTATAAAAATTTAACGCAAGACTTTTTATTTTACAATCAACCCATGTTCCGGTAGATATCACATTTATTTTTTCTTTTGAAATATTTTCTATAGAGCAATCTTTTTTTGATTTTAATATTTCAATAACTTTGTCTTGAGTTGTTCCATAAGGAATTCCCCAAAAACCCGACATATTTTCCGCAAAACAAGATATACATGCAAACAAAAATAAAGTAAGTAAAATAGTTCTTTTTTTCATAAAATCCTCCAATGATTTTATTTTTTTTGTTGGAAGACTTTACTTATCAACGATAAGTGGCGCAGTGCGCCATCAACCTAACAATTGCTTAAACGGTGGCGCGGCTTGACCGCGACATCCGCTTTGAAGCTGTGTTATGTGTTTTTACTTTCAAATATGGTTCGATGATATTCTAAAAATCGTTTCATATCTTCGGAAAATATGAGTCCTAATTTCATTTCACTGTTGATATTTAACATTGTCTTATTTATATCATCTAATCTTTTATTAATTAAAATTTTTCCATTAGATTCAAAAGAAATTAGATGCTTATCAAATAAACTGTCATGATTCGGACACATAATTAGTACATTATCGATATTTCCTTTTTCAGAACTTGTTGAATCAGACCAACTTTTTATATGACTTGCAACTAATAATTCCTTTTGTGTAACTCCACATAAACAGCATTTTGTACCGTATTTAGTTAAAGCTGATTGCCTTATTTTAGATTGATTTACTCTTTGTTTTATTAATACCTCTTTTTCCTTACCTTCAATTATTTTTATATTCTCAATATTTTCAATTTCTGAATTTGAAATAACTGAATCATATTTTTTATCCAATCTAATAATGGTTGTAATTGGTGTCTATTATTATCTTCATACCAATCATTTGTTAAAAGGTAATCCGTACCATAAATACAAAGAGTTGTTGTTTTCGGACTATAATATCTATAAATAGTATTTCCATTTGATTTTATTAGCATGGGAAGGTATAGTCCAAAAGTTGAACGACAATAATCTTCATCATTTAATTTTTGTATTTCGTCTTCAGAAACTTTACCACTTAAAAGTAATGGCACAAGAACTTTTTTAACAACTTCCCCAATTTTCATTATATCTTCCTTCCAAAACAAAAGCGCCCCAGTGAGGGCGTCCACATAACTACGCACTTAAACAGCGCACGGCTTGACCGTGCGTCTGCTTTGAAGTGCATGTTATGTGTTTTATTTTACTCCTGTGTACCCATCCCAACTGCTTACTACTCGTTTTATTATCTGATTTTTATCATTATATTCTAAATAGTAAGAACAAAAGATTCTTGTAGTTTTTTCAATCTTTTTTACATCTTCATCAACACAGTAATAACCATATGAAAAATAACCTTTTAATAATCCGTTTTCGTAAAAGAATTCACCAAAATCGGTATGTGAAAGTTTATTATTACTATAATAATTTATAGAATAGGTTTCGTCGTTTTTAGAAACTTCAGTTTTAACTATTTTATTATTTTCATAAATGTGTTTGATTTTTGTCCCATATAATTGTTCAATTACTTCTTCATTATTTTTTATTGGATGTATTGTTTTTATTTTTTCTGTAATTTCATGATTATCTTCCATATCAAAATATGTAGTATAGCCTTCTAAGGCTCCGGAATTATTTTTTGAATATTTTATTTGATAATTGATATGGTCAGCACGCAAATGTTCCTCAATAAAATTTCCGCTATTATCATATTTATATTCAGACATTCCGTAAGAGCCTGGACGAATCTGTGTTTTATATTTTTCTCCTTCATTAAAAAATGATAATTCAGAAATACAGACATCATTATATTTTTCAGATTTATAAATTTCATCAACACGTATCCATATTTCATTACATTCGATTTTTGGAAATTTTAAAGATTGTTCTTTCATTTCATCTTCTAAAACAAAGGAATATTTTTCTACGGGAAGACGAGAATCAAATTTTCCTTCATTAAAAATCAAAGTGATTTTTTTAATTCTATGATTTTGGGAATAATATTTTTTATCGAAATAACCAGCTTTTATTTTTATTTCATCAATTGAATAATTCTTATCAAAATGAATTCTATAAACTCCGATTCTATATCCAAATTGAGGTTTAAAAGCAAAAACAGTTTCATCATTATCATCAAATGCTTTTAAAGGGGAGTAACGATATTTATTGTTTTTGTCTATTGTCATTGTTTCATTATCATAAAGGTAGATACTTCTGATATTTATTTCTTTAGCAAACAGATTAACTGCAAAAAAAGAAATTAAAATTATTAATAGTTTTTTCATTCTTTCTCCTAAGCGCCCCAGTGCGAGCGTGGGCCTAACAAAATTTACACTGCAAAAAGTGTCAGTGTAAAATCTTGCATCGTTTTACTTATTCCTTAATATACAACAATTTCACGAATGTATACAGATTTTTACACGGATACTGGTAAGTTTTACATTTTATCCAGAGGACTTATTACACCACCGGCTCCGCGATTTAGGACATGGGTATAAATCATTGTTGTACTCACATCGCTGTGGCCAAGAAGTTCCTGGATTGTCCTTATATCGTATCCGTTTTCCAGCAAGTGAGTTGCAAAAGAATGACGAAAGGTGTGGCAACTTGCGTTTTTATTGATGCCAGCTTCCAAAATGGCCTGTTTTACGGCACGCTGCATAAGTGATTCATCTAAATGCCATCTGCCTTCCTCGCCTGTCTGGATATTTTTCCATCTATTTTTTTGTGGAAAAAGCCATTGCCATTTAAATTCCTTGCTTCCGCCCTGATACTTATCAGAAAGAGCTTGGGGAAGTTTTACGGAGCCAAAACCAGCCTTTAAATCTTCTTCGTGAATTTTTCGTAAATTTTCTATATGAGATTTTAATTCGCAAATGAGTGTTCGGGGAATCATTACATGGCGGTCTTTGTCGCCTTTTCCGTGACGAACAATTATTTCATTTCTGTCAAAGTCTAAATCTAAGATTCTAAGCGACAAAGCCTCGTTTAGTCTCAGTCCGGTTCCATAAAGAAGCTTTGCTATAAGTTTTTTTGTTCCTGTCAGATTTCCAATGATTTTAGAAACTTCCTGCCGGCTAAAGACAAAAGGATTTCTCCTTGTTTAGCCCATAGACAATATGTAGTGCCTCCACTTTGTATGAGGTAATGCCCATATTGTTAATTTAGTCATTAACATTTTGACGCTAAATCCACGTTTTTACAAACTGGATGGCACTACATATTGTCTATAAATCCGAAATTCGCCCTATCAAGCCAAACGGAGTACATTCAAAATTATATTCAAATTTTTTACTTGCAGAGGCATGGGCATAAACAGCGGTCAAAGCCGCATCCCTTGCTGAATATCCCTGCGCAAGAAGAGCCACGCAAAGTCCGGCAAGCACATCGCCGCTTCCAGCCTTTGCAAGTGAATTTTCGCCTTTGTCGCAGATAAAAGCCTTTTTTCCGCTAAAAATATAAGTATTCGCACCTTTTGCAACAAGCGTAATGTTCGGAAATTTTACAGAAAACGCTTTTCCAAACTCAAAACGGAAATTCACAACATCAGAAAGAGAATATTTTCCGCCGGATTTTTCATTTTTTTCAGGCGGAAGATTTTCAATTTTCAGATTCAAAGCGTTCACAAGCGCGCAAAGTTCCTTTGGATGCGGAGTAAGAATCACCCTCGCGTTCTTCATGGAATTCAGTTTTTCCAGCGCAAAAGTCAGATTCCTGCTGTAAAAAAAATCAGCGTCAAGCACAACCGCCGGATTCTGCATCTGAAAGACAAAATCAAGAGTTTTCTGAACCAAATTTTCAGCTTCTTCTGAACGCCCAAGTCCGCTCCCAAGCAGAACCGCCGTTGTTTTTTCAGGAAAACTTTCAGAAACCATAAGTTCCGGCGACATTGCAAAATTCCGAGCGGAAAATTCATTCTGCAAAACCGTAGCAAATCCCGCGCCAAAACGCAGCGCAGCAGTTCCGGCGATAATTCCGGCGCCGCATTTTTCGCCAGAAACAACGCACACATGCCCAAAATCGCCTTTGTGAACAGATTTTTTTGTTCTGAGCGGAAGTTTCACATCATTTTCTTCAATTATATAGGCATCTGGAGCGGCGCAAGATTCAAAAATTTCGGAAGAAATTCCCAGTCCGGCGGTTACAATTTCTCCAACAAAATCTTTCGAGCGGTCCTCGTAAAGAATTTTTTTCAACGCGCCCATAGTCACAGTTTTATCCGCGGCAAATTTCATTCCGCTTGGAACATCGCACGCAATACGCACCGCCGGCTGAACATTCGCCCATTCCAACGCAGCCTTTACATTTTGCGGAAGCTCACCGTGAAAACCAGTTCCGTAAACGCAGTCAACAATTACGTCAAAAGAAGAAAGATTTAGAGAATCCTGAACAATTCCGCTCCATTCCTCCGCGCCGGTAATTCTTACGCCAACGGAAAGGCACATTTTTTTCTGAAGCGCCGCTTCTTCGGTCGCAGGCTCGCCAAAAGAAACCACCAGAACATTTTTTACCTTTCCAAAAATCCGCCTGGAAAGCGCATATCCGTCGCCGCCGTTGTTTCCAGTTCCGCACAGAACCAGCACCGACTCAGGATTTTGCGCCAGAACTTCTTTTTCCAAAGCCGCCGCAGCATTTTCCATCATAATATTTTCAGGAAAACAAAAGCGCCGCTTCGCCTCTTTTTCGGGAATTGCAGAATTTATGTAAACCGCCTTCAAAAAAAACCTCTTTTGAAGAATTATACCACAACCGAGGAGATTTAAGAATGTTGCGTGTGAAAAATCTAGCTTTGCTCCTCTTATGGCATTAATTTTAGTTAATACGCAGTTATTTTTATATCCATATAGCTTGTATATGAAAAATTTCCGTTACCTCGATAAATATGGTATGTTCCCTTTTCCAAATACAAATACATATCAACAGAAGGAGTACCTGAAACAATTTCTTTTATAACTTTTTTGTCCTCTCCACAAAGCGACAAAGTTTCCTTGTTAGTATTGCTTCCTCCAGAACTGTCTTTCAAAGAAAAACAAACTTTTGAAGTTTTTTCCAAAGTAAATTGATAATACCGAACAGAGCCATTACTTAAACTATCATTAGCTACATCAACATGCACTGTACCTTCTACACCGTCCATACAAATATCGTCTATAGGATTTTGCACAGAAGATGCATTTACAGCATTTTCCGCATTCAATCCTACTACATATCCATAATGACCTTCTTCATCAGAACTACCTTCTACCGCAACCTCTACAGAACCTTTTCCTGTTATCTTACCCTTATTATACCCGCAATAACCGCCGGCATAGCTTTTGCCAGAAGTTTTTCCCCAAATTGTACCAGAAACCTGTGTTGAGTCTCCGGCAATTATTCCTTCGTTATATCCACAAATTCCACCTGTATACAAAACTGAATTTTTATTTCCATTAATTTCACACGACACAACACTACAATTTTCTATAGTTCCAGTATTTATATTACAGATTGTGCCAACATAATCTCCAGTTCCTATAATCGTGCAATTTGAAAAAGTACAATTTTTTATTGTTCCGCTATTTTTATTGCAAATGCGCCCATCAAAATTCACATTGCTTATTTCAGAATCTTCAGAAATTTCATCAAAAAGAACATCTGAAATACCTGAAATGTTAAGATTTCCATTAAATAAAATTTTTCCTTTGAATTTTTTGTCTTTTGTCAAAAAAATGGCAGGATTTACCGTAGAAGTTTTGTTTTCAGAAAAATACAGATTTGCTTCAATTATTCCTTCTATTTCATTTGCAAAAGGAGCGCCCATCAGAGCATTCCAATCTGCTGCGGTTTTAATTTGATAACATTCATAATATTCACTAGCGGAATCAGTATTTTTTGCGTAACACCATTGAGCATACAAAGTTAAATTTCCAGACAATAATGGACTGCTCTCTTTATCATAACGAATTCCTGTACCATTTGCTTTTGTATCCCAACCGCAAAAATACAATGAAGAAGAATCAAAATCTGTAAACAAACCGCTTTCAGATAACAGTTTATCGCCTGTTTCAAAATTTTGAATAAAAGAACTAGAATTGCCATTACGATTCACAAGATATGTTATTTTGAAAGACCATTGAGCATAAAGCGTAATATTTTTTGATAGCGCTGGAGTATCGCCTGGCAAATAAGAAGTTCCGCTACCATCTTTTTTCGTGTTCCAAGCCATAACACGTTTTGCGCCTTCTCCTGTAAATCCTAGCATTTCCCCATCCACAATAGAAGAGTTTGGATAAAATGTCTGAGTTTTTACTGATTCTTCTGCAGTATTTGAGTTATAAGTTACAACAAAAGTTTTATTTTCAGCATTTTGAACAGAGCCTGACTGATAATCAAAGATGACCAAAGAGCCTGAACTCAAATATCCTGCCTGAACAAAAACTGGAACCGTATAAACAAAAACGCTTGAATCTGGCGCAGTAAACGTAATTGTTACAATATGAAATCCAGCCGAAGCGGCTTGATAATACAAATCTATGCTGGAACTTCGTATTTCACAGCTGTTGCCATTCTCATCCGTTCCAGAAAAACTAGAAGAATCAGAATCCTTTTCAACAACAAGTTCAGAATCCAACGAAATTGAAACTTTCGGATATGGTGCAGAATCGCTTTTTACAAATTTTTCAAGCTTTTCATCTTTTGAGTACGTCTTTAATGAAAGCTCAATTCCTCCAGTCTGTTCACCTTCCGGAGATGCTGAAAGAGATGTAAAATTTAGTGTTGTTTGTTTTCCATCCGTAAGACTTACTTTTGAAAGTGTCTGCGCCATTGTTGCGCCATAATTTTTTGCCGTAAGCATAAAATCATAGACTCCTGCCGCCATTACAGTTGAATACTGAGATTTTTCAATTTCTTCACAACTGTTCCACTTAGCAAGCAAATTCTTGCTCAAATCGAATTCTATATTGCTTGTGTCTGTAGAAGTTTTTTTCGCATAAAGCTTTATTTCAGAAAGTGTTGATGTGTTTGAATATCTCCCTGCTTTTACAGTTCTTGAATTTTCTATAATCGCTGAATCAACTTCTTCATAAGATTTCAATCCCACAGAAATACCGATTGCAGCCATTTTATCTCCAGCTGAAACTTCATTTTTATCTAAAATATCATTGCTGCATGCAGAAAATGCAAAAACAACTAAAAAAACAATAGCCGTCAGTTTATTAAAACATTTATTTTTCTTCATAAATTCTTCCCTTTATTTATTAAAAATTGGTTATATTCTATTCTTCAATAGTTGCGTTTACTGTAATTGTTACCCCATAAGTTCTGCCGGAATAGTCTGCAGTTACCATAACAGTATGAATTCCTTCACTAAACGCATAAACAGAAAGAGCGGAACTTGTTTCATACTCAACTTTTTTTCCGTCTATATACCACGTACATGAGGCTGGAACAAATTTTCCATCAATTCTAAAAGCAGCTTTTAAACACTGAGAATCAACATCATAGGAAATAGCAATATCCGCATTATCATATGCATTTTCAAGACCTATATTCATCTTTGTCTGCAACTGTTTCCATTGAGCATAGAGCGAAATGCATTCCCCTTTCTCACTACCTTTCCAAGTAAAAGCCGCACCCGGAAAATAAGAAGTTCCTGTGCCGTCAGCTTTTGTATTCCAGCCCAAAAAACTGTAACCAAAAGCATATAATTTATCTTCAGAAATATTCATTTCTTTTCCATAAGTTAAATTTGCATTATTTATTGAACTGCTGACAGAAGTACCTTTTGGAGGATTTGTACTATAGTAAAGTTTAGCCGTCCATGGCACCCATTTTGCGGTAAGAGTCATATCTGCACTTTTATTATGATAAATTTCATCTGTTCTATACCTAGCATTCTCTTCATACCAACCATCAAAATCGTAGCCAGCTGTAGAAAGTTTATATATTCCTGTAGAAATATCTGTACTATTATAATAGCTAGGTGAGTAAGTCCACGTCAAAGGTTCAGGAACAGTTCCGTACTCAGAAACAAAAGTCGCTGTATATGTCGCATAGGAATAGCTAGGTTTAAAAGTTGCATTACCAGCCACTTTATATGTATCAAAGTCAATTATGCTTTTAGATTCATCAGTAGAAAGATAGTAACCGTCAAAATTATAGCCAGTTTTTGATTTTGCCTCAGGAACTTTATCTTTTCCAATTATCTCATCTTTATCAGCATAAACTAAAGCAGTTGTTGAAAGATAATCATAAGCGCTGTCATCTTTATAAAACGTAAGAGCATATCTATCTTCATTGCTGAAACAAGCATAAAGCGTTACTGTCTCTCCATTTACCGTTGTAAGATTTTTTACTTTTTCAGAATCAGAAAATTCGCCAACTAAACCCGAATAATCTCCGCTATACTTTTTTGTCCAACCCCTAGGCTTGTATTCTATTGAATTAGATATACATGTCAATTCATTTTTAGGCAGAACATATTCCGTATCATAAACACATTCAATGGAATCAGGAAGAGTTCCTTCCATAGAAACTGAATATGATGATTTTTTTTCAAATTTTATTGTGTATTTTATAGGCGTAAATTTTACAATTATCTTGCAGTCTGATTCTGTTTTATAATTGTATTTCGTTTCAATCTTTTTTCCATTAGAATCATAATAAGTGCAGACATAACCTGTTTTTATGTAACTCAACCACACTGAACCATACGAAGTTTGAGAGTCTGTTTTTAAAATATTGCCGGACTCATCAACATAAGTAATAGTTATCCGTTTTTCTGAATAATCATCTCCATCAGAAACTTCAGCTTCACATCCTGCAAAAGCCACAAGAAAAACAAAAAAAACAACGAAGGTCTTTAATAAACCCGGTAAACTCAGTTTCATAAAAATCTCCTGTAAACTGATAAATTTTTATTTAAAATAAAAACGGCACTTCCACGCAGTACGTGAAAATGCCGAATATTTTCGAGAAGAGAATAAAATATATTGCTGATATCAGAGCAGACTACATCCCTAGAACGCTGAACGCTGAACGCTGAACGCTGAACGCTGAAGTTTGCGGGATATTTACTTGAAAGTCAATAAAATTAACAAGAATTTTTCTAAAAACTCGCTCCATATTAGAAGTATAATAATATGAAATTTATAAATTTATCAAGCAAAAAAATTAAAAATACAAAAAATATTCACAAATAGCCATATCATTGACACATAGCTATTCATAAGTTATCATAAAACTATATTTTGGGTGGCCTTTGGTTGGTTCGACAGGCTCACCAACCAAAACCAGGCTTTTCAGGTTTCCGGCTTTCGCCTTCATTTGCGCGCAGCAAAGCTCCGCACAAACTGGCTTCGCCAGACCTTACAATCCTTGCCACATCAGAAAACGTGCAATTCTGCGCTCAAAATGGAGGTGCTTATGTTCGACAAAGTTGTTCCGGTTTTTGAAATGAAAAACAAACTCTCATATTTTCTGCGAAAGGCAAAAGAAGAAGGCCCAGTTTTTATCAGCAACCGCGGAAAAACCGAATTTGTGCTGCAAACAATAGAAGAATATGAACATTCAAAGCGGAAAGAAAAATCGCTGGTTGAACGCATTCAGGAATCGCGCAAGAATTTTGGCATGGAAAATGACGATTTTGATTTTTCCGCATACTATGAAAAAATCAGGGAAGAAATTCCAATGAACCGCGCCCCGGAAGAACACCTTTTCGACGAGGCATAGCCGATGAAACCAATTTATCTTTTAGACACAAACGCCGTTTCTGAGCTTCTAAAAATTGCACCGAACACCAGTTTCCTGCAGCAGTTCACTAGATACGAAAAACGTTGCGCAATCGCCTCAACAACATGGAATGAGCTTTTATTCGGCGTGAATATTATGGAATCCGGAAAAAGGCGGGATTTCCTGTTTTCCAAAATAATTGACGAGATTCAGGAAGCATTTCCAGTAATTCAGCTTGACAATCATGCGGCATGGATTCAGGCGGATTTACGCGCGCGCCTAAAAGAGTCCGGAAAAAAAATTGATTACCCGGACACAGAAATCGCTGCCATTGCAATCGCAAACCAGATGATTCTTGTAACCAGGAACACAAAACATTTCGAGCCAATCGCCGAAATAAATTCCGTCTTCCATTTTGAAAACTGGTTCAACTAGCGCAAATTCCACGCATGATTCATTCCGCCCCTTTTTCAATTGTAAAAAACGCAATAACTCATTAAAATTAAACAGTCTGAATATTCAGTTTTTTTATAAAATTAGGAAAAATCGCTCTCGGCGTATTTTAATTTGCTCCAAGACGGATTGGGCTCGCGCTTCGCTTGTAAATATTTGGGTTGCGTTGCAACTTTGATTGGTTCTATCGCCCAAAGTCTTCACAAATTAAAATCCGCCTACGCTTTTATTTATTCCCAAAAAAACCGAACACTCATACAAAACAACTTTATAAATGCGAGGCCAAAATTATGGAAGAAATTCTTGAATTATTGCGACAGAACGCCCGGCTTTCTGTAAAAGACATTGCAAGCATGACAAAAAAAACTGAAACAGAAGTCGCCGCCATTATCAAAAAGCTTGAAGATGACGGAATTATTTTAAAATATGCGGCCATCGTAAACCCGGAAAAATCAGGCGAAAGCAAGGACAAGGTACGCGCAGAAATCCAGCTTCAGGTAACACCAGAACGCGAGCACGGATTCGATGCCCTTGCCGACAGAATTTACAGGTTTCCGCAGGTAAAATCGCTCTTTTTAATGAGCGGCGGCTACGATTTTAAAGTAATCATCGAAGGAGATTCCCTTCAGGAAGTCGCATTCTTCGTTTCAAACAAACTTGCGACACTGGAAGGAGTCCGCTCCACAAAAACCTGTTTTATTCTAAAAACTTACAAAGAAAACGACATTGTTTATGTAGAGGACGAACGCGACAGGCGCGAGGCACAGGCTTAGAAAGGCGGACAACCGCCTTACGCTCCAAACCTTCGGTTTTACGCTATCCACCGTGCGGGGACACCCCGCAACGCCCCGTAAAAAAGTCCGCGGTTTCCT
>OBCM01000052.1_pt1 | contig 19657 bp, 20 predicted proteins | sample 1495921 | NCBI WGS metagenome assembly OBCM01 (sample SAMN03418274, study PRJEB22391) | human gut metagenome | biome: human-gut; feature: organic feature; material: feces | host: Homo sapiens | place: Tanzania | collected 2013-01 | reverse complement strand
AAATCTGCCGAGAGCGTTCTTTCATAATTTGCAAAAAAAACTCGAAATTAAGGCTATGTTAAAGAGGTTTTTATGGGTGATTTTAAGATTCGGAAAGCAGAAAAAGAAGATATTTCGGTGCTGAAGGAACTGATTTTGGGGCTTGCCAGGCACGAACGGCGTCCTCAGGATGTTACCGGCTCAGAGCAAAGAATGTGCTTCTGGCTTTTTGAGCGGAAAATCGCGTCCGCCCTGATTGCGGAACTTGATGGAATTGCCATGGGATATGCAATTTATTATCCGGTTTACGGTTCTTACGCTGCGAGCGCAAGAGTTCATCTTGAAGATATTTTCATCAAGCCTGAATTTCAGGGCAATGGCTATGGAACAAAATTGCTTTCCTTTATCTGCAGGTCTGTTCTGGCGGAAGGTTTTTCCGGAATGGAATGGAATGCGCTGGATTTTAACGAAAAATCAATCGGCTATTATTTAAAGCTGGGCGCAAAAATAGAAAAGGGCAGGACTTACTTTAGTTTTTCTGAAGAAAATATGAAAAAACTTGAAAAATAATTTTTTCCCGGACGCTTTAATTATGACTGCGTTTTGGGTATATTTATAAAATGTGATTTTTAGACATATCAGGGGTTGTTATGAACTGCGATTTTATTAAGAAACTTGCCATTCCTTCAGAGATTAAGGAAATGTTTCCGGTTACAAAAGAAATGGAAAACACTGTCGCTGAGCGGCAGAAACAGATTGAGTCGATTTTTGAAGGAAAAGATGACAGAAAGCTTCTGATTATAGGTCCATGCTCGGCGGACAACGAAGACAGCGTTCTTGATTATATTTCAAGGCTTGTAAAAGTCCAGGAAAAAGTAAAGGATAAGATTTTTATTATTCCCCGGATTTACACAAATAAACCGCGCACAACCGGCGAAGGCTACAAGGGAATGCTTCATCAGCCTGACCCGACGGAAAAACCTGATTTGGTGAAGGGGATAATAGCAACCCGACACATGCATATGCGGGCTTTAAAGGAAACCGGTTTTTCCTGCGCGGACGAAATGCTTTATCCGGAAAACTATAAGTATCTGGATGATATTCTGGCGTATGTGGCAATCGGCGCGCGTTCTGTGGAAGACCAGCAGCACAGGCTTGTCGCAAGCGGAATCAACGTTCCTGTTGGCATGAAAAATCCTACTTCCGGCGATTATTCGGTTATGATGAATGCAATCCATGCGGCGCAGGGACATCACACGTTCATTTACCGCGGCTGGGAAGTTCATTCGCACGGAAATGCTCATTGCCATGCGATTCTTCGAGGCTATACAAACAAGATGGGAAAATCCCGCCCGAACTATCACTATGAAGATATAATCCGTCTTTGCGACGTTTATGATTCAAGCCCGGAACTTAAAAATCCGGCGGTTATTGTTGACTGCAATCATTCAAATTCTGGAAAAAATCCTTTTGAGCAGCCTAGGATTGTAAACGATGTGCTGAATTCAGCAAAACACAGCGACCGCATTGCAAAGCTCGTAAAAGGATTCATGGTGGAAAGCTATATTGAAGACGGAAGCCAGAAACCGGGCGAAGGCTGCTACGGAAAATCAATTACAGACGCATGCCTTGGCTGGGAAAAAACTGAAAAAATGATTTACGGCATTGCAGAGTCGTTGTAATGTCAAAAAATATAAATTTATTATTTGGGAAAAGTTGAACTATGGAAAAAATTGTAATCGGAAATCCGTTTGTTATTATTTTTACGGCAGGAACTTTGGTCAGTTTTTTAATAAATCATGTTCTTGAATTTGTTGACTGGCGGGCGCGCGTAAAAAACGGTGGAAAACTTCCTGATGAGCTGAATGGTTTTCCTGAATCTTCGGTTTTTGACACAAAAAAACTCGCTTCAATCAATGCGTATGAAAATGCAAAATATTTTTTCTGGATTCCGGGCTCTCTGGCGTCGGTTTTTCTTGCGCTGGCGCTTGTTTTTTCCGGCTTTTATCCATGGCTTTTTAATGTTGTCTGCCGTTTTACAGGTTTTCCGGACGGTTACTGGTCAACCTTTTTCTGCGCGTTCTGTTTTTCTGTTCTTGCCGGAATTCCAGAAGGAATTCTTGATATTCCGTTTGAGCTGATAAAAGAATTTAAGATTGAAAAAGCTTTTGGCTTTTCAAAAATGACGATAAAACTGTGGATTGCGGACCAAATCAAGGGAATTGCTATGTCGCTGGTTCTTTCGGCGGTTCTGGTTGCCGCGATGGTTGGAATTTTGGTCGCTTTTCCGCATGGCTGGTGGATTTTTCTTACAATCGTTCTTTTTGCGTTCACTTTTATAATGCAGATTCTTTATCCGCTGGTAATAGCCCCGATTTTTAATAAATTTTCTCCGCTGGAGGAAGGCGAGCTTAAGACAAGGATAACTGAGCTTATGCAGAATCTTGGATTTAAGTCTTCGGGAATTTTTGTTATGGATGCATCAAAAAGAAGCGGACATTCAAACGCGTATTTTGGCGGAATCGGAAAATCCAAGCGGATTGTGCTTTACGATACGCTTATAAAACAGCTTACAACAGACGAGCTTGTGGCGGTTCTTGGCCACGAGCTGGGGCATTACAAGCTGCATCATATTATTCGCCGCTTCTGCGTTTTAATTCCTGTTGAATTTGCGTTGATGTTCATTCTGTACAGAATTGCGCAGTCAACATCGATTTATACCGGTTTTGGTTTTGCCCTGACCGGAATAAAGGTTGAATCAGTTCAGTTTATCGGTCTGTTTCTTGCAAGCCTTGTTGCAGGTTCTCTTTCTGAAATTTCTTCACCGCTGCGTAATTTTTCCAGCCGTAAGGACGAATTTGCCGCAGATAAATTTTCGGCGGAGCTTACCGGCCATCCTGAGCATCTGATTTCTGCGCTTATAAAGCTTAACAGCGAAAATCTTAGCGAGCTTGTTCCGCCGAAAATTTATGTCGCATGGAACTATAATCATCCGAGCCTTGTAGAAAGGGTGGAAGCCCTGAAAAAATTATAAAGTCCAAGCCGGCAGCGGAATCTGCTATGTATTTGATCTAATCGCCGCGCCCGGTTGTTCTTCAATGTGAAGGCAGTCCAGAGAATCCCTGGTTGTTGAAAGAACTTTTTTTATGCGCGCAAGGCATAAGTCCGCTATGCTCTGGAATCTTCCGGGATTTTCAATTTTTTCCGGTTTCTGGATGAGCATGCACTTTCTTGTTCCGCCGTCCAGCCGGTTCTGCTCGATTGTCGCTTCCAGCGTTGAGCCGCTTCCTGCGAAAAAATCCATTATCGTAATGTCGTCCGGCATATTTACAATTTGTATAAAATGCTGAATCAGGTTTACAGGTTTTGGATTGTCAAAAGATTTCTTTTCGCAAAGAAGCTCGTCCAGATGTTTCTGGGCTTTGCGTGTGCTTTCTGCGCCGTCTATTATATTTCTTGGAATTATTTCAACTTTTTCGCCGTTAAAAACTTTTTTTCGCGGAACATTTGAAAATTCCGGGGCTTTTCCCCAGTAAATCTTATCTTCTTTTATAAGCTGTTTCATTTCTGCTTCGGGAATAAGCCATTGGCGTTTCCAGCGGATTCCTCCCGGAGAAACAATTTCGTAGTAGTTTTCGCTTTTCGGGTTTGAACGTTTTTCGTCAAAACTTATGCTTCCTGAAAACCATGCGCCCCTTCTGTCGCCGTCGGCATTGCCTGTGGCCCAGACTGTCTGCTCAAAATCCGAAAACTCTTTCAGTTTTTTCTTGTTTTTTGCGTAGCAAAGGTTTGACTGCTGCAGAGTGCGGCTCCACTTGTCTTTTTTTCCTTTTCCGTGAAGCCACATAAAATCGTTTACAAAATTGTTTTCCCCGAAAATCTGGTCGCAAAGGATTTTAAGCAGATGAACCTGGTTTTGACCAATCGCAATGAATATGCATCCTGAATCTTTTAAAAGTTCCCTGGCGGCGCAGAGCCTTCGTCGCATGAAGCTTAGCCATTCATCGGTCTGCATATTGTCGCGGTAGGTGAAATTTTTTCCTGTGTTGTATGGCGGGTCTGTGTAGATTAAGTCTATTTTTTCCCTGTATTCCGAAAGCAGCAGTTTTAGCGCCGGATAGTTATCTCCTTCTATAAATGTGTGGCGGATGCCGCTCTGCGCTGCTGAAAAATCTATGGTTTCATCTTTTTTTAGTATGAAATGCTGTGAAATGTCTTTTACGTCTGCTTTTTCTGAAAAATCGGTCCATGAAATTGAAAAACTCATTTTTACAGTATATTATAGCTTTATGAAAAAAAAAGCGATTCTTTATAATTCAAATTTTGAAAAGCTTGCAACTTTGGCGCAGTATTTGGTTCACGATGACTGGGAAATTCTTTCTGCCGGCGATACGGCTAAATTTCTTCAGGAAAACAATATTCCATATACTTACACAAAGCAGCTTGAATATAACCCGAATTCCGATGACAACTTTATAAGCCTGTCCCATTCGGTTCTTGCGGCAGGAAGAAATCTTCTTTCAAGTTCGTTTTCAACAGATTTTGTGGTTAATCTTGTCTGCATCAATGTTGAGCCGGTTTTTCATAAGCTGAATGATTTTCTGGAAGTTGAAAAAAGCTATAACTCAATTGAGCTAAAGGAAATGGCTCTGCTTGCCTCCGCTGCAAAAAATTATATGAATGTCCTTGTTCTTTGCGACTCCGCGGACTATCAGGATGCGATTGTTCAGATGAAAAACGACAGCATTTCAACTGAGTTCAGGCTTTATCTTGCGGCAAAGGCGTTGAACCAGATTTCTGCCTGTTCCGCGGCAAATGCTCTTTCAATTTCCCAATCTATGGATGTGAATTCTTGTCCGCCGTACCTTATGATTCCATTTAAATTTGCAGGAAGACTTCATCACGGTTCTAACGACCATCAGAGCGCATTCCTTTATTCTTTGAATGACAAAGTCGGCGCTCTTTCCGGAATGAAAAAAATTCAGGGAAAGGAAATGAATTTTAACCTTTACGAAAACTGTTTTGCCGCGTGGAAGGCAATCAGCATTTTTACAAAGATATTAAAAAGTCCGTTTACGGTTGACAGCGTTGACTGCAACAATTATCCGTTTACAACTCAGTTTACTCCGGCCGCAACTTCTGTGTTTACGATTGGAATAAAAAATTCAAATCCGATAGGCGCTTCTCTTGGAGGAACGCTTTTGGAATCTTTCAGAAAAACCTATTCTTGCGAGCCGGATTCCTTTAAGGGGTCAACATTCGGATGCAGCTCTGTTGTTGACGGGGAAACCGCGCGCGAACTTGTGAAGATTGATTTTCGTGCGATTATCGCGCCGGATTTTACAAAAGAAGCAAGGGAAATTTTTTCCGAAAGAAAAGATATGCGTCTTGTTATTGTCTCAAGGTTTATAAGCGGTTATTACGAAATGGCGGCGATTGACGGCGGAATTATGCTTCAGGAGCCTGATTCTAAAATGTTTACAAAACTTAGCGTGGTTACCCAGAAACGTCCTTCGCAGGCGCAGGTTGATTCAATGGCGTTTGGAATGCTGGTTGCAATGACCTGCAAGTCTGACGCGGCGGTCGTTGTGAATGATTTTTCTACAGTTGGAATTTCTGCCGGGAACACAAGCCGTAAAAGGGCTGTACGGTATGCGCTTCAGGATGCGAGCGAGTATTTTGAAAATAATCAGAATAATAATCTAATAAGTAAGGACCGGAATTCCGAAATTTTAATAAGCGATTCTGTCATTTATTTTGATGAATACGTAAAAAAACTTGCGGATGTTGGAATCAAGGCGATTATTCAGACGGGTGGTGTTGACTGCGATGCGGAATTTATCCAGTATTGCAACGAGCGCGACATTTCCATGATTTTTACCGGAATACAGCATTTGTCTGTTTAAAATAAAATTTTCCCGAGGATTTTATGCTTTACTATTTAGGTTCGTACCTTCAGAAGTTTTTTGGACCTGCGCGTCTTCTTCAGTCTTATGCGGTCTTGATAATTCTTGCCCTCTACAGCGGTTTTGTCCTTATGTATAGATTTTTGCCGAAATTTTACAGCGTGCTTCCTCATGACCGCGGCCGGGAATTTACGTTGACTGCGGAAGCGGCGAAGGGAAAACCGACTGGTGCCGGCGCTGTGTTTATAACGGCTTTTGTGCTGCTTTGCATTGTTTTTGTTCCCATGAGCTGGAGGCAGTGCGGAATTCTTTTTCTTACCTGGATTACAATGCTGACTGGATTCTTAGATGATAAAAGCATTTCCAGCTGGGGCGAATATTTGAAAGGCGCGCTTGATCTGCTGATAAGCATCGCGGCTTCTGTGCTTTTGTATTTTATTGCAAAATCTCAGTCTGCTGACGGAACTGTCTGTTTCTGGCTTCCGTTTGTTTCTCATCTTATTGTGGTGCATCCTGCGGTCTATATTTTGATTGGCGTAATTCTTCTGTGGGCTTCCATAAATACAACGAACTGCACAGATGGTGTTGACGGTTTGAGCGGAACGCTTGTTTTGATTGCGCTTATTACAATGGGAATAATTTTTTATTTTATTCTTGGCCATGTTGATATTTCAAAGTATCTTCTTGTTCCTAATTTGAAGGATGGCGCAAAATGGGCGCTTATGACGTTTACCCTTGCCGGGGTTCTTACAGGATATTTGTGGCACAACGCCTATCCGAGCCATGTCCTGATGGGCGATGCCGGAAGCCGCGCTTTGGGATTTTTTATAGGATGCGCTATTCTTATAAGCGGAAATCCTCTTTTGTGCCTGGCGACTTCTACAATCATCTTTTTGAACGGCGGAATGGGTCTTGTAAAAGTCTTCCTTTTGCGGTTTTTTAACATCAGGATTTTTGAAAACATCCGTTTTCCTTTGCACGACCACATGAGAAAAAACCGCGGCTGGTCTGCGACCCAGGTTCTTCTTAAATTTATGATAATGCAGCTTTTGATAACTGTTGCGGTAATCGGTCTTTTCTTTAAAGTCCGTTGATTTGTGCGCGGGGATAAACTTAGGACGCTTGTGTTGTGGGGTGGCAGATATAAAAAAAGACTGAAATTGAAAAAAATCAACTTCAGTCTTTTGAAAATGTTTCTTTTCTATTGGTTTTCTACAAAAAGTTTTTCGCCGATGATTGTGTAAAGGACTCGGTTTAAATTTAAATTAGTACTTTCGTCTACTAAAGTAAGCGATGCTGTAAATTGGTCGAATTGTTTTTCTGTATACTTGTCGAATCTGTTGAAGTTGTATATAAGAGTCCAAAGCGTTGAAGAAATGTTTATATCCTTCTCAGCGTTTGTTGTGTCTGTTTTTTCTACTTTTGGTTTTTGTCCAAAAGCTTTAAAGAAACAAATTTCATCAATGTTTGCGGCATCTTTTACAAGTTCTGTAATGTTTGATTTAGCTTCTTCAGGTGTTAAATCTGGAACTAAAATTACATTCATTCCTTCTAAGACTTCTGCCGCCTTGTCGTTATTTTTGAATTTTAAAGTGTCATTTTTTGTTGCGTAATTTACATATACATCAAAATTAATTGTTTTTTCTGTATTATCAGAACTTGTCCACTTATATTCAATTGAGTGGTTGCTGTTTGATTTCGCTCTGTAAACCCAAGTATCTTTCGGCGCAACGAAATCATCTTCATCTAGGTCGCATCCTGTAAAAACTGCTCCGCAAATAAGTGCGGCTAATACGCAAATTAAAGAAAATGTCTTTTTCATCTTTTTACCTCTTTTTTCTGGTGTTAGTTGATTATAAAACAGAGCCATTTGCTTGTCAAAAATATTCTACTGCTCCGGTTTATTCTTGACCTGAAAACACATTTGTCAGATAATAAAAAAAGTCCCCCGGATTATGTGGGAATTATTTAAAAAGTCGTCCAATTTTCGTGATAATCTTTAAAAAAGTCGTCAGGATTTCGTGATTATGGAAAAATATTATGTATAGAAGAATAATTGAAAGTTTGAAAAAATGGAAAGAATCTCCTCGTAGAAAACCGCTTATCCTGCAAGGTGCAAGGCAGACTGGCAAGACATGGATTATGAAAGAATTTGGAAGGACTGAATATAAAAATACAGCTTATCTTTTTTGCCAGGAAAATCCTGCTTTAAAAAGCCTTTTTGAAGCTCCGTTTGATAAGGAGCGGCTGCTAAACGGATTTCAACTTTTGTGCGGTTTTAAAATTGAAGCTGAAAATACTCTTATAATTATTGATGAAATTCAAGATATTCCAAAAGCCATTACATCATTAAAATTTTTTTATGAGCAGGCTCCGGAGTATCATATAATATGTGCAGGTTCTCTTCTTGGAGTTTCGTTATGCGAAGGTATTTCATTTCCTGTGGGAAAAGTTAATTTCTTGAATTTATATCCTCTTTCTTTTTCTGAATTTTTAATGGCAATTGGAAAAGGGCAGTATGAATCTTTGATAAATTCTAAAACTCCTGATGTTGAGCTTATAAAGTCATTTTCTTCTGACTTGAAAGAGTTTTTGAAATATTATTTTTTTATTGGTGGAATGCCGGAAGTCGTGTCGACATGGATTGAAACAAATGATTTTAATGAGGTTCGTCGTGTTCAGCTGGAACTTCTTGAAACTTATAAGAATGATGTTTCAAAACATACTTCACCGGAAGTGGCAAATAAAATCAGACAGGTTTGGGATTCTGTTCCTGGCCAATTGGCTAAAGAAAACAAAAAATTTCTGTATTCAGTGGTAAAGCAAAGTGCCCGTGCGCGTGAATATGAAAATGCAATCAACTGGCTTGCTAATGCGGGTCTTATTACAAAAGTTTATCGTATTAATAAGCCTGGAATTCCGATAAAAGCCTATGAAGATTTGGAGACATTTAAAATCTTTGTTCTGGATACAGGTCTTTTGTGCAGTATGACACTTTTGAGCGCAAGGACTTTACTTGATGGAAATAAGCTTTTTACAGAATTTAAAGGTGCTCTTACGGAGCAATATGTCTGTCAGCAACTTGTAAGTGAATTTCAAATAGAACCTTTTTATTGGTCTTCTAAGGACGGTTCTGCGGAAATTGATTTTATTTTTCAGAATGATGATAGCGTTGTTCCTGTGGAAGTGAAATCCGAAATAAATCTTCAGGCTAAAAGCCTGAAACTCTATCGGGAAAAGTATAATCCAGCGACACTGCTGCGTTTTTCATTGTCAGATTATATAAACCATGGAAATTTAAAAGATATTCCGCTGTATGCTATTCCGATGATAAAGAATTTTCTGGAATATTAATGCAGAAAAAAAACTGATGTAAAAAAAAACGTAATCCGGCAATGCTCAGATTACGGTTTTTTTATTTTTAGTTTGTGGTTACCTTGATTTTTGTGGCGATAACCTGTGCTTTTTCATCGCGCAGAATGTATTCAACATTGATGTTTTCTTCGGGAATATTTGCTTTTTCTGTCGCTTCTTTTACGATGAGCTCTTTTATTTCTTCATCATTTGCCTTGAGCAAAGTTTTCATTGAAGTATTATTGTCAAGGGTCAGAGGCTTTTTTGCGCAGGAAACAGCAAGGGTTGATACTGCAAAGCATATTGTGAAAAATTTAAAAAATCTGTTCATTCTTGTTTTCTCCTGTTTTTACTATAAATCTAAACTGCTGTTTATCGCGTTGTTAAGGCTTTCGGCTGAAGAAAAAAGCGTGTAGTTGTAGCCGCCGTCAAAAAAACTTATCTCTAGGGCGGCGTCTTCAGTGCCTAAAACTACAATCTGCTCTTTTTTGTTTTCGATTTTAAAAAGCAAATCATCCATGTCGTCAAGCTCGAACAATCCGTCGTCAAATATGTCAAGTTCATCCCATGACTTTATGGAATTTGTCGCGTCGTATACTTTGTCGCCATAAATAGAGATGTAATTGTTTACAACTTTTTCACCTTCTTCGTTGCAGGTTACTACTGACAGAATTTCATCGCAGCTTGTAAGCAGCAAAGCCAATAAGCATGAAAAAAGTAAAATACCAAATTTCTTTTTCATAAAAACTCCATAAAAAGTCAATGCGGAGATTCCAATTTCCGGGTTGACTCTTTAAGATGTTCCGCCCCGCAGTTGGAAACATCATTTAATAAGAAAGTTTGCAACGCAAACCGCCGGATACTAATTATCATTCTTGTTTATAAAAATAGCAAGGAAAAAGTGGCTGAACGGATAGTTCTTTATGAACAGTCTTTTTACCATCCGCCGGAAGCGCCACCGCCGCCAAAATGTCCTCCGCCACCGCTAAAGCGGCTTCCACCGCCGCCAAAGGGATTGCGGCCGCCGCTGTAAAAGTTGTTCATTGTGCCGCTTCTGCCGGAGCTTCCGCGGTGAGCGTTCTGGTACGCGCTTGTAAAAATAATCCACGGCAAAAAGTGGTTGCTTCTTCCGCTTGCGATGCAGGAAAAGAGTATGAACCAGCCAAAAACCCATAGGAATCCGTACAGAATTCCTATGTAGGAGTTGTCTTCGTCAGATTCTTTTAATACGCTTTTTGAAACAAGCTCTTCGTTGTCAGAAATAATTCCTGCGATGTTTTTTACGCCTTTTAAGATTCCTTCTGAATAATCGCCGTTTCTGAATTCCTGGATTATCACATTCCGCAGAATCAAGCCGCATTTTGTGTCTGTTAAAGTTCCTTCAAGTCCGTATCCAACTTCGATTCTGGCTTTGTGGTCATTTAGCGCGACTACTATAAGAACGCCGTTATCCTTGTCTTTTTGTCCGAGCCGCCACGATTCTGCGACTTTCATTGAAAAATCTTCAATGGAATCACCGTTTAATGAATCTATTGTAAGAACTGCGACCTGCGCGCCGGTTGAATTTTCAAGGTTTTCAAGATATCCGGTTATTTCTTCCCTGTCTTTTCTGGTGATTATGTTCGCGTTGTCAACTATTCTTCCTGTAAGCGCCGGAATGTCTGAGGCAAAAGCCGCGGCTGGGCTGAACGCAAAAACCGCCGCAATTAATGCAAGGATAAAATTCCGCTTAAACTTAGATTCTTTCATTCTAATCCTCCAGGATTGCAAGGCCGTCCGGCAGTTCATTTTGATTTTCTTTTTTTGCCGGAAAGTTTTCCGCAAGAAGCTCACCGCATTTTTCAACTGCGGCGATAAATCCTTCTTTTGTTTTTCCAGACTTGATTCCAAGCGCAAGGTCATCCGCGATTATGTTCCACAAGTCCTGCGGAATTTTTTGTGCAATTCCAGAGTCCGCCACAATCCTGACCTGTCTTTCCAAGTATGAAACAAAAATCAGAATGCCCGAATGTTCTTTTGTGTCGTAAACTCCGCTTTGCGCAAAATGTCTGAACGCGCGGTTTGTTACAGCCTGGTTTTTTATGTTTTTTGGAATTATTATTCTGTCAATCAGAGGAATGTTTGCAAAATAAAAACCGAAGACGATTGTGGCCAAGGTTGCGATTCCATAAAATGCCGGAAGAAGCCAAACCGGGCAGCCCCAGAAAAATTTGTCATAAAGCGCGAAAATTTTTGCGGCGAACGGAAGAAGGATTGTAAAAACAAATGCCGCCAGATATGTCGAGGCCAGGAGTTCCCAGAATGAATAATGGTCGCTTTCGGCTGTCAGAGCCAGCGCGATTTCGCCGCTCGTGCTTGCTTCCGCCTTTTTTACCGCATTTCTGATTTCTTCCATATCGGAATCTGAAAGTTTTATTTTTTTCAAAAGATATTTTTTTGTCATTTTCGCCGCCCGCAGATTTTTAGAACTGCACCGCTGGAGCTGAAGATGCTTGTGCCGCCGCCGTAAAATATGATTTTGCCTTGAATCCCATTTTTCCTGCGATTAAAACTCCAGGCCATTTTCTGATTGATGCGTTGTATTTTTGCGCAAGGTCGTTGTATCTTTTTCGTTCTGTTGAAATGCGGTTTTCTGTTCCTTCAAGCTCATCCTGAAGCGCAAGAAAATTCTGGTTTGTCTTTAGTTCCGGATAATTTTCTGTAACAGAAAGAAGTCTTTGCAGCGCTCCGCCCAGGGAATCCTGAACTTTCTGGAACTCTGCGAATTTCTCTTCGTCCTCAAGAATGCTTGCGTCGACTTTTATTGTTCCGCCGGCTTTTGCGCGCGCTTCCGCAACTTGCGTGTAAAGTTCGGTTTCATGGCTTGCCGCGCCTTTTACAGTTGAAACAAGGTTTGGAATCAAGTCGTATCTGCGCTGGTACTGATTTTCAACCTGCGCCCACTGGGCTGAAACCTGCTCGTCCAGTTCGACCATATTGTTGTATATGTTGCAGGAAGAAACACCTGCCATGAGCGCGATTCCCGCAAAAATTGAAGACAAGATTTTTGTGATTTTCATAGATTTCTCCATCGTGTGAATTTTTGTATTTGGAAATTTTAATTTTTCTTGATAAATCAAAATAACCGCTTTCGGCAGAGCCGTAATTTGCTCCAGATGATTGGCCTCGCGCTTCGCTTGCAAGAGTTTGGGCGCTGCGCGCTTTGATTGGTTCAATCGGCCAAAATCTTCACAAATTGCGGACTCTGCCTGCACTTTAATTTTTTTTGTAAAAAAATTAAAATTTCCTACTATAAAAAATAAAGCCATAAGTAAATTGGGTCAAGAAAATGATTGAAAAAAATGCTGATTCTGTATATTCTTATCCAGATAGAGTAAAGTTTTTTTAATGCCGTGTTTTTACATTGCGGTGTTATTTCAGGAGCAAAAATGTATAAGGCGAAAGATTACGATTTTACGGTAGAACAGTTAGGTCCTTGTAAATTTAATTCACCGATTCAGTTGTCAACGGTAGTCGGCGGTGCATACGCAAACTATGTGCGCGATGATTCTTTCGTAAGAAACAGAATCAATGTTTTCAGTAAAGAAGAACCGAATTCTATTGATGCTACAAATCTTTTGCAGAAGGCCGGTCCGCGCGAGAAAATATATTTTGACCCTAAAAAAGTAAAGGCCGGAATCTGTACCTGCGGCGGTCTTTGTCCTGGATTGAACGACGTTATCCGTGCCGTGGTTCGCTGCTTGTGGAACAGATATGGTGTCCGCGATATTGTTGGCTTCCGCTATGGCTACCGTGGACTTTTTAAAGATTCAAATCTTGAGCCAATCCAGCTTACTCCTGATGTGGTTGATGAAATCCACAAGATTGGCGGTTCGTTTATTGGAACAAGCCGCGGCGGCGGAAACAGGATTCCTACGGATGGCGTTGATACAATTGAACGCCTAGGCATTAACATGATGTTTGTTATTGGCGGCGACGGAACTCAGCACGGAGCATTGGCTATGGCTGAAGAAATCCAGAAGCGCGGCCTTGAATGTGCGGTTGTCGGAATTCCTAAGACAGTGGACAATGATTTTCTTCTTATTGACCATTCATTCGGTTTTGAGACAGCGGTTCAGCAGGCAAAAGAGGCGATTGCTTCAATGCACATGGAAGCCCGCTCCCAGCCGAACTGCATCGCTCTTGTAAAACTTATGGGACGCGAGTCAGGCTTTATCGCCACTTACGCAGCCCTTGCTTCACACGAGACAAATTTCTGCCTTATTCCGGAAATTCCTTTTGATATGGAAGGTCCTAACGGTTTCCTTGCGAACCTTGAAAAGCGTCTTATGGATCACAAGCATGCCGTTGTTGTTGTAGCGGAAGGCGCAGGACAGGAGCTTTTCGTCTCTAATGACGAAACGGACGCTTCTGGAAACAAAAAGCTTGCGGATATCGGAATATATCTTCGCGACGCGATTAAATCATATTTTTCAAAAAAGAATATTCCGGTCGACTTGAAGTATTGCGATCCAAGCTATCAGATTCGTTCTGCGGTTACAATCGCATCTGACTCTGTTTATTGCGAAAGGCTTGGAAACAACGCCGTTCATGCGGCTATGGCTGGAAAAACAAAGATTGTTGTAGGGCTTGTTCATGACAAATTTGTTTATATCCCTGCAAAAATGGCGATTGCAAGCAGAAACTTTGTTGACCCAGAAGGCGCATTGTGGCGCGACGCTCTGGATGCTACAGGCCAGCCGATTCTTATGGTAAACGATGAAGAAAAGGCTAAAAAAATAATGTGTCAGAAGCTTGGTCTTTAATGACTGCAAAAAAAATTACGGAAAATGTCTTCTATATTCCCGGCTCGACGAATGTTGGTGTTATTGCGGTAAATGGAAAGCGCGGCTCGAAGGCAAAAGACCTTTATCTTGTTGATTCGGGCGGCGATTCTGAAGATGCGGCGCGCATATTCAGCAGCCTGGAAGAACTTTTTCCGGAAGAAAAGGGCGGCTTTAATCTTGTCGCCGTAATAAATACTCATTCTCATGCAGACCACTGCGGCGGAAACGCTTTTTTTGTTCAAAAAACCGGATGTCAGATTTGGTGCGACAGGATTGAATCGGCCGGTCTGGAATGCAGCCTTTTGCAGTCGATTATTACCTGCGGTTCAATGCCGCTGCCGCATCTTCAGTCCAGTTATTATGTTGCAAAACCTTCAAAAGCCGACAGATTTATTGATGAAAATTCAGAGATTAGGCTTCGCGGCGGCGGAAAAATAAATTTCATCAGCCTTCCGGGGCATTACCTGAATATGCTTGGCGTTCTTTTTACAAGCAAAAAGGGAGAGACTGTGTTTTTTCCGGGAGATGCGGTCTTTGGCAGGATGCACGTCCTGAAATACTGGATTTCTTATCTTGTTGATTTAGGGGCGTTTAAGCAGACCCTGAGCAAGCTGAATGAAACGGATTTTGACTGGTACATTCCATGCCACGGCGAGCCTTGCCAAAGGATTCAGGAAACCGTTGAAATGAACAAAATTGCTATTCTTTCCACGGAATACTGCATTCTGCGTGCCTTAAGGGATGAACGGCGGCTTACTTTTTCAGAGCTTATGAAGGCGATTGCCGACATGAACGACATAAAGCTTCGTACTCCGCAATATCTTTTGATTGGAAGTACAATCCGCGCGTATCTTTACTATCTTTATCAGGAAAACAAGATTGACTGCGCGATGAAAGAAAATCAGCTTTTCTGGTTCAGGGTAAAAGACTAGCGTCTTGAATGTTATTCGTCCCATCCCGGAATTTTTACAGATTCATCCCAGGTTTCTATTATCTGTATTCCGCTTGATGTTCCAATCCTGTTTGCGCCTGCCAGAATCATTTCCAGAGTTTTTTTTGCATTCCTGATTCCGCCGGACGCTTTTACTCCGAAGTTTTTTCCCACAGTTTTTCGCATCAGTTCAACGTGATGTGCGGAAGCGCCGTTTGGAAGAATGTTTCCTGAGGAATCTTTTGGCGTTGCAAATCCAGTTGAGGTTTTTACGAAGTCTGCGCCGGAACGGATTGCGCACTGGCAGCAAGTCACGATTGTTGTGTCTGCAAGGAAGCAGGTTTCCAGGATTACCTTTACGGTGACTGTTTTTCCTGTCTTTGCGCCGGCATCTCTTGCGGCTTTGACTACACCGGCAATATCAAGCTGTATGGAATTGAATCTGCATTCTGCCGCATCTCCGGCATTTATTACCATATCGATTTCATCCGCGCCGTTTAGTATTGCTTCCGCGGCTTCGTATGCTTTGGCTTCCGTAGTGGTTGCTCCAAGCGGAAAACCTATGACCGTACAGATTTTTACATCGGTTTCTTCAAGTTCATTTTTGCAAAGCGGAACGTAAGCCGGATTTACGCAGACTGATTTAAAGCGGTAGTGTTTTGCTTCCGCGCAGAGCCGGGTTATGTCTTTTATGCCTGCGGTCTGGTTAAGCATTGTGTGGTCTATTAATTTTGCAAGTGTCTCTTTTTTCATTGTTCTTTTATTTTGAATCAACCGGAAATAAAATTCAAGATTCAAGGCGTTTGGGCAAGTTGGAGTAACTTGGAACAATTTAGTTAGTCATTGCGAACTTGGATTTATTGAAAAATCGTTTTTCGTAGAGTAATATTTTTCTAGTTCATTTTTAGCTGTAAGGAGAATGACTATGGCTTACAAAATTGATTCTGATAAATGCGTTAATTGCGGCGCATGCGAACCTGATTGTCCGGTAGGAGCAATTTCCGAAGCAAACGATAAAAGGACAATCGATGCTAATACGTGCATCAGCTGCGGTTCTTGCGCTTCAACTTGTCCGGCTGAAGCAATTTCAGAGTAATTATTATTAAAAAGCAGGTTTTTGGATGCAGAAACCTGCTTTTTGCTTTAAAATAACGTCATGTTAAAATCCGCTTTAAAAATAAAAGAGTTTTTTTCAGTTTTTGTAAAGTTTCTTGTTCTTATTTTGATTTGCCTTGCAGTTTGCTTTGCTGTTGTTTTTCCTGTGTGGAAATTTGCTGTTTCCGCTCCGCGGGTCTACACTTTTTTTGTTCTTGCCGTTATTTTTGCAGCCGCTGTGTTTTTTGCAGTCAGAAAAATTTTAAGAAAAAAGAATGTTTCGTAAATTTTTTGCGCTGATTTTTTTTTCCGTTCTGATTTTTTTTCCCGCTTCTGCTTTTGCGGAAGAAACTGGTGGAAAAATCAGGATAAATGCTGAAAAGCTTCCGGTTATACATAAACTTTCCCGCTCTGACGTTGTCTTTCGCCAGTTTGAAGAAACTGTTTTTCATAATGACAGAATTTTTGCAGATGAGCTGAACACAGAACCGCCGGCGGAGGAATTTTACGCTTACATTCCAGGCAGGGCTGAGGATATTTTTTCTGTATGCGCCGCATCGGGCATTCCGTATGACACTCTGGTCACGCTGAATTCACTTTCTGTAGTTTCTGAAAAAATCGCCGGAAAAAAAATCGTTTTGCCGACCGCGAAAGGAGTTTTTGTCTGTGAAAATCCAGTTTCCTTTGTTGAGATTTTAATTTCCTCCGAATCCGGAAGTTTTGTGGAAAAATCTGAAAAAACATGTTATTATTTAAATGGCAGGAAATTTTATTTTCTTTATGGAAAAAGATTTACACCTGCGCAGCGCGCTTTTTTTCTTGATACGGCGATGCGTGCGCCTTTGGATCATATCAGGGTTACTTCCGGATTTGGATTCAGGAATAGTCCTGTATATAAAAGGTGGAAATCCCATAACGGAATAGATTTTGCTGCTGCTGAAGGAACTCCGGTTTATGCCTGTAAGAGCGGAAAGGTTGCATTTGTTTCCAGAATGGATGCGGTTTTTGGCAATTATATTGTTCTTTCGCATGAAGGCGGTCTGTCGAGCGTGTATGCGCATCTTTCGGAAATCAATGTAAAAAAGGATTCGTTGGTGCGCGGCGGAGATGTGATAGGTCTTTCTGGTAAAACCGGTGCTGTGACCGGACCACATCTGCATTTTGAAGTCAGGCTTAATGGTGTCGCGGCGGATCCTTCTGATTTTATTAATTCAGGATTTTAGGAATATCAGGGTTTTTATGGCTAGGGTTTTTGGAAAATTTTTTATTTTCACTCTTTTGATTTTTGCAGGAGCGTTTTGCGGCGCGGAAAGTTTTCGTGTGCGGAAGGTTAGTGTGGTTTCTCTGCCGGGCGATTCTGTTGAGGAAAGAACGGCTGTTCTTGGAATAAACGACAGCCTTGCGGTTTTTATGCCGGGAGATATGACATATCTTGAAGGTTTTGAGCTTAAAGTGAAAATTCCGCAGATTGTGGCGGACTGGCGCGATTCAGTCGCTTTTTCTGTTTACAACGGAATAAGGCCGAAGCCGAATGTTTCTTCCATAGATTATTCTGGAAGCAGAATTTTTGTGACTACAGTTCCTTCAAAACTCAACTGGATTGTTCAGGTTCCTTTAAAGTCTGGAAATTCAATGAAAGACAATGGCTATGTTGCAAAAGTTGATGCGGTTCCGGATGTTTCCGGCGGATATACGTTTATTCGCTTTCAGCCGGCGATGAAAGGCGTGCCGGATGCCACGTACGAGGCGAAGCTGGAAGTTTCTGTAAAGCCTGTCCTTATAAATAAAGGAACTTTGAAGCTTAAGGTTTCTGCTCCGGACGGTCAGGCGGCGCATTATCAGGTTTTTGTGGATGACGAGCCGGTTGTTCTTTCCGGCGGAAAAATTCTTCTTGATTCCGGAAAGCATAATGTGAACATTCAGTCGGAGGAATTTAGAAACGATGTGCGCACTGTTTATATCGAGCAGGCAAAAACTTCGGAAATCAAGATTAACTTAAAAAGCATTGCTCCGACTTTGACTGTGACAGCGCCGGAAAATTCAATTGTCCTTATAGATGATTCAAAAGTTGATTCTTTTGGACGTGAATTTGCTGTTTCCGAGGGCGAGCATATTGTAAAATGCCAGATTGGAAGCTACGAGATTGTGCGTTCCGTTTTAATTGAAAAAGGAAAGTCTTATTTTGTGAACCTTGCCGTTGACCTTGAGATTTCAGAAGAGTAAGCGCCTTTTGTCCGTGCGGAGCGCGCATGGCCGGTATTGAACCGGAGTTTGTCAATTTTTTTTGAAAAAAATGTTCAAGAAATTTGCAGTTCAGGGCGATAATATAATTACCGGGGGACATTTTCCCCTCCCACCCATGTTCCCCGGTTGCCTGATGGGCATGGCTCGGTTCTTTGCCGAGCCTTTTTTTTTGGAATTTCAGTTTTTATGCCCGGTTTATAAAGCCCGGAATTTGTGCTGTTTATAACAATGCGTTTGTTTTTGACTTGAATGTCAGTTGAATTCAATCCGTTTAATTGACGAAATAAATCTATTTTCTTACAATATAAGAATGATAAAAATCCGTAAGTCCACTTATTTTTGGGTGGGCGCTTTATTTTTCGCTTCGATTTTTATAGGCTGTCTTTTAGGTTACGGTCTTGCAGAAACTAAGAACATTAAGAACTCTGAATATATTTCTTCGTTCGATACCGCGCTTCCTACGAAATTGCTGGATATAAATGGCGAGCTGATCACTGAATTTTCTTCTGATGAAAAACGCGAGATTATCAGTCTGAATAAGCTTCCGCCGCACATGATAGATGCGCTTCTTACCCGCGAGGATAGAATTTTCTACAAGCATAATGGTTTCAGCTTTAAGGCAATTCTGCGCGCCGTCGCAGGAAAGCTTACGGGGCGTTCTCTTGGCGGCGGTTCAACCTTGACGCAGCAGATAGCTGGAACTCTTTATTGCGACCGCGCTGAAATGTCCATAATGAGAAAAATAAAAGAACTCTGGTGGGCAATCCAGATGGAGCGCCGCTATTCAAAAAATGAAATTCTTGAGTTATATCTTAATAAAATCTATTTTGGCGGCGGAACTTACGGCGTAAATGCCGCTTCTAAATATTATTTCGGTCATTCCGCGGAAGAAATCACTCCGGCGGAAGCGGCGATTCTTGTTATTCAGCTTTCAAACCCTGCGTTCTATAATCCGTTTGACCATCCGAACCGTGCGATGGATCGCCAAAGGGATGTCCTTACAAGCATGGTTAAACTGAATTACATCAGCGAAGATGAGGCGAAGGAATCTTTTGATGTGTTCTGGAGCAATTTTGATTATACAAGAACAAGCTCTTCAGCGTATATGATGCGCAACGACAAGGCGCCGTGGTTCAGCGAGTATGTTCGCCGCGAATTGGGAAACCTTATCTATGGCTCGCAGAATATTTATACAAGCGGCTTTACGGTAAATACCACATTGAATTTAAAGCATCAGGCGGCTGCCCAGAAGGTTATGGACAGATATATCGCAGAGGCAAACCGCCGGTATCAGCAGGAGCACAGCGATCCGCTGTATGGAA
>OBCM01000050.1_pt1 | contig 19768 bp, 25 predicted proteins | sample 1495921 | NCBI WGS metagenome assembly OBCM01 (sample SAMN03418274, study PRJEB22391) | human gut metagenome | biome: human-gut; feature: organic feature; material: feces | host: Homo sapiens | place: Tanzania | collected 2013-01 | reverse complement strand
CAACCCCTATCAGATAATGGAAATCTTATGATAGGTTTACTTACCTTGTGGACGGGTTTATTGCTTTTTTGTGTGGTATTAGCAGCTGTATTTGTGCCGATTAGAACCTCTAAGCGGGAGAAGACTATGTATGTAATTACTACAGACAGGGTAATCTTTAACAATGGGGAAATAGCAGGTTTAGATATAAATTTTATGTATATCAAGGATTTAAGAAGCTTGCATTTAAGAAAAGGGTTATTTAATAAGATGACTAATACAGGCAGTATTGAATTAGAATCATATTTTTGTAATGGTACTATTGACCATGTAATGGCTGATATAAAAGAGCCAGAGAGGGTATATAATTTTTTAAATAATCTGATAATTTCAAAGAGATAATATTGTAACTATTTGTAAATTATGGTAAGATATTATTACAGAATATAAAAGGTAAGGATGGTGTCAATATTTATATGTATGAAGACTATATGTTTCGTTTACTAAAAAGGTTTAATAGAATGTTGAGAGCTGTCGGTAGCCATATGTATTCGGGTAGTACAGCTTACCTAAAGAAAGATACTAAGTATTCTATTATAATGCCTTTAAAGATGATTAAGTATGGTAAGGCTAATTTACTTGGTAGTACAATACCTATTAGTTTAGTTGACATAACAGGTAAGGGTATTTGTAATTACTATCATAATTTTAACTATAAAGTTAAGTTTTGTAGTTTATGGAATAGTTATTTAGATGTTTTAAACATCATAAACTATTGTATGGAAGGAATATTCAGGGTAGAATCAATTTTATCTGTAACTGAAGATGGTTTTCTTTATCCTGCAGGGTTTACTTTTGATTGTAGGAAGTTGATAGATTATGAAGGTTCTTTAAATCCATATGCTTTGCTTAACAATGAGTATGATATTACAAGAAGCGTTAAAAACATTTTGTCAGGTTGTGATGTAAAGGTAGTTACATTCAGACCCCTTGATGCTACTCTTGACTTGTCATATAGTGATGGTAGCTTGTTAAGGTTATCTCATTGTGGTAAGGCTTATAAAGTAAGAAAGGTATCAGAAGATACAGAGATGGTAAAGGGTGTTAAGTTTATTTCCTTGTATAATCAGATAGCCACGCTTATCAAAGGGTATGAACCTCTGTTAATGATTTATAAATGCATTTCTATAGATTTAAAGAATAATAAGTTGGAGGTTTTTACTAATGAAGAACTGTTTAACTGCCAGAGAAATGTTTGCTGAGATCGGTTTTACTGTTTCCAAGGAAGATGAATGGGGGATTTACTATGTAGATGACTGTGATACAGAAATTTATATAGGCAGAGATGGTTGTTTAGAAGCAAGTTCACCAGGATGCGATGATTATCCTCAGAGTGTACTTCTTGAGAAAGCTCATATGAGAGCTGTCTTAAAGCAGTGGGAAGAATGGGAAATAACCTTCGATTAAATGAGGTGAAATTATGGAAGTCGAAAAACAGTTCGAAAGAGCAGGGTATGAGTATTGTTGTATTACTCCTGATTATACTGAATATATAAAGAAAGATGTCAGGGGCATCAGGGTATATAAGACTGGCAAAGTAGAAATTGTTGATGGTGATTGCATTTGTGATATTTCTTGCTACGATGGTTTTATATCTCCTGAAGAAAAGAAGGCAATAGATATGCAGTTGGAAGAGTTTCAATTAAAGATGTAATAAAAAGCACACTATAATGTGTGCTTTTTTTATAGAGTATATATTTTAGTTTATAGAATAGTATTAAAATTTGAAGACTGAGCTTGAATTGGTATATTTGAATAGTTTCTTTTCGGGTGGTGTTATATTGAAAAGTAAGAAAAAAGTATTCAAACCATATAAAACCTTTGTGATTTATATTTTAGTTGTAATAGCTATTTATGCAAGTTTTAATATATGCTTTTTTAATGCTGTAATACCAAGTTCCTCTATGGAAACTACTATAATGACAGGAGATAGGGTACTCGGTTCGAGGTTGTCTATTTGGTTCGGTAGTATAGATAGGGGAGATATCCTTATATTTAAAAAGGGGAAGAAACACTTAGTAAAAAGGGTAGTTGCTATTGAAGGGGATACAGTAGATATTAGAAATGGCAAGGTTTATGTAAATGGTAATATTCTTAATGAACCTTATACAGACTCAAAAGAGACGGTAAAAGGAAAATTAGATTATCCTTTAGAAGTTCCAAAGGGTAGCTATTTTATGCTTGGGGATAACAGGGATAATTCAGAAGATAGTAGATATTGGGGTAATCCTTTTCTTAGTGAGAGTGATGTAGAGGCTAAGGTTGTATTTAGGTATTATCCTTTTAATAATATAGGTGTTATCGGAGGTTAAAGTATGAATTACAGATTGAGTACCTATGCAGACAGGGTAGGTAAAAAGGTAGGTTTTACTCTTGAATTAAAAGGTAAGGTTGTAAGTGAGAAAATCTTTCGATTCAAGGGTACTAATATTAAAGAAAACGCTCTTGAAGCTATTTATGCAGGCTTATGTGCTTGTAGAGGAAAGTTAAAACACGATGATGTACTTATAGTAGAAGTACAGAATATACATCTTTGTAATTGGTTGAATGGCTTACAGGAGTATAAAGACTACAATGAAGGTTTAGACAATGTATTTGCTATGTTAGAGTCTATTGATTGCAGATATAGATTTATATTTGTGGTTAAACCCTATGTAAAAGGGTATATGTCAGGAAAGGGTTTTACTAAGGTAGAAGTTACTTCTATTGATGATTTTATGTCAACATTTGAATAAAAGGAGAAAACAGAAAGAATGAAAAATACAATTGATGCTATTAAGTATGGTCTTGAAACTTTAAATGTTACAACAAAAGAAATGTTTAATCTCGTCGAGTCCTCTAAAGGGTATGACGGTGATGACTACAAAAGATGGCTTGCCAATGAGATTATTAAGATAGCTGAGAAGGATGATATTGGTTATTCTCAGTTGCTTGCAAAGTGGTTTAATCTTATTCAGAGTATCATTGAAGAGTATTCAGATGATTCTATTAAGAAATCTTTTGAAGAGAAAATCGAAGAATACATTAGTAATGATGTAGTATATACAGTAGGTATGAGTAGTGAGAAGGACTATGGAGTTAAGGGTGACGACATAGACTGGGGTAATAGGGTAGATTTACCTTTTAACTATGATTTTATTGAAGGTTTACCTGATGATTTAAAAGATGGTCTACTTGAAAACAAGGGAGCAACTATTTTTCTTAAGGTAAATAGTAAAAGTACCTTTAAGAAAAGTAGTGATATTGTTACAGATGCAAAAATAAACGGCATCTCTATTAAAAACTATGAGTCTATGATGTTTTATAGAATGTGTACTTTAATGCGTGCATTAGATGAGCAGGGTACTAAATTTAAGTTTGTTTTTATAGCTGATACCAAAGTATTATATGATAAAGAAAATGCCGATATCATTAAATATTTATTATCTTTCTTTAATTATGAAGGTTTTGTAGTTAATTCTAAAGACCTGTATGAGGGTTCATTCACTTCGGAAGAGTATGCTATTGTGAAATGCACCTTAAGAGGTATGTACGATGAAATTCAGGACGGTTTTCTTCTCAGGAGAGCTGAAGAGGTTGATGGTAAGTTTACCCTTGTAGGCAGAGAGAAGAGATACTCACGGGGTGGAGATATGTTTGGCTCTCTTGCAGGGTATAAACTCGGTAGTAGTGAAGAGAAGGGAATAGGTTATTTATGTAAGGGAATTAAGGATAGAACAGCTTATTTATCTACATTACCTGTTGATGAAGCTAATTGTGTACCGATTACTAAAAAGAACTTGAATAAGGTAGCATCATATTTTGGGGTATCTCAGGCGATGGTAAATTCAGGGGTTTCAGGAGATATTACAGATATTATAGATGGTCATCCTGATTTTAAGGTTCTTGTTAATAATTGTATTCCTTTGTTCTTGTTTGATGTAAATAGTGAGTTTTGTCAGGTAAGTAACTCTATTAAGAATCCCTATGATTTGTTTGAATCTGATTTTGTTAAAAATTTACTTGATAGGGGTTCAGTTTATTTTTCCTTTGAATCTAAAGAGTTTGTAAGTGTATGTAAGAATATACTTACTTGTTACAATTTAAAACACGGTGAAGAGAGCAAGGTAGGTAAATCCTTTAACGATATGAGGGTAGCTTGTGAGAATGAAGATTTAAACAAGGCTTACTTTAATTCCTTATCTCGTTGTAAAGAATTTATAAGTTCTTTGTATAAGAAAATGTAATTAGGTAGAGGGGTTGAATTTAAATGGTTGAAAAATATAATCAGAAGAAAGAAAATAAAAAGAAAACTTCCAAAAAGAAAGATTACATTTGTGAATATTCGGGTTGTACTTGTAAAAAGGCTAAGTGTGAAGGTATTGATGTAGCATTAGTTGATTGTGATGATTGTCCTGTTTTTGAGTCAGTAGCAATAGGAGACCAGTGGTAATATGGGTGCTTTAAAGGATTTGAAAGATGAAAATAAGAGGGTACATTTACTTTTAACATCTTCTGATTTGGCTGAAATGTATGTATATGATGCTTTGAAAGAACGATGTCAAGCTACTCTTGAAAGTGTCTTAGAAGTAAATAACGCAGGTACTTTTAAAAGTATGTGTGAGCTGGTAAATGTACAACCTAATCTTGCAGATAACTGGTTATTTGTAGTTAAGTACAGTAAGGTAAAAAGTCAATTGAAGAAAGTCTTGGGTATTTTTGAGTCGATGACTTCGGTATTTCTGATTAAAGTTGATAACTATAAAGACTACAAAGAGTTTAAAGAGATGTATTCTCAAAGTAATGATTTGTATTTGCAAGTTATAAGGAGAAACGATATACTTAGTTTACTGAAAGGGTATCCTTTGAGTCCAAAAGTATTAGATTTTATATCATCTTCTTATTTTAAAGAACCTGAAAAGGTATTTCAGCTGGCTAAAGAACTTAAAAATGGTGCTGTTATAAATACTTCTAAGGATGTTGTTAAGCTTTGTGGAGAAAGTATGGGCAGTATTCAGAAGTTTGTTATGCAGTTGTTAATGGATTGTCCTAAGACTGAAATGTTTATGAAGCGTAGTTATAAGAAAAGGGTGGGGGTGTTATATGATTTGTGTGAGTCCTTTACTTCAAGAACAGCTTATAACTACATAAGAGCTACTGTAAAGGATATCTTGTATATAAAAATGTTATACCTTGAGGGTAGAATATATGATAAGGTAAGAGATTTACCTGAGTGCTTTGATGAAAAGAAATTATCTAAGTATAATTACCTTTTAAAAACTATAACTTGTGATTTGAGTTATGGAAAGATATTAAACTTATATAATATGCTTTACGATGAAGGTAGATGGTTTTCACCACAAGATGGAATATCCTTTTTATATAAGTATTATTTAGATTTATTACAGAAGAATGAAGACAAGCAAGGGTAAGGAGGCTATTTAGTATGGAAATATTAGCAAGTTGTTCAGTTGAAGAGAGTTTACAGTATAAAGGTAAACTTCAGATAGAAAGCGAAGACGGTAAAGTTGATAAGGTAGTATTAAACATTGTAGTAGATAATGGTGATACTTCTATTTTAAAGAATTTGAACTCAAATATAAAGTGTGTTACTTTTAAAAACATTAGTAAGGAAGATTTAAAAGATGTAGACATACCTGAGGGTAGGGTATTCAATGAGGTTGAGTATGAACCTCATATGTTAGTACCAAGAATTGATAATGTAACTACTCTTATTCGACTCCCAGAAGGGTATTCTGATATGAGAGAAGCTAAGAGCCTTTGTAATAGAGGAGAAAATACAAGGGTAATAGGCGGTAATCTTTTGAATATCGAAGGGGTAAAGATTGGTAGATACGATTTGGGTAAAGATAAAGGTTCTCCTGTTTATAATGGTATCTATGACCAGTTTTTAGAAGTAGATTTAAAAGATTTAGGAAATATAAGTGAAAAGGTTAAAAAGGCGAGAAAAAAGCTGAGTTCTCCAGAGGGTAGTAAAAAATCAACAGGCTCTAAAAAAGTGAAGGTAGTAGCTAAAAAGAATAATATTAGTAAATCTTTCACCACATTATTTGGTAGCGAAGAGGAGGATTTCTAATGCGTATAGAGCTATTGATTATTTTCGGCGTATTGATTGCTGTATTAGCTGTTATCTTTTGTATTAAGGTTGCTAAGAAATTGGTAGGCAGAGTTATAGTTATAATAGTTGCCATTTGTGTATTTATGGGTGGTGGAAGTATAATAAACTTAAACTGTTTAGCTAATGAGGCAAAAGACAAGGTACAACAGGTAGTTTCAGTTGTAGGTGATAGCTATATTAAAACCGAAGGAAACAGGATATTCATAAATATTGATAACACTTGGTATGATGTATCAAAGGTATCAGTAGTGGGTGATATTGTTAATAGTTGTACTCTAAAGTATGATGGTAAGGAGATATATGTAGGAAATTCGGGGGTTGTTAGTACAGTAAAAACCCTTGAGAAATTAGGCATTATTAACAAAGAAAATAATTAAGAATAACTGGAATTTTTTGCTATATTATGGTATAATATTTAAAAGTTAATATCAAGGAGGACTAAATTGTATGAAGTATTACAAATATCAGCAGAAACAGTCTTTTTCAAAAATATGGCAGTTATTTCAGGGGTTAGATGAAATGACACCAGAGCAGATAGAGAATATGTATGAGGGTAGTGATTATTCTCATACACTTGATATTGTTAAGGCAGCTTTAAATGGTTCTATTCCACTTACAGATGAAGCTGTCAGAGAGTTTTCTTTACAGGCTTATGAGTATAAGTGTAAAGAAAATGATAAGAATGGTAGATTCAACAGAGCTAAAGAGGTAGTAAATATTGTTGAGTTTGATAGTTCCGATGACGATTTGAAAGTTGGTTATGGTGAAATCTCAGATAGAAAACTTAAGCCTAAGGAAGATGCTTTTGAAGAGTTAATGAACTCCAGAGCTTTTGAAGAAAATATTCGTCAGTTGTACAATATTAGAACAAAGTACATAGTAGAATATGGTGTTGATTTAATAAGTGTTCTTATCAGCTCGTTAAAAGGTATTCCTGAAGCTGTTCTTGAAATCAAGAAGTTACTTACTGTAGATGTAAATATTAAGGATTTGATTGTTTCTCTTTGTGAGGACAGTCAAGATGGGGAATTACTGAGGGTATTAGAAAGTGGAAAATTTAGGTTAGCATAATAAAGGTTGGATTTGATATGAAATACTATAAATATGTTAGAGATGCTGATTCTTTGTTGGCTTACAAAGCTCATATAGCGGTTATGAAGTGTAAGCCTTTAGCTATCTCAAAGTATCAGTCAAGATGGGAAGATGCTTTAGACGATGCTTATTTCCATATTATGGAACATTATAACGAGGCTCAAGGTTCTTTAGAACATTATGCTTTGAGTGTAGTAAGTACTATCTTTTTAAACAAGTATTCCAAAGAGGTAGGCTCAGATACTGTATTTGATATCGAATCTAATAAGGAGGCTGTTAAGTCAGATGAACTTAACAGTCCTTTTGACAGTGTAATACAGGAAGAGGATATTGAGTACGATAGTGTATTGAAGCAATGTGTGCAATATCTTCTTCCTCTTTTTATCAAAGATTATGAATTATTTCATAGTAAAGACAGTTCTACCCGAAAGATGAGTTATACAGGGTTATTTGATAAATTTCCTGTAGAAGTGATTGCTCAAGTATTTAAAACTTTAGGAGAAGAGTATTATGAAGAGGGTAAGTACATAAATAATCTATCTAAAGATTGTCATATGCGTAACTTTAGTGCTGACAGGTATAGAAGTAGCCTTGATAAGACAATTTCTTATAGCGGTAGAATAGGGGATATAGTAAAATGTAAATCTATAGGGGTAAAGAGAAAAAAGTATTTATATGACCTGAATATTTCAGATTTATGTAGTAAAATATATAATATGTTTTATGATATAGGTGGAGTAGGTAGCAGGTTGATATATGGTATAAATGTTTTTTGTTCTTTATCAGGTAATGTATATTTTACTAAAGAAGAATTGTTTGACTCTTTAGAGAGGGAAGTAATTGGCTCAGTGTTGGCTATGAGAACCAATTTAAAAGTATTATATTATGATAGAGGTAAAGAAATGATTTTTACTTCTACGAGAGATGATGAACCCAGTGTAGCTTTAACGATGTTTAAAACAAAGGTTTTGATACCTTTATCGAGGTTGTTTATCGGGAAATTAGAGTAAAGGTGAGGTTGTTGGAATGGTATTTTCAGTAGAAGAAATTAGACCAGATTTAGGTAAATATTATTCTAAAAGTAATACTTTGTCTTTAAGTGAGGTATCTATAACTTCAAAAGAAGAATTATTATGGGTATGTCCTCGATGCGGTAAAGATTTTAGTAAGAAATTGAATTTGATGTTAAAAGCTAAAAATTCTTATTGTAAGACTTGTAATGCAGCTATGAGTAAATTTACTGTTTCTTTAAAAGAAAAGTATCCAGAGGTAGCTAAAATGTATGATGAGGGTGGAAATGATATACCCTCTAATATGATTTCCCCTAACAGTAAAGGTAATTTTAAATTTTTATGTAGAAATATGGGAAAACCCCATATATTTACTTCATCTTTAAACCACGCTGTAAGGGGGTATTATAATTATAGGTCTAAAGGTTGTCCTATATGTGCAGGAAAGTATATAGTAGCAGGTGTTAATGATTTGAAATCTCAAGAACCAGAGTTGATAAAGATGTATTCAAAAAATAATACTTTATCACCTGATAAGATAGGTTGGAGAGATGCTAAAACATTAGTAAAATGGGTGTGTAGTAAAGGTCATGAGTTTACTCAAACTGTAAATGCTCAAAAAGAGTACATAAATACTAAGTATCAGGGTTGCCCATATTGTTCAGGTAGAGAAGTGGAGAAAGGTAAAAATGATTTAGCTACATTATATCCTGATGTATTTTCTATGTGGGATTGGAAGAAAAATACTGTAAATCCTTACACAATAACTGGTAGAAGTTATAAAGAGAAATGTTGGTTTATTTGCCCGAAAGGTCATAGTTTTCAGGCTTTGACTTATGGGGTAATACATTCAAGAAAGAACAGTACAAGGGGTTGTCCTTATTGTGCAAATCAGAAAGTATTGAAAGGGTATAATGATTTAGAGAGTGTTCACCCAGAATTGCTTAAATACTGGGATTATGATAAAAATGATGTATCACCTGACAGTGTGATATGTAATGACCAGAATAACAAGTATTGGTTTAAATGTGATGAAGGGCACAGTTTTGAGTCAACAGTTTATATTATTATGGGTTCTCAGAAATACAAAACTAAAGGTTGTCCTATTTGTGCTAATAAAAAGGTAGTGGTCGGTGTAAATGATATTTTTTCAACTAATCCAGAGTTGCGAGATTCTTTTCCGTATGATTTAAATCCAGATATTAATCCTGAAGATTATGTGGTAGGTTCCGAGAAGTTGATTAATTGTCATTGCAGTAATCCTGATTGTGATAATATATTCCAAACTACTATCTATAATTGGGCAAACAATTTTGTTAAGTATTGTCCTGATTGTAGGGATTGTGGTAAATCTTATGAAGCTCATATGTTGGCAGATGTGATTAGGTCTTGGGGTATAGAAGATGTGTTAGAAGAGTATCCTTTGTTTGAAGATTCGAGAAGGGTAGATATTTTTATTAAAAGTAAAAACCTTGTAATAGAATATAACGGGTTATATTGGCACAGTGAAGAAATCAGAGATAAAAATTTTCATCTTAAGAGGTACTTAGATTGTAAGAAACTTGGGTACAATCTTATCTATGTTTGGCAAGATGATTGGAAATATAAGAGAGATATAGTAGAATCCTTTCTAAAGAGAAAATTAGGTATCAGTGATGAATTAAAAGTTAATGCAAGAGATTGTATTGTTGAGCTAATAGATTATACTGATGCTTATGTATTTTTGGAAGATAATCATATACAGGGCGCTACGAAGGGTGATGCCTATATTGCTTTACTTGAGAGTAATATAATTAGAGCAGTATGCGTGATACAGGGTATTGATGATGCTATTCTTATTAAGCGTTATGCAACAGATTGTATTCTACGAGGAGGTTTCTCTAAGATTATTTCTTTTATAGAAGAGACCTATGAGTTTTCTCAAATAGATACCTTTTCTGATAATGGTGTTTCGGATGGTGCTTTATATAAAAATTTAGGTTTTGTTAAGGTAAAAGATTTAAGACCTGATTATAAGTATATAGTAAATCACAGAAGGGTTCATAAGTTTAATTACAGAAAAGATAGATTTAAAAAAGATTCTAATCTTGATTATAGAGAAGGTTTGTCAGAAACTGAACTTGCTGATTTAAATGGTTTAAAGAGGGTTTGGGATGCAGGTAAAGTTAAGTGGTCTAAATTTTATAAATAAAAGGTAGGTTGATTAAATGTTAGTAGGCACTTTTAATTATAAAGGTCATAACTATGGTGTATCTGCTTATGACTATGGAGATAGTATGACTGCATACTTATCTCCAGTATTAAAAGAGGACAAAAAGTTTCTTGATGGCGGTATTAAAGGAGACGGTTTTTCTTTACCACCTGATTGGGAGGAAATGTTTGTAAAAATAGGTAGCGGTGCTGTTTATGCAAGTTGCTTTATCTATGAAGATACAGACAATGAAGGTAATCCTATTAAATATAAAAATGTACTAAATGCAGATTTATTAAAGAAGTTTGGTAGTATTATTAGAGGTATGAAGTTAGCTTGTAATAATACTAACAAGGAAACTGATGATTTGTATGAAACCTTTAATCCCTCTAAAACTGTAAAATATATTATAGGGGATAAAGGGTATGTGTCTTTAGAGATTAGGGTAATCAAGGAATTAAACTATCATAATGAAGATGAAGATGTATTTTTAAGTCTTTCAGAAGACTATACCTACAAGACTAAAATAGAACAGCTTACTAATGTAAACCATAAGTTTGCCTTAGATTTATCTGAGTTTGTCACAGAGGATAAGCAATCTGACGATTGGAACTTTGATTCTGATGATAAAATCTTTAAGTTATCAGAGATTATTGAAGCCAACCCCACAAAGAATTATGTTTGGCTTAAAGATAGGAAATATACTATTGTAAAGTCCTTTGAACAGATGACTGCTATTTGTAAGAAGATATGGGAGCATAAGGGTATAGTGGCATTCGATACCGAGACCACTGGTCTTGATGTAAATGTAACAAGCAGACAGGGTATTGGAGATAGGCTTGTAGGAATGGTCTTTAGTATAGAAGTAGGGGTAGCCTATTATTTTCCTATAAGACATAAAAAGATACAAAATCTCTGTAATAGTGGTAATGAAGAGTTCATTATTAACACTTATTTTAAACCTATACTTGAGACTAAAGAAATTTTATGTCATAATGGCTCTTTCGACTGGAAGGTAATGTACAATTATGGTATTTTCTTAAATCTTGTTCAGGATACTCTTATTCTTTTCAAGGTAACTATGTGGAATGACCACAGAGATATGTCTATCGCTTTGAAACCCTTAACTCATAGGGTATTAAATAGAGATAGTTTTGAGTTGAGTGACTTCGTACAAGGTAAATTTGGTAGCAACAATATTAAATTCTGGGACTTGGAAGAAGAGAGTGTAAAATATTATGCTTGTCCAGATACTGATAACCTTTTAGAATTGTATAAATATTGTGTTGATACTAATTTGCTTGCTAAGTATGGTGCTAAAAAGATTTATCAGATTGAGGTAGCTTTTTCGATTGTAATTGCCTATCAAGAGTATTACGGTCATTGCGTAGATATTAGTAAGATTGATGCTCTTGTAGAGGGTATTAAAGCCTCTAAAGCTAATACTTACGCTAAGATGGTTGAAATTGTAGGTCACGATTTTAATCCTCGTAGTAATAAAGATTTACCTCAGGTTATTTTTAAAGAGTTAAATTATCCTATTTTGGAATATACAGATACAGGTAACCCCTCTTGTGGTAAGAAGTTTCGTAAGAAACTTATGGACGAGAAGAACCCTGACGGCAGTAGAAAGTATCCATTTATAGCATATTTAAATGAATACTTGGAAAACTCAACCCTTGAGTCAAATTTTGCAAAGAATATTGACAAATTTGCAACTGAAGATGGACTTATGTTCTCTGAAGTCCAGCAGTTCTTGGAGACTGGTAGAGTTTCTGTAAAGAACCCTAATTACCAGTCATATAGTGATGTCGTAAAGAAGTACATCATTCCGAGATATGGCTATTTTGCATTAGATGCTGACTATTCTTCGGTTGAGGCTCGAATAATGGTTAGTATGGCAGGATGTAAGGATATGGTTGAGCGTATGAAAGACCCTGATACGGACTATCATACTATAAAGGCATCCCAGATGTTTGGAATACCATATGAGTTGGTTTCACATAAACAAAGAAAAATGTCGAAGGGTGTAAATTTTGGCATATTGTATGGTCTCGGGGACCCTAATCTTGGAGCTACTCTGTATGGTGAGAGGACACCTGAGAACACCCGCAAAGCTAAGAAGCAAAAGGAACTTTACTTCCAAGGTATGGAAGAGCTTAAAGATTTTATCAACAAGTCAAAATCTCAGGGTACTACTCAATTCTATTCAACTACTGACTACGGCAGAAGAAGATACTATGACCCGAGAAGAGTTAGAAAAGATACTATTGAGCGTCAGTCTTGTAATGCAAGAATCCAAGGTACTGCAGCTGATATTTATAAACTTGCTATGGTAAGGTTATTACATCAGATTAGAAAAAGAGATTGGTTAGGTAAGGTACTCATTTCTGCTTTTGTTCACGATGAGTGTTTCCTTGAAGTAAGTAAATCTCTTGACCCCATTGTAGTATTAGGGGTATTAAGAAAGAGTATGATGCTTGACAAAGATGGTTGGTGTCCTTTGTTTATAGGTGCAGGTTTTGGAAGAAATTGGTATGAAGCTAAGAACACTGAAATTCCTATTCAAGTACAAGAGTCTTTAATCAATAGCTATGGTACTAATGGCTTAGATTGGTGGGACGGTGATACTGATAGGCTTTGTAACTTTGTAGTAGATGAAATAAATGATTATGGCAGAGATAGGGTAATAAATTATTTAAAAACTTGTGAAAAGGGTAAAGTATTACCCCCAGCTATAAACAGTTTGGCTCACGATGTTATTGATGCTATTAAGGATGGTGCAAAGATAGATGGTTGTGTTTGTACTGAAATAGAGAGTAAAAGTGATGTACTTGAAAATCTCGATGAGTTTGGTAAAGCCTTTGGTTGTGAAGATTTAGTTAAGAGTGCTGAAGTCCTGAAACCTGAACACAGTAGTACAGAGGTAGCTACAGGTACTGAAGAAGAAACAGAAGATAATGGCGACGGAGACGGGTATTCTTGGGAAGATACTATGCGTATGTATATAGGTTCTGTCGGCTGTTATTATAAGAGAGATGAAAATCAGACTTACTTCCGTTACGATGTAGATAATCCAGTGCTTATTAAGTACTTATTTAACTTTGTTAAAAAGCACGAGGGTGATAGTGAATTGTTTGCTGTTAAGAACGGTGAAATATTTACGACGGGTATGAAGGTTAATAAGTCGGTATATCCTGAGTTGGTTAAGATTTTTGTGACTTTAGGTAAAAAGTTACAAAAGTGATTATAAAGGGTTTCTATACGGTATAGAGACCCTTTTAATGTTTAATGAGTGGAGGAAGTTATGAAAAAGTTATTGGTATGTTTGATATTAGTTGGAATGGTTTTTGGTATGTGTAGTTGTACTTTCAGTACTGGCAAGAAGGATATGATTATTGATAAGGCAATGAATTATATACAAAAAAGCTATCCAGATGAAAAGTTCAAGGTAACAGGATTTGAAAGTAATTGGATGAAAGAACACTATACAGTTAATATCAAATCTGTTGATGATATTGATGATTTTAGAGTACGCTTAGATGATAAAACTTTAGAAGTTACCTACCAAGGGTATTATGCTCTTAAAACTGCTGATGAACTGAGTGACTTTTTTAGTAATGCTGTTCCTGATAGAGATGATGTTTTAGTAAAGGCTTATGTTTACGATAATGGTGGTTCATACATTTTAGATAATCCTAATTCTTCTATAAGTGATTTATTTAATGAACCTACTGTTAAATATAGTGTACAGGTATTTTGTGAAAATCGATTAGGTGGTGGAATTACAAGTGCTGATATGACTAATATATCTAATAAATTATCGAAGTTATATGATAAAGGTGTGAAAGGTGATATACTTGTAGAATATTATAGTGTAGGTAGTTTATATAATTTCAAGGTAAGGAAGATTATATACAGTCCTTATGAGATTACAGAAAATATAAAATATTTAGGAAACTGTTTAATATCTAAGGGTAATTTAGATGATACTATTCTTAAAGGGTGATTTTGTGAAAAAGAAGGTTGTATTAGGTAGTTTAATATTACTGTTGTTGGTTTCAGTTGGATTATTTGTATATCCGAGTATATCAAAGGGTGTTGAAGAGAAGAAAATTAACACTCAGATAGAAAACTTTGATACTCAAGTAGAAGAAGTTCAAGATGAAGGCTCTTATGAGGAAGCTTTAAAAGAAGGTGAGATAGATGAAGAAGGGTATAAAGTAGATACGAATGGAAATAGGGTATCTAATACACCAATTCATTATAAGATAGATTTGGATAGATTACTTAAAGACAGCCAAGCATATAATAAAAATGTAGAAAAGAATCAATATACCTTATTAACTGAAGATACTTATGTTAAATCAGCTTTAGACCTGACGAACTATGGAATATATGATGGTATCTATGGATATATATCCGCTCCGAGTATTGATATGAGTTTACCTATTTATTTAGGGGCAAGTGATTATAATATGAGTAGTGGAGCTGGGCATATGACTGGTACATCCCTACCTATAGGTGGTAAAAATACTAATTGTATTTTAACAGCCCATACAGGGTATATAGGTAGAACATTTTTTGATAACTTAAGCAGATTAAGTAAAGGAGATAATGTATATATCAAAAACTATTTTGGTACTTTACATTATAAGGTAGTAACTACTGAGGTACATAGTCCAAAAGATTCTTACAGGTGTTATATAGAAGAGGGTAAAGATTTAATTACTCTTATAACTTGTATCTCTGATGGTCATTGGGGTTTCAACAGATACTATGTAATATGCGAAAGGGTATAAAATAATTTAAGAAATTTTAAAATATTTTTAGGAAATGCTTGCAAAATATAAAGAAATATGGTAAGATATAGTCAACAAATTAAAAAGTTATTTCAAGTTTTTAGTTTATTTACAAAATTAAATAAAACTTATAGAAAAGATAAACTTTTTCTAAGAAGGACTTGAAAAAATTTCTTGTATTTGTTAAAATTAAGGTACAATAAAAGGTAATAATATGAAAACCTTTTAAATCTATTTAATGCTTAGGAGGCATAATTATGAAAAAGACAGTATTATCAATCATCTTAGCATCTCTCATCACAGCATCATCAGTTATGATGTTCTCAGGTTGTGGTAATAAGGAAACAGCAACTTCAGACGAAGCAACAACTTCAACAGTTGCTACTTTTGAAGAAACTACATCATCAACATCACCTACAACTACTACAGTTCCAGCGGTAACAGTGCCGAAGGAAGTTAAAGATTTGGTAGACAAGGGTGAAATCAAAGTTGACAAAGACGGCAACATCACTGATAAGAACGGTAAGAAAGTTGAAGTAAAAGACGGCAAAGTAGAAGTAAAAACCGATGACGGTAAGACAGTTACAGTTAAGGTTGACGATGTAAAAACTACGGTATCTAACAACAATAACGGCAACAAGGGTAACACCGAAAAGAAAGAAGATACAAAGTCAAATACATCAAAGAAAGACAACACTTCTTCAAACACCAAGAATGATAACAGTTCTTCAAGTAACAACCAGAAGCCAGCGTCCAAGCCGAGCAACTCTTCAAATAATAAGCCAGCGTCAAATACTAAAGCGACTGAAGCTCCGAAATATAAGTACTATAAGCATCACGAGGCTGTGACAAAATATCACCCTGCAGTGACAAAACATCACGATAAAGAGTGGATTGTAACAGGTACTCACGAAGAACCAGTATATGGATGGGTAGGATACGATGTATGCAATGATTGCGGTCTGAAGTTAGCAGATGCTAACCAGATGGATGAGCATCTTAATTGGGAAATGGATAACGGTGGTAGAGGTTCATACCACCACGAGAAAGAATATGTACAGACAGGCACCAAAACAGTAGAAGACGGTCATTGGAAAGAAGCATACACAGAGGTTATTACTCCAGCTTATACAGAAACCATTACTCCAGCTTACGACGAGGAAGTATCTGCAAATGATCATTGGGATAAGAGAGTTCTTATCAACTAAATCCAAGGGTATTAATTCGACAGCAAGTATAAATCCTTAAAATAATTATTGGGAAGAGAGGGTTCTTTATGAACCCTCTTTTTCTATGCTAAAAATAAATATTATACTAAAGAAAGTATTCAATTTAATTATAATATATGGTATAATATAATAAAATAAAAGGAAAGGTGTGGTTGTACTTATGATAATTTTATATATTTTCCTTGTAATGTTTTTTATTGTAGCTTTGGTAGCGACATATGAGAATCATTTATATAGTATAACTTATGGTAGGAATAGCTTTTTAGGTATCTTGGTAATTATTTCTTCCTTAGTAGCTATGGTGTTAATGTTTATTGCTATTAATGTATTTCAGTAATTTGTAAAATGGAAAACCAAGGGTATTAATAGTGTAAAAATAATTACTTATTTAAAAATAGAAAGGTTGTAGAGTATATGGATATTGGAGTACTACTATTTATCTGTTCAGTAGTAGTAGGTTTACTGGTTGTGATTTATATGTGGTACACTTTTTAATAGAAAAGTAATCATATTTAAAATAGAAAAGAGGTATTAAGATGACAATATACAGTTTTGTAGGTGATGAGTATTTAAAGAATATTTTTCACCTATCAGCCGATGAAGCGGTAAAGCACCCTGACTATAATAAATACATAAGGGTATTATCAAAAGCAATCAAGGGTGGAGAAATTTCTATAGCGACAGTAGAATCTCACCTGATAGGTATAGCAATGACTTCAACCCTGAGAAGAAAGATTATACAGGACTTAAAGGGGGTATTTTAATGAAAACTAAAGATATTGAAAAAGCAAGACTTGAACATAGAAGTGTTTACTGTATTGATAAAGACACTTCTGATGTATTAAGATGTAGTGTAGGTTTATTCGGTTCATTTAATTCTCAATTCGATGTGGAGCTTACACCTGAATATAACGAGTCAACCAAAGAATGTATTCATAGAAGATGGTTTGACATAGCACCAGAAAATGTTTATGCTACAGCTGAAGAGGCTTTTAAACATAGTCGCAAATCGGTAGGGTAAATATTTGTAGGAGACGAAGCATAATGTTAATTGAGAACAAAAATATAGAGGATTTACTTGAATACTTAAATCCAATGAGCAAATCAGAATTAGATAAACTTTTATCAGATACTCCTCAACTTTTTAAAGATTGTGTATCTTATTTTTCAGATAAGATTATAGCAGGAGATGTTAAAGCCAGAGATGTAAAAGACTACTTATCAGAAAGGGTATCTAACTTTTATTTAGAGACAAAACTCTGGAATGGAATAGAAAAAAGCATCTATCCATATATTTCAACGGATTACCTAAGAAATCTTACTAACTCCAAATTAGAAGAGGCTTTTTTATATTTGGAGAACAAGGCTATCTTAGAGATAGGTTCTGAACACGAAAACCTTATTCTTGTTGAAAACTTAAATATAGGTACTAAAGAGAGGCTTATTAAAACAGTAGGTATTATTCATATGATAAACAATATGATAATTATTAACAGATTTTCTAAAAGAAAGTTTACAGAGGTAGCTAAAAAGGTATTTGGCTTTGATAAGGATACATCAGAGATAATTTGGTATTGTTGTGATAAGATGAGAAATGAACTTGAAAGATTCTATCTTCTTAAAGCAACAGCAAATCTCAACAAGATTTCGAATACAATAGATGCAATGTATGATATTGTAGACGACTTCAGTTAATTACTATTAATCAAAATCAAAGATTGTTACAATTTTGTTACCGAATATCTTTAATTGTATGTTAAATTATGGTAAAATAGATATACAATATAAAGTTGGAGGTACAAAAATTATGGATAGAATTTATCAGATAATGTCTTTGGTAGGTATAGGATTATGCTTGTTGGTAGTAGTAGGTTGTATAGTAGGGGTAATCTTAGAGGCGATAGGGTACTGGGATTAAAAAAAATAAATTTTAATTTTAAGAAAAATTAAAATTTAAATAAGAACATATTTTATTTTTCAAAGAATTATGTTAAACTAACAGTGCAATAAGAAATTATTGCTGTAGTTCATTTTTCATTCCTTTTGTGAAACGGCATTTGGAGGAGGGGGTTTCCTTTAAATGCCGTACTCTCAATTAAGTTATCCAGTTTTAATTTATATTTTTTCATCTCAAAAGACCAGCCTTTCTCTAAGAAGATTGAGAGGTTGGTCTTTTGTATCTACAGATAGGGTATAAGTTTACTATCCATAAGATAGAATGTTTTAAATAAAAATCAAATGGTATATTAAGTTTATTACTTGTCACTATTGAGAGGATGTTAAAAATGGTTAAGTATGTGGTAGTAGTAAAGGATACTTTAAACGGTAAAGACTACTATTTAAATCCAGTAGCTGATTATTTAGACCAGTTAACTACTGATTTAGGTGTTGCTCCTAAATTTTCAAGTAAAGAGCTTGCTGAGGATGCATATAGGGTATTAAAGGATAGAATACCAATAGGTTGTCCAGTGGCAATATATGCTTTAGAAGGAGAAGACTTCAAATTACATAAAACTTTGTAGAGGTTGTTTAAATGTTGGTTTCAATTTTTATTATTACACTAATTACATTAGGGATAAGTGCTATTGCATTGGGTATAAGTGTTACATTTGATTGTATGCTTTGTTCTAAAATACTATCAGTAGTAATGATGGTAATATGTTTAATAATTATAGTATCTTTTGTGTTAATTATATTGCAGGGAGATATAGTATGTCTGTAGTATTCACATTAGATAGCTCAGGAGGGTAATTTATGAAGAATAAATTTTATATAGGTGAAGAAGTAAAACTTCTTTTAAGTTTGGGTAGATGCTTTTCAATAGCATTACTTCCAGAGTTGAGTAAAACAGAATACACGAGTATCAAAGCTAAAGTTGTAGAAGTTAATGTTACTATGTACAATAAAGGCTGTTTCAACACAGATTGTATGAGTGGTGATTGTCAAATTTCCTACTCAGTAGAAATAGAGGGTATTCCTAACAAGAGATTTCGTGTTTTTGAGTTCGAGTTAGAAAAGATTTCTGATAAAGAACAGGAAGATTACGATTATGAAGTCGGTGAGGTAGTCGCAGTAGAGGGCGGTCTTATCGGAAGAGTTGGTGGTATTCGTAAAAATGATAAGGGTGAAGTAGAATACTACATTTCTTGTGAAGAGTCTGATAGCAAATGGTATTCTTCAAATGCAATAAAGAAAGGAGGTATTAAAAATGGAAATGCTTGAGTATGTTGTGGTCATTAAAGACATAAGATTAGGTGTAGATTATTATTTAAATTCCAATGATAGTT
>OBCM01000048.1_pt1 | contig 19887 bp, 19 predicted proteins | sample 1495921 | NCBI WGS metagenome assembly OBCM01 (sample SAMN03418274, study PRJEB22391) | human gut metagenome | biome: human-gut; feature: organic feature; material: feces | host: Homo sapiens | place: Tanzania | collected 2013-01 | reverse complement strand
ATATACGGCAAACATTCCGTCAGGTTGCTCGCCAATCTTTTGCATTGTTATAGCATTTTTGGGACAAACAGTTTCACAAGCTGTACAACCGCAGCACATATCTTTTGAGTTATAAACTGTCAACATAAACCTTAATCCTTATAAAACTTCTTGAAAATAGGAATTTTTGAAAGAATTAACTTTCTTTCACATTTGTTTAGCCCAATAAAAAGAACCATAACAGAGATAAAAGCAACTTCTGTACACACATTCAGAAGCAACATTCCAAAAAATTCAGGATTCTTCAACAGAATACAACTGAACATGACAGATACGGCGGAAACAATAAAAACAGGAATACAAACTTGCTTTAAATATTCTTTTATTGAAATTTTCCCAAGATACTTAAAAAATATAATTTTTGCTATCATCATAAAAAAAGCAACAACAATTGAAACAAAAAAAGGAATAAACGGATTATGCAAAAATTTTAGAATAATATATGAAACAGGAACATTTAACAAAAACAAACCGCCTACAATAATCTGATACCATTTTAATTTTCCGATAGCCTGAATTCCTGTGGAAATGGGATCTGTAAGTGACATTATAAGGGCATCAATCAGAGCCAGTTTTGCAAACATCACTGTATATTCAGGAACATTTTTTAACCATAATCTCAATATGTATTCCATATTTGTCATTAAGGGCATTGAAATAATAAACAGCAGGAAGAATGATATTTTTGAAGCAGAACAAGAAATATTAAAAAATCTTTGTTTATCTCCAGATGCATAACTTTTTGTAATCTGCGGATCTATGGCTTTCATAAAATTCATAGAAAAAGAAGAAACAACATTATTTATCTGAAAAGCGACCCCTCTTGCAGCGTTTACAACTGTTCCAAAAAACAAGTTTATTACAATATTTAACCCCTGCCCTTTACCCACACTTGCAAGTGCACCAATCATATTCCAGTTCAAAAATCCAAAAACTTCTTTATAGGCGCTCTTATCGTTTACAAGATAAAAATGTATTTTTTTATATTTAAGTTTTGTATAAATAAAATAGAATCCGTTTATGATAATTGAAACTAAAAATAATAAAAAACCATAAACAACCAATTTGTCTTTGGTCGTTATATACAACAAATATGCAACAACAATTTTAAATACACCTTCAAAAATTGAAACAAATGAATAAACTGAAAGATTCTCATCCGCAATAAGCAAGGCAAGATGAGGTGAAACAATTATTCCTATGATAAATGTAATTACAGAAAACTGATAAACAATTACAGCAGCCGTCATTCGTTCCGGAGCGATAACCATTTTATTTTTTACAAACCAAAGACCAATGGTTTCCGCAAAAAGCACAATCAGAATGCAAAAAGCAAGGTATAAAGTAAAATTCACTGAAAAATACTTATTAACCCCATCCCAATCATGTTTTCCTATTTCAATTGAAAAAAAACGCTGGGAAGCTATTGTCAATGTTCCTGAAATAAAATTGAACATTGAAATAAAGCCGGCAACTACATTATACAGTCCGTAATCTGCCGCTCCCAAAGAATTTAGCACAATCCTTACAGTGAACAATGAAATCACAGTAAGAATAATCATTCTAAAATAGAGAGAAATTGTATTTTTTAAAACTCTAGTCGAGTTAGTCATGTTTTTCCATTGCTAATTTTAATTTTATTAAATATTTATAAGCAGAATAATCCACGGCAGTGCATTTCATTTCATGTTCATAAAAATATTCCTCATCATGAGGATTTGTCTTAAAGTAAACATCTCCCTTTGCACGTTTTATGGCATATTCTTTATAGCTTTTCGTAAAATAATGATTTATTTGAATTGGAAAATCTTCTTTTTTTGCAATATTTCGACCACCAAAACAAATTTTATCAAAAATATTTACAGGCGGAAGATTAATTCCATGCCAGTTAGCCCATAAGTTATGATGCAAACAACTGTTTTTCTTCGTATTAAAATCAAATTTGAATGCAGTGTTATAGAAACACTTGCCAACATCGCTATATTTTGGCCAGCAGACTGTAAAATCCTGAGCCACAGAACTTTTCAAATCTCGCTCAATCAAGCCGGAAGAACCATAAAGCCGCCAGTAAATACTCACCGCCCCACGTTTTCTTTCAAAATGCTGCAAGAAATCATAAATATTATCTGTACTTTTCGGGACTATGAATTCATCAATATCAATAAAACCAAGCCATTTTGTTTCTGAAGCAAAATTCTTAATGCAATCCTTATACGACTCCATCTGCATTTGATTATGCGGCCATTGGACTAAAGTAATCCAGCCTTTTTCTATATATGGATTAAGAACAGATAGATAATCATCTTCTGAATTATTGTTATACATATAAAAATGCTCAACACCAACAAGATGATTAAATTCAATCCATTCTTTTAAATACGGAGCTTCATTTTTGAAAATTGCACAAACTGAAACTTTGTATTTTTTTTCAGTAATTTTTGGATGTGAAATATCTAAAAGACTTTTATAAATAAAGCTTTTTGTTTCAAGTAAGTTTTGTTTTATAAAAGTTCTTATACCTTTTTTTCTTGGATTGTCTAAAATAAAATATTTATTTTCTGTTTTTAACATTATGCAGCTCTCCTTTTATGGAAAATTGCACAATGCTTAGAAAATACTATTCTAGTGTACCCCCCCCCATTAAGTTTTTCTAATTTATATGATTCTTCTATATTCAATTTTAATTCAGATAAATATCGAAATATATGAAAATCTGCAAACTGAGATTTTCTTTCATGCTCGTAAAAATAACTCATATTATGTCCGTTTTCCTTAAAACAGGCGTCTCCTTTTTTGGACTTTTCTTTATATTCATTAAGGGATTTAACAACATAATGGTTTATCTGAATCGGCATTTTATCAGTTTCTACAGGATTAAAGCCCAAAACACAAACATTGTCGAATACATTTACAGGCGGAAGTTTTTGATTTTTATATTTTCCCCAGCGATAATGCATCCACTCATTTCCTTTCAAATCTGGAGCATAATCATAACTTGTATTGTAAAAACATTTTCCAATATCGGCGTACTTTTCCCAGCAAGAAAAGAAACTTTCAGTTACAAGAGAATTTTCATCACGTTCCAAAATTCCAGAAGATCCGAAATATCTCCAGTAGACAATCACAATCGGACGCTTTTTGAATTGCTCCAAAAAATCACCAATTTTATCAAAACGATTCGGACAGACAAACTCGTCAATATCAATAAAACCTATCCATTGTGTTTCATTCTGAAATTTTTCAACACAATCCCTATAAGCAGACATCTGCCCTTGCATTACAGGCCAGTCAATCAAAGTGACAAGACCTGAATCAATATACGGAGTTAAAACAGAAAGATAATCATCGGTAGAAAAATTGTTATAAAGATAAAAATGCTCAACACCGACTATTTTATGAAATTCAATCCATTCCCTTAAATATTTTGCTTCATTTTTAAAAATTGCACATATTGAAACTTTATATGTTAAAGTTCTTTTTTCTCGTGGAAAAATGAGATTCAGTTTTATTTTATAGAAAAAAGATAACAAAAAAGAAAGCATAAGTTTTATAAAAAACTTTAAATCTATCTTTTTTGGATTGTCAAAAATCAGGTGTTTTGTTTCTTTTTTTTTCAATTAAATATCATCCCCTATCTAATCCATTACTTATAATAAAATCATGTCTTACAAATATCATTTTGTCTAAAAATCTATTAACAGTAGCATTATAAATTTCATGTACAAACCAACAAATTCCATAAATTCCTATAACTATCAAGCAATATTTTGGTATTGCAAGAAGTTTTCTGCCATAGCAAAAATCTTTTGGAATTCGAAATAATAAAGGAATATGAAAAATATAAACTGTAAAACAAGCCGCTGCAAACTTATTAATGATTTTTGACTGTATTTTCATATTTTTAAAATATAAGAATATTAATATTGCATTTAAAATAACAAGTGGATTACAATACTCCTCTCCTACTGTATAATCAAACTTTATCCATAAAAATATAAGAAAAGTATTTATAAGAATAAATAAAAGACAATATTTTGACTTTAGTTCCAAGTCAGTTTTTCTTATATATCCTCCACACAAATACATCAATACAAAATTCACTATTGTATATCCTTCTTGACTACCTTTTTGTCCTATAGGACTATATCCGATAAGCCCCCCCCCCATTTATTTGTATACGAGTCATAAAACTTTGAATTATATCAATACCTGTTGCATAAAAAGAAAAGAAGAATAAGCAAACTCCTAAAAATAATTTAAAATACTTTTTTTTTAGATAAACAATGCCAATGTTTATGAAAGGAATTATTAAAAAGAGAACAATATAAATTACCAAAAACCAAGACGATGGCAAAAATCTAAATACCATACTTTTTATACTAAAAATTTTATCAGCTTTTATCAAAGAAACAACATATAGGCCTATAAAAAATATAGTATTTTGTATATACAGTAAAATAGGTTTTTTAACAGAAACCGAATTTTTATTGCACATGAAATAACCTGTTATTATCAAGAATACATTTACGCTTGGTATAAAAATTGCATGCAATATATGAAAGAGTATATTCCAAAAAAGCCCATTATTTTCATAAGATTGAAAAAAATAACTTGATGAATGAAGCACAACAACTCCAACAATCGCAAAAATCCTTAATAATTCAAAGTTTGATTCTCTAATTTTATTCATTGTTATATCCATATTTTAACTCATTCCCACTCATTAATCACATCAATCACATACTTCACTTGTTCATCTGTCAAAGTAGGGCTCATCGGAAGGCTCAGCTCCTCGGTATGGATTTTTTCTGTAACTGGAAAGCACAAACCGTTCCATTCTTTATAGGCAGTCTGTTTGTGCGGAGGAATCGGATAATGGATTATCGTTCCTATTTCTTTTTCTTTTAGGTACTGCTGAAGCTCATCCCTTCTTTCTGTAAAAACCGGGAATATATGGAAAACGTTGCTTTCGTCCGCCTTTATTTCAGGCCACCTTATAAGCGGATTTTTTATTCCTTTATAATACATTTTTGCAATCTGCTTGCGACGGTTGTTGTCGTCCTCCAAATGCTTCAATTTAACATCAAGAACAGCCGCGTCCATTTCGCTTAAACGGCTGTTTTCGCCAATGTAGTCAAACACATACTTTTTTGAAGAGCCGTAATTTCCAAGCACGCGCACAAGATTCGCTATTTTCTCATCATTTGTCGTTATTGCGCCTGCATCTCCGAACGCGCCTAAGTTTTTTCCAGGGTAAAAACTATGCGCAGCAGCCGTTCCCAAGCTTCCAGTTTTTCTTCCGTCATAAGAGCAGCCGTGAGCCTGGGCATTATCCTCAAAAAGCTTAAGATTATGATTTTTACATATTTCACCAATTTTTTCGTTATACAGGCATCTTCCGTAAAGATGAACCAGCATAAGCCCGCGGGTTTTAGGAGTTATCGCTTTTTCAATCGCCTCAACATCAAGCTCCAGAGTGTCTGGATTCGGGTCAAGAAGAACTGGCTTTAAATTATTCTGAGAGATAGAAAGAATTGTTGCAATGTAAGTGTTCGCCTGAACAATTATTTCATCCCCATCGTTCCAGCCGTTCAGAATCTTACAGGCGCGAATCATAAGCTCCAAAGCCTGAAGTCCGTTAGCAACTCCAACACAATACTTTGTGCCGATATAATTTGCGTAATCTTCCTCAAACTTCTTGTTTTCATTGCCCTGCAAATACCAGCCGGAATCCGTAACACGAAGAACCGCCTCGTGCAGCTCATCGGCATATTTCGCAGTAATATCTTTCAAACTTAAAAATGGAACTTGCATATTTTTTTTCCTATTTTTTTTATATTATGATAATTAAAAAGCCCCTTAATAGTATTTATAAAAAAATGCATATAAACCTTTAATCGTCTAGCTCTTACAAATATCAAATAATACAAAGAAGAATCCTTATTAACGGAATCCATATAAATCTCTGAAAACTCTTTTAAATTTAATTTTCTTAAATTACATTTAAATTGAGTGTTTTTACTTTCAATCAGTTCTAGAGTAGATTCATTAAAAACTTTTTTTGAAATAACAAGACTCTTTATATTTTGTTTTTTTTGACTTTTAAAACTTTTATCAGACAATAATAAACCGATTTCTCTTTTTGCCTCATCAATATTATCAAAGGAGAGCTTCAAGTCATCTGAATATTGTAAAAACAATCCAGAAATATCAGAATCTGTACAATATTGCTTATCTGAAAAATTAAATGATACAGGTATCGCTCCATTAACAACTGCATATTGTGTCATTAATGCTCCATTTATAGGAAATGTATCTAAATAAAATTCACATCTTTTGAAAAATTCTACAAAATCATCTCTTTCAGAAAAACAAAAAACTCTTTCTTGCAATGAACATCTTCTAAAATATTCATTTATTTTTTCAATATCGCCATTTCCTATAAATACAAAAGATAAATCTTTATATTCTAAAAGCAAGTCTTTTACAAAATTATAAAAAAAATCAGAACCATTTATTTTATAAACAGAACCACCAGAAAAGACAAAGCGTCCAATTTTTTTCATCAAGTATTCAAAGTCATCTGAAACTTTATAATCTGTAATGACAGGATAATATGGTAAAACTTTTAACCTTTTTTCTTCTATGTGCCGTTCGTTCAGCGAAATGTTATAGCCAAAATCTCTAAATTCAATACAATAATCAAAACACTTTGTTCCAATCCAAAAAGCATGATCAGTAAGATTTATTTGAAATTTAACAGACTTTATTATATGAAAAAACAGAACGCCAACAACATCACTTGGATATGTATGCATAAAAGCCGTCGCTGGAACATATTCATAATATATTTCCTGAAGCTCTTTTAAATTCTCTATATAGTTTTTAAAATTTGATATATATATAACTTTACTTTCTGTTCCAAAAAACAGTTTTTCTATCCATCCACAAGCATTTTTATTACGTAACTGTGTCACAAAAATAATTTTGTAATTATTTTTTACAAGTGCATTCAAATATATGTTAGTAAGACCTCTAGTTTCCCATCCCCACCAATCATAAAACAGAACAGTTTTTCGATCTAACTTAACATTTTTACAAAGATATTTTTTTGAAATATTTCTCAATAAATTTTCAATTTCATCATCAGCATAGATGATATTAAAATTATACATAAGAAATGACAAAAAACTTACATAATCAAGGCAATCCGTTATTTTTCCATTCAAGAATGCTTTTTCTGCAAGTTTTTTTAATTTATTATAATCACGTATTACTAATTCACGTGTAATCATAAACTAAAAACCTTTTATTTCCGAAAGTGATATTTTCCAAGTTTGATACACAAAAGTTCTACCTCCAAAACCCTCCTTTTGAGAAATCAGCCCTTTATTTAAAATTTTTCCATCACCTTCTGTAGATTTTCCAAAGTCAAACCACTTTTTATTATCTTTAAACTTTTCAATCAAGGTGAATATAACTAAATCCAAAGCACCATTTTCCCTTGCCCAATCATTTGCTGCCAAGTACTGTGTATGAACTAAATTTTCATAAACAAACAAAAGACAACCTGCAACAATATTTTCCCCATGTTTTCCAACATAAAGTTTTATCTGTTCTGGAAAACGATTATGCAACAACTCCAGTTCCTTTCCCGTATGAACAGCAGTAGCATTATGATATTCTCCTAAAACATCATTTTCCAAGTTTATAAATTTCTCAAATTCATAAGATTCTTCAAAAACAACACCTTCGCGTTTTGCTCTTGTAATCTGTGCCTTTCTACCCTTTGGAATTTTTGGTCTATTCTGTAAGTCTATAACAGTTGCAGCCTCAACCTTATTTATTGATGCATTTATACAAAATAATGAATACAAATCTTCTTCTGCAGGAATCTTATGGTAAATATGAGGAATTTGTTTATAAATAATTTCCTGTATATCATTTTGCTTTGAATAATTCAAAAGACTCTCAAATAAATCATTCATGTGGTGTTGCTTCATTGAAGAATCCGTTACAAAACCTCCAAATGTAAGACCGCCATGACTTAATAAAACTTTATCACTAACAGAAGCAGGAAAAACAGAAATAAGTTTCTCATTCTCATAGAACATAAGTGAATTATCAATGAACCTATCATAATGATATTCCATATAATCTCTGTAAAACATAAAAAGTCCATTTTTTGAACTTTTTATAAATTCATCCCATTGATTTTTTTTATCAGAAGAATACTTTACAACTATCATTTTCCGCCTCTGGATTTACGCAACAAGACGGAAAGAGATAATTTCAGCAGACTTATGACCTAGTCTGTACCCCCCCCCGATTTTTTTAATTTTTTTCTTATTCATTATAGTTTCCACAACCTTTATTTTTTTTACAAAGATGATTCTTTTAATTATTTTTATTAGTAATTTTATTAAACCTTCATTTCTGATTTCTTTATCTGAATAAAACACTCTCAAAGACTCTTTATAGCCGCTCAAATCGTATGAACATTTTCTTTTTAAGATTATGTAATCCAAATAGAGCGTTGACAAAAATGTTCTGTTCGCGTTTTTTACACAGACAAAAGTTTCAGGAGTTATATCCTTGTTTCTTAGCAAGTCGCAGATAATTCCAGGATATTCAACGCCAAAAGCATTGAACAAGTTGTACCTGCCTTTTGGAATTTTGCCTTGAGGAATTTCATCAAGAAGGATTTTGTCGTCAATGACATATTTTTTTCTGTTTTTTTGGCTAAAAAGAATTGTTGTGTGAGGAAACAAGAAATTGTATACAGTGTCCTTTGGAATTGAATCAAAATCTTCCTTCCAAAAAGCCATTCCCGTTGACCATGAAGACCAGTAAGAAAGTCCTCTTACAAATCCGTCAAAACTATTAAATTCAAAAGTTTTTTCTTTTGCAAGCACGCCGTTTGTAAAATACACAAACGGCTTTTCCTCTTTATTTTCGTTTATCCAGTTTATAAAATACTCAAGTGCGCCCGGAACAACCTTTGTTCTATGATTTATAAATTTTATGAACAACCCCTTTGCATTCTTATAGGAATCAGGCTCACTCAAAAACTCATAGCCAGAACTTCTAAAATAGAAAAGATTTTCATGATTCTTCTGGTATTCATCAAATTTGGCTTTAAACTCCGCATTGTTTCCGTTGTCCGTAACAACAACCTCAAAAAGCTCATTATCCACATTTTGGGAATAAATGCTGTCAAGAACCGGAAACACCCACTCAATTACGCCGTTTGTCGGAATGCAGAGTGAAATTAAAGGCTGGCTCACTTCTTTACACCCATAATCTTCAAATATTCATCATAGTCGCGGATATATTCCTTTCCATCATAGTGCGTGCTTGCAAGAGCAAGAAGAACTGAGTCCGGAGAAAAATCATACATATCTTTCCAGACCATTTTGGGAAGATAAATTCCCTGCATCGGGCGGTTAAGCTCAACAACATGCTCGCCGATTCCGTCTGTAACGCGCACCTTTGATTTCCCGGCAACATTGATAAGAACAAATTCGCTTTCCTTGTTCGCATGCTTTCCGCGGACAACCTCGTTGTCAGAGCCATATATATAGAAGACTCTTTTTATCTCGAACGGAATGTCCTGCGCGCCTTCAACAACAACAAGTTTTCCGCGCTCATCGCCCAAGTCCTTAAAATCAAGAAGCCTGCAAAGTTCCATAGTTTGTATTTCTCCAAAAATTTAAAGACACCCTCTCCATTGGCAAGCAGTCGTTATTTCAGACCTTGCCCTGCAATGGAACTGTTCACCACTTGACTTACGTGCTTCAACCAAACTCCGTGTCAAACAATGGTTGCCTTTAACTATATTATAATACGATGTATTATTTTAGGTTGTCAATATTCAAACTATGAACAATCGAAATTTTACTTTTTCTGAATTTCCTGATACGACAGGCTTAAAATCCGTTTTCCGTCCATAAGCGTAACTTCAAAATTTATGCGCTTATTAGACCTGTTCACATCCGAAATAAACCCTTCCATTCCCTTGAACAATCCGTCTGCAATTACAATCCTGTCGTTTACATCAAACTGGACATTTACAACAGGAATAACGCTTCCATATTTTAAAAATGAAGTTACAAGGTCAGTATCTTTTGCAGAAAGCGGTTTCATTCCATTATCATGGGGAAGAAAATCAATAAAACCCTCTTCATCCCTTACGCTCTGAGCCCGGGAAAGATTATTTGTTTCCCAGAAAACATAACCTGGAAGCAACGGATCAATATATTCCTTGCCGCTTTTTAACCTCATCTGCTTTCCAACACAATGAAGCCTGCCATTCTTCTCCTCTGGAAAAGAATCAAAGACAGCTTGTACTTTTTCTATAAATTTATTTTCAAAACCGGTTCTAACCCAAATGCAGTAAAAATTGCCCATTATCCAACTCTTCGCTTTTCAATTCAATAAGAATAATAGCATATTTTTTTGATTAAGTCAGCGAGACTGTTCTGACTTAGAATAGATTAGCATCGTATGTCAGCACAGAACGTTTTTACAAATGGAGCTATACAAGTTTCTGAATTACATTCGCAATGTACAAATGCGAAGTTTTCCAGCAATACCTTTTAATGCCGCTCTATAGACAAGATTTATCGCATTGCATATTTCAAATCATAATTTCAACGAATCATTTATAAGATGGTAATATTTTTCTGCCAGTTATTTTAAACCAAGTCTGTTTTGTTGGTGAAAAATCATAAGGAAAATCATTTTCTGTTTCAAAAACATATAAAGATTGAATTAATTCTCTATCTTTTTTAATAAAACTATTTCTTGTTGTATAAAATCTTATATTAAAATTATATAGCTTATTAGACTCAAAATGAAACTCAGACGGAATTTTATCTTTATGAGAAAAGTTTGTATCCCTGTACTTAAAACCAATATATTTTGTGATTCCAGCATTTGGTTCAACAATAAAAGAAGAGTACAGTCTCTTTTCTGCATTTTTTTCATCATAATCAATCTCGTCATAAATATAAAATGGCTTCATCGGAAGCAATTTATCTTCAAAACTCAAAGTGCATTCCATATTATTGATAGTTCTTATAAAATTTCCATAATTATTACAGATAATTGGAATAACCAGTTCATCATAATTCGATTTTTTTGATGAGACTATATACACAACAGCAGGATCTTCTATTGTAAAATGATTTTTTACTAGCGGAAGAAAGAAAATAAGTAACGAAACCATCACTGCAATCAGCGAAATTGATATAGAAATTATTTCTGGGACTGTTATAATTTTAGCCTTTGTTTTTTTACTGTTGGTTTTCAATTCATTCATAACAAATAATATTCATCATAATAAGAAAACATAGTTTTACCCCCCCCCCGAATTTCAACTTTCAGTAGAAATTTACAAAAAAAGCGTAAATCCTTAGAATTTATTTTGACGAACAAAAAATCAAAAGGATTACACTTATGTATGAACAAATACTATTCTTAGAAATGTCATTTTTCAAGAGCATGAAAGGAAGCCTGATGTTTTCTTTTTACTCTCAAGGTGGAATGTAAAACGAGACCCAAAAAGGAGCCTGAGCCGCGAGCAGATTGTCGCCCTGAATATTTACAGGTTTCATTTTAGAATCGGCGACCTAAAGAATTACCATAAAATGGTGAAAGAGCTCATGCATGATAAAGTTCCGGAGCATTATTGAATCTGAGTGGGGAACCCTAAAAAATAATTTTTGCCTTGAATATCATAAAGCAAGATGTACCGCCGGAATGTTCAGGCATTTCTTCTATAGTATTGTTGCCTACATGCTTAACCGGAACCTGAATTACTATGATAACTTTTTCAGACCTCAATTAGCATGAAAACTCGAAATTCGGGCTAAGTAGAAAATAATATCGTATAAACTGTAAGCAGCACCCGAAAAAGTGCAGCTTTGTTTTACCAGGTCACTATTGTATCAATAAGTTCCTGCTGCTCACTAGCTGTCCTACGTAAATAAATACGTGTGGTCTCAATACTTTCATGACCCATTAAGTCTGCAAGTAATGCAATATCATTGAACTTTTCAAGAAAGTTCTTTGCATAACGGTGACGGAATGAATGAGGATAAACAACCTTTTCACTAATTCCGTATTTCTTTGCATAGTTTTTAAGTTGTTGCGCAATTCCACGAGTAGTAATTCTTTCATTAAATCGAGTCAAAAATAAATACCCTGATTTACGATCAATAGAATCAAGCCACGCCAATGCTTCTTCTCTTAGTATTTTGGGAATATAAAGTCTTCTAAGCTTACCGCCTTTTGAATACAAATCAAAAATTATATCCAAAGCAATTTTTTCAAGACGGTCTTTTGAACTGTAAAGCTGCTGCAATGTTGCCCATTTTTCTTTTAAGGCTGCTGTCGCTTTTGGCATAAGGCCTTTTGTTTTTGCTTCAAACCAGGCATCAATTTTATCTTTGCTGCTTACTTCCTGCGGAACATTTCTTGCTTCATAACGCAAATCAAGAACAACTCCATCTCGAACTGCCTGATCAAATTTGTATGTATGGATGAAACCACCGAATAAAGTAGCAGTTGTCTTTTGCTCTTTATCTACTTTAAGCAGAGGAGTTCCTGTAAAACCTATGAACACAGAATCCGGCATGATAGATTTCATGGCAAGATGAAGTTTTCCTGAATTAGTTCGGTGACATTCATCAACAAAAACAAATACCTTGTCTTTGACGCTAAAACCGGCAGGAATAGTTTTTTTTAGTTCTTCTACATATTTTTCGTAATCCAGGTCGCTTACTTCACCAGTTCTTCTGCCAAACTTATGAATAAGAGAACACATAAGGCGTGAATCATAATTATTGAGCAGATTCAAAAGGTCATCACTGCTTTTTGATCGGGCAATCTGTAAATCAACTCCGGTGAAAATCTTTTCTATCTGGTCATCAAGTTCTTCGCGGTCGGTGATGATAAGTACTCTTGCTCCTGTTATATTTTCCAAAATCCATTTTGTAAGCCAGACCATTGTAAGAGATTTTCCAGATCCCTGAGTATGCCAGACAATACCGCCTTGATTTCTGGCAAGCCTTTTCTGGCAGCGCTTGATAGCATAGAACTGATTATAACGGCAGACCTTTTTAATACCAGAATCATAGATGATAAAGTTATGAATTATGTCTAAAAGCCTTTCTTTCTGAAAGATTCTGTAGCATTGCTTTTCGAGCAGGTTCAAATGTTTTGAGCAGGCGGCTTCAATCTCTTTATCTAAATCATCTTTGTCCTGCAGCTGGTCTGTAAAATTATCTTCCTTCCATTCAAGATAATATTTTTCTGTAGTTCCGCTTGTACCATATCGCAAGCCTTCACTGTCATTTGCAGCAACGCAAATCTGAACAGTCGAGAAAAATCGTTGAATAAACTGCTCCCGCTGATTTGTAACATTTTGGCGGATGCCGTCAGCAACACTCACAGTGCTCCTTTTCAATTCAATTACCGCAACTGCAATGCCGTTTATATAAAGAACAATATCAGGACGTTTTTCAACATTACCGTTTATAGTTACTTCTTCCGCAATGTAAAAATTATTTTTCTCCGGCTCTTCCCAATTAATGAAATAAACCGTCTTTGGAGATTCTCCAGGATACTCTGCAAGTTTAAGACCATATTTTAGAATACGATAAACTTCTTTATTTGTATGGTATGGAGATTGGGAAAAGTCCGAAAGAATCTGAGAAAACTTTGTTTGTATTGCATCAACAAAATCAACCGAGAATCCCGAATCATACAAAAATTTCTTCCAGTCACCCCAGCGAATGTTGTAGTTTTGATCTTCCGACAGATTGCCCAGATATTTATAGCCCAGTTCTTTTTGAAAGAATGTAACAATGCGGTTTTGAGTCTCGCGTTCAGGGTGAGCTGATTTTGTCATTTGGATTCCTTCTGGTTACAATAATGGGTTTTATCAAAATTCTGTAGATATTTTTTTAGCATAAAGCAGCAGAAATAAGGAAATGTATAAAACTTACCATTGAATCCAATGTTTTTTTTGCAAAGTTTTATTCCATAATGAATATCCGCATATTTTTCTTTCTCAATCAAATTACAAAGTGATTTTGTTGCATTGTCGCTGGCTTTAACTTCTACAGGAATCAAACCTCTCATATCCCTCACAAAAAAATCCATCTCCAAAGTTGATTTTTCATTCTTAAAATAATAAAGACCATACCCCTGTTTTACAAAAGCATCTGCTATTATATTTTCATAGATTGCGCCTTTATAGGTATTAAAGTTTCTATTCTGCCTGAAATCAATCTGAGCCTCTTCATCAAGAGAGGCAATCAAAAGACCTGTATCACGCCAATAAATCTTATAATCATTCGGTTTGTAATTTCCCTTAAGTGGAAGCTCCGGACTTTCAAGACAATAACAGATATTAATGATTCCGGCATCATTCAGCCAGTCTATTGTCCCAATGTATTCTCTGTTTCTAGCGCCAGGAGCAACTTTTGTAATTTGGTAACGCTTGTTTTCTTTTGCAAGAAAAACCGAAATATGATTATAAACATTCTTAAGCTTAGCCTTATCAAGCCCGAATGCATATTTTGTAATGTCATCTTCGTAAGATTTCAAAATCTGCCGCTGTTCCTGCAATGTACCGGAATAATTTTTATTGGTGATGAACATATCTACAACCTTAGGCATTCCACCCAAAGTTGTGTATTCCATAAAGTTTTCCATCCATACATTGTATTCAAGTTCGCCAAAAGGAGTCTGATTTATCATGTGTTCCAGAATGCTGTCTATTTGTTCCTGCTTATAACCTTTCGCCCAAAGGAATTCTTCAAAATCCAGTGAATACATTTCATAATCAGTTTTATAACCTACACTGACAGAAGTAATTTGATTGTAATTGATGCCCAAAAGTGAACCAGAGCAGATTACATCATATCTGCCGTCAATCTTAAAAAACTTAAGGCTCGTAGTGCAGTCAGGGAAAACCTGAATTTCATCAAAAAGAATCAATGTTTCATTTGGTATAAAATTCCAGTCTGGCCTTAAAAGAGTGATTTCCCTTATTATAGATTCCGGTGAATATCCATTTTTAAAAACCGTTTTAAACTGCGGATCTGTAATAAAATTGATTTCGATATAGTTCTTGTAAGACTTTGCAAAATTCCTTACAGAAAAGGTTTTTCCGATTTGCCTTGCACCTTTTATTACAAGAGGGAGCCTGTCTGGATTGTTTTTCCACTGAATCAAATAATCATCTACTTTTCGCCTAAGCATAATGACATTATAAACCCATTATTCACATTTTTCCAGTATTTTTTGAGGTAAAAATCACATTTTTCCTGGCATTTTAAGAGTAATTTTCACATTTGTTAAAAAAAATTAGTATAAGGGAAAAAATATAATAATCATAAACAGGATACAAAACAATATGTGTAATATTTGTCTCTTGTATCTTTTAGCAAATATTATTGTCCAATAAAAAAATTTAGCAATCCGATTAAAATTAATAAATATATACCATGCAAGTTTATTCTTCTCAAATAAGGTTTCTTGTTCATTTTCTATATATTGTACATTCCAATATTTACCAAACATAAATACATATTTATTATTTAATAAATTATAGTATGTAGGAGTTATAGTTTTCAAAAAAACTGGCACACATAATTCGTTTATTTCATATATATCGATTTTATAAACAGATTGATATATATTATTATTCAAACAATATATATGTCGATATGGAAGTTCTGGAATTGAAATAATAGAAATTTCTCTACCAAATTGATATAATTCAATAACTTTCTGTATTATTCCCACAGTTGTATAAATCTTAATTAATAATTTTATATATGGAACTATATCTTTAATAGCTCTTATATACATTCGAGCAGGTTTGTTTGTGTTATAATTATCAAAGTAATCAGGGAGGTAAAAATTTATTTCAAAATTCCTTGATGGAAATTTTATAAATGGTTCGTTCGCTATTTTTCTTAAATACTTTTCATGAGATTCTTTCAATTTATCAAAAAATATAGAATGTTGAATCTTTGAGGTAAATCCTTTTATAACCTTTTTTTTATCGATAAAATCTGAAAAAATATCTTTTATTATGTCCATATCAATTTTATTAATATAACTTATTCAGCAGGCTTGAATACAGGCTCTATATGCTCTGGTTTATTACTATCCTGAATACATTCAGAATTTAATATTGATTTTTCGATTGTTGTATTTTTATCAGGAGACATTAGAAAAAGTGAAGTAACAATTACAAACAGCAGCATACCATAAACAAAACCCACAGACCAAGAGCACAAAGCCTTAAAAAATCCTTTCAAACCTTTTGCATAACTTTTCATAGGCATTTCATATACTTTCGGTTTGTTTTCTTTATCTTTTACAAAATCATTATACATTCCAACAAATTTATGTTCTTGTTGTAAGTACAATGTATCCAAAATACAAAATAGAACAATTGGAACAATACAAATCAAAATAAACAGTGCATTATTAGTTTGCGCAAATATAGCCAATAAAGCTGCAACAATCGCGATACACCAGCCTTTAGCCTGCGCAGAATTTGTATTCATTCTTGCTATGTTATCTTGCAGAAATTGTAAATATAAACGATCATCTTCTGTCATACTATTTCTCCTAGCTTACTTGCTTAACAATGTTATATTTGTCCCAATTGTTTTTTACTTCAATAGATTTTTCAATATAATGATTTGGTGCTTTCATAAAATCCGCCCATTTTACAGACTGGATATAAGATTCATCTCCAACAAAAACTGTTTTATTTGGACAGTTTTTATACTCAGGTTCTAAAATGTTAAACATATTCTTTGCCATAATCGTGAACAGTCTTCCCGTATATAATGTCCGGCAACTGCAATCAGAATAACATTTATTTTCTTCAATATAATAATCATAAGAACCCTTATTATCTGGTAAAACTATGGCTATAATAGCATTCGGTGTTTTTCTTCTATCATTACGATTTATTTCTTTTAAGGAATATGAAATTTCCCAAGGAATCCATTGGTCGTCTTCGTTTCCGGATTCTTTCATATTTGGTGAAATTATCACAATCGTTACAGAACTATCATAGATTTTGTCTCTAAGATGTGATGCAATAGTTTCATCCTTAAAGTCGCTCAAATCCTCTCCATCTTTTTCACCTTTATTAATATGATTTTCCTTTTCTAGTTTCTGTTGCAGAATATCAACATAATCACGGACTTTAGTAGGTTCCCAAGCTTCTTCGAACACATTCTTCAAGGGATACACATTTGTATCTTTGTATTTATATGAAATAAAAATCTTATTACCCATAAAAGAAACTCCCCTTCTTATATTAATTATTTATTTCAGTAGTAATACGGTAATTTGCAATATTCTCTTTTCTTCTTACTGCGCAATCAATATATCTCATAGGCTGTCGAATAAAATCATCCCAGATTACACTTGGAATATATGATTCATCATATGTCGATGACATAAATATTCTATGATTTGAACTTAAAAAACTGTCAAACCGCCACTTATTATTCATATTTTTTCCGATGATTGAAAAAACTGGATCTTCTCTATTACACCACTGTCCGTCTACTCGCTGATGGGAAAATGGTTCTATATAATAGTCATAATTATGATTTCTATCCGGCAAAATAACAGCAAGAATAGCATTAGAATGACTTGTTCTATCCCCTCTTGTTGTTTCCCATAACGAATATGAAATTTCCCAGGGAATCCACTGCGAGCGTTCTGAACGATAAGGTTCTTTCATATTTGGGGAAATCATAACAATTGTAACAGAACTATCATATATTCTGTTTTTAAATTTTTCCCAAATTGCATCATCGGGCAGATATGACAAATCTTCATTATCAGATTCGCCTTTATAGATATTACTGGTGTGGTCAAAATATTATTCCAGTTTATCAACATAATCACGAACGGAACTTCTGTTATAAGAAGACATATTCAAGGGATTTGAAAGAGGATAGATGCTGTCATCAGAGTATTTGTAGGACACGAAAATTTTATAACCCATATCTTATATGATATGAAATTTTTTACGAAACGGCAATTTTTTATTTCTTCATTTCTATGATAACCATTTTTCTAAAGGTGTATAATAAAGCGTTCCTTTTCTTTTTGTTATGACATAGTACCCTTTATTAATATAATTACCATTTGAAAATTTTGAATAACCATTTTCATAAGCTATGTATGAATAAATTTCTAAGTATTCATTTCCTTTATATGAAGAATTTTGTTTATCAGTCATAGGGAAAAGAGCTAGATTCTTGTCTTTTATTGCATCCCCAAAACCTAATTCCCAATTGCACCACTTTGACTCTATTGCCCCCTCTGTTGCTAACAAAATAAATTTATCACACTCTTTTATAGTCTCTTTAATTCTTTTTGCAGTTTCTCCAGAAGTTATTTTAGGCATTTTTTCATCTATACTATCAATATAAACTTCAATATTGAATGATTTCTCTAGCATTCCGATTACACCATTTAAGTCATCAAGATCATCATGTTTATGTGATAAAAAAACTCGTGTTTTTCTTATATAAACATTTGAATCATGAATATAAGATTCTCTTATACTTTCGAAAGATTTTCTGAAGTTTTTTGTTTTATAACTATCAAATTGACCACGATAAAAAAGATTCGGCATATTTATTTTCCTTAAAATTGATTCATTAAAATATTAGGAAGTTTCTTATAGTTATTCAAATCATATTCTTGCAGACATTTTTTTAGTTTTGAGTTCTCTTCTTCGTAAGAATCACAAATCATCATTGTTGTCGTAGTTATAGCATCATGAACCACAGAATCATTCTCAATAGTTTGTATTGATGCTGAATAAAAATAATCCTCAGAATATTTTAGAATTATATATAAAAGTAATTGAAGTCTTTCTTCCTGATTTAAGTTACTATAATGTTTTGCAAATTGTGAATATCTTTGGAAATGCTTTTTGTAAAACACAATAATATAAGTATAATCTTTTTCAGGAAAAACACATATATGCATATCCTGTAAATCATATTTTTTATCAGTATTAAACACATCATTAATTATTTCGCCATCAAAGCCTGTAATAAGCGAAATACTTCCCTGAAAAGCAAAAGGACATGTATAGTCAAGTTTTCTATATTCTACAATTCGATAATATCCATTTGTATTAGAGTTCAAGAGTTTTTTAGTATCGTAAATCGCTTTAAAAGAATCCTTTTTATCTCTATCACCAGGTTTCAAGACTGGCTCTAATAATGCTGAATTTGGCAACTGCAAGTTTTCTAACATCTTAGGGAATGCTTTAGCCTCCACAGCTTTTTTATAATAAAATTTCAAATAATTCTTCAGAGCAATTTGGTGCAACACTTTATCAGGAGGATTTTTGTCTGGATATTTTTCAAAGGTTTCATATTCTTTAAATATTTTTTCATCACAATCTCTGCATATTAGCCTAAAAGTTCCAGCCTCATTAACTCCTTTATCATCATCAACAGCAGGAATCTTTACTAATCCATTAAAAACTTTCACATCTCCATTTATGGCAATAGCTCTTAAACATCTGGCTGGTACAGAATGAGAATTACAAAATGGATTTTTTGATGAATTGCAAATTAAACAGTTATTAGGTCTTACATTTTTTTTAGCAAAAGATTCACCCATAGAAAGAGCTTTATGAAAATTTATATTCTGTTCCTTTGGTAGTGCATTTTCTGGAAATAATTCTTCTAATCTAAAAATCTCTGCCATATTCTTCCTCCTATGATTATTGTCAATAAGACAATTAGTTTTTGGGGCTCTCCAGCCCTCTTA
>OBCM01000047.1_pt1 | contig 19957 bp, 19 predicted proteins | sample 1495921 | NCBI WGS metagenome assembly OBCM01 (sample SAMN03418274, study PRJEB22391) | human gut metagenome | biome: human-gut; feature: organic feature; material: feces | host: Homo sapiens | place: Tanzania | collected 2013-01 | reverse complement strand
TCAATCGCCAAAAATCTTCACAAATTGTAAATCTGCCTGCGCTTTTATTCTTTTTGCAAAAAAACTCGATATTCAACCTAAATGAATAAAATGAATGATTCCATTCGGAGTTTATAGTTCCGGGCTTTTTTGAGAAGATGTTTGTTTGTTGGAAAATATTAGAATTTGCTTGAAATATATTGAATTTTGATACCATATTTTGTATATTCTAAAAATAGATAGTCTAGTTTTAGAATAATTATTTTATAAAAGAGAGGTTTTTATGCTTCCTCCTGACATATTGGAACACACGGCTTCAATAATGAAATTTGGGTATATCCAGAAATCTTGGGTAGCACAACATATAGAGCCAGTTGCAAAAAAAAATAAACTTAAGCTTTCTGACATAAGCCTGCTGTATCTTCTGCATTTAAACAAGGAATTTAATACGGCGAAAGATGTTGAAAAATACAGTGATTTAAAGAGAGGAAACATTTCCTTAATTGTTGAGTCTTTGACTTGCCGCGGATTTTTAATACAGGAACAGATAGAAGGCGACAGAAGAATGAAAAAGCTTGTTCTTACTTCTAAATGCAATCCGATTTTTGAAGAGTGTGATGAGATTGTAGGAGCGCTTTTGAAAATTTCGCTTCAGGGAATATCAGAAGAAGAAATTCAGGTTATGAAAAATTGTTTTAAAAAAATGTATAGAAATATGCAAAATGAAGAAAAAAGGTCTTTGGAGGCATCCATGGCTCGCCGCTGACGCGGTGTTTTATGGGGAGATTTTCTACATCCATGGCTCGCCGCAAGTTTTGTAAAAACTTGGCAGTTTTACGTACTAACGCGGTGTTTTATAGGGGGAATAAATGAATTCTAAACTAATTAGATTTTTGGCAGTTTTTATTGCTTTTGCTTCTTGCGGATTTGCGTTTGCCCAGGAATCAGATTCAAATAAAAATGAAAAGTTGATTCTTACAGTTGAAGATGCGGTAAATTATGCGCTGAAAAACAATCAGTCGCTAAAAAGCGCGGCAATTGACTTGGAAATAAAAAAACGCGCGAACAGTTATTCCTGGAATACGTTTTTGCCAAGTGCTGGAGTTAGCGGAACGGCGGCAAGAACAAACGATTATGGTGGTACTTCGGCAGCGATGTCTCAATTAGTTTCATCTATTCTACATACTGAACCTCAGACAGATTTTGACAGCGAAGAAGACAGATGGGCTGTGGTTGGCAAAGTCGGAGTTTCATGGGCTTTTAATATGGCGATGGTTTCTCAGATACAGATTGCAAAAAAGCAGTATGAAGCCGGATTGATTTCTTATGATACTTCCTGCACAAAGATGGAAATGAACATCAGAAAATTGTTCTACGGACTTTTGATTCAGCAGGAAAATTTAAAAATAAACAAAGAAGGTCTTGCAAACGCAAAGGCTCGTTATGAGCAGGCTGAAATAAATTACAGGAATGGACTTACGCCGGAACTTCAGGTTTTAAACAGTCAGGTTACATACGAAAACAAAAAGCCTTCTGTTTTAAAGGCGGAAAACCAGCTTAACCAGAGTTTTGACACTTTTGCTTTTCTTCTTGGCTTGCCGTTCGGAACAAAAATTGAACTGCAGGGAGATATAAATCCAAAAACTATTTCTGTAGATGCTGACAGTCTTGTAAAAGATTACGTTGCTTCCAGCAATGAAATATTGTCTATGAAAAAAACTATTGAAATTGCAAAATTAGGTTTGAACGCAAAAAAACTTTCAATATATACACCAAGTCTTGCTGTGAATTATTCTTATTCGCCGCTGCTTATGAATGCCGGTGAATGGTATTCCGGAGACGATATTTATGATTCAGGAAGTCTTTCGCTGACAATTGCTTTTTCAGATGTATTAAGCTGGCTTCCGTGGTCATCGGCTTATCAGGGAATAAAAGATTTAAAGCAGCAGATTGCTCAGGCGGAACTTGGCTATGAGCAGCTTGTTAATAATGCGGAAGTTGAAATACATAAGCTGGTCGATAATCTTGAAGTTGCAAAAGTAAATATAAAATCAATGGAAGCAAACGTTGCTCTTGCGCAAAAAGCTTATTCTTCAACGTTAAAAGCGTTTAATAACGGTACACAGGAATGGCTTTCCGTAAGAGAGTCAGATGCTTCGCTGCAGCAGGCTAGGCTTGGTCTGATGAATGAAAAGTTTAATTACATTTCTGCAATTTTAGATCTTGAAGAAAAACTTAACAAAAAGCTGACAGAATAGCCGGGCGTTGCGGGCTGGCGTTTGAAGCCCGCCCTTAAGATAAAAAATAGAAACTTTTTATGGGAGAAATATATGAAAGCGATGAAAATTTTTGCGGTTGCGGGATGTGCTCTGGTTGCTTCCGCACTGCTTGCTGGTTGCAACAAAAAAGTTGCTGAAAATAATGAACAGGCGGAAACGGTGTTCGCTGTAAATGTCTATAAGGCTGTTCCTAGAAATCTTGATGATTATCTTGAATTTGGCGGAAACGTTCAGACCGCTTCCAGCGTTGATATTTATCCAGATGTTCAGAGCGGAAAACTTTCTAGAATTCTTGTAAAAGTCGGCGACAAAGTAAAGAAAGATCAGGTTCTTTGCGAAGTTGATGCAAGCCGTCCGGGAATGGATTATAAAAACAGCCCGATAAAAGCTCCGGTTTCGGGAACAATTACTTCCTTTCCGTACAATATCGGGCAGACAGTCGCGGCTTCCATGCCGGTTGGAAAAATAAGTTCTACGGGAACTCTTGAAGTAAAGACAAACGTTGCGGAACGCTTTGTAAGCAGAATTTCGATGAATCAGAAAGCGGAACTTTCTTTTGATGCTTATCCGGGCGAAAAATTCCCGGCGACACTTGTAGAGATTGACCCTGTTCTTGATACAACGACAAGAACTCTGGGAATTAAACTTGTTCAGAGTCCATCTGATTCCCGGCTCAGAGCGGGAATGTACGCAAGAATCAAGCTTGTTACCGGCACAAAGAAAAATACAATCGTTATTCCGAACAACGTAATTGTTACAAGAAATGAGGAAGAAATTGTTTACATCGTAGATTCAATGACAAATACGGTAAAAGCTAGCCCTGTAAAAAAAGGAATTCGTGTTGATGACAAGCAGGAAATCCAGATGGGCATTGCTCCAGGAGATTTGGTCGTTATAAAAGGTCAGGCGCTTCTTACAGACGGCGCAAAGGTTAATGTGGTTTCTATTGTTGAATAGAATTGTGTTTTTAAGCTTATGGTTTTTATGGGAGATTAAATGTCTTTTTCTAAATTAGCTGTAAAAAAACCGGTAACGACTCTTATTACTTTTATTCTTGCAACGTTGCTCGGTATTTATTGTACAATAACTTTGCCGATAGATTTGTATCCTGATATGGATATTCCATACATCATGGTTTTTACAAGCTATTCAAATGCTGGTCCTGAAGAAACTGAAAAAAGTGTTACGCGAACAATGGAAAGCGCGCTTTCGAGCGTTACCGGATTGAAAAAATTGCAGTCGCAGTCAATGACCGGAACTTCTCTTGTTGTTCTTGAGTTTGAATACGGAACTAACCTGGATGAAGCGAAAGCGGATATACGCGATAAAATCGATATGATCCGCAATTATCTGCCGGACAGCGCAGATTCACCGGTTATTTTCCAGATGGATCCTTCCATGATTCCGATTATGGGGCTTGTTGTTTCAGGCACAAGAACTCCGGAAGAATTAAGTTCCTATGTTGAAGATATAATTCAGCCTCGTCTTGAACAGGTTGATGGCGTTGCTTCTGCGACTCTTGTAGGTAACAGCGAAAAATGTATTAAAGTAGAAGTTCCACGCGACCGCCTGGATGCTTACGGACTTACAATTACTCAGATTTGCCAGATGATTGGTGCCCAGAATATGACAAGCTCGGGCGGACAGATTGAACAGGGCGACACAAATTATACGATTTCTGCGGAAGGTACTTACAAATCCGTTGATGATGTGAAAGGAACGGTTGTTACTTACAAGGCAAATTCAAAGGGAGAAATTGTTCCGATTCTTTTGCGCGATGTTGCGAATGTTTATGCAGGATATAAGGATGTAACTTCTGAAGCGTATGTGGGTGGAAAATCCTGCGTAATGCTTATGGTTCAGAAGCAGTCAGGAAAGAATTCCGTTGCGACTGCTGAAAAGTGCCGTGCACAGGTTAAAAAGATTTTGCAGGAACTTCCAGGCGATGTAAAAATTATTGAAGCGTACAACACAACAGATGATATCAACAATACAATTAAAAACGTTGTAAGCTCGCTTCTTCAGGGAATTGTGCTTGCTGTTGTTGTTCTTTATATTTTCTTGCGCTCTATAAAAAGTACATTTATTATTGCGCTTTCAATTCCTATTTCAGTTCTTATAACCCTTGCGCTGATGTATTTCTGCGGATTTACAATCAACATGATGACTCTGTCCGGACTTCTCTTGGGAATCGGTATGCTTGTCGATAACTCAATTGTAATCCTGGAAAACATATTCAGTTACCGTGAGCGCGATGCAAAGGCTGATGTTGCGGCCGTTCTTGGTTCGGAAGAAATGCTTGGTTCAATTACAGCATCTACATTGACTTCTGTATGTATCTTCCTTCCGATGGTAATGTTCCAAAAAATGCTTGGAATGATGGGAAAGCTTTTCGTTTCGTTTGCGTTTACAATTATTTTCTCGCTTCTCTGCTCATTGCTTACCGCCGCAGTTCTTGTTCCGGTTCTTTCCTCAAAATATCTTGTTGTGGAAAAACAGTCAGAACGAAAAATGCCGAAATGGCTTCAGGGTTTTGACGGTCTGATGAGCCGGTTCTTTACATGGCTTGATAATGCGTACGCTTCTGGCGTTGAAAAAGTTCTGCGCCACAGAAAACTTGTTATTATTTCGCTGGTGGTTCTTTTTATCGCCTCAATTTCTGCCGTAAAAGTAATAGGCTTTATCTTTATGCCGGAAGAAGCTACAACTTCTGTTTCTGTTTCGCTGGAAATGCCTAAGGGAACAACGCTTGACCTTACGCGGGAAGTTATTCAGCAGTACGAAGCGAATGTCCTGAAGGATTTGAAAGGCGTAAAATATTCGCTTGTTTCTGTAGGCGGTTCAACGATGATGTCTACGGCTTCAGATTCAAATACCGCGACTCTTAGAATTTCGCTGTATCCGGAAAGTGAGCGACTCCCTGATTACGATAATGAAAAATCAACAAAGGAAAAATGCAGAAAATACTTTAATTCTTTCCCTGGAGCGGAATTTACATTCAGCTCAGGAATGAGTTTTGCAAGTTCTGCAATTGATGTTGTAATACGTTCGGACGATTTGAACCTGGCTAGGGCAACATCAAAGGAAATTCAAAAAGTAATCAAGGAAAATTGTTCTGATTATGTAAATGAAGTGACAAGCGACCTTGAAGACGGACTTCCTCAGCTTAAAATCAATTTGGACAGAAACCGAATGTACGAGCTTGGCATTACCGCATACGGCGCCGGTTCTGAATTAAATGCTGCTATAAACGGAAAAACGGCCAGCCGCTACGACGATAACGGAACTCAGATTGATATTGTTGTTGGACTTGATGAGGCGGATAAGCAGAAATTTGGTGATTTGGAAAATATCTACGTTACAAATTCAATGGGCAACAGAATTCCGTTTGCAAGTTTTTCCCGATACGAGGAATCTCTTGCGCCGGTTACTATTCGCCGCGAAAACCAATCCCGAACAATCCGCCTTTCTGTTGAGCCAAAATCAGGAATTTCCATTAATGAAGTTCAGGAGGCAATTGCTGATACCGTCCGCAAAAACGTTGTTCTTGATGAAAAAGTAATGGTTTCTTATGAAGGATCTTTTGAAGATATGATTGATTCTGTAAAGAAATTCAGCGTAATCATTATTATGGCGGTTCTGCTTGTATTTGCGGTAATGGCGAGCCAGTTTGAATCGTACAGAGATCCGTTTATCATTCTGTTTACGATTCCGCTTTCGTTTATCGGTGTAATATTCATTTATTTAATTACCCATACAATGCTTAATATTGTGTCTGTAGTCGGAATGCTGGTTCTTGTTGGAACAATCGTAAACAATGGTATTGTATTGGTTGACTACACAAATCTTTTAAGAAAACGTGGATATGCGCTTAAAGAAGCTTGTATAGAAGCCGCCCGAAGCCGTTTGCGTCCGATTTTGATGTCAACATTGACAACTGTTACATCTTTGATTCCTATGGCGTTCTTCCCTGGGGAAACAGGAACAATGACGCAGCCTATCGGACTTACAGTTCTTGGCGGAATGACGTTCGGTTCTTTGATGACATTGTTTGTTATGCCTGTAATTTACTTTATCTTCAATAAAAAAGGAGAAGATAAACGTCTTGCTCAGCTGGAAGAAGAGTTAAAAAATCCCCTGAAAATTGAAAAAGAAATAAAGGCAGAAGAAAGAAAGACCCGCGGTTTAAAAAAGATTGTAAAAGCCCTGGAAGATAAGGTTGAAAAAAAGGAAGTTTCCGAAGATTCAGCTGAAAATTCCAATAAGGGAGGAAATGAATAATGAAAAGAATAGAAGTTATTCTTACTCAGGCTATTGAATCAGATTTTTTACAGTTGTATGAACGCGAATGCAGACGAGCGCAAATAAAATGCAAATACACAAAGATTGAAAATGTTATGGGTTCTGGAAATACAAATCCAAAACTTGGCGATTCAATCTGGCCTCAGCTTAACGTTATGCTGATTCTTTATGTTGAAGATGGATTTGTGCCGGTTGTTTCAGGCATTATGAAAAAACTTCACGAGATGTACGTTGGAGAAGGCGCGGCTGCGTTTGCAACAGAATGCAACTGTTCTGATATATGTTAGTTTTATAGATAAGCATTTGTAAAAATGCCTCCAAAAATAAAAGCTTCTGGTGGCTTTCTGCTGCTAGAAGTTTTTTTATGCCGCCGGATGATTTGATTGCGCTACAGTACTGTAGTTTTTTGTACCTAAAGCAACCGCTCGCCTATTGAAAGGATATTTTTAGCCCTGACAGACATCCTGCGTTTCGGGCCGCGCTTATATTTCAAAACGAAAGTCTGTCGGATCTTTGATTTGGAGGGTGGATCTGAAAATGGGTGAAAAAATCCTTCTTGCCACAAAAAGAGGTCAAACTGATAGATTTTTATATTATTTTTAGTACTATTGTATAGTATCATATTGATGTAAATACAAACCAAAAGAAAGTGTGCGTGTCAATTTTTAAAGATCCTGTTCAGCCTAATATAGAATGGCAGGAGATTGAAAAATTGCTGAAATCTCCGTGTTGTATCACGTAAAAATCTTACCCAAAATATTCTGTAAATCATGTTAAAAATCTTACCGAAAGCATGATTCACAATCACTGCTGGTTCCATTTCTTTGCAAGTTGAAGGACAATATCCAAAGCTTCCTCAACTTCTTTTTTCAGCTGTACGACATTAAGTCTTGCTTTCTATCCGATGAGCCTGCTCTTTATCTCCTCGCTGATTTTGTCACTTTCGATTGCCCTTCTGAACGGAGTTTTCGCACTGTCGTATTTTTTGTAAGTATGGGCATCCTTGCGTTCTTTTGCAAGGATTTTCATCGAAGGATAAAAATAATTCACGAGCAAATTCCACTTGTCATAAAGATTTTGCAGCGCAATCCGGCAGGCTTCGCCTTCGTAGCGGTAATAGCCCACAAGATGCCTCACGTTGCTGTAGTTCTTCTGCTCGACGAAGCAGTTGTCGTTTTTCTTGTAGGAGCGGCTTCTTGTGAAGGCAATTCCGTTGTCAGCGCACCACCTGACCATCTGGTAGTTCTTGAACTCGCTGCCGTTGTCGGAATCAAGCCCTTTAAGAGGATACGGAAGCGTCGCTCTCAAATCCTCCGCGCTTTCCTTTACCCAGCGGTGCGCCTTGTTCAGAAGCGCGTACAGAACAGTCCATCCGAGGCAGACATCGGTAAAGGTCAGCGTGAAACAGTATTCACCGGACGGTTTTCCGCCTTTCGCCTTTAAGAGCCCTGTTTATTGTCGCGCTGGAAATTTGGACCAGCTTTAGTCTGATTTCCACGGTTATTTCAAAATATGGCTCGTCTGCGAGTGCGTCTATGTTTTCCCTTATGAAGACAATCAGTCTCTGTCCGCACATATAATCAAAGGTCTGCCAGATTTTTGACAGGGATTTTAAGACATCATGACCGTACTTTGGAATGTAAATCCTTTTCCTTTTCTTTTTGGAAATCTCAACTTTTGTGGTTTTTATCGTACGGCCATTGAAATTGAATTCCCTTTTTTTTATGAACGAGTTCACTTTTGCTATTGCGTACTTTCTGTGAAAACCTGTCAGCCGGATGTACTCATCCAGAATAGATTTCTTTTCTTTTTTGCCGGACTTTCTGTACCTGTCTGCAATCTCTTTCGTTACCGAATTCCGCTCCTTCATAGTCAACCCCATATTTTCCTCCAGCAGACTCAATTCTACCGGGTTTATTTTGGGTAAGATTTTTACATGATTCACAGCTTTTCTTTCGGTAAGATTTTACGTGATTCAATTCGATCTCTTGAAAATTCGGGGGGGGGTGCATTATGATGAACTATAAGGGATTTGTTGGGGTTGTAGAATAAGATGACGAGGCAAGAGTTTTTTCTGGAGAGGTTATAAATATTCGTGCAGTGATTATTTTTCAGGGAACAACAGTTGATGAGGTGGAGAAAGAATTTCATGCTTCTGTTGATGATTATCTTGGCTGGTGCAAAAAAGACGGAATAGAACCTGAAAAGCCTTATTCTGGCAAGTTCAACGTGCGGATTTCTCCTTTATTTCATAGCCAGGTTGCTATTGCTGCTAAAAAACTTAATATGTCATTGAATAGTTTTGTGGAAAAATCTTTGCATGATGAAATAAAAAGCCTGATCAGCTTTGAGTTAATTCCGTAAAAGATATTGGACTTTGTCTAAAATCAGAACCAACTGAGTGAATTCTGGAATATTTTTATGCTGCAATTGCTCCATGCAGATATGAAACAAATTCCGTAACTGGAACTACATTTCCATCAAACAGTTCCGTAAAGTCCATAGATTTAAATGGGTCATCTTTAATAAGATTCTTAACTTCAATATCACCATTCTGAAGAACAAATGTTACAATCTGATGCAAGAATTCTTCCTGTGCAGGATTAAAGTTGTACTTTGAAAGATATTCGCTCAAGAGTTTTGTTACCGCTTCTGGATTCATTCCAACAATTCGGCGGACAAAAACTCCAAAAGACGCTCCTTCTGAAATAGCATCATAATCTGCTTGTGTACCAAGTTCTTCACAAAGAATATGCTGCAAATTCTGAATGTCTTTTTCATTCAATGGCTCAATATTCTTGATTTTGTTTACAGCTTCACAATCTGTTGTTTCTGCCAGGTAATCAATTACTCTCTGCTTATAGTTCTTAAACTGAGGATTAATATGTTTGCCGTCTTTTTCTATCACTTCATCTTTGAAATTCGTTTCTACAGCTTTCTTCTTAGGACCATCAAGATACTTAATCAAATCTCTAACCTCAGAACGAACCAGTTCCAGTTTAGAAACAGTAACTTCTGCCCAAAATTCTGTTGAAAGGAAAGTTTTTAGAATTTCAGGCTTGGCTTTGATTTCAGGTATAGTCTGCATATCAAGCAGTTGGGAAATAATTGTAGTAACTTTCTGAAGAGGTTTACTATAATCTTCTTCTCCCACCAAATGAGAAAGTTCAATATTAAACATCCAGACATCAAATACTTTTGCGCTGGATTCCCCACCAATCGGGTCAATCAGAGGAGTTATAACTTTTTTGATTTCTGCAAGCATCAATGGCGTAACATAATCCCATGTCTTGCTGTCGGAATATTTATCAACTTATTTTAAGTTATAGCGGACATTGATGCGGTTTTTATCAAGATTCTGAATCAGAGAAATAAGCTCACCTTTCCATTTCTGATAGAACTTAACGTGCTCTTCATTTTCCTGATGTTCACGTTTCTGAAGTTCATAAACCATATCCAGTTTAAGTTCAAAGATTTTCTGAGAAAGATTCAGGCCTCCACCAGTAATCTTGCCCTTGGGATTTATGTCAAAGAAATCAAAATTGTCACAGAAGTCAAATATGTAGAATCCCTGTTTTTCTGGATAAGGCTGGAGTTCTGCATTTGTAATACCTTTTTTTCCTTTTCCAAAGAATTCTTTTGAAGGGCTGAATACATTAAAATCCTTGCAGACACGAGTTCCACGACCAATCATCTGCCAGAACTTAATTACAGAATATACTCTCTTAAAGAAAACAAGATTCAAAACCTCAGGAACATCAATCCCTGTATCAAGCATATCTACTGAAACAGCAATTATTGGTTCTTTTTCTGGCATCTTAAAATCATCAATAATTGTTCCGGCCTTACTTACACTGTAATCTACAAGCTGGCAGTAATCATCTTCTTTGTCTGGATATACGTCCTTAAAAGTTTTTACGATTTTTTCTGCATGATCATGGTCTACAGCAAAGATAATAGACTTTCCAAGTCTTTCGCCATTATCTACACGGAGCCCTTCATTCATTAATGTTTCAAGAACAAGTTTGATTGTTGGGATGTTGATAATATTTTTGTAGAACTCATTGCCCTGTTTTTCTTTTAGATTATCAGGTAAAGCTCCTTCTTCAGCAAAAACTTCATCATATTCTTTCTTTTCAGCATCTGATAGTTCAGAATACTTAGCACCATTTTTAAGGCGTGCTGTTGTCTTATCAATAGCGGCATAATCTACAAGGAAGCCTTCTTGAACAGCGGTAGGGTAATCATAACTGAATGTCGGGTGACCAACTTCAAGTCCAAACAAAGAATATGTATCTTCCTGACCTTCCTGGTCTTTTGGAGTTGCGGTAAGGCCTAGAACAAGTGAATCAAAATAGTGGAAGATAGCCTGATATTTGTTGTAGCAGGAACGGTGACATTCATCGATGATGATTAAATCAAATCTGCCAATTCCAAATGTTTTTTCATCTGTATCAAGAATATTAAGCATTGTAGGATAAGTGCTTAAAATAACATTCGCATCAAAATCACGCTGACTTCCACTTACTTCTGAAATTGCACAAAGAGTAGCATTAGGAAGGTATTTTGTAAAAGCTTTTTTTGCCTGTTCTACAAGTTCTGTTCTGTCTGCAAGGAACAAGACATTTTTTACCCAGTCGTTACGCATTAAAATATCAACAAGGGAAATTGCAAAACGTGTCTTTCCAGTTCCTGTTGCCATAACATTTAATGCTTTTCGCTTAAAACCAGAATATGCAGTACAAACCGCAGTACATGCATTCTGAATAAAATAGCGGTCAGAGATTTCTTGATTTACACGGGTATCTTCAATTGCACCAAGTTTACGGCGAACAATAAGTGAATGGAGTTCTTTTAATGAATAATAACCAAATATACGGCGAGCAGGTCCTCCAACTCCATCAACCATGTAAATCTGATAACCGTTTGTATAGAAAATGACAGGCATTATGCCAAACTTATCTTTTAATGCTTCTGCATAAATCTTTGCCTGTTTAGCACCAGTTTCTACATCCTTACAAGTTCGTTTTGCTTCAATAACCGCAAGTGGCTTACCATTCGTATCGTAAAGAACATAATCTGCGTAACCAACTCCAGTTGGAAAATCACTTGAAACCGGAATATTTGTAAGTTTTGTTTCTATACAGGCAGTCTCTGGTTTTACAGCTTCCTTAATATCACAAACAGTCCAGCCGGCTTCACGAAGATCCATATCGATGAGAGCTGCACGAGTTTCTGCCTCTGTATAATCGATGCTTGAAGTCATCTTTGTGTCTGTTGCAATTTTTGCTTTCTGTTCTGTAGTAAATGGTGATTTTTTTACTTTGATAATTATTTTCTTTTTTGTTTTTTCTGCTTCAATAGCGTTTGGAACAGCATTCGTTACAGCTTCTTTATTAAATGGGAGATAAGAAGAAATGATACCAAGGAATTTTAATATTTCACAAACAGAGTCATAAAGAGAATGCAGACAGAGCATGGCCATACGATTATTTATAGGCTCTGCATGGCTTGCCATATTTCCAAGTTTTCTAACATTATGAACAGCAGCTAACTGTGGTTCATCGAGATATGCCTTAAACTTATAATCTTCAATAAGACCAAAAAGGTCTGACATTTCTGAATACTGACCGTACTTAGTAATATAAAACAGTTTGATGGCACATTCCAAACCATTGCGGGCAGAACGCACTGATGCATCAGGAAACTGACTGACAAAAACTTCTGCCTGGTTGCAATAATTGTAAAGGTCTCTTAATTCAGGATTTTGTTTTAAAAAATCAAAGTTCATGGCAATTCTCTTATCCAGTTATTTGGACTTGGCTTCAATAAGTTTATCTATATCCGCAAAAGCGTTTTCAATTGCTTCGGAGTGATACATTTCGTACATTCCGAATACGTAGTCAGTTAAATTCAATTCATCCAACTGTCGAAGAATTTTATCTGCAGTTGTATTTTTGTAATGAGCATACTGTTCCATAAGGAAAGTAAAAAATTCCATTTCTTTTGTCATTTAATCTCTCCTTAGATACAAGGAGTTACGAGGTTCACCTGTAACAAGTTCTGCTTCCCAAATATCAAAAATTCCAGCAGGACTGAATTCCCACATTTCAAGTTCTGGATTGCAAAGCATTTTATAGGTCTTGGAAAACAGAAATTTTCTGTAGGCGTCCATAATCGGATATCCATATTTGTTGCTTATAAGCAGAGCCAGTTCTTTATCATAAAACTGAAGAATATATGGAAGTTCTTTTTCCATTTATTTTACCTCCACAAACTTCAATTTCTTTATAGCCTTTTCTGTTCTAAAAGTATACTGGTCGCACAATTTTTGTGGCATAAGTCTTTTTATTGTTTCCTCAATATCGTAGATTCCAGAAAAATAAAGGCTTATAACAGGCATTGTTTTGTCGTTTGCTACAGGACCAATTACAATATCGTAATCGTAGTTTGAAATAGTCTGATTTTTACGATTCATGGTTACATATTCAAGCCATTCTTTTTGAGCTTGAGTAAAATGAAGAATCTTCAAGTCTGAAACAGAGGTATCATCAAACTTAAAAACAGAAACAGACTCTTTTCCAGTTCCACGTCTTTTTACAGTTAATTCTGCCCAGCGTTTTGCCTGCTCATAGCTGGAGGTGAGATAAAATCCTTTGCCAAAATCAAGACGCCTGTCTGATTCCAATATTTGAGGTTTTGAAACTTCTATGTTGCTGCCATGGTATAAAAGCATGATTATCTCCAAGTTTTTATTATATCTGTTATTATCTCGTTTTCTTGTTTTTAATTGATAACTTAAATTTTACCATATTCAGTTAGCGAGTAATAAGCATTTTTTTGAATCTAATAGTTATAAGAAACTATAGATTTTAATTATATATATCCTCAAGTCCATGACTAATAATAATTCTTAAATCCTCATCTACATTTTCAAATACAAATTTTTGAAAAAAGACTTCTGAAGGCATTTTATTAGCAATTTTCAAAAAAAGACCTTTTATGCAAGTCGTTGTCAAAATACTTACATTTGAAAAATCAAGTTCAATTTTTTCCTCTTCGAAATAAGGTTCTAAATCAGTATAAATCTGATTACAAATTGCTTCATTTGTTAATGATTTGCCATGTGAACTCATATCATATTTCATAAATTACCTCCATGAAATTTTTGATTCCATTCTTGATTTTAATTCAGGTATTTCACTAATACCAATTAATTTATCTAAATTCACTCGTAAATAAACAATAGTTCCCTTCCAAAAACTTGATTTCTTTATTAATTCTTGTTTATCATTCAACGAATATAAACTATCTTCTGATGCAATAATTAAAATCCCTTTATTATATTTACAGATATTTTTGATAATAAACAACCCTTTACCCATATGTGGACTATTCGGAAGATTTTTCTTAGATGAAACACCTTTTTCCAATGATTTTACCAGAATTTCTTGATTTGAATATTTTGAAAATTCTTCGTGTGCATTTCTTAATGATGTAATAATTCCTTCACCATTATCAACTAAGCAAATCTCAAAAGCGTTTTTTTGACATGTAGCTGCAATAATTGTTCCAGTATCATGTGTAGCATGTGCCCAAAAATTTGTAATAAGTTCTCCAATACAAGATGAAACAAGATGAAATATTTTATTATTATGATAAAAATTATGGATTTCTGAAAAATATAATTCTTCTAGCGAATTTTTTTGAGACTCTTCAGTTCGTAACAATCTTTGAGGAGCAATAAAAAGTTTATTATCTTTATCTTTAAAGCACTTAATATTTTTATATGACTTATTAATTTTCTCTCTATTATGACCTTGAGAGAATCTAATATATGCAACAATTATTTCATAAAAACCATATTTCTTAAAAATATCATAATCTGCGTCATTTTTTACTTTTATCTGAGGCTCTTTAAAACAATGATGTTCAGCCGTATAACTTACAAATTTATATAAAAGAGCATGCCCCAGTAAAGATGCATCTTGTAATCGATGTAAGTCTAATGTAAAATTCGGAATCTGCTTATTCTCAAGAGAATAGATAAATGTTGCTTCTTTCAAAAAATCACATAACTTTGTTATACCAAAGTTTTTTGGTACTATTAACGTCATACTTTATTATATTCCTCTATAAAATCCGAAAACATTTTTTCTTCTTTTTTTATATTACGTGAACTTGGATTAGTAATTATGTCTGTATAGTAATCTAATAATTCAATTATTTTGCTATATAATGATTTAGTTAGCATAATTCTATGCGAAGATACCCAAGAAGAAATTTTTTTTATTGCATCTTCCTTTTCTTTTATATTTGGAAGAATCGCATTATTTTTTATTTGAGTTAACCATTTATACAAGTTCTCTATATGTTCTAATTTTCTTTCAATTTTAATTTTTTCTTTATCATATTTATTCGTTCTCTTACTTAAATTTGATTGAATTAAATAATTCACAAATAGAGTGATAATACTGGATGCAATAGTTATGATTAAATAGGTTACAATTAATGATTTTCGATCATTGCCTTGTAGAGTATTTACAGCTTGAATAAAATCATTCAATTTATTAATTTCTTCTACTGTTTCCACTATTGGCATTTTCTAGTCTCCAAAATATTTATTCATTTTATAATCTAACAGTTCCTGCAAGTCTGCAATCTGTTGTTTTACTACAAATTTTGATTTGTCGATTTGTTGGACAAAAGTAGCAAATTGTTGCTGAAGTTCTAAAGGTGGAACTTTTATTTTCAATGGACCAATATCTTTATTATTTATCTGAGGTACCGTAGAACCATTATATAGCTTCCCCATATCTAAATTTTGGAAATACTGATATAAATATTGAATATTTAATTCATTAGATGGTGTTACGGCCATTGTATTTAAATCGATACAGATTTCTTGTTCAGTTATCCTTTTTTTATTGGTTCCAATTGCACCACCTCGTTTCGGAAAAATAATAGAATTAGCAGGGATAATTGTTTTTCCAGCGACTTTTCTAGATACAAAAGAAAGGCTTGTTTTTATATATTTATCATTCTCTGGGAGATTCATTCCAGATACTTTAATATAAAAGATTTCACCAGAATCATTCTCTTCATCTTTTGAAAATGTTGTGCCAGATTTCATTGTACAGGTTTGCTCTATTGTTTTTATATTACAATCTAAATCTCCAAACATCTCGACAAATTCGGATTTGACAGCCTCATCAAGTAAAGCAAGTTGCTGTTTTTTGTTGTCTATGGCGGATTGTATAGTATCTAATTCTGTAACAATATTTGTCTGAACTGAAAGAGTTTTTTCTGTAAATTGTATTTCCTTTAAAAATTTGAAATGTCTTGCATATCCTTGGTTTTCGATTGGTTTTGCCAAAATGTTGTAATAAACAAATCTCGGATTAAAATCTTTGTTTATAACTTTTAACAGTTTAACACCATCTGCACCTATAAAGCATGGTTCATTCACATATTTTACAACTCTTGTGTGATCTCCAAAAATAATGTACGGATAGTCTGACACAACACCTTGCTCATCATTTGAAAAACCAACAGAATATTCTTTCCCCTGGTCAAATATCCTGTATTTTCCTGTGTCAAGATAATCAGATTGCGGAATCTTTGTTGCTGTTTTGGTTACATCGGAAAGAATTTCATTATATGATTTCATTTTGCAGCTCCCTGTAACTCTTTCATAACCTTGGCAAACTGCTTTTCCAGCTCATTAATCGAAGCAAAGATTTCTTTTACAGGACGGTATTCTTTCTTTTCAATTTCTTTTTTCTGGTACTTGTTGAAGGAGAACACATAGTTGTTGGCAACAATTTCGCTTTTGTCTACAAGAAATGATTTTTCATAATGAGTACGATCAGCTTCTTTGTCACGATTGTTCCAGCGGTTGATAATATCAGGGATATCGTTTGCATCAATTGGATCGCGTTTCTGATCCAGGCTGTAGCCGTCGTTTTCCATGTTGTACATCCAGACTTTATCAGTACCGCCTGCATTTGTTTTTGTAAAGATGAGGATGCCAGTCTGAACTCCAGAATATGGATAGAAAACTCCGCCTGGCATAAAGATTACGCCTTCAAGTTTCTGATTTTCTACCAATTCCTTGCGGAGTTTTGTGTACGCCTTATCGTTTGTGTTGTTCAAAACTCCAACAGGAATAATGCTTACACAACGGCCTCCAGTTTTAAGAAGACGAAGGAAGAGGCTCAAAAAAAGAAGTTCTGTTTTCTTTGTTCCGCCGCTAATCTGATTTAAAGACTTTGCTACTGTACTTGGGTCAAGGCTTCCGCTGAATGGAGGATTTGCAAGAATTAGGGTGTGAGATTCTTTTTCTTCATAGTCTTCGCCCAAAGAATTGTTGTATTTAATTATTGGATTTTCTACGCCGTGAAGGGTCATATTCATACAGCCGATTCGGAGCATGTCAGTGTCGGTGTCAAAACCTGTGAACATTTTATTGTGAAAATGCTGATTGTTTGTTTTGTTTGTAAGTTCTTTTGCGAAATGTTCCTTAATGTATTTTGCACTTTCACTAAGAAAGCCCGCAGTTCCCATGGCAGGATCAATGATTGTGTCTGTAAGGCCAGGCTTTGCGATTTCTACCATCATATCAATTATATGGCGGGGAGTGCGGAACTGGCCATTGTCGCCGCTGGTTGCCATTTTTGAAAGCAGGTATTCATAACAGTCGCCCATCATGTCTGTCTTGTTGAATCCAAGGTCAGGATCACTTAAGGCTTCAATCATTTTTCCCAGGATATATGGATTTGAAATCGCAAAGTCTGCTTTTTCCATGTACTTAGCGAAAGAAGTCACTTTGTCGCCGTGGAGGTTTTTGATGAAAGGAAAAACATTGTTTTTGAGGTTGTCAAACTTTTTACCGTTGTCGCCCCAGGTGCTAAAAACACTCCAGCGGAGATCTGCATAGGAACAGTTAATTTTATCTTCTTCGTCGATATAAAAGCCGTCCTTAAAAATCAGGTCGTAGTCTTCAAGATTAACTTCTACGCCTGCTGCAACAAGGCTGTTTATTTTTCGTTCTATTTTAATCTGGTTGTCATCCAGCATTTTTATAAAAATGAGATAAGTTATCTGCTGAATATCAATCCAAGGGTTTGTCATCTGATTAGACCACATTGCATCCCAAAGATTGTCTAATTTATTCTTGATTTCACCAGTAATCATTGTTTTCTTCCTTTCTATAATAACTAATCCATTATAGCACAAAATTTATGGTTTTGCCTTAAGGTCTACCGCCTTTATATTCATGTCAGTGGCGTACTCTTAAAGTATTCCAACAGGTCTTTGGGAAGTTATTGAAGGGCTTCTTCCTGATACGTACTGAGTTTTTATCATAACTTTGTAGGTGCCGTTTTCTATATTTGCAGGCACTACGCAGGAAACTCGTTTTGGTTCGTTGTGGCTAAGCTTTTTAACGGAAAGTTTTATTATGCTCTCGTTGTTTTCTGTATTCACAAAATACAGGCCGATATCTTCGTTTTCGACGCAATCTATGGCGCAAACAGCGCGGGAAAATCCAATTTTTTTAAAGCGATGAATGTTTTTCGCGGATATATTCTTACCGGCAGGCTTGTTCAGAATTCAAGTGAGCTTTTCTGTCACATAAAGAAGGAAAACAAAGATATTTCTTACTTTTTGCTCTTTTGGATAATTTTGAAAACCTGAAGAAATATGCGGATTTTTTGAAGAAATTTAACACCAGAATTGTAGATATCAGGCAGGTTGAAGTTAGCGAAGACAAGGTGAAATCAAATCTTTTTGTAAGAGACAGGACGAACATTGACTTGCAGATGAATTTGGTGTGCACAAATAATATTATCGGCAAACAAAAGCGTGAATTGTCTGCGGTTATCTGGTTGAGCAGCGGAATGTGCTGCTTATTGTTACAACCCACGAAACCCGGCTTATGAGCCATAAATTTTTGCGCCGCGATGAAATCTGGATTTGCAAAAATTTGGATGACGGTTCAAGCGAGTTTTCAATTTTTGACATGCAGCATGTCCGCATAGATATGGTGATGGACGAAAACTATATGGCAGGAAATTTAGGCGGAGTGCCAAAGTTGTAAAATATTTGTAAAAAGAATGGACTGAAAATTAGTACATTGTAAAAAACGACATACATTTTTCTAGTTAAAAAATTGCGGAAAAATTATTAATATAAAAAGAAACTCATTTTTTGAATGTGGAATAAATTTTCGGGAAAAGAATTTATTCTGTGTAAATAAGGAATACGGAGATGACTATGCAAAAAATAATCGAATTAATGGAATCTATTGCCGACTGTCGAGGACAAATTGCAAAGTATCGGGCTTATGTAAATGAGCATCCTGATTGCGGTTTTGAATGGGAGAATAAAATTGTTGCAATGGAAAGAAAACTTAGCCAGATGGAATTGAAGTTCCAGGTGGCAAGTTTTGCATTTTAGGCTATTTGCCCATACTCATTGATTTTTTCCATGCGGCGGTTGCGCCTTCTATTACTGCATTTCGGAATCCGTTTGCTTCCAGCGCGGCAACACCTTCAATTGTTGTTCCTGCCGGGGAGCAAACGGCATCTTTTAGTTCTGCCGGGCATCGTTCATCTTGCAAGACCATAGCCGCGGCTCCTTTCAGCGTTTGCGCCGCATAAATATATGCCTGATTTCTTGGCATTCCGAATTTCACCGCCGCGTCGGCAAGGGCTTCTATAAAAATAAAGGCGTATGCCGGTCCTGAGCCGCTTACAGCCGTTACGCAATCCATAAGTTTTTCATCAACTTTTTCGACTTTTCCGCATGATTCCAAAAGTTCTGTAACAATCTTAAGTTCTTCAGAAGGGATTTCGTTCAGACAGCACAGTGCGGTCATTGCCTCGCCGATTTGCGCAGGCATATTTGGCATAATTCTGATGTAGCAGGCATCGTAGAATTCCATAAGCTTGTTGAGGGAAACTCCTGCCGCCATTGAAATTATTATTGCATCAGGGCGCAAAGATTTTTTTATGCCTGAAATAACTTCCCTAATGTACGCAGGTTTTACGGCAAGAAAAATATATTTTGCATCTTTAACTGCATCTGCGTTTGATTCTGTTGCGCAGCAGCCGTTTTTTTTGGCAAACTCCTGTGCGTTTTCAAAATGTTTTGCGGTGACGGTTATGCTTTTTGCGTCAAATTTTTTGCAGATTGCGCTCATAATTGCGCCGCCCATCGAACCGCATCCGATACAAGCAATTTTTTCCATAATATTTCCTCCTGTTGCCAGTTTTTTTCTTAAACTACCTTAATTTCGATTTTTTTTGCAAATTATGAAAAAACGCTCTCGGCAGATTTCCAATTTGCTCAGATGGATTTGGCTCGCGCTACGCTTGTATTAATTCGGGTGCTCC
>OBCM01000046.1_pt1 | contig 19968 bp, 18 predicted proteins | sample 1495921 | NCBI WGS metagenome assembly OBCM01 (sample SAMN03418274, study PRJEB22391) | human gut metagenome | biome: human-gut; feature: organic feature; material: feces | host: Homo sapiens | place: Tanzania | collected 2013-01 | reverse complement strand
GCTTGTATGAATATGCTGCGCGCGCGGCTTTAAATGACCGTACACATAATCACCGTCAATCTGCAAGGTCACGGATTTTATTCCGCCTTCCGCCTCAAGCATATCAACAACTTCAATCTTATATTCATGGCGTTCAGCCCAGCGCGTGTACATACGGCAAAGCATTCTTGCCCAGTCCTCAGCCTCAGTTCCGCCAGCCCCGGCATGAATCGTAATAAAAGCCGCGGAATCATCAACCTCGCCGGAAAGAAGGTTCAATACATTAAGCTCCTCAAATTTTTTCTGCGCCTTTTTAAGCATCGCGCGGACTTCTTCCTCGTCGCCGGCATCACCGCTTTCCTCCGCAAGCTCATACATCGCCTGAATATCGCCAAAATCTGTTAAAAGCTGCTTCCACGGCTCAATGCGGTTTTTAAGCTTTCTGATTTCCGCCATAACTTTCTCAGCTTTCTCGTGGTCATCCCAAAAACCATCCGCTTCAGTGAGCTTATTTTTTTCATCAATTTTTTTCTGAATCGCATCCGGGTCAAGACGGCTCCAAACTCCGTCGATATCTTCCTTCAGCTGCGCAATCGGCATCTTAAGTTCTTCGAGCATACATTTCTCTTTTTGTGTAAATATCCTTAATTTTAATAATTATTTTGCCTTTAGTAAACAATAGAATTTATCAATGTAAATCAATGGAATCTAAAAGGGCGAAGTCTCGCCCTGCGCCTCAAACCTGCGGTTTTCGTCTACCCACTCTGCGGGCTCAAACGCCGCCCGCAACGCCCGCTTTTCAAACGAATTTTTTATGATTTAGCAGCCATTCTTTTATGCTGTCCTTAGTCATTTTTCCGGAGGCTATGCCAAGGCCGAAATCTATAAGCTCAGACTGAGTATATTCAATTTTTTCTCCATTCAGCTTAAGAAATAGCAAAGTCAGATGAACACCGGTTCTTTTATTTCCATCTGCAAAAGGATGATTTTCAACCAATGAATAACATAACTGAGCTGCTTTGTCAAAAATATCTGGATAAAGTTCATTGCCATCAAAAGTTTGAAACAGAGAATTTAAAGCTGAATCCAAAAGATTCTCATCCCTAATTCCATCCATTCCTCCGGTTTTTGCAATAAGAGAACTATGAAGTTTTACAACTTGCTCTAAATCAAAGAAAATCACTTTGCAAGCTCTCTGTAAGATTCCATATTCTGATTTATCAGGGCATCGGAAGCAGCCAGCAGATTTTCATTTGAAACTGTCTGAAACGGCTTTTCTGCTTCTTTTTTCTGGGCAAGAAGTTTTTTTACTTTTTCAAAAATCTTTGTCAACGCAGGAACATCAAGCTTGTCTAATTCGCTGTTAAAATATTCAAATGCAAAATCGCTCATTTTTCACCTCCATACTTCTATAATATAGCACGATTTTTTACTTGGCGCAAAATTGCAGATTTATTCATTTGAAAAAAGTTACGCCAGCAGGTCTATTGAAAATCAAACAGTATCATTACCACAATGTTTTTACAGGATACTTCGGTATAATCGTATCACGAGTAATGATACAAAAATCATTTTGTAATGCCTGCGAAATAATGATTCTGTCAAAGGGATCATTATGAAATTTAGGCAACTTTTTTATTCCTTCGATTTCTTCCGACAAGATGGAAATCACTTGTATTCCCCTCTCTTTACAAATTTCTTCAATTCTCGGAATATCAGATTCTATCGCAAGTTTTCCAATGCTTTGTTTTATAGCTATTTCCCAAAATGAAACCACACTCACGAACAATTCCCGTTCCAAAGTTATTATTTTCCTTGCAGATTTTGAAAGTTCATTTGGATTGCACAAGCTGAAAATAAGCGCATTCGTGTCAAGCAAATATTTCACATATACTCCTTAAAACACTCCGGAGTATCGTCAAAATCGGAAGCCATATAAAAACCTTTTTCCAAACCGCCAAGCTGTCTCGCAAACGGCTTTTCTTGCTTTTTTTTCTGGGCAAGAAGTTTTTTTACTTTTTCAAAAATCTTTGTCAACGCAGGAACATCAAGCTTGTCTAATTCGCTGTTAAAATATTCAAATGCAAAATCGCTCATTTTTCACCTCCATACTTCTATAATATAACACAATTTTTAATATCAGAAAACATTACCTTAGCCACTTGTCCAGCACTTCCTGCTTTTTATGCGGACATTCTGCCATAACGCGCTTTGCGGCGGTGATTTTTTCTTCAAGCGCGGAGACTAGGGAAACAATCCGCTGCTGCTCGGCTAGAGGCGGAACGGGAATTTTTAATGCTTCAAGGTCAGTCTTGTTTATGCTCGGATATTGACCTTTTGGCATTGCTTCAACCATTTGACGCATTAAATCATCTGAATGCATAAAGTATTCATAAAGCAACTTATTTAGGAAATTTGAAGAATCTAAACTTTTAAGAATTGCAAAACCGGTTGAATACACGGCATCTTTTATTTCGTTTTCGATATATGCAAATCCTTTCAAGTTTGGACGCACTGTTGAAATAAGCACAGAATCAGATTTTGCATAGCGCCTTGCACGAGACGGAGCTAATGCACCTATAATTTTTTTATCTAGTTTGAATTTTCCTTCTCCATTTTTAACAGATTCAATATCAATATAGATAAATTCTTTTTGCGGTGTTTTTGTTGGATCAACTGTTTCAGAATTTATTTCACACAAATCTCCAAGCCTTTTTTCCTCTCCCTGCACATTTGCCATTATTTCTGCAATCTGATTTTTTGAATTCTCAATTTCTTCCTGTGCGTTATGATATTCTAAATCAACGGCTTCACATTCCGCCGCGATGGATTTTTGGACATCAAGCGGAGGAAGAGGGATTTTTATATCGCCTATCGAATTTGACAAATTCAAAATATTTGTTCCGTTCGCAGAAAAACGAATCAGATTACGAATTTTCTCTGCATTAAGCATTTCGTATAAAAATCTTGGAATTGCATTATTTTTCACACGAAGAATTCCCATGAATCCGCCTGCATAAAAATCTGTATCATATTCAATCAATGCAACTTTGCCAACATGGGTTCTACTTCCACTTGAAAAGCACATAAAGCAGTCATTTTTTCGAAGTTTTTTTTCACTTTCAAAATCAACAGACTCAGAAACGAAAATCTCTTTTTCAATAGATAAATGCCCATCAAGCGTAATATTGTCTGCTGTCAAAACAATATTTTTAGTGCGTTCTGTCGTCTGTAACTTCTTATCAAAAGTCACACCTCTGATAATTTCCGCTACTTTCCCCAGCTTCACAAGCGGAAACTTGCTTTCAATCTGCGCCGGCGCGCTCTGCACGCTCGTTTTTATTGCCTTGTCAAAAGTTGCGCGGCTAAAGTCAATCATATCAACAAGGTGGACGGTCTTGACATATTCACGGAGAGATTCTGGAATCACCGTTGTTTTTCCTTCAAAGTTTTCACGGATAACAGTGTTTATTTTTGTTGGATCTTCAAAATTCTTCGGATTAAAAAGCGGAGTCCGGATGCCGTCAATTCCTTTTATCTGGGCAATCGTGTCGTCTGTAGCCTCACCGTCATCATTGTTCTTTTTTACCTGGACATTAATGTATTTTATGCCCTCGTTTCCTTTTGTATCACTCCATTCGTAGCCTAAAAATTCTTTTATCGCCTTTTTTTCAGGCGACTTTACGCACACCACCTGCCGGGGATTTGCTGAAAGAAGCATAAAGTAATAAAGTTTTTCCTTTTCTATTTCACTTATAAATTCAACCGTTGCTTTTTTTATTTCTTTATTTTGCTCCGCTTCAGTAAGTTTTTTGAACGCAGGCTTTGCAACACGGCTTCGTATGTCAGAACGGATTTTTTTTGCAGATTCATTCATGCCCTTTGTGCTTGCGACGGATTTGCTTTTTTGAGAATAAACATCTAGAGCCGCAAAATAATCCACGAACAAATTGTTTTTCAAGAGGGTTTCACTAGGTCTCTTATTAAAAAGCGTTTTGTAATCTTCAACATTTACACCTATATGGGCGCAGTACTTTTCAACTAGGCCAAAATCCTTATAAGATTCGTCATCTTCAAAATTGCCGCTGAACCAGGCGTCAACCCGGTTCTTGAAATGCTCAGAAACTGAAGGCATCTCAGCCTTTTTACGAAGAAAAAGAGTCGCCGTGTTTGTGCCGGTCTTGCCAAAAGTGCCGCTTCCGCTTTCAAAAATAGCAACAAAATCAAAATACTTGAAGATTATTTCACGGCAATGTGTATAAATGTTTCCGTTGCTCAAAATGCTTGAAGGCAAAATAATTGCCGCAATTCCATCCGGCTTTAAAAGCTGCTTTGCGCGCTCAACAAAAAAAGCTTCAATAGAATTGTTTGTATCAAGGTTTATGTCCCTGTTAAAAAGCTCGTAATGCTCCCGGTCCGACTCATCTAAAGTCTGCAGGAATCCCTTTACGCTGTAAGGCGGATTCGCAATCAGAACAGAGTAAGAATTTTCCTGAATATCAGAGTTTTTGGAAAGCGCATCTTTATAAAAAATGTGGATTCCATTCTGACCGTACATGAACGTGCTCACCTGGCTGACTTTTGAAAGACGATATTCTTTTTCAATTCCGTGAATCTGTTCGTAATATTTTGCAATTTCAGCTTTTTTGTATTTTTCAACAAACGGCTTTATCTGGTTTGCATACTCCGTCAAAAAGTGTCCCGCCCCACAGGCATAATCTATAACTTTTGGAATTTCAGCAGATTCACCAATAAGATTTTCAAGAGGAAGAGATGAAATTAAAAATTTTACAATAGGCATTGGAGTAAAGAACTGGCCTTCGCTCTGCTTTATTCCCTGATCAAGGAAGCCCTCGAATAAATCGCCAAGGAACTGATTCTGGTTTTGAGTCTTAATCTTGATATCCTGAATCATATTTACAATGTCTTTTAATATAACCGCATTCTGATAGAAAAGAGTTTCGTTATGCACATCAAGAAACGCAAACGGATTGTTGTTGTAATATTTTAGCGTGCGGAAATAAGATAAAATCGTAGATTTTGCCTCATCCGCCTTTGACTTCAAGAAATAAAAAGCTTCTTCAATCTTGTTGTTTTCCACATAGGCGACTGTATCTTGAAAAAAATCTTCCATTCCTTTTTTGTACAAGCCTTGCAATCTATCCTGCAAATCATAGTAGTTATCATATGCCGCGCCTCGCCACAAGCAGAGAAGCTCCGATTGGTAATAAGTTTCATCGACAATCTTTGCAAGAAAAAGGTTTATGAGCTTGTCAAAGGCATTTTCTTTGCTTGAAACATTGTACTTCCGCAGAATCGTAGCAAACTCGTTATATTTTTTCTGCATTGAGCTAGAATCAATTTCCTTAAGGTTGTCAATGCTGTATTTTTTCTGCCCGATGTCAAACGGCTTCGAGTCTTTTTCAATCATTCCGTTTGTGCTGAAATCCTGTCCGTAAGTGTTTTTCCAAACTTCAAAAAACTCTTCTGCACTTCCTTGGTTTTCACGCAGTGATTTATAACTTTTAAGCCGTCTGTCAGAACTCAAATATTCTTCATTGTCTCTAAGTGTAATCAAATGATATGTATCAGAAATCTTTTCATCTACAAAATCTGCCGTGTAAAGACAAAGATACTGTGCTTTTGAATACGTATTGAAATATCGGAAAAGCTGGCCGCCGTTTGCAAGCGTGCGCCTCCAATGCCTAGAAAATTCGTCTTCTTTTGCCGTTGAGTCAGAAATTTTACATTCAATAATTAAATATTCTGTGCCAGTGTTATCTTTTATAAGAATGTCTATCCAACCTAAATCCTGCCCGGAATAATTTTTTCCTTCAAGCCAAATATTCTTAGGACGGTAGCCAACCGCAAAAAGACGTGCAATACATTCAAATACAACAAAACTTTCCTGCTGATGAAAATCAAGTGTTGTCCCCCTGCCAAAATGAACACCTTCAGGGTAGTGGAACATTTCACCTTTCAAGTCTACCGTTAAAGAAAAACTGGAATCTGCTGATTCATCATAATTATTTTGAAATAAACAATCTGTTCCTTCGACGCGATAAAAGCCTAGTTCTTCCAATACTTTCTGAAAGTTTTCTTTTGTAATCAAAGCGGAATCTCCATCAGTTTTTTATTGCATAAGCATATCACTTTTGCACAGAGATTTTAAGAGGGGGGGGACTGAAAAAACAAGCCGAGTTTTTCCAGAAAACACGGCGTACTTTTTTAAATTCTCGGCGTGAATTTTTAAAAACACGGCGAGTTTTTCAGCAAAACGCCGTATGTTTTCGGAGTGCTTCACATGAACTTCGCCGGATTTACCAATATTTTACCATTTTAAGAAATATTTGTTAAAATTTCTGTAAAAATCAAACATTTTACTTGACATTTTGGTTAATATAATATAAGTTATAACCACAGAGAGAGCAAAAAGGTTAAGACGGAGGCACAGAATGGATGCGAACTTCAGAAACAGGATGGAAAGTCTCTTAAAGTCAAAAGGAATAACACAGCGGGAACTTGCAGCAAAGCTCGATGTAAGCGAAGTTACGGTAAGCCGCTGGATGACTGACGGCGAAAACGGACGGAATCCAAGTGTTCAGACACTGCAGAAAATAGCGGAAATTCTGGAAACCACGCCGGACTACCTTTTGGGAAAAGAAAGTCCTGAAATCAAAACAGCGCAAGGCGCTGGCAGCGACAGCGTAAACTGGGGCGCAATCCTGGCTGGAACAGCCCTAACCGCGACTGCGGTAATCGGAATAGTCGCGCTTGCCAAAGCAATGGGAAAAATCAGCGACAAGGACAAGATGCAGATTGAAGACATCTTGAACCACGAATAATATGCGTAAAGCATAAGGAGGTGTAAAATGATATGACTGGAATAAAAAAGGCTCTCTAATCACTGGTACTGATTAAAAAGCCCATCAAGCCAAACGGAAAACCGTTGCCGACTACATACAAAATAGTAACAGTTTTTCCGTTTGTTTTCAAGTTATCAAAAGAGCCTTGCTTTGCAAAAGACTTTTGAAACTTTGTTCTACAGAACAATAATTTTACTACAAGGAGTTGCAAATGAAAGCAAAATACCTTGAACAGGCAGCAGACGCCTTAAAGACCTGCAAGGAAAAACTTAATGAAATACAAAATCATAAAACGAATGAATCCTCTTAACAACGAAGAATCAAAATTTTACGCTGCTCCACAGTATATGGAAGAACTGACAATAATGGATCTGGCAAAGGATATTTCCGATGCATGTACATTGAACGTAACAGATGTTGAAGCTGTTCTTTCATCGCTTGTGCGAAAACTTCCGATGTACCTGAAAAAAGGATTCAAAATCCAGCTAGGAAACTTCGGACGGGTAAAGCTGTCTTTTTCTTCAAAAGGTTTTGAAAACGCTGAAGACGTGGATTCGTCAGGAATCACAACAAAGAGGATTCTGTTCACGCCAAGCGCGGAACTCAAAAAAGAAATAGAATCAGCTTCATTTTCAAAAGCATAAATGATGTGATATAAAAACAAACCCCTGCCTGAATTCCGGGCAGGGGTTTGTTTAAGTCTGAAAAGACTATCGAAATGGATGCCTCCTTCTAAATATCAGGGAAGCATCCATTCGTTCATCATAGTTTTACAGATTTCCGCTTAATTCAGAAATTAAGAAATTTATGTTTCCTTTATCATCCAGGAAACAATAATCCTCCGGCAATGTCTTCCGATATTTATATCCATTATTTGGCCCCAACCATTTATCTCCGTTTACAACAAATTTAAATCCTGGCCACATAGAGGAAATTTCATTTCCACTGTATTCTATGCGGAATAAATTGTCTTCTCCACGCTTCATTTCAGGGTCTTCTGTACTCCAACCTGTATAAGCACAAGCCGCAGTGACATATTCTACGGAAACAGGAGAAAGTCCAAAATCCTCAGGGTTAAATGTAATTTCAAGATGCGGAATTTTTTCAGCATCAAGCCAGTATTTGTATGGCAATTCAACATAATGCGCGTAAACTGTAATATCACTTGTTAGAAAATTCACTTCATTTCCGCCTTCCTCAGAATCAAACCAGCCAGCCAAGAACAAACCATCTTTTCTGATTAAACTAGTATCCAAGACATCAAGAATATCTTCAAAGCCCTTGACGTTGCGAGAAATTGAACCTTCTTCAGAACCTGAAAGTTTTCCGCCATTCAAATCGAAAGTAACATTGTAAACCTTTGGATTACAAACCGCATTTACAATTTTTGCCTTGGCTTTGAAGAAGTTCGTTGTTTCATCACCAGAAAGCAATTTGTATTTTCCTCTATTTGTACACCAAGGAGCAACATCATCAATAATTGCATCAGATGTATCTGAATAAGCCAAATCGTTGCTTTTAACAGAGCCTTCAATCAGAGCCTTCAATCTTGCAATTTCTACTTGGCTTCCTTCCACAAATGAAGATTCATCGCAAAGCTCCAAAAGATATTTTGCATATTTTTCTTTGTATTCAGGAACAGAAAGAAGTTTTTCAACAAGCGGCGCGTCATATCCGAGTTCACTCCAAACAAGAGGATTTCTTGTAGCTGTATCTGAAGAACAGTTCGTGCCTAAAATATTGTCATAATCATAAGGAATAAAATAGCATTTTCCTTTTTTATCAAAATAAAAATAGTAATTGTTTTTGTTGTTCCAATAATCATCATCCATTCCTAACACAACATTGCAGGCGTAAGTTTTCAGGAATAAATCCACATCCATTTTACTTTCATAGAAATTTTTTATTTCATCGTTGATAGAAAGTTTATTCAAATCTGTTATAAATTTAATCAGCTCATCACGCGCGGAATAAAAATCATCTTTATTTGTCTTTAAATCGTAGTCGTAACGCATGCTTTGGTTTTCATCAAGATAAATTTCTTCAACACCGAACGAACGATATATATCATAATCCGCTGCCATAGACGGACCGTTTGCCGACGACCAAGTGCATTTCCACAGATTGCCTTTATTTCCATTGAATTTTGTGCCGATTTCTGGAGAAATTTCAGAACGTTCCTTCAAAAATTGCTTGTTGATTTCCTCAATCATTGCATAAACACCGTAATCAAGCGTTTTTTTAGAGCCGTCGTTTTCCTCAAGCGTTATAAAAAGGCGAGCATAACCTGCACGAGGAGCTGTCCAAACACCGTTTCTGCGGAAAAAGTTATATCCAAAAACTTCACGAACGTAGGATGGATCTCCATTAAAACGCTTCAGATTAAGACCTTTCATACAGCCGGCAAGTTTTCGTTCCTCGCCGGAATCATCGCACCATTCTTCAAAATCAAGCTTAAAATGCGCCTGATAATAATTTTCACCAACCTGAGGTCTCACTCGGCTTGTGTTCCCGCGCAAACGCATTCCAATATCATTGATTTTCCAAGTGTTGCCGCCTTTTTTCATTTCAAAATCAGCATGAATACAATCTTCATTTTTTAGATTCTTGTCGTAATTATCAAGAAGGGTCTGCCATTCTGAACGTTTTATTGTCAATTTTATGTCAGCTACTGAATCTGTTCCGAAAATATAATCAAGGCTTTCCTTTCGCGATGATGCTGCCGGTCCGACAACATTACTGATTGAAATTTCTTCGCTTGTTATTCCATTGCTTTCAATTCCTGTAACGCCAACAGTTTTCACTGTAAATGTATATGAATTTCCAGCCTTTACATCCATTGAATATTCTTTGAAATCCGGACTAACAAATACCGTATTTGTTGGCATTGCCTCTGTTAAAACTGAACGAGTCAACGAGCCAATTTCTATTGCTTTTTTTTCGTAAGAAATAAAATAGCCAAATATATTTTCAGAAGAAGATTTTTTCCATGAAAGAGTTGCGACCAAATCTTCAACTTTTACTTTAAAATCTGAAACATCTTCCGGAGGATTTTCAGGAGATGAAGGAGTTTCACCCGGATTTTCAGGTTTTTCAGGTGATTCTGGCGCTTCAGAAACTGCTGTCGTTATTGAAATTGCTGTTATTTTATCTGTATCATTAGAATTTGAATCCAGAGATATAAAAGAAAACTTATAACTAGCGCCGGATTTTAATCCGGTTGCTGTAAAAGTATTTGAATCTTTTTGACAAGTTTTTGGTGTTGTCAGATTGCCTTCCGCCGGCTCCATTGTAATTTTCACACCAAAATAATTTTTTTCAGGATTTTGCCATGCCAATACAATTTTTTCTGTATTTGCGGCAGCTCGTACATTACTTATAGGACTATAAATTTGTGAATTCGAGCTTTTCCCCCCCCCCGGATTCTGAATCATTTGAACTGTCAGAACTATCTGCTGCACAACTAAAAAGTGTTATTCCAAACAGAACAAGATTAACAGCCGCAAATATGCTTAAAACTTTCTTTTTCATAAAGCCTCCAAAAAGAATTTTAATAGGATTTCAGTTTATAGCATATTCCGCATTATAACAAGTTTTCTTTAACCAGGGCCACAGGGCAAACGCATTATAAATAGTCTTAATTTCGAGTTTTTTTGCAAATTATGAAAGAACGCTCCCGGCATATTTCCAATTTGCCCAGATGAATTTGGCTCGCGCTACGCTTGTATTAATTCGGGTGCTTCGCACTTTTATTAATTCAATCGCCAAAAATCTTCACAAGTTGAAAATCTGCCTGCGCTTTTATTCTTTTTACAAAAAACTCGACATTCAGGCTAAATAATTTAAGTAAAGTTTGCGCGATTTTGAACCACGAAACCGTGACTGAAAGCCAGTTTTTTTTGCTGAATACATTTACAATGCGTTTGCCCTGTATAATATGTCCTTTGGCATTTTTATTTTTCAAAAATTATGCTTTTACAGTTTGAAACTGTTTCTGCAGTTCTAGAACTTGTTGTAAAGGCAGACCTGTCGCTTTTGCAATTTTTTCAGGTTCTAAAGACATCTCAATAAGATTTCGAGCAGTTTCAATTCTGATTTTTTCACTGGCTTTTTTTGCGGCCAAGTCTGCCTGCAATTCAATTTCATCCTGCAAAGTCATATATTCATGCCTCCAGCGAGCGTTCATTTTGAGTCGTTCAACGATTGCGGAAAGTTTTTCTGAAAAATTGGAAGTAGGCTTTTTTCCGCAAAGATACTTAAAAAACGCCTTTAACTCTTCGGATTTCATTGTATCATATTTTTCGGCGTTGAAGAAAATTTTATGAGTTCCGTCGTTCATTTTGATTTTTGAATTTTCCACGCAGGTGTTTTCAAAAGTGTAAACAGGCAGCCCAAAACCGAACGCGTCTCCAAGACACAGGAAGATGACATAAGTTTCGTTCAGATCTTTGTACTTTGTGCCTGCAAAAACGCTGTCAACATCCATCAAGCCCTGATAATAGCGTGTGCGTTTTGGAAGAGAGAGCTCTTTTTCCACCGAAGTTTGAATTTCAATGTCAAAGCAGCGGCCGGTTCCGTCCTTTACATAAACGTCAAGACGGATTCCCTTGGAATTGAAAACAGCTTTCATTGTCCGTTCTGTTTCTGGCATTTCAATTCTGTCGATTTTGATGTTCAGCAAAAGTTCAAGCATTTCCTTGCAAATGTCAGGATTTGTTTCCATGACCTTGCAGAAGATGTAGTTATCTGCAAAAGTCAGCCTATCCCACTTCTGTGCGGATGTAAGATTTGTTTTTTCATATTCCATAAATGCTCCGTAAATTAATTTGGGGAATTTCTCTTCCTGCTATATTTATTGTAAAAAAATTGCAGAAACAGAAATTAAATGTAGAAAAAATTTGTAAAAAAGTGATTTTTTTGAATGAAAAATTTGTAGAATTATTTTCTAAAGATAATTTTTCAGAAGAAGAAATCAAAGTTTTTATGAGTCAGGAAAAACAACTGTAAATTTAAACGGCACTACACTTCCTATTTATAGAAACGATTCTCAAAAGGCTTTGTAACCAGTTTTTTCATTTAATGATTCTGTGCAATACGGAAACCGAATGCGAGCCCAACTAAAGCGCCGCCTTTGTATCCGGAACAGCGTGAACCTACGATTTCATTTAAATGGTCTCCGCCTCTAAGTCCTCGTGCTGTAGAAAATTTATAAACTGAACCGTAAGTAACATCGTAGTCAAAACACCATTCAGGAACATTTCCGCTCATGTCGAAAAATCCTAAATGATTTGGAAGTTTTCCACCTGAAAGATGCATTCTTCTTCCAGAGATGGATTTTCCTGTTTTTGCTGAAAGCGTTGTGTTTGTATCATCTTGTTCTGTGTAAGTTTTTGAAGGTCCGTTTGAAGCGCTATTTTGCCTTTGCCAGCAATATTCGTTTTGTTTTGAAGACAAAGGAAACGATAATCCGTTCATTTGTTCTGTGGCTGTTGTTTCAATTGCAGAACCAGTTTCATCTCCAGAAACATTTCTTCCAGAAATTGCAGTTGCATCAAGGCGCTTTCGTGCAGCATATTCCCATTCTTTTACATAAGGAAGCCTGAAGCCGTTTGCATTTGTGTTTACATACGGATTGTCAACTTTTCCCGGTTCTATCGCATAATGTTTTAAATCATTGAAAGCAACTCCGGTTGAATCTCTTAAAGGTGTGTTAAAATCTTTATCTGTGCAGTAAACTGGTTCAAGACCTTTCATTTCGCTTAATGCATTGCACCATACCATTACATCGCGCCAGGTAAGACGGCAAACAGGCATTTCAACAAGTTTTGGTTCTGCTCCTGGTTCTGACATATTATTTTCTCTTTCGACTTCGCCAAAAACTCCTTCAACGCCTTTATTTGCAATCGTGTAGCCTTTTTTTTCTGCCCATTTTAATACTTCATACCAGGTGTTGTAACTTGTTTCGTACATTGCAAGTCGGAATGGTTTTACATTCGTCGTGTAGGGAACTTCAAGTAAATCTTCGCCTAAAATAATTGAGTCTGAGGTTCTTCCATCGGTAAAGGAAATGTCTATCATCGTAAAATTGGCATTTGTGTTGCTGAAAGTTACGGTTTGCCTTTCTGTCTTTATGATTTGACCTGATTGAGTAGTATCTGTTTCTACATTACAGCCTGAAAAAATTAAAAGAATTGAAATAAATAAAGTTGAAATGAGCTTAAATTTTTCCATATTTATCCTGTTTTTGCTAATTTTAAATTCTTGCAATTTTTTATAATAGTTTATCACATTTTTTTTCAAAATACTATGGATTTATTCATTCATTGATAAAACGCGAATGGCTTTACAGGTTTCAGATTCAAGGTTACGAACATTGTCGGAGCCTTGTTTTTGAATATATCGAAACTTTTTACAACACAAAGCGGATTCATTCTCACTGTGGTTTTATTCTAATAATGCGGTGGCTTCCTATTAGGAATATCCCCTTCCATCGTATTCGACATTTCGCGGATTCGGTCCGACATCAGTTTTATTTCTTTCTGAAATTTATCAATAGTCTTTGCCTGTTCAACTGCAACGTTTTGAATCTGGTTTACAAAATCTTCCATGTAGGCTAGTTTCACTTCGATTGCAGTCAGGCGGTCATCTGTTTCTTTTTCCATATCTTCTTTACAACTATTTTATCATATCACAAAAGAAAAAGAAATTCGTAAATAATTTATACTGCTATTAATCCGTTCAAGCCTGTCATCAAGTTTTGACTGTGTAAAATTATTATCCTTTTGACTTACAAAAAAACTGCTGTAAAATTAATGTATAACAACTGAAGGCGGAGCTTTATGAAAGAAGAAAAATTAAAGATAACCTTTCCTGACGGAAATACCATAGAAACTGCAAAAAACACAGTCGCGTCGGAACTATTGAAAAATACCAACGGACAAGACAGCCGGGTTCTTGCAATGCGTCTGAACAATAAAATCTATTCCCTTGAAAAAAAAATAAAATATTCAGGAAAAATCGAGCCGGTTTTTATAGACACAAAGGACGGCGCAAATATTTACCGCCGCTCGCTGTGCCTTTTGCTTGCAGCGGCGACGCACAGGCTTTACCCCGAATACCAGCTTCTTGTAGGACACAGCCTAGGTTACGGATACTATTACACATTCAGAAACGTAAACAAAACCAGCGACGAAACAATCTTTCAGATTGAAAAAGAAATGCGGAGAATGGTCCAGCAAGACATTCCGATTGAAACAGACACTATTTCCTACAACGAGGCGACTGCGCTTTTTGAAAAGCTTGGACTAAAAAAAACGCGCAAGCAGCTTGATTTTATCGCGGCGCCAAGAGTAAAAATCAATGCGATAGAAGATTTCAGCGACCTTTATTTCGGTCCGCTAGTGCCTTCCACCGGCGCGCTTAAAACGTTTGCCCTGAAACCGTACGGAGAAGGCTTCCTTTTGCGATTTCCGGCTTCCTCAGACCATTCAAAACTTACAGAATTTGTTGACGAGCCAAAACTTTTTGAAATTTATTCAAAATACAAAAAATGGGGACAAAGAATCGGAATCACGGCGGCCGCAGATCTGAACGAACTTATTGCAAAGCGGAAAATCAACGATTTTATAGACATAACAGAAACATTTCAGGAAAAAAATATTGCAGAAATCGCAGACCAGATTGTGCGGAAAAAAACAGTCCGCGTAGTGCTTATGGCAGGACCTTCTTCATCAGGAAAAACAACCACCTCAAAAAAACTTGCGCTGGAGCTTCAGGCGATGGGCTACGCGCCGAAAGTAATCAGCCTTGACAGCTATTACGTTGACCACTCACGCACTCCAAAAGACAAAGACGGAAATTTTGACTTTGAATGCCTTGAAGCGCTGGACATAGAGCTTTTAAATCAGAATCTGGTGGATCTTTTTGCCGGCAAGGAAGTTATCATCCCTTCTTATGACTTCCACAACGGAACACAGACTTTTGATGAAAACAACAAGATGAGGCTTGAGGAAAATGAAATTCTCATAATGGAAGGAATCCATGGTCTAAACCCAAGGCTGACTCCCAAAATTCCTGCCGAATATAAGTTCAAGATTTATCTTTCCGCGCTTACACAGCTGAACCTTGACGACCACAACAGAATTCCAACCAGCAACAACAGGCTTATCAGAAGAATCGTGCGCGACTACCAGTTCCGCGGCAAATCAGCGGCCGGCACAATCGCGATGTGGCCAAGCGTGCAGAAAGGCGAAGAGCTGCATATATTCCCGTTCCAGAACAATGCGGATGCGATTTTAAACACTGCGCTTGACTACGAGCTTAGCGTCCTTAAAGTCTACGCAGAACCGCTTTTGCGCTGCGTAACTCCGAATGAACCGGAATATTCAGAAGCGTGCATGCTGCTTTCATTTCTGGACAACTTTGCGACAATTGCGCCTACACAAGTTCCGGTACGCTCTATAATCCGGGAATTTATAGGCGGCTCGGCGTTCCATTACTAATCGTCGTTGTCCTTTGAATGTTCGCGGGCGTATTTTGCGGAAACAATTCCACCGATAATTTTCGTCTGCTTTCGTTTTTGGGCGGCTTTAAAGTCTTCTTTTTGGAAATCCCGAAGCCGCTCAAGCGAATCGACGCTCTGCATTATTTTTTTAAGAATCTCCCGTTTTTGTTCCGTAACAATCTTTGCCTCTGCCATTTCCCTAAAAAGATATTCTGACTGGTTCCGGACAAAATCTGAAAAATTGTTCGCCGCCATAATCTGATTAAAATCCTTTGTGTTTTTTACGGACTGCTGCATCGCTTTTTTCTGTTCAGCAAGCAAATCAAGCTTGTCCTGAATTTCTTTTTCAGCCGCAAGCGCTTTTCCAAGCTCATTTTCTGCCTGAGTCTGCTCAAATTTCTTAGCCTCAAGTATGTCCTGAAGCTCAAACTTAAATTTCGTCATTTTCTACAGATTTTTCAAGATTCGGGGCTTCAACATACTCTTCCTTCGGAATTTCTATGCCGGAAACAGCACCCAGTTTATTCAAAGTGTCTTCCATAGTACATTTTTCGTATTCATCCTGCTTTAAAAATTCCTCAATCTCGTCGTACTTATCAATCGCCTCATCAATCGCAGGGGAATCGCCTTTTGTATACATTCCCGAATTTATCATAAGGGCATTGTTCTGATAGGTCGCCATAAGTCCGCGGATTCTTGCGTACGCTTTTTTTGTAAAAGAACCTGTAACCCGGCGCTGCAAACGGCTTATGGAAGGCAAAACGTCCACAGCCGGATAATGGTACGCCGACGCAAGTTTTCTGCTAAGAACTATATGTCCGTCCAGAACACCGCGGACGCAGTCCGCAATCGGGTCATCCATGTCATCGCCATCAACAAGAACAGCATAAAACGCGGTGATAGTTCCTTTGTCGCTTGTTCCGGTACGTTCCATCAAAGCCGGAATCATGCTGTAAACACTTGCAGGGTATCCGCTTGCTGTAGGCGGCTCGCCGTTCGCAATTCCAATCTCAAGCTGGGCTTTTGCAAAGCGGGTAACATTGTCAACCATCATAAAAACGTCTTTTCCCTGGTCGCGGAAATATTCTGCAATCGCAGTACAAACATAAGCCGCCCTAAGACGGCAGATCGCAGGCTGGTCGCCGGTCGCAACAACTACAACAGAACGCTTCATTCCTTCTTTTCCAAGGTCATTGTTTATAAAGTCAAGAACCTCGCGGTTTCGTTCGCCAATAAGACCTACAACATTTATCTCCGCATCTGTGTTACGCGCAATCATTCCAAGCAAAGTTGATTTTCCAACGCCGGAACCCGCAAAAATCCCGATTCGCTGCCCTTTGCCGCAGGTAAGCATCGCATCAATCGAGCGAACACCTGTTGTAATGCGCCTGTTTATAGGCTTTTTTTTCATCGGATCAGTCGGAACATTCAGCGCAGGATAATAAGCTTCCGGCAAAAGTTCCCCAAGTCCGTCGCAAGGTTTTCCTGTCGCATCAATCGTTCTTCCCAAGAGCGACATTCCAACCGGAACCTGAAGGGTTTTTCCAGAGCCGACAACCTCGCAGCCGATTTCAATTCCTTCCGTGTCGCCGTAAGGAGTCAGCAGAACTTGTTTTTTGTCAAGCCCTACAACTTCGGCAAAAATCTCTTTTCCATTCTTAAATTTTATTGTGCAGATTTCACCAATCCGGGCAACAGGTCCGTTGCTTACAATTTGTTTTCCGGTTACGGCAGAAACATAGCCGATATATGCAATCGGGTCAAAATCCTCAACGGTTTTTATATACTTTGAAAAATTGAATTCCATAATCACTCCGCGGAAGGAATGTCTGCGCCTTTTTTTACCGATTTTATAGGAGAAATTTCCATGATTTTTTCCTCAAGCTCGCTAAGCTGGCTTGAAATACGGGCATCGATCGCTCCAAAATCAGTTTCAACAACGCAGCCGCCTTTTTCAACCGTTGAATCTTCCACAACCGTGATTCCCTGGATATTTTCTACCCTTTTTATAAATTCATCAGCATTTGCAGACGCAAGCTTCAAGTCCTCAAGATTTACATGAAGGATTACGTTTCCGCGCGACTTTACTTTTTTCAGCGCGGCAAGAACATTGCTCATAATAGCCGTTTTTTGCGTCTCCGAAATGATTTTTACTACTTTTCGGACCATAAGAATCACAAGCTCAACAATCTGCTGCTCGGTTTCCTTAAGAATCTCCTCGCGGCGAAGCATCAAGGCCTCGACCATCTTGCGAAGTCGCTCCACAAGTCTTCCTATCTCAGACTCACCGGCAGAATAGCCTTCATCATGCCCCTGCCTGAAACCGTCCTGCTTTGCGTCGGATTTTATTTTCTGCTCTTCCAGACGCGCATCCTGAATTATTTTCTCCGCCTCGGATTTTGCATTCGCAATTATCTCATCAGCCTGAGCCTGCGCATCAGACTTAATAACCGAAGCCTCATCTGTTTTTCGCTTTACTTCCTCAAACGCCGCATCTTTCGCGTTTTTTATAATTTCATCAGCCTGAGCATTCGCCTCTTCCAAAAGATGCTGCTTTTCAATTTCCCAGCCCTGCCGGAACGCCTCGGCTTCTTTACGCAAATCTTCTGCGCTTGGCCCCTGATAAACCTCTTCAACAACTTCCGGTTTTTCTTCATGCGGTCTGTAGTCATGCAGAAGCGGAAGATTGAATTTCTTCTCATTATCCTTGAGTTTAATTTCATTCGGTCTGAATACTTGCTTTGCCATCTTACATTCCCACAATTTTTATAGAATCATTCTGTTACTGAACCAGCTCGTCCTCGCCAGAGCGGGCAATAACGATTTCGCCGGAATCTTCAAGACGCCGGATTGTAGAAACAATCTTCTGCTGGGCTTCCTCAACATCCTTAAGCCGGACAGGTCCCATGAACTCCATATCTTCTTTTAACATGCTTGCGGCACGCTTTGACATATTGCGGAAAATCTTGTCCTGAACCTCGGTATCAACAGACTTGAGCGCTTTTGAAAGCTCCTGCGTATCGACTTCGCGGAGAACCTTCTGAATCGCGCGGTCGTCGAGCATAACAATATCTTCGAAAACGAACATTCGCTTTTTGATTTCTTCCGCCAAATCCGGATCTTCCTCTTCAAGGGATTCAATAATCGCTTTTTCAGAAGAACGGTCAACAAGGTTAAGAATCTCAACAATAGATTCAACACCGCCGGCCGCTGTGTAGTCTTCGCTGGAAAGAGTTGAAAGTTTCTTTTCAAGAACCCTTTCAACTTCGCGCAGAACATCCGGAGAAGTCCGGTCCATTGTGGCAAGTCGTTTTGAAACTTCCGGCTGCATTTCCTCCGGAAGATTCTGCAGGATAATAGCCGCTTTTCCCGGTTCAAGATAAGCCAGAATCAGGGCAATCGTCTGCGGATATTCCTGCTGTATAAAGTTCAGCAAATGAGCTGGGTCAGTGCGGCGAATAAAGTCGAATGGACGAACCTGAAGGCTTGAAGTAAGCCTGTTGATAATATCAATCGCTTTCTGCGAGCCCAGGGACTTTTCAAGAAGCTCACGCGCATAGTCAATACCACCGGTCGTGATAAAGTTCTGGGCGTTCATCATTTCCTGGAATTCTTCAAGAACCGCATCTTTGTATTCAGCGTCTACTGTCTCAAGCCGGGCAATTTCAAAAGTAAGGGTTTCAACCTCGTCTTCACGCAAGTGCTTCATTACTTCTGCAGAAACATCCGAACCAAGCGAAACAAGAAATATCGCGGCTTTCTGACGGCCGGTAAGGCTTTTATAGTCTTTTTTATCTTTTTTAGAAGAGCCGGCAGGCTTCAGGCTGCCAGCCTTAGGAATCGGTTTTGGATTCGATTTTGGTACATCATCTGCCATTTTCTACTCCTCCATAAGCCATGTTCTGATAAGCATAGCAACATCTTCAGGGTGTTCTTTAGCCATATTGATGGCATTTTCCTGAAGTTCCGCACGGCGGCTCTCCTCAACAGACATAGTAACTGTCTGCGCCTCGTCTTTTGCTTCCCACAAAGCCTGTTCGCGCGCAAGCTGCTGCTGACGCAAAAGCTCCTCCTCGCGTGCTCGGCGGCGGCGCTCGATTTCCTTGCTGATAATGCGGAAAAGAATAAAACCGATAAGAACCACCGCGACAGCCGCAAGAACAAGAAGAACAGTTCTTCTTGTCTGAAGCTTTTTAAAATACGCTTCATCAAATTCCCGGAATTCCTGGGTATGGTCTATCGGAATGTTTGTAATCGTAACAATATCGTTCCGGGTTTTATTGAATCCTACAGCAGCCTCCACATACTCCTTTATTTTCGCGAGATCTTCCGGCAAAATAGGAGTGTACTCGCGCACAAGGCTTCCGTCCTCTTCATTTATTATATATTCATGGGTCTTAGGATCTTTCTTAAGCTTCCATACGCCGTCTATGTTCGCGGAAATAGTAATCCGGCCAGGCTGAGGGGCAACCTTTTCCGTAATATGAGTTGTGTTTATAACATTATTCTGAGAAACGCCTGTTTCCGTAGACTTTCCGATTACATTTGAGACATCGGAATAAACCGGAGGAGTCTGGCCTTCCACGGGAGGCGAAAGTTCTTGCCGCCCTTCAGAATAAC